>OIEU01000608.1_pt1 | contig 14631 bp, 9 predicted proteins | sample 1581831 | NCBI WGS metagenome assembly OIEU01 (sample SAMN03281007, study PRJEB24777) | human gut metagenome | isolation source: fecal sample PR166 from 1 month old female Malay infant, vaginally...
TGGAAAATCCAATTCCTTATTTAGCCCAAGTCTTAGTTGGAACACCTTTTATGCCTAAAAATGAAGCCTTTGCCAAAGAAAAAGGTACTGCCTATGGGACTTCTGCAGATAATTTTGTTGGCAATGGACCGTTTGTAATTTCAGGCTGGGATGGCAATTCCGAAACTTGGAAATTGAAGAAGAATGATCATTATTGGGATAAAGAACACGTAAAATTGAATGAAATTGATGTTCAAGTAGTGAAAGAAATTGGCACAGGAGCCAATCTTTTTGATAATGGCGATTTAGATTACACTGTTTTAGCAGATACTTATGCACTTCAGTATAAAGAGTCAAAACAAGCGCATTTTGTGCCTAAAGCCATGGTGGGTTATTTAAGCCCAAATCATCGCCGTGAAATTACCGGCAACGAACATGTTCGAAAAGCTTTTTTACAAGCGATTGACAAAGAAACTTTTGCAAAAGAAATTTTAGGAGATGGCTCGACAGCTTTAAATGGTTTTGTACCAGCTAATTTTGCAAAAAATCCAGATACAGGTGAAGATTTCCGCAAAGAAAATGGTGATTTATTGCCATATAATATTAAAGAAGCCCAAGCTAACTGGAACAAAGCGAAAGAAGAGTTGGGCAAAGATAAAATTGAATTGGAACTAATCTCAGCGGACTCAGCGATTGCCAAGAAAACCATTGAATTTGTTCAAGGGCAATTGCAACAAAATTTACCAGGTTTAACAATCAAATTAAAATCATTGCCTTTGCAAAATCGTTTGGATTTACAAACAGCAGGTAATTACGATTTAGCCTTTGGAACATGGACACCTGACTATGCTGATCCCATTAATTTTTTAGAATTTTATGACTCAAAAAGTGGCTTAAATACTTCTGGTTATAACGATTCAGCGTATGATGCGGGTCTCCAAAAAGTTAGAAAAGATTACGCTAATGAACCTGAAAAACGCTGGAATGAATTACTAAGTTTAGAAAAAACATTAATTGAAAAAGATGCCGGAGTTTTACCATTATTCCAAGGAGCCATTGGTTACTTGAAATCAGATCGCTTACAAGGCTTGCAAGTATTTTCTTTTGGTCGTACAGTATCCTATCGTTTAGCTTATGTAGAAGAATAAATTGACTTCTGAAAAGTCCTATCTTTTGAAAAAGTCTGCTTTCTGTTTTATCCTTAAAGTAGGAAAATTAACTAAAAAAATCAACTATGAAAGGTAGGTTTTTCAAATGTTTAGCTTTCTATGGGCATTAATTGTCGGAGGAATTATTGGCGCAATTGCTGGCGCAATTTTAGGAAAAGACGTGCCAGGTGGCATTATTGGAAATATTATCGTGGGCTTTTTAGGAAGTTGGGTAGCATCACTCTTGTTGCCTTCTTTAGGACCAGTCATCGGCGGTTTTCCAATTATCTCAGCGTTGCTAGGAGCGATTATCTGTATCGCTATTTACTCTTTTATTGTAAACCGCAAGGCGTAAAATTGTATCAAAATGATATCTTGAAAAGCATCATAAAACTTGTGAAGGTTGATCAAACCATTACTTTTGATGTATTTTCTCTCATATTTTAAGTCTATGACAAAAATTTCTTTGGATTTTTGTCATAGACTCTTTTTTTAAAATATTTATTATGAGAATTTCCTGCGTTAGACTGCTTATTTTTCATTTATTATTCATTTTTGATAAAGGAAGTTTTGTTGGATAAAGTGAATAGCTCAAGGCTCAACAAAAATAAAGAAAAAATTAATATGTTAAGTTTAGGAAAGGGGAAATTCTGCTCTCATAATACGCCGTTTTATTCATTAAACGATAGTTGAAAAAAATATGTGCCCTTGTTATTCTTTGAATTAAACTAATGGGGGCGAAAAGCATGGAATCGTTAAAAAGTAATCTTTTTTTGACCAGAGAAGCATATTTGGAAGCTTTTGAAACAATCATGACACCTTTAAAAACGGCTATTTTAACATCAGAAAAACCTGGCGTGAATTTTGGGTCCAGTGGTGCTGTCTATGATCAGCAACATGCTGAAATGGAAGCGCTCATTCGACCATTATGGGGAATTGGACCGTATTGGGTTGCTTGTAAAGATGATGTTTTAAGAGATGCTTATGTGGAAAAATTAATCGCAGGAACTGATCCGTCATCCCCAGATTATTGGGGCGATATTGTTGATTATGATCAATATATTGTGGAAGTAGCAGCATTATCTTTAACTTTATTGCTTCATAAGAAATATTTTTGGTCCTGTTTTTCTGAGAAACAGCAAGAAAATATCATGGTTTGGTTAAATAAGGCACTTGGTTGTAAAATTCCTAAAAATAATTGGACGTTTTTCAAAGTGCTCATTCGTTTGGCACTCGAGGGATGTGGACAAGTGATTAACCAAGCGGAACTAGAGGAAGAATTGGCGTTGATTGAACGCATGTATTTAGGTGATGGTTGGTATATGGATGGTAAAACTACGCAAAGAGATTATTATATTTCGTTTGCTTTTCATTATTATAGTTTGATTTATGTCAAATTTATGCGAGAAAGAGATCCTATTCGTGCGAAACGTTTTACAGAACGAGCCGTTATGTTCGCGCAGGACTATCTGTACTATTTTGATGAGGAGGGCGAAGCGTTACCTTACGGACGTAGTCAAACGTATCGGTTTGCTCAAGGAGCATTTTTCGCAGCTTTGATATTTGCAGAAGTAGAGGCGTTACCTTGGGGACAAATAAAAACGCTGTTAGCAAAACATTTACACTGTTGGATGCAAAAGGCTATTTTCACTTATGATGGTCGGTTGTCCATTGGCTATCATTACGAAAATTTAGTAATGGCAGAAGGTTATAACGCACCAGGCTCTCCGTATTGGGCCTTTAAAACATTTTTGTTGCTCGCTGTGGATCAAGACCATCCGTTTTGGCGTGCTGAACCGTTGGCGATAAAACGAGAAGAAAAGCGTTTGATAGAAAAGGGAAACATGTTATTAATCCATCCTAAAATGAAAACGCATGTCCTCGGCTATCCTGCAGGACTATGGCTTGAAAATCAAGCACATGCTGCGGCTAAATATAGTAAATTTGTCTATTCTAGCCGCTTTGGTTTTAGCGTTCCCAAAGCTGGTGCGCGTTATGAGGAGGGGGCTTTTGATAACGTATTGGCTGTTTCTCGTGATGGTGAATATTTTCGTGTTAAAGGGAAAGTTCATGATTTTTATTTAACAGAGGAGCAAGTTTATTATAAATGGCTACCTTTTCAAGAAGTAGAAATTGAAACAACCATTTATCCTTTTGGAGAATGGCATGTTAGAGTACATGAAATAGTGACATCGGTTCCATTAAAAGTGCGCGAAGGAGGATTCAGTCTACCGTTACTTGGAAAATTTTCAGAAAAAGAACTGGGTAAAGAGTGGGCTAGAGTCGATTCAGGAGAATTGTGTTCGCAAATAGTTGCAATTGAAGGGTATGACCACGCAGGTATTCTTCAACCTGAACCCAATACATCGTTGTTTTTCCCAAGAACAAGTTTACCTTATTTGCAAAAAGAGCTACCAATAGGAACGCATCGCCTGATTTGTTTGGTAGGTGGTGTGACAAGGGAGGAATAAAAAATGATAAAAATCGAATTGAAAAATAAAGACAATCAGATTATTACTGGCCGAATCGATCACGAGAAGCCAGAAGCGCCATTCATGGCGGAGGGAGACACGTTAGCGGTATTAGCAATTAAACAGTACCTTTATCAAGTTGGCGATAAAATTGTAGTGACTTATACAGGGGCTACCCCTTATTTGATGGTTCAATTAGATGAAACTTTGGCTCCTTCATTGATTTATCTGAAAGAAAAAGTTTGGGAATATCAAATTCCATTAGAAGAATCTGCTCGAAAAGCTTTTGTTGATACGGCCTTTCATTCAGCAAGGCACCAAATAATGGTTCGACAAGCGCACACGTTTGAAAAAGACAATTATCAAAATCTTTCTATGAATACACATGACCAAAAAGAATATTCAGGAGCCTATCCTCATGCGTATGCAAACGTTGAAACGAGAGACGATGCTGTTTTCTTTGCGAAAAATGCTATTGATTCTAAGTTTGGTAACCTTTCTCATGGCTCGTATCCGTTTGCTTCTTGGGGAATTAACCAACAAAAGGAGGCACAGTTAACGATTGACTTTGGCAGGCCTGTAGAAACGGACTGGATCCGCTTGCTATTTCGGGCGGATTACCCACATGATAGCTATTGGGAGGAAGTCACTTTAGCTTTTTCAGATGGTGAGGAACGAGTAGTTGCCACAACGAATACCGCCTGTTTTCAAGAAATAAAGTTCCCAATGAAAACAACACAAACTTTGACATTAAAATGCTTACGAAAAGCGCTGGACTCTTCTCCATTTCCAGCGTTGACCCAAATTGAAGTATTCGGTCGGAATAAATAACAAGAGGTCGGGACAGAACCGTTTAGCTCCGAGAAATAAGAAGAAATTTCCGAAAATTGATCTTTGATTTTTGGAGAATTTCAGCTTATTTCCGAAGGAGTTGGTTCTGTTCCCGCCGTTTATCAGTTTTTGAGCGTGGAGCAAAAATCCAAAGTGATTTTTGTCCCACGCTCTTGTTTTTAAGAGAAATAATTAAGAAAGGTCGCTTTTTATTTTCTTTTACGTTATAATACAATAAGTTAATATGTTAACAAGTTAAGGAGTGGTGGAGATGTGTAGTCAAGAAAATAAACAAAGACTGATCTCTCTAGGAGAAAATGTCACAGATGAATGGATTCAAACGCAATTAAATGAATGCGTTTCAAAAATTGCTAAAAATATGCAGCGTTTCGGAACACAGTTTCCTTCAGCTTGTGCTACGAATGGTCGATATCGTCTCAAAGCTAACGATGATTGGACCAATGGCTTTTGGACAGGCATGCTTTGGCTAGCATATGAGTGGTCTCACCAAGAAAAATTTCGTTTTCTAGCAATGGAAAATATTGACAGCTTTCAACAACGATTAGAGGAGCATTTTGTTTTGGACCACCATGACATTGGTTTTTTATATAGTCTATCAGCGGGTGCTGGGTATAAAATTACCAGTGATGAGCGCTGTAAACAAGAAGTGCTAGCTGCCGCTGAAGTATTGTCAGCACGATTCCAAGAAAATGGCTCCTTCATTCAAGCGTGGGGTCATTATGGTGATCCCAAAGAATATCGATTAATTATCGACTCATTAATGAATTTACCGCTTTTATTTGAAGCAACTAAATTATCTGGAAATAGGATTTATGAGGAAATTGCCTCACGTCACTATCATACGTTAATGAAAACGGTGATTAAATCCGATGCGACAACTTATCATACCTATTATTTTGATCCAGAAACAGGCAGACCAAAACATGGAGCTACGCATCAAGGACATAGTGATACTTCCATTTGGGCACGAGGCCAAAGTTGGGCAATTTTAGGGATTCCCCTAAACGAAACATTTCTCCATTCCCAACCATTTCCAGAAATTTATCCACAAATAGTGGAGGTTTTTCTAGCTCATTTGCCAGCAGATTTAATTCCCTATTGGGATTTTGATTTTAATGACCAAATGCCATCTGACAAAGATAGCTCGGCACTGGCAATTGCGGCATGTGGTTTATTGGAAGCAGACAAACTACAGGCTTTTCCTCAAGCGAAAGAGCTTGCCAAAGGAATGATTTATCAATTAGGAGAATATTATCGTACGCAAAATGATTCCGAAAATGAAGGACTGCTACTCCATGGTGTTTACGCACATGCAGAAGGAAAAGGGATTGATGAACCCAATTTATGGGGCGATTATTTTTACATGGAAGCCTTAATGCGTTTAGCAAAACCATCATGGCAAAGATACTGGTAAAGGGGAAAAATGATGCAAACGTTTGAGATTAAAGAAGACTTTTTATTAAATGGACAACCAATAAAAATTATTAGCGGGGCGATTCATTACTTTCGAATGACACCTAGACAATGGGAAGATAGCCTCTATAATCTGAAAGCTTTAGGAGCTAATACAGTAGAAACCTACATTCCTTGGAATATTCATGAACCAGAAGAAGGCGTATACGATTTTGAAGGAATGAAAAACATTGAAGCATTTGTCCGCTTGGCAGAAAAATTGAATTTACTAGTTATTCTGCGTCCTTCGGCTTATATTTGTGCAGAATGGGAGTTTGGTGGCTTACCAGCATGGCTTTTGAAAGAAAAAGGTGTGCGATTACGTTCGACAGATCCTATTTTTATGACTAAAGTTCGTAACTATTTTCAAGTATTATTGCCTAAACTAGCACCGCTGCAGATAACACAAGGTGGACCAGTGATCATGATGCAGGTTGAAAATGAATATGGGTCCTATGGCATGGAGAAAGCGTACTTGCGACAAACCAAGCAGATAATGGAAGAACTGGGGATTGAGGTTCCTCTTTTTACATCTGATGGCGCTTGGGAAGAGGTTTTGGATGCGGGGACGTTAATTGAAGAGGATGTTTTTGTGACAGGAAATTTTGGTAGTCATTCGAAAGAAAATGCTGCCGTTTTGAAAAAATTTATGACTCGTCATGGTAAAAAATGGCCGTTGATGTGCATGGAATACTGGGATGGGTGGTTCAATCGTTGGGGCGAACCAGTGATTCAGCGAGAAGGTACCGACTTGGCGAAGGAAGTAAAAGATATGCTGACAGTGGGTTCTTTAAATCTCTATATGTTTCATGGAGGAACAAATTTCGGCTTTTATAACGGGTGTTCGGCGCGAGGTGCAAAAGATTTACCTCAAGTCACTAGCTATGATTATGATGCTTTATTAACAGAAGCAGGAGAACCAACAGAAAAATATTATGCCGTTCAAAAAGCAATTAAAGAAGTCTGTCCAGAAGTTTGGCAAGCACAACCACGCACGAAAAAACTGGGGAATTTAGGAAGCTTTTCAGTAACTGCTAGCGTATCTTTATTCGCAGTAAAAGATCAAATGATGACACCGAAGACCACCGCGTATCCATTAAGTATGGAAGAAGCTGGCTCAGGCTATGGCTACTTGCTTTATTCGTTTGATTTAAAAAATTATCATCATGAAAATAAACTAAAAGTGGTTGAGGCCAGTGATCGTTTACACATTTATGTAGATGGAGATTTAGCTGCTACCCAATATCAAGAGACAGTGGGAGAAGAGCTACTGATTTCAGGGCAAACTGAAAAAGACACACTTGAGTTAGATATCTTAGTGGAAAATTTAGGTCGCGTTAATTATGGCTTTAAATTAAATAATCCGACACAAAGTAAAGGAATTCGAGGTGGAGTGATGCAAGACATTCATTTTCATCAAGGCTATCAACACTATCCCTTAACTTTTTCACAAGAGCAATTAGCCAAGATTGATTACACAGCTGGAAAAAATTCATTGCAGCCTTCGTTTTATCAAGTAACATTTGAATTAGAACAGCTAGCAGACACGTATATTGACTGTCGAGGCTACGGCAAAGGATTCGTTGTGGTCAATGGTCATCATCTAGGTCGTTATTGGGAAATAGGACCCATTCATTCGCTGTATTGTCCCAAAGAATTTTTACAGCAAGGACAAAATGAAGTAGTAATTTTTGAAACAGAGGGAATTGAAATTGAGTACTTGAAATTTACGAATCAAGTAATCATAGATTAAAAAAATAGAAGTAGAAGCTGAAATTTATTCGGCTTCTACTTCTATTTTGGTTTTGAAATATTTCCAATGTTTATAACTAATAATATATTCAGCAACACTACCATCTGCGAGATAGGAATGTTTAACTTGTTTAACAGCGGGTTCACGAAAACTTAATTGAAGTAAATTCAATAACTCAGCATCTTCGGGAAAGACAATTTCATTTGTTTCTACAGAAGCTAACGAGAAGAGGTCTACTGAAAAATCTTTACGGACTCGTTCATACACACTTGCATAAGCTGTGAGGTCCTTTGAGAGCGGCTCTTTAACAAGCTTTTTGGGAAGATGTGTGATATGTACGAGAAAGGGTGTATCTTCAGAATAGCGTACACGCTTGATTCTATAATAAGAAGCGTTAGCTGGTAAGCCTAATTCCTTTAAAATTTCGGCTTGATTTTCTTCTTCAATTGAAAGGACTTTAACTTTTTCAGAGTCTAAAGAATGCAACTCGATATCAGAAAATTTTACATTTTGAGAAACTTTTGATTTCGAAACAAAGGTCCCTTTTCCTTGGATACGATACAAGTAACCTGCACTGGTCAGCTCATTCAGTGCTTTGACAGCTGTGATAGAGCTAACAGCATATTTTCGTTTAATATCGGCTTCAGAATAAAATTTATCACCAGGAATAAAGGTATGATTTTTTATTTCACGTAAAAGGTCTTGTTTAATTTGTTCATATTTAGGTAACATGCGATTGCCTCCATTCTAGTAATCGAATGAATTAAGCATAACATGTTAACTAGCCTTTAGCAAACACTTTGAAAAAGAGGAAAGACAATTTTTATTTAAAGAATTCAAAAAAATAAATTCAATATATTAAGATATTAGGTTTACGGATAACTTAGTATGTGTTATAGTAAGTTCGTAGAGAACATAACATGTTAAGTAGGATCGCCTACATCTAGGGAGGGAAATTCGTGGAAAACATTGTACTAATTAGTCATGGTAGCATGGCTGAAGGCGTCAAAGTTAGCTTAGAAATGATCGTTGGTCGGCAAGAACACGTGCATACAGTCTCATTACGACCAGATAGCGACAATCTTCAATTTGAGAAAGAGCTAAATGAAAAAATGAAAGCCCTTAACGGTACGACACTGATTATTGCTGATTTACTAGGAGGAACGCCATGTAACGTGGCAACTAAGAATTATTTGAACGTTGACGGAGTGGAAATTATTGCAGGGATGACGCTCTCTGTTGTGATTGAAGCAGTGGTTAATCAACAGGCTTCGATTAAAGAATTAGTTTGTTTAGCACAAGAAAATATTGTTGATGTAAAGGCTGGAATGAATCAAGCAGAACAAGAGATTTCAGAAGCCAGCAAAGAAAAAGAATTAAGTAACTATAGTCAATATGCTGGAAAAGAAAATATTGTAAACACACGGATCGATGAACGGTTAATTCATGGACAAGTAGCGGGAATTTGGTCGACAAGTCTTAGTACACAGCGAATAATTGTAGCCAATGATGAGGCGGCTACAGATCCTTTACAAAAATCATCTTTGAGAATGGCAGCGCCTTCTTCAATGCGTTTATCTGTTCTTGGAGTAGAGGCTGCCGCTAAAAATATTCAATCAGGAAAATATGGTAAACAGCGTTTATTTTTATTATTTAAAAATCCGAAAGATGTGCTCCGCTTTATCGAAGCGCAAGGACCTATCAAAAATGTAAATGTTGGGAATATGAGTTACAAAGAAGGAGCACGCGAAGTAACAAAAAGTATTCAAGTTTTACCAGAAGAAGAACAAATTTTTGAAACAATCGCTTCAAAAGGCGTCACTGTGACAGCCCAATTAGTTCCAAACGATCCAGTCGTTGATTTTATGAAAAAATTACGCGGCTAAAACTGTCAGACTAAGAAAGAATATTTTTAAATTTAGGAGGAAATTTCAATGCATTTAGCAGCGTATCAAATTATTTTAATTACTATTTATGCGTTTATTGCTATTAATGACTCACTTATTTCAAATACGTTGACGCAACCAGCTATTGCTGGAATGATTTCTGGAATGATTATGGGAGATTTAAAAACTGGTTTAATGGTTGGCGGCACTCTTCAATTAATGCGTTTAGGAATTGCTGCTTTTGGTGGAGCATCGGTACCTGATTATTTCACAGGGGCTGTTTTAGGAACCGCTTTCGCTGTAATCTCTGGAAAAGGAGCGGAGTATGGTATTGGTTTAGCTGTTCCTGTTTCTCTGTTGATGTTGCAACTAGATGTAGTGGCCCGTTTTTGTAATGTCTTTTTACTTCATAGTGTCGATAAAGCGATTGATAAGATGCAAGTAAAACGGATTCCACGCTTAGTTTTATCTGGTTCTGTTCTATGGGGACTGTCTCGTGCCATTCCAATTTTATTAATGTTATTAGCGGGGGATGCTGTAGTAACAACGATTACCGATAACATGCCAGAATGGCTAATGACGGGCTTAAAAACAGCTGGAGGGGTATTACCTGTTGTCGGTGTAGGGATTTTATTACGTTACTTGCCAACGAAGCAATATATCCCCTATTTACTATTAGGCTTTTTCTTAGCGGCTTATTTAAAAGTTCCAATGTTAGGTGTTTCGATAGTTGGGATGGTAGCAGCGATGCTTGTATTTAAACGTGATGGGGCAAAAAGCACGACACAAGCAACAACAGGAAATGGTGATTTTGAAGGAGGATATGACGGCGATGAGTAAGCATAAACTGACAAAAAAAGAATTAAATGCAATTAGCTGGCGTTATATTTTAGGAAGCCAATTAAACTGGAACTATGAACGTATGATGAGTTCAGGATATTTATACGGCATCTTACCTGTTTTAAAAAAATTCTATGGTCATGATGAAGCACAATTTCAAGATATGATGCGCACACACAATCAATTTTTTAACACCAATGCTATTTTTGGGAATTTAATTATGGGGATTGATGTGGCGATTGAAGAGCAAGATGGTTATAAAGCGAAAGAAACAATTATTGCGTTAAAAACAGCTCTGATGGGTTCTTTGGCAGGCGTTGGGGACTCTTTATTCCACGTTATTTGGGGGACGATTTTCGGCTCTGTTGCAGGGACACTGGCTCAAAATGGTTCGGTGGTTGGCTGTGTTATTTGGATTATTGCAAATATTGCACTATTGTTTGGTCGGGCCGCGCTCTTACCACTTGGTTATAAGCAAGGGGTCAAACTAGTGACGACCTTAAAAGACAAGTTATCTGCCTTTACGAATGCAGCAACTGTTCTTGGTGTGACTGTGATTGGTGCCTTAATTCCTTCAGTTATCAAGGCGACAGTTCCTTTTGTTTATAAAAAGAACGGGGTCGAATTAGTTATTCAAGATACGTTAGATGCAATTTTACCTTCCTTAGTTCCAATCTTACTTGTTCTTTTAACTTATTGGATGTTAGGTCAAAAGAAATTAAATTCCACACGAGTGATTTGGATTATTTTAATTTTATCGATTGTTTTGAGTGCCTTTGGTATTTTGGCGTAAAAAGTATATTAAGTGATTTTCAGAGAGTCGGAGAGTGTAGAAAGTATTTTTCTTCACTCTTTTTCTCTAATTCGGATGTAAGCGTTTTACGATAATTTTTTAGGAGGAGAAAGAATGAAAAACAGGAAAATATGGGTAATGCTGGTCGGACTGTTTACTGCTTTGACGAGTGGATTTATGGGAACCACCCTTACTTTTGCAGAAGAAAACGAAGCGAGCCAAACGATTGAGCAACCCTCTTACATTTCAGATTTCCCCAATCAAGTTGGGCATTGGCAAGATTTGGTGGGAACAGCAGAAAAAAAGAATGATTCTACTGGTTTATGGATCGCAAACACGAAGCAAGGGACAAACCTCGAATCTGTCTCTATCAATCTTGATGCACGCGAACAATCTTCAGGAGATCTTGAACTAACCTTTTTATATGAAGGACAAAGTAACTTCGGATTGGTTTTTCGCGGAGATAAACAAAAGACGAGTCAATGGCAATCTTTTGCTTATAATCGTGACGGCCGCTGGCAATTAGGACAACCAGGCGGTAAATGGCTAACTAATATTCCGGGGCCAACATTACTAAGTGGCCAACAATATAAACTGCTGGTTCGCTATGACGGAAAAAAAATTCAGACATTCCTGAATGATCAATTATTTTATGAAAATGAAGAGGTTCATTATCCTGATGGTACGTCCATTAATGATGACTGGACGGGCGCTGTAGGAATTAGACTATTTGGTAATCTATCAAAGCTGAATATCATTTCTATGAAAAGTGGCTCCGTTGGTAGCATTCCTGTTATCGATTCATCTGCAGAATACCGAGAATTAAAAGAAAAATGGCGAAATCAGCTTGTTTCCAAAGAATATGATTCAACTAACCAAGCGCTTGTAGACTACGTCCAAAAAATCTCCAATGAAGCAACAGAACTCGATCAAACGATGAATAAAGAGCCGAACCGCAGCTATTTATGGCCACTAGAGCCTGGCAATACGCCATCTGCTGATTTAACGACTCAATTTACCAAATTGCAAAAATTAGCGTTAGCCTATGGAACGAAGGGGAGTACGCTTTACCAAGATGACAAATTGGCAGCAACCATTATTGATGGCTTAGATTTTATGGTAACGCAAAAAGGATATGATGGGAAAAAGTACCATGGAAATTGGTGGGACTGGCAAATTGGTGTGCCACAGAAGTTTCTTAATATTCTAATGATTTTAGAGGATAAAGTTTCTCCGGAAAAGCAACAAATCTATACAAATGCGCTGAGCAGTTATGTCCCAGATCCATTTAAACAGTTGTATACAAAACCACAAGGAACGTTTGTGGATTTAGCTTTTATCCCAAATTTTGTGACATCAGGAGCGAACCGAACGGACTTAGCTTTAACTGTTTTGGGGTTAGGAATTTTACAAAAGGATAGCGGGAAAATTAACCAAGCATCCAGTAGTATCGTCGATGTATTTAAATTAGTCACAAAAGGTGATGGTTTTTACCAAGATGGTTCTTTTATCCAGCACAATAACATTCCTTATACAGGTTCGTATGGAAATGTTTTGGTGAAAGGGGTTGGACAAATTTTGGCCATTACAGCAGATTCATCTTTTCAAATGGATGCAACTCTTGTGACAGAATTTGTTGAAAATGTTGATCGGGCCTTTCTTCCTTTGATTTATAAAGGTGAAATGCTACCAACTGTGAATGGCCGTTCCATCTCAAGAGCCCCAGCAGTTGGAAAAACAGGCTATGGCTCAACTACCATGTATAATTTATTAATTGTGGCTAAATTTGCCCCTAATAATTATCAAAAGAAATTTCAAGAAGCCGTTAAATATTGGATGAAGGAGAACCCAGATTATTATTTGACCAATGCTCGTGATTTTAATGATTTACAGATGACTATGCAACTTTTAACTAATCCAGAAATTACGGGAGGGCAACTTCCTTTTACAGGCACGAAACTTTATGCTTCGATGGATCGATTTGTCCAACGAACACCTAGTTATATGTTTGGGCTAGGCTTGTATTCAAAGCGCACTGCATCTTTTGAAGCAGGGAATAAAGAAAATAAACGTGGCTGGCACACTGGTGACGGAATGATGTACGTATATAATGATGACGAGGTTCAATTTAATTCCAGCTATTGGCCAACTGTAGATCCCTATCGACTACCAGGAACAACGGTAGATACCATTTCTTTGGCAGATGAAGTTTCAGCATTTACAACAATCACATCGAAAGAGCAATGGGTTGGTGGAGTAACGTCAGACAATCAGGCAGTAGTAGGGATGGCTCTTAATAAAGACGGGACCAAAAATAATGGGAAACTTTTACCTATGAACCTACAAGCTAAAAAATCTTGGTTTGTATTAAATGGGCAAATTATCGCATTAGGCGCAGGAATTAAAGGCGATACAGAAGCTTCGATTGAGACAGTTGTTGATAATCGTTTGTTAAATGATGTGTATCAGTATCAAGTGTTATCAAATATTGGGGAGATTCATGAGAAAAATGAAACGAGTAAAAAACAATGGTTATTACTAAAGTCGGATCATTCCAATGCTAATATGGGTTATTATTTTCCAGAAGAAACAACGGTAAATGTTAAAAGTGAAACTAGAAAAGGAACCTATAAAGCAATTAATGAAGCATTTCCAAGTGATAAAGAATATGTAGGTGATTATCGAACATTTACGATTCAACATGGTCAACACCCAACGAACGAGCATTATGCTTATGTAGTTTTACCAGGAATCGATGAAACTGATTTAAAAACATATGCTGCCAAAAAAACAGTAGAAGTTCTCTCAAATACAGAAGAAATTCAAGCAGTTAAGCAAGAAGAAGAAGGCTATCTTGGGGTTAACATTTGGTCAGAAACTGGCGGTACAATAGCAGGGATTACCTCAAATAAAGCTATTTCTTTAATGAGAAAGACACAACAACACCAAAAAACGTATACTTTCTCTGATCCCACACAAACAACTAAGACACTGACTTTAAAAATACCAAAAGATTACAGCACAGTAATTAGTCAAAGTGACGGAATCACTTATGATGATGCAACAGAAACCTTTACTATTAATTTTGAAAATGCTGCAGGAAGTAGTAAACAAATTATTGTAGAATAACTAAAAGAAATCAAAGTAGCCTCAAATTCCAGTTTAATCGGAATTTGAGGCTACTTTGTTGAAATTATTTAAGATTCTAACATTTCTGCGGGTAATAATATCGTTTCACGATGGCCATCATCAAAAGCAAAAATTCGCGACGGATATGCCGTAGAATAACTAAATGGTAAGTCGATGGCCATTTCTACTGAACTATTTTCTTGAGAAAAATGGACAGTCACTTTGCCATTATTGTTCAACAAATCAAAGTGAAGTAAGTCGTTTAAAGGGATAACCCCTTTTAGATTTAAGTCAATAATCAACCAAATACTATCAATTAAGCCACTAG
>OIEU01000612.1_pt1 | contig 14538 bp, 6 predicted proteins | sample 1581831 | NCBI WGS metagenome assembly OIEU01 (sample SAMN03281007, study PRJEB24777) | human gut metagenome | isolation source: fecal sample PR166 from 1 month old female Malay infant, vaginally...
GCCTGAAGAACATCGCTAAGACGCCGCTGGCGGCACTGGCTCTTTCCCTTGCTCTGGCCGGGATGGCACATGCGGGAACGCTCGATGAGGTTAAGTCGCTGTGGGATCCGCGGGGAATCTCCGGGACTGAAACGGCTTCCCCGCATAGCGACACTCCCCAGGCGGTGAGCGGAGCATCTCAGCCTCGCTGGTTACGACTCAGCAACGGAAAGCAGGTGGACCTGCGCGACTGGAAAGTGGTGCTGTTCATGCAGGGACACTGTCGCTACTGTCATAAATTTGACCCGGTGCTGAAGCAGCTGGCCGGGCAGTATGGCTTCTCCGTGTTCTCTTACACCATTGACGGACAGGGTGATGACGCGTTTCCGGAGTCTCTGCCGGCGCCTCCTGACGTGATGCAGACCTTCTTCCCGAATATCCCGGTGGCCACACCGACCACGTTTCTGGTGAACGTAAACACGCTGGCAGCGTACCCGATCCTGCAGGGCGCCACGGATGCACAGGGCTTTATGGCCAGAGTGGATACGGTATTTCAGATGATGGAGAAACCTCAACATGAATAGTTACAGCAAACCCTGCCCGGAGGATTATGCCGCCGCGAAAGCACTCCTGCACTCCCGGAAACACCGCGAACAGGAAAAACTCGATTTCTGCTTTTATTGGTTTTTTATTTGTGCCGTATCCGGTGTGTTTCTGTGGTGGGGAACCCACCACTGGTTTGATCTGATGATGGATACCATGGGGCCAGAAGAACTGGCCGGACGGGCTAAGAATGTGGTGAATCTGTGGAATGTTCTGATGTATTTCGTGCCCTTCATCTTTTTCGCACTCTCTGCAGGTTGCTTCGTGGTGGGGCTTACTAGCGCTGTCATGATCGAAGGGCTCTACCGGGGCGAACTGATGCTTTTGCGCCGTCAGTTAAAAAAAACGTGGGTGCAAGAACGTGCTGATAAAGGAGAGAACAATGCGCGTCCGTAAACCTTTATCCGTGTTGTGCAGCCTTTTTCTGGGGCTGTCGTTTGCTGCCGCCGCCGACGTGAATGGCGACATGAATAACTTCTTCAATAAGCTGGGCTTTGCGTCCAATACCAGCCAGCCGCAGGTCTGGCAGGGACAGGCTGCGGGTTACGCCTCCGGCGGTTCGCTGTATGCCAGAACGCAGGTGAAAACGATCCAGCTGGTCAGCATGACGCTCCCTGATATTAATGCCGGCTGCGGAGGGATTGATGCCTATCTAGGGTCATTCAGCTATATCAACAGCGAGCAGCTGCAGCGGTTCGCAAAACAAATTATGTCCAACGCCGCGGGCTACTTCTTTGACCTTGCCCTGCAGACCACGGTTCCGGAGATCAAAACCGCGAAGGATTTCCTTCAGAAGATGGCGAGCGACATTAACAGCATGAACCTCAGCTCCTGCCAGGCCGCACAGGGCATTGTGGGCGGTCTGTTTCCTCGGACCCAGGTGGCGCAGCAAAAGGTCTGCCAGGACATTGCCGGCGAGAGCAACATTTTTTCGGACTGGGCGGCTTCCCGTCAGGGCTGTTCGGTGGGGGGGCAGATGGACAAAGTGCAGGATAAAGCCAGCGATAAGGACAAGGAGCGTGTGATGAAGAATATCAACATCATGTGGAATGCCCTGTCCAAAAACCGGCTCTTTGACGGCAATAAGGAGCTGAAGGAATTTGTGATGACCCTGACCGGGACGCTGATTTTTGGTGAGAACAGTGAGATCACGCCGCTGCCGGCACGCACCACTGACCAGGACCTGATTAAAGCCATGATGGAGGGCGGCACTGCTAAAATCTACCACTGCAATGATTCGGATAAGTGTCTTAAGGTCGTTGCTGATGCCACCGTGACCATCACCTCCAATAAGGCGCTGAAAAGCCAGATTTCCGCTTTGTTAAGCAGTATCCAGAATAAAGCAGTGGCTGATGAAAAACTGACGGATCAGGAGAAAGGGTTTATCTCCAGCACCACCATTCCGGTATTCAAATACCTGGTCGATCCGCAGATGCTCGGGGTGTCTAACTCACTTATTTACCAGCTGACGGACTATATCGGTTACGACATCCTGCTGCAGTACATTCAGGAACTTATCCAGCAGGCCCGGGCGATGATTTCAACCGGTAATTATCCCCAGTCGACAATGGATATGATCATAGAAAACCTCAATCAGGCGAGTGTCCAGATTGCCGCTTTTCAGTCCCGTGTTCAGGTTCAGCAGGACGCCTTGCTTGTGGTTGACAGACAAATGAGTTACATGCGCCAGCAGGTCTCTGCCCGCATGATGACCCGCTACCAGAATAACTATCATTTTGGGGGGAATCTGTAATGCTTGAGGTATATGCCATTGCTGGCGGTGACTGGTTACGGGGCAACCTGAACGCGATTGCGGCGTTTATGGGGACCGGCACATGGTCGACTATAGAAAAGATGTGTATCGCCATTTCGGTACTCATTGTGGCGGGGAACTGGGTAAAAAAACACAACGTGATTGACCTTATTGGCTGGGTCTTTTCCCTCACCCTGGTCTCTATGCTGGTTGTCATTCGCACCCCTGTGCAGATCATCGATTACAGTAACGTTGCGCAGGTCTATGAAGTCGATAATGTACCTATTGGTCTGGCCATTCCGGCGTCGCTGACAACGCGGGTGGGAAACGCGCTTATCCAGAGTTATGAGATGGTCTTCGCGCTGCCGGACAGTGTCACGTACAGTAAAACGGGGATGTTATTTGGCAGTAATCTGGTCGCGAAAAGTACGGATTTTTTATCACAAAATCCTGAAATTACGACGCTGTTCTCCGATTACGTACAAAACTGTGTGATGGGCGATATTTTCCTTAATCATAAGTACTCTTTTGAGGAATTACTGAATTCACCTGATCCGTATACCCTGATTTTTGCAAACCCGAGCCCACTGCGTGGCATGTTTGATAAAAACAACCAGTTCCAGACATGCGAGGAGGCCTCACGGGATCTGAAATCGGCTCTTGCGCTTGATACTCAGACAGGCGGTAAAACCTGGAATTACTATGTTCGTCAGCTGTTTGGCGGCAAACCTAATCCCGATCTGCTTTTCAGCCAGATGATTGGCGACAGCTACAATTACTTCTACAGCTCGGGACAGAGCGCCGGGCAGATTATCCGCCAGAACGTCACGATGAACGCCCTGCGCAGCGGGATCCAGAGTTATGCAGCCCGCAGCGGCGATACCGCCAGTCTGGTCAATATCGCTAACACATCATCCCTTGAAAAGCAGCGGCTGGCACAGGCCACAATGGGGCACCAGGCGCTTCGCGCACTTCCGCTGACGCAGACCGTTATCATGGGGATAATGATTGGGATGTTCCCGATTATGGTGATGGCCGCCATGTTTAATATGATGACGCTGCAGGTGCTAAAGGGGTATGTGTTTGCGCTTATCTGGCTGCAGACGTGGCCATTACTGTTCGCCATCCTGAACAGCGCAATGGCCTACTATGCGAAGCAAAATGGCGTCCCGGTTGTTCTCTCTGAGTTGTCGCAGGTTCAGCTCAAAAACTCGGATATTGCGACCACCGCGGGCTATATTGCCGTGATGATACCGCCTTTGTCGTGGGGGATCGTGAAGAGCATGGGAGCAGCCTTCTCCAGTGCCTACAGCCATTTTTCTTCTTCCGGGCTTGGTGCAACATCGCAGGCGGCTTCCGGCGTGGTGGATGGCAATTACTCGTTTGCCAACATGCAGATGGAGAACGTCAGCGGCTACAGCTGGGGTACCAACAGCACAACCAGTTTCGGACAGATGTCGCGGCAGCTGGCGAATGGAGGCATGAGCACGCAGACGCGGGATGGCTCGATGGTCTGGGACAGTGGTGGTGCAATGTCAAAACTGCCGGTGGATATCAACGTCGGTCGTCAGATAGCCAGTGCGCAGCAACAGATGGCCCGTGAGTCTGATGTCCAGGCTGAAAGCGCGCTGCATGGCTATAACAGCAGCGTGACAAGTGCCTGGAATAGTCTGCAGCAATTTGGTACCAATAAAGGAAACAGCGCCTCAACAACGACCGGAGCTGATACTACCGAGTCTTCGCAGGACTCGATGGCCAGAAGCAAGATGTGGAATGCGGTTGTTGCTAATGCGAAAGCCAACAACATCAGTAATGAGGAGTCTTTCCAGCAGTTGATGAATGATTCAGCTAAAAGTACGCAGGGCGTTGATTTATACGGATCTGGTAAGTGGAGTTCAGGGGATCAGCTGTTTGGTAAGCTAGGTAAATGGGGAACTGGATTATCTGCTGAGGCCGGAGTTAAAGGCAGTGCGGGTTGGACCCACAGCTCAGGTAATACAGATAATGTTGGCACTTCCGGTCGTGAATCGAATGACAGCCGACATGATACCAGCAGTCAGGCGGCCAAAGACTTTAAGGAAGCATCCGATTACTTTACCAGCCGCAAAACCACCACATCGGGCAATATTACCGATAATAATGCCAGCTCGCGTGTTGACCAGTTTGCCGCGTCACTCTCCAGTGCCAAAAACAGCTATGACCAGTATACAAGCAGCCGGACACGCAGCCATGAGTACAGTGAGATGGCATCACGCACAGAGAGCATGACTGGCCAGATGAACGAAAACCTGACTCAGCAGTTTGCGAACTTTGTTCAGCATCGTGCTCCACAGGATGCCGAGGCCATTCTGACCAATACCAGTTCTCCTGAAATTGCGGCGCAGCGTGAAGCCCTGGCGCGTGAATTCGTCAAAGAGCAGGTAGAACCCAGGGTTGATGCTGCGTATCAACAGGGTCGTGAAAGCATCGGACAGAATATGGCTGGGGTGTCAGGTGGTGGTGACAATGGATCGGTAATGGCCGACTACCGACAAAATTCTGGTCGTATCGATGCTATGACGCAAGATTCGGGTATTAAGGATAATGTGGATCAGAAAGTTGGTGGGATGATTACAGAGAATAAACAACAGCAGCAGGAAACCCGCGAAAACATACAACGGCAAGGCGAAGAGGTGAAAAATGAGAATGCTGAAATGGAAAAGGACCATAAAACAAAAGCAAATGAGTTTAAAGGTGATTATAATGAAAGAAAAAGTAAGGTGAAATCTTTACCAGGAGCTGACTCGCCTGCTGAGTTAGAGGAAAAAGCGGCGAAAATTCAAAAGGATTATCTTGATGATAAAAGGTAAAAATGATGATTACGAACAAACTACTTATTGAGGAAGTGGAGGAGCTGAAAAGTCTACTTTCACAAGGGAAGGCTGAAATTCCATCTTTTTGGGAGTGCCTTTGGCCAGGCGTAGTGTTAGTTGTATGGAATATGCTTTGCGCTGTAATTAGTGTGGATGCTGTTTATTTGTCCGGAAAGTATATGTTTCATGTTTTGGTTTTTCCTGTCGGGGTCAGTATCATTATGCTCCTGGGTATTGCCAGTTCACGCTCTCTCTTTTTGTCAGTTCCTAAAAACTTTAGAGAAAAATCGAATATATATCGCTTTTTTTCTAAGAAGCTTATGATTTATGCTGTTGTGTACATGGCAGTGATTATGTTATTAGCTATTTGTAATAGAGTGGTTTATGACTCGCCATTTTCTTTTGCATTTATGGTTATTTTAACGTCTGTTTTTTTTGGTTTTGTCATGAACCTGGATTTTGGACGCTATCAGCTATCATTGCTCACCTCTGCAATAAACTCTTTCCGAGCGGAAAAGTTGGGGGGGTAATCACCCAGATGCAACCTATCAATTATGGTGGTTTATTAACAGGCTAAAAGTTTCTTTTTGTTATTATTGGCTGTCTAGGTTTTAATTGATTTTTACATCTCGCTTAAAATTCGTATATAGTGAATGCGCATTCCGACATTATAAGAGAATGTGTATTCACTCGTATTGATTATGTCACAAGGATTCAGGATGAAGCTTAATAAAGTCATGGCTGTGATGGTCGTCAGCTCTGCGCTGGTGTTATCTGGATGTAGTGCAATGGGAACCGCTATTAAAAAGAGAAATCTGGAAGTAAAAACCCAGATGAGCGAAACAATCTGGCTGGAACCTTCAAATAATAAGACGGTTTATCTGCAAATCAAAAATACCTCTGATAAGGATATGAGTGGCCTGCAGGCAAAAATTGCCAGCGCCGTCACTTCAAAGGGATATCAGGTCGTCAGTAACCCGGATACGGCGGGCTACTGGATCCAGGCGAACGTGCTTAAGGCCGATAAAATGGACCTTCGTGAGTCTCAGGGCTGGTTAAGCCGGGGTTATGAGGGCGCAGTGACTGGCGCCGCGCTTGGGGCAGGGATTACCGCTTACAACTCCAGTTCTGCAGGGGCGACTCTGGGAGTAGGACTTGCAGCCGGTCTGGTTGGTATGGCTGCTGACGCGATGGTGGAAGATGTGAACTATACCATGATCACCGATGTTCAGATCGCGGAAAGAACCAAAACTCAGGTTCAGACTGATAACGTGGCCGTATTGCGTCAGGGAACATCCGGCGCAAAAGTGCAGACAAGTACGGAAACGGGTAATCAGCACAAATACCAGACTCGCGTCGTCTCTAACGCTAATAAAGTTAACCTCAAGTTCCCTGAAGCCCAGCCTGTTCTTGAAGACCAGCTGGCAAAATCGATCGCTAATATTCTGTAAGCTTTCTATTCCACGGCCCGGTCCCCGGGCCATACTGGCATCCCCTTTCTGGTGTGTCAGAATTAATTCGTCAAATAATCTGTTAATTCCAAATCTGAACGGTGAACAGTTGCGCAATTTATTTGTGCATCTGTGAGGCGTTGCCGCCTTCGGCGGAGTCTTTTCGTTTTTATTTGATCAGAGGTTATTTATGGCAATATCTGAACCTGTCAGGTCTCTTGAAACACATAAGCTGATGCCTGGCGATATTTATCCACATCCTGCTGTGAGGGAGGCTTATTCCCTGTAACCCCGTGAGGTCTGTTTCCGCTGATTAGTTTGTCCTTTCGACCCTAATAATTTACTGACGGATTAGTGCCATGAGTTTCAATGCCAAAGATATGACGCAGGGCGGTCAGATCGCCAATATGCGCTTTCGCATGTTTGGTCAGATTGCCAATATTATTTTCTACGTGCTGTTTATTTTATTCTGGGTGCTGTGCGGACTGATGCTGATGTACCGGCTCAGCTGGCAAACCTTTGTGAACGGCTGCGTATACTGGTGGTGTACGACGCTGGGTCCGATGCGCGATATTATTCGTTCCCAGCCGGTATACACCATTCAGTATTACGGCCAGTCGCTGGAATATACCTCAGAACAAATCCTGGCCGATAAATATACTATCTGGTGCGGAGAGCAGCTGTGGACCAGTTTCGTCTTTGCTGCCGTGGTTTCTCTTGTTATCTGTATCGTGACGTTCTTCATCGCCAGCTGGGTGCTGGGCCGCCAGGGGAAACAGCAGAGTGAGGATGAGAACACCGGCGGGCGCCAGCTTTCCGATAAGCCCAAAGAAGTGGCCCGCCAGATGAAGCGTGATGGCGTGGCCTCCGATATTAAAATTGGCGACCTGCCTATTCTTAAAAACTCCGAAATCCAGAACTTCTGCCTCCACGGTACCGTGGGTTCCGGTAAATCCGAAGTTATACGCCGGCTACTGAACTACGTGCGTGCCCGGGGCGATATGGCCATCATTTACGATCGCTCCTGTGAGTTCGTCAAAAGCTATTACGACCCGTCACTGGATAAAATCCTCAACCCGCTGGACTCGCGCTGTGCAGCCTGGGATTTGTGGAAAGAGTGCCTGACGCTGCCGGACTTCGACAACATCTCCAACACCCTTATCCCGATGGGTACCAAAGAAGATCCGTTCTGGCAGGGCTCCGGTCGCACTATCTTTGCCGAAGGCGCGTATCTGATGCGTGAAGACAAGGATCGCAGCTACGAGAAGCTGGTCGATACCATGCTGTCTATTAAAATCGACAAGCTGCGCGCTTATCTGCAGAACACGCCGGCAGCGAACCTGGTTGAAGAGAAAATTGAGAAAACGGCCATCTCCATTCGTGCCGTGCTGACCAACTACGTCAAGGCTATTCGCTACCTGCAGGGCATTGAGAAGAACGGCGAGCCATTCACTATCCGGGACTGGATGCGCGGCGTCCGTGAGGACCGACCCAATGGCTGGCTGTTTATCTCCTCCAACGCTGACACCCATGCTTCCCTGAAGCCGGTTATCTCGATGTGGCTGTCGATTGCCATCCGCGGCCTGCTGGCGATGGGGGAGAACCGTAACCGGCGCGTGTGGATTTTCGCCGACGAGCTCCCCACGCTGCACAAGCTGCCGGACCTGGTCGAAATCCTCCCAGAGGCGCGTAAATTTGGTGGCTGTTATGTGTTCGGTATTCAGTCCTATGCCCAGCTGGAAGACATCTATGGTGTTAAGCCTGCCGCCACGCTCTTTGACGTAATGAACACCCGGGCCTTCTTCCGCTCCCCGAGTAAAGAGATTGCGGAGTTTGCTGCCGGTGAAATTGGTGAGAAGGAAATCCTCAAAGCCAGCGAGCAGTACTCTTACGGTGCTGACCCTGTGCGTGATGGTGTATCGACCGGAAAAGAAAAAGAGCGGGAAACGCTGGTCAGTTACTCCGATATTCAGACGCTGCCTGACCTGTCCTGCTATGTCACCCTGCCCGGACCGTATCCGGCCGTGAAACTGGCCCTGAAGTACAAACCACGTCCAAAAATTGCCGAGGGATTTATTCAGCGCCGACTCGATACGCGTGTTGACGCCCGACTCAGTGCGCTGCTTGAGGCCCGGGAAGCTGAAGGCAGCCTTGCCAGGGCGCTTTTCACGCCGGATGCGCCGGAACCCGGGCCAGCTGATACAGACAGTCACGCCGGTGAACAACCTGAGCCGGTCAGTCAGCCTGCGCCAGCAGAAGTGACAGTATCTCCGGCACCGGTAAAAGCGCCGCCGACAACAAAGAGTCCGGCAGCGGAACCCTCCGCCAGGACAGCTGAGCCTCCCGTCCTGCGGGTCACGACCGTACCGTTGATCAAACCAAAAGCAGCCGCAGCGGCCGCTGCTGCCGCAACAGCATCCTCTGCCGGTACCCCTGCTGCAGCTGCAGGCGGGACAGAACAGGAGCTGGCGCAGCAGTCCGCAGAGCAGGGGCAGGACATGCTGCCGGCCGGTATGAACGAGGACGGCGTCATCGAGGACATGCAGGCGTATGACGCCTGGCTGGCAGATGAGCAGACACAGCGGGATATGCAGCGGCGTGAGGAAGTCAACATCAACCACAGCCATCGCCACGATGAGCAGGATGATGTCGAGATTGGGGGGAACTTCTGATGATGTCGATTGGCTCCGTTAAATCGGCGGGCAGTGCCGGTAATTACTATACGGATAAGGATAATTACTACGTCATAGGGAGCATGGACGAACGCTGGCAGGGTAAGGGGGCTGAAGCGCTGGGGATCGACGGGAAAGCCGTGGATAAGACGCTGTTTACGGAACTGCTGAAAGGGAAGCTGCCGGATGGCAGCGACCTGACCCGGATACAGGACGGCGCCAACAAGCACCGGCCCGGTTATGACCTGACCTTCTCGGCCCCCAAAAGCGTGTCGGTCATGGCGATGCTGGGCGGCGATAAACGCCTTATCGATGCCCACAACCAGGCGGTAACCGAAGCGGTGCGGCAACTGGAGACGCTGGCCGCGACCCGGGTCATGACGGATGGTAAAAGCGAAACGGTGCTGACCGGAAATCTGATTGTGGCGAAATTCAACCACGACACTAACCGTAACCAGGAACCTCAGATACACACCCATGCCGTCGTCATTAACGCCACGCAGAACGGGGACAAATGGCAGACTCTCGGCACAGATAAGATCGGTAAAACAGGTTTTATCGAGAACGTGTACGCGAACCAGATAGCGTTCGGGAAGCTTTACCGGGAGGCGTTCAAACCCCTGGTTGAGAAGCTTGGCTATGAGACGGAAGTCGTGGGCAAACACGGGATGTGGGAGATGAAAGGGGTCCCTGTGGAGCCCTTCTCCACCCGTACTCAGGAGGTCAGGGAGGCCGCAGGACCCGATGCCTCCCTGAAGTCCCGGGATGTGGCCGCGCTCGATACCCGCAAGTCGAAAGAAGCCATCGATCCGGCAGAGAAGATGGGGGAGTGGATGAACACGCTGAAGGAGACCGGGTTTGACATCCGGGGGTACCGTGAGGCCGCCGATGCGCGAGCCGCAGAGCTGGCCCGTGCACCTGCCGCGCTGGTGAACACTGACGGTCCGGATATCACGGATGTGGTGACGAAAGCGATTGCCGGTCTCAGCGACCGCAAGGTGCAGTTCACGTATGCCGACCTGCTGGCACGCACGGTCGGCCAGCTGGAGGCGAAGGACGGTGTGTTTGAGCTGGCGAGAAAGGGCATCGATGCCGCCATTGAACGGGAGCAGCTTATCCCTCTCGATCGCGAGAAAGGCCTGTTCACCTCAAACATCCACGTACTCGATGAACTCGCCGTCAAAGCCCTGAGTCAGGAGGTGCAGCGCCAGAATCATGTCTCAGTCACGCCCGATGCGTCTGTGGTGCGCCAGGTCCCTTTCAGCGATGCCGTCAGCGTGCTGGCGCAGGATCGCCCGGTAATGGGTATCGTTTCCGGCCAGGGCGGTGCAACCGGCCAGCGGGAGCGGGTGGCCGAGTTAACCCTGATGGCCCGGGAGCAGGGGCGTGACGTCCATATCCTGGCGGCCGATAACCGCTCACGTGATTTTCTCGCCGGTGATGTGCGTCTGGCCGGGGAAACGGTGACCGGTAAATCCGCCCTGCAGGACGGGACGGCGTTTATTCCGGGCGGAACACTCATCGTGGATCAGGCGGAGAAGCTGAGCCTGAAGGAAACGATTTCCCTGCTCGATGGCGCGATGCGCCATAACGTGCAGGTCCTGCTCTCCGACAGCGGGAAGCGCAGCGGGACCGGCAGCGCGCTGACGGTGCTGAAGGACAGCGGCGTGAATACGTATCGCTGGCAGGGGGGCCATCAGACCACAGCCGACATCATCAGTGAACCGGATAAAGGAGCACGCTACAGCCGGCTGGCACAGGAGTTTGCCGTCAGCGTGCGTGGAGGGCAGGAAAGCGTGGCCCAAATCAGCGGGACGCGTGAACAGAGCGTACTCAACGGCCTTATCCGTGACTCCCTCAGACATGAGGGGGTGCTGGGTGAGAAAGACACGACCATTACAGCCCTGACGCCGGTGTGGCTGGACAGCAAAAGCCGGGGCGTGCGGGATTATTACCGGGAGGGGATGGTGATGGAACGCTGGGATCCGGAGACCCGGACGCACGATCGCTTTGTCATTGACCGGGTGACCGCGAGCAGCAATATGCTGACCCTGAAAGACCGGGACGGGGTCCGTCTGGATCTGAAGGTTTCCGCGGTCGACAGCCAGTGGACGCTGTTCCGGGCAGAGACACTGCCGGTGGCCGAGGGGGAACGTCTGGCGGTGCTCGGGAAGATACCGGACACACGCCTGAAGGGCGGGGAAAGCATCACGGTGATGAAAGTGGAGGACGGGCAACTGACGGTACAGCGTCCGGGGCAGAAAACCACGCAGACCCTGGCCGTGGGCGCGGGCGTGTTTGACGGGATTAAAATCGGCCACGGCTGGGTGGAAAGTCCCGGCAGGTCGGTTAGCGAGACGGCAACGGTCTTTGCGTCGGTGACGCAGCGTGAGCTGGATAACGCCACCCTCAACCAGCTGGCGCAGAGCGGAAGTCATCTCCGTCTGTACTCGGCGCAGGATGCGGCTCGCACGACGGAGAAGCTGTCGCGGCATACCGCCTTCAGCGTGGTCTCAGAGCAGCTGAAGACCCGATCCGGCGAGACGGACCTGGATGCGGCCATTGCGCAGCAGAAGGCCGGACTGCATACCCCGGCAGAACAGGCCATTCACCTGTCCATCCCGCTGCTAGAGAGCCAGGACCTGACCTTCACCCGCCCCCAGCTGCTGGCGACGGCACTGGAAACCGGGGGTGATAAGGTCCCGATGTGGTCTATTGAGATGACCATTAAGAAACAAATCAAGTCCGGACAGTTGCTGAATGTCGGTGTCTCCCCGGGCCACGGTAACGACCTGCTGATATCCCGTCAGACCTGGGATGCCGAGAAAAGCATCCTGACCCGGGTGCTGGAAGGCAAAGACGCGGTGGCCCCCCTGATGGACCGCGTGCCGGCCAGTCTGATGACGGACCTGACCGCCGGACAGCGGGCGGCGACCCGGATGATTCTGGAAACCCCGGACCGGTTCACGGTGGTTCAGGGGTATGCCGGGGTGGGGAAAACCACCCAGTTCCGTGCAGTCATGAGTGCCATCAGTCTGCTGCCGGAAGAGACCCGCCCGCATGTCATCGGTCTGGGGCCGACGCATCGTGCGGTCGGGGAAATGCAGAGTGCCGGCGTGGACGCGCGCACGACGGCGTCGTTCCTCCACGACACGCAGCTGCTGCAGCGCAATGGCCAGACACCCGATTTCAGCAACACGCTGTTTCTGCTCGATGAGAGTTCGATGGTGGGGTTGTCAGACACGGCGAAAGCCCTGAGCCTGATTGCGGCCGGGGGAGGTCGCGCAGTGCTCAGCGGAGATACCGACCAGCTGCAGTCCATTTCGCCGGGCCAGCCGTTCAGGCTGATGCAGCAGCGCAGCGCCGCCGACGTTGCCATCATGAAAGAGATTGTGCGCCAGGTGCCTGAGCTGCGACCGGCGGTCTACAGCCTGATTGAGCGGGATGTGCACCGCGCCCTGACCACCATCGAGCAGGTCACGCCGGAGCAGGTGCCGAGAAAAGAAGGCGTCTGGGCGCCGGGCAGTTCTGTGGTGGAATTCACGCCGGCGCAGGAAAAGGCGATACAAAAGGCGCTGAGCGAGGGGGAAACCCTGCCGGCAGGTCAGCCCGCGACGCTCTACGAGGCGCTGGTGAAGGACTATACCGGACGGACCCCGGAGGCACAGTCGCAGACGCTGATTATCACCCATCTGAATAAGGACCGGCGGGCGCTGAACAGTCTGATCCATGACGCACGGCGGGAGAACGGGGAAACCGGCAAAGAGGAAATCACCCTGCCGGTGCTGGTCACGAGCAACATCCGTGACGGTGAACTGCGCAAACTGTCGACCTGGACGGCTCACAAGGAGGCGGTGGCGCTGGTTGATAACGTATACCACCGTATCAGCAAAGTGGATAAGGATAATCAGCTGATCACCCTGACAGACAGTGAAGGAAAGGAGCGATATATCTCTCCCCGTGAAGCCTCTGCTGAAGGTGTGACGCTTTATCGCCAGGAAGAGATCACCGTGTCTCAGGGGGACAGAATGCGTTTCAGCAAGAGTGACCCGGAACGCGGCTATGTGGCCAACAGCGTCTGGGAGGTGCAGTCTGTTTCGGGTGACAGTGTCACGCTTTCTGATGGCAAAACCACCCGCACGCTGACTCCGAAGGCGGATGAAGCACAGCAGCATATCGACCTCGCCTACGCTATCACGGCTCACGGCGCCCAGGGGGCCAGCGAACCGTATGCCATCGCGCTGGAGGGTATGGTGGGGGCGCGAAAACTAATGGCCAGCTTCGAGTCTGCTTACGTGGGATTGTCCCGCATGAAACAGCATGTGCAGGTCTATACCGACAGGCGTGAGGGCTGGATAAAGGCCATCCAGCATTCACCTGAGAAGGCGACGGCGCACGATATTCTTGAACCCCGTAACGACCGGGCGGTGAAAACCGCAGATCTGTTGTTCGGGCGGGCAAGGCCACTGGATGAAACCGCCGCTGGCCGGGCAGCCCTGCAGCAGTCCGGTCTGGCACAGGGAAGTTCACCGGGAAAATTCATTTCTCCGGGGAAAAAGTACCCTCAGCCGCATGTGGCGCTGCCGGCATTCGATAAGAACGGGAAAGCCGCCGGTATCTGGCTCAGCCCGCTGACCGATCGGGACGGACGGCTGGAGGCTATCGGCGGAGAGGGAAGGATTATGGGCAATGAAGACGCCCGGTTCGTGGCGCTGCAGAACAGCCGCAATGGTGAAAGCCTGCTGGCCGGGAATATAGGAGAGGGGGTCAGAATGGCCCGCGACAATCCCGATACCGGGGTGGTGGTGCGGCTGGCCGGTGATGACCGCCCCTGGAACCCCGGGGCCATCACCGGCGGGCGGGGATGGGCCGATCCGGCGCCGGGGGGTCCGGGACCGCAGGCCCGGGGTGACCTTTTCCTCCCCCCCGGGGGACTGGGGCAGCGGGCGGCCGGAGGGCAGCAGGGCCGGGGAATGGGAAAACAAGCGGGAACGACTGCCCCGGGAGGGGCCGGGGGGGGGCGGCGCACGGGGGCGGGGGCGGCGCCCCGCGCGGGGGGGGGGGGGGGCGGTTGCCGCTCCCAACGAGCAGAAACCCGCCGTGATTCGGCGGCACGGCGCACGTCAAGATCAATACGTTCTCCCTGTGTCAGGAGTGCGGTGGCTCCGGCGCACAAGGCGGCGCCCAGCCGGTCACTTGCCCGGACTGCCATGGACAGGGCTTCATGC
>OIEU01000625.1_pt1 | contig 14371 bp, 9 predicted proteins | sample 1581831 | NCBI WGS metagenome assembly OIEU01 (sample SAMN03281007, study PRJEB24777) | human gut metagenome | isolation source: fecal sample PR166 from 1 month old female Malay infant, vaginally...
GTCAGTTCGCCAGGATGTTGGGACTTGAACCGAAGAACACGGCAGTGCGGAGTCCGGAGAGTAACGGAATAGCAGAGAGCTTCGTGAAAACGATAAAGCGTGACTACATAAGTATCATGCCCAAACCAGACGGGTTAACGGCAGCAAAGAACCTTGCAGAGGCGTTCGAGCATTATAACGAATGGCATCCGCATAGTGCGCTGGGTTATCGCTCGCCACGGGAATATCTGCGGCAGCGGGCCAGTAATGGGTTAAGTGATAACAGGTGTCTGGAAATATAGGGGCAAATCCAGCCAGGATGTTGGGACTTGAACCGAAGAACACGGCAGTGCGGAGCCCGGAGAGTAACGGAATAGCAGAGAGCTTCGTGAAAACGATAAAGCGTGACTACATAAGTATCATGCCCAAACCAGACGGGTTAACGGCAGCAAAGAACCTTGCAGAGGCGTGCGAGCATTATAACGAATAGCATCCGAATAGTCCGCTGGATTATCGCTCGCCACGGGAATATCTGCGGCAGCGGGCCAGTAATGGGTTAAGTGATAACAGGTGTCTGGAAATATAGGGGCAAATCCACTGGAAATGTTCTTATAAAAGAATATAATAACAGCGGCGTAAGCAGCTCAATAAATCCATGAAATCTATCAAACGGAGGCACCGTATCCGACAATGGCGATCAATAGTAGTTTTGGCGGGCGCGGAAGATTTAACCCAATGTAGGGTAAGACGCATAATTTGCGCCTAAACCTTTTAGGGCTTCAAGATCCCGGCCCTAAGTTTATACATGTCCACACAAGGTTAAATAAAAATTAAATGCATAAAAACTCACCATACACGGCCTCTCATTCACTAAATGTTCAAAGTGAGCTCAAATGTAAAGCTATGTTATGAAATAAGTAACAGTTGGATGTATCTGTTTGAAATCCATGAACTATTTTACTTTATAGATTTTTTTTATGAAACAACCAGTTAGCTATAGGAATCATCCAGTAGGCATAAAATGCGTAAGAAATTATGCTCTTATAATGCAAAACATATGCTGTCAGGAATATATTTCATAATAGCCTGGTTTTTAGCCGAATCACGGGAGTTTGGAAACCTGTGGTCAGTGAGGTGTATGCTGGTATTTAACAACCAGACATTGGGTAGTTGCAGCGGTCAGTAGCCTGGCCGTCAATACTCCTGACAAAACAAGAGTTTCGCCCTTTGGCAGCCAGAGCCAAGGGCGGTAGCGTGCCTACATTACATGTAGTAAGCCGTGATTGACCATCTCGCGGGTTGTTGAGGAATGGTATGAGGATAGTGTATTTTGTCAATGCAGCGTGGTACTTCGAACTGCATTGGTTGGACCGGTCAGAAGCGGCAATTAGCAAAGGGTATGAAGTTCATCTTGTAAGTAATTTTGCTGATGACGCCATCAAAAATAACCTGGAAAAAAAAGGTATAAAATGTTGGGATATTGAGCTTAACAGATTTTCTAAAAATGTGTTTAAAAACATTTCAATATTCACTGCATTTAGAAAGATCTGTAAGCAAATTAAACCCGATCTTATTCATCTAATTACTATAAAACCAATCCTTTTTGGTGGATTGTATGCCCGGGTTGCAGGCATCCCTTTTGTCGTGAGCTTTGTGGGATTAGGGAGATTGTTTGGCAATAAACGAGGTTGGTTGAATAAATTCATTTTCAACTCAGTACTGTCAATTTATAGTCTTTTGCTATCAGCAAAAAGCCCAGCGCAAGTAATATTTGAGCATAATGCTGACTTTGCTGAGCTGAATAAATATATTAAATTTGATGAAAATAACATCCATATCATTGAAGGAGCCGGGGTAGACAGGTTTCGCTTTAGTTATCAGCCAGAACCAACTCAGAATAATTTCTCGGTATTATTTGCCAGCCGTTTGCTATGGTCAAAGGGGCTCGGTGAAGTAGTCGAGGCCATCGGTAAGGTTAAACAAAATGAAAATAACACAACCTTATACGTTGCGGGAATTCTCGATGACAAAGATCCGGATAGAATTGAATTAGATCAAATTTTGCAATGGGAAAAAGAAGGAAAAATCATTTGGTTAGGTCGAAGAGATGACATCCAAAATTTAATCAGAAATAGCCATGTCGTGATTTTGCCAACTAAATATTCAGAAGGCGTGCCAAGAATAATCATTGAAGCGTGTGCTATGGGCCGAAGTTGCATTGTCGGAAATGTACCCGGCTGTAAAGCTATAATTAAAGATAATTTCAATGGATGTGTACTAAAAACACATAGCGCTAGTGAGATCGCGGAGAAAATTGAATATCTTAGAGATAACATGGAAATAAGAAAAAAATTCGGCCTACGCTCAGCCGAAATTGTAAAAGAAAGATTCAGCAAAGAAATTGTTATAGATAAAACGTTATGTGTTTACAATAAAATACTAAGTACAACAAAGCGGTAAAAATAATGATTGGAACTTTAGTAAATATTTCGAAGATAATTATCCAGAAGCGCGAGTTAATCTGGCAAATGTCTAAAAGAGACGTTATGGGACGCTATAAAGGATCCTTTCTTGGTCTGGCATGGTCACTTTTCAACCCCATATTGATGTTAACAGTCTACACATTTGTATTCTCGGTTATATTCAAATCTCGTTGGGGAAGCAGTCCAGATACCGGGCATGCAGATTTTGCAATCATTTTGTTTACCGGACTGATTATTTTTAACTTATTTGCAGAATGTATTAACAGGTCAACCAGCCTTATCACCTCAAATGTAAACTTCGTCAAAAAAGTTGTTTTCCCTATTGAGATATTACCTATAGTAAATCTGCTGGCTGCTTTATTTCATGCCAGCATTAGCCTCATAGTCTTATTTATCGCAATACTGGTGTTTAAGCATCAGCTTCATTTTACTGTCCTGTTACTGCCAGTCATTACTATTCCACTTATGCTCTCTATACTTGGATTAAGCTGGATCCTGGCCTCACTGGGCGTTTTTGTTCGTGATATGCCACAAACTATTAGTATCATCGTAACAATATTAATGTTTTTATCTCCCGTATTTTATCCGTTATCAGCATTACCGGTGGTTTTCCAAAAAATTGTAATGTTGAATCCTCTGGCATTTATGATTGAAGAAGCAAGAAAAGTTGTTTACTGGGGAATTGAGCCTAACTGGACCATGCTCGCAATTAATATGCTTATTGGTTTAGTTATCTGTGCTGCAGGTTTTTTATTTTTCCAAAAAACAAAAAAAGGATTTGCCGATGTCATCTGATAACATTGCAATTAGCGTAAGTAACATTAGCAAATGCTATAACATTTACCAAAACCCCAGAGATAGGTTAAAACAGTTTTTCTTACCTAAAGTCCAGAGTATGGTTGGGAAACCTGTACAACGCTACTATAACGAATTTTGGGCGTTAAATAACATCAACTTTACCATCAATAAAGGTGAGTCAGCGGGAATTATTGGACGCAATGGTTCTGGCAAAAGTACATTACTACAGCTAATCACCGGCACGCTAACTCCAACAACGGGCACGATACAAACCAAGGGAAGAATAGCTGCCCTCCTGGAATTAGGCTCCGGTTTCAACCCAGAGTTTACCGGTAGGGAAAACATCTATCTTAACGGCGCCGTTCTGGGATTATCGCGGGCAGAAATAGATGCAAAATTTGATGCTATTGCCGGTTTTGCTGATATAGGAACCCATCTCGACCAGCCGGTAAAAACATACTCCAGCGGAATGATGGTGCGTCTTGCATTTGCCGTTCAGGTACAATTAGAGCCAGATATTCTCATCGTAGATGAAGCACTTGCTGTAGGCGACGCACTTTTTCAAAAGCGCTGTTTCCAACAAATTGAGAAATTAACCAGCAATGGCGTAACTTTACTGTTTGTTTCACACGATCAAGAGTCCGTGCGTACCTTAACAAACAGAGCTATTCTTCTCGATCGTGGGACGCAATTAAGTACTGGCTTATCATCAGAAGTTTTACTTGAATATCGTCGTTTACTACACCGGGAAGAAAGTAAGTATTTTTCTCAGTTAGCAGAGGAAGTTGCTGCCCACGCGGACGCCACTCGCGATATTAATCAAACCCCCACCGCGCCGGCTAAGATAGAAATTAGTGCTAATGCTGAAACCCCTGCTGTAGAGGAAACCTCGCCCTCTCGTACAGATAAACTATCGTTCGGTGAAGGTGAAGCAGAGGTTGAAAATGTTGAATTGTTTACGGCTTCTGGTGAACGCAGCAATGCCTTTAACCCTGGTGATAAAATCAGAGTTCGTGTTAATTGCAAAGTAAATAAAGATATAAACCACATTAACGTTGGCATTCGTATTCGCAATAAAGAAGGCGTCAAAATTTATTCATGGGGAACGTTAAACCAGGACATGTATGTTCGTTTCCATCAACTTAAAGATCCCCAATTTTGGGAACGTGAGTTTAAAGCAGGCGAGCGTTTTTATGTTGATATGGAATTTGAATGTACTTTAGGAACAAACCTATATGAAATACAGGCGGCGATATCCTATGAGGGGACACCTAATTATTTCTCGCAGCGCATTTTACACTGGCGTGATGAAGCCGCGTTTTTTCACGTTAATGTCCTGCGTGATGAATATTTCTTTGGTGGCATTCTGGATCTCAAGATGACTGCAGAGTGGTAAGTTGATGAATGATATTTCAATAACTGATTATCTCGGGCCTGGGGTGTATTTATTACAAAATTACCCAAAAGAAACTGAGGGCCTGATTGCAGAGAAGGGTTATAAGGTGCACAACTGCGCTGATCTGGCGCAGTGTAAAGATATTCTTAACCGCAATAAGGTTAATTTCCTTTTAACCAATGATAAAGATAATAATTTTAATGAATATGTCAAGATTGTCAGAACCGCTGCAAGACAGCTTGTAAATAAAATCGTTATTAATATCTTTGTAGAAAAGGGAAACGGTCAGAGTTTCCAGGATTTTATTAATATAACTGACAATCTTGGTTATTCGATAGACACTGTATTTTATTTGCTCAATCCTGGCTATGATGAACAATTTCGGGATGATCAAAGCCTAAAGATAGTTTTGAGTTATAGACGTCAGTCAGGAGTTTCGACAGACAAAAATATCTTAGAAACGACTATTTTTGAAAAAAAACTTGTAAATACTTTTCCCTACATACGTCCTGGGGATCGAGTACTTGTAATCATTAAGAATAAAAATTCGATAACAAACATTAAAAATATTATTGCAGAACAAACCAAGGCATCTGAAGTTGAAATTTACTCATTGGATGAAATTAAAAGTGTTCAGCTAAATGGCAATGGCTACCATTTTCTCATTACTGATAAATATGCCGATGATGGACTAAATAATGCACTCAAAGTCATTATATCTTACCTGGTGCCCGCTGGCAGGTACGTTAGTTTTCATACAGATAAAACTGTAGTTGAGACATTAAGTAATTACAATTTACAACCTGAAGTTTATTTATTTTATGAACATGGCCATTTAAAGACTCAAATACATCAGGGAGAGGAAATTACACTCTCTCCTGAATTATGTGTTTTTATGAAAAGCCCTTTAGCCAGGTCAGAGCTTCCGTATCAGGAAACGATTTATGGCTACTCGCATCCACCAAAAAACCTATTAGCTTTTGCCAGAGATTATACTAACCCGTGGCTTATTCGCGGGATCGTAGAATTCCCATTCAGGAATAGGTCAACTTATCATCTACAGCAGTATAGCCATCAGATTTTGGAGCACAGTGCTCCTGACAGCCCCGATTATGCCGCTGCATTGGCAGTATTAGGTTATCAAATGCTAAGCGGCAGTGATGATACAGCTGACATTTACGCAAAAATGCTAGATTACTGCTCAAATGTGTCGCAGATGGATAATCCTACGCCACATCAATATCGTTGGCTCATATCTTTATCGACACTTTTAGGTCTTATTTGTAACAAAAATAATGATAAAACTAATGCGTTAATCCATTTATCTCGTGCAGCAAACTCCAGCATTGATAAATTTAGCCCCTCTATCGGCACGAAGATTTTACAAAGCTTTTATCTTCAGTCCGTTATATTAATTTCTTTAAATAGAATCTCCTGTGCCGAGATAATCGTCGATAGAGGGATTAAAAGAGGTATACAGCTACTTTATCAACATCCTGACGAACTGGTGGGTAAAATATCTCAACCATTTAATTTTGTGCTTTATATTTACCATGATATTCTTGATTGGCTTATAAAGATGGTCAACATTAAAAACGCCATACCAGGCAGAAAATTCAACATTGCAAATTTTGACAACGGTAACACCTGGTCGGCTTTGCTTCATGAACGCATGAATGCAATAAATAATATGTCGCAAATGATAGATGAGCGTGACAGAACAATTCATGAGCAAAAATGCTTAATTGATGAACGCGATAGAACTATTCACGACCAGAAGCGCCTTATTGATGAGCGAGACAGCACTGTTCTTACGCAAAAAAATTTAATTGATGAGCGTGACCTGGTCTCTGCTCAGCAAAATCAATTAATTGAGCAGACTAATAAAACTATTCAGCAGCAAATTCAAAATGTAACTGACTTAAATAGTCAAGTTTCCTCTAAGGAACAGAAAGTTGATGAATTACAGAATCAAAACATAAAATTAATTTCATTAATCGATGAAAAAGATCTCCATATTGCCCAGCTCTCTGCAGATCTAGAACGTGCAAATACCATACTGCGTAAGATTAATAGCACGCCTGTAATAAGGCATCTACTACGCATGCTAAATATAAAATAATTCTATTGTGAAAGGTTATAATGGCTAATATTGCTTGGTTTATACCTCAACTCATTGAAGGGTCTGGTGGCCACCGCACAATGCTGCAACATGCCGCTTATCTGGAAAAAATGGGTCATACATGTACAATTTATCTTGAAGATAAAAGCGGCAAAACAAGCGGTGCAGAGGTAATTCATAAATTATTTGGTCTAAAATTTAAAGACGTCATTTATGACTGGAATAATGCGCAACCATGTGATGCTGCAGTTGCAACAATATGGTATTCTGCACCATTCGTGGCCGCTCTACCATTTGATTGTAAACGTTTATATTTCGTTCAGGATTTTGAAGCTTACTTCAACCCGGTGGGCGATGCTTACCTGATGGCTGAAAATTCATACTGTTACGGCTTAAAGCCAATTACGATTGGGCGCTGGTTACGATATAAACTGCAAAATGATTTTGCTGTTGAAAGCTATCACTTCGAATTTGGGGCGAATCATAATATCTATAAGCGCGTTCCCACCATTCAAAAAGAAAAAGCGGTTTGCTTTATCTATCAGCCAGATAAACCGCGACGTTGTTCGCGTATTGGTATTGAGGCTTTAGGTATAGTTAAACATTGCATGCCAGATGTTAAAATTTATCTTTATGGTTCATCAATTAATGATAATCTCTGGTTCGAGCATGAAAATCTAGGTTTATTAGATTTGCCGAAATGTAATGAGCTATATAATAAATGCTCCGTAGGACTCTGTATTAGTTCTTCAAATCCCTCTCGCATCCCCTTTGAAATGATGAATGCAGGCCTTCCCGTTGTTGAAGTCTGGCGAGAAAACAATCTTTATGATTTTAGCGAAGATGCTATGCTGTTGTGTAAACAGACACCTGAAAGCATTGCCACCGGTATTATGAAAATTCTAAACGATGCTGATTTAGCCGCGAGTATGAGCTCGGCTGGTCAAAAGTTTATGAATGGGCGTACCCTGGAAACGGAAACAGAAGGCTTTTACAAAGCGTTCAACTGCGTGATGAACGAGCAGGCATACACAGCAGAAGTGATTTCACGATCGTATAATAAGCCCCCGTTTGAAGCCCCTCTTGCCAGACCTGATATTGCCAACACGTTAACATTCGCGCATCAGAGTCTGTTAAAGAGAATTGCTCTACGTTTACCGTTATTTGTGCGCACACCTTTAAGCGCGCTTTATTTTAAGTTGAAGAATTAATCCAGATGAATAAATTTAAACTCAAAACTGTTGATGTATGGGATACAATTCTGCGTCGTGATTGCCATCCAGACTTCATAAAGCGGTCAACTGCATATTATTTTTTCCTTAAATTTCATTCGCTACACAATGTTGATTCCGTCGACCAGCTATTTACTAAGCGAGTTGAAACAGAGCGCTTAATTGGTAAGAAAAACAAAGATCTTGGTTATGATGATGAGTATCTCATTCAGGATGTAATGCTTCAATGGGTAGAAAACTATATCTCTGCAGAGCAATATGATACGCCAGCGATAGCACATGAGCTATATTCCTGGGAAATTGAGCAAGAGAAGAAGCACATCTATCTGGATCCAGGTATTGAGGACTTTCTTGCGCAATATCCCTCTGATAAGACAATCTTTCTGTCCGATTTTTATACTTCATCCACTGATTTAACAGAGTTACTCGTTAGCGCTGGATTGGATCAGTCTGTCATATCAGATGGCGTTTCTTCAATTGACGAGCGACTGAACAAGAGAAGTGGACGTCTCTTCGATTTTATTCAACAAAAATATCAGTTAGCCGGCGTTGACTGGATACATATTGGCGATAATGAATGGTCCGATGTGCAAATGCCGACATCAAAAGGTATAAAAAGTATTCGGTATCTCCCAGCCCAACAGCATCAGCTGCGTGAGCAAAAAGAGTTTCTCTGGAATAAAAATGAAGATCTCACGGAAACGATCACCAATAATATTCTTAATAAATATGCAGCATCTAAAGATTTATCAGTTGATTTTCAGCTTGGCTTGAAAACAACTCCGTTAATCGCTGGTTTTTGCCTTAAAATTTTGGAACAAGCCGTCATATCAAAAAGTGAAAAAATCCTCTTTTTCACTCGTGAAGGCGAGTTTTTCATTAAAGCAATGAATATTTTGATTAGTCATCTCAAGACTAATATTAAAGAAATAAAGTTACCAGAAATCGATATTATAGAAGTCAGCCGTCTGGCTACCTTCGCGCCGTCTCTACAAGAAATTAGCATAAAAGAGATGATGCGTGTTTGGAATTTATATAGCACACAGTCCATTAGCTCTTTATTCAAGACCCTTAACGTTGCCCCTGAAACATTCCAGAGTTTCATCGACAAATATGGGATTCCTGCAGATGAACAGATCCAATATCCATGGCAGGACAGCCGTATTCAGCAACTTTTTGACGACTCTGGTTTCAAAGAGACGCTCTGGCAGCATGTGATGCAGCAAAGAGCTCTTTTGAAGAACTATTTTGCGACAAAAGGTCTAACTGATGATATCAATGCGCGTATTTGCGTAGTCGATGTCGGCTGGCGTGGCACCATTCACGATAATATTGCTCTTCTTTATCCTGATATTCATTTTACCGGCATATATCTGGGCCTGCAGAAATTTCTCAACGAGCAACCATCAAACACATCAAAAGTTGCTTTTGGCCCAGATTTGAATCACCAACTGGAGTATCCTCATTTTCTTGATTCCGTTGCTCCTATTGAAATGATTACCAACTCCCCTTCAGGTAGCGTAACAGGCTATGGGCTGGAGAATGGTAAGATAGTCGCTATTCGCAGTGTTAACGACGACGAAAACAGCGCGTGGCATAATTTCACAAAAACATTTCAAGAAGGGATCCTGGCCGGTATGGAATCCTTCTCCGCTGCAGTGTTGAGTTATGGCATTACTCACGACGTTGTACGTGGCTACGCCCTAAATATTTGGGATGTGCTAATTAGTGGTAGTAATAAATCTCTAACTGACGCTTTTAATAATTTAAATCATAACGAAACATTCGGCTTAGGTGGATACGTTAAGAAAAACCATGTACCCTCGACCTTCGAGATATTAAGCTCTTTATGGAATAAAAACAACCGTGCAGCATTGATTGAATTTATTAAAGCAAATCAATGGAGCGATGGCATACGTAAAAGAGACAATCTGCCCTCGCTAAATAAATACATTTTAGCACTGACGATTGACCTTGCGGTTTTTTATAAAAGAAAATTCTATCGCAAGTATTAATTACTTTTTATTCAGGGCATCGACAGATGCCTTTTTTAAAGTTAGCAAAGCCCTGTCAGTGCTGGTTACAGGCATGCAAAATGCTATAGCCAGTTATCAACTTTCCTTGTCTCCCTCTTTAATAATTTTGTTAAATTTAGTGTTTTTTCCTCCAGTAATATATATTTTTTCACTAACTCCGGATTGGGGTAATCCGCTCAGGGATTGAATGCGTGCTTTGGTTTCATTGCTAGATTCCAGTAAACAATGATGGTAAATCAGGTGATCCACGCAGCCAGCCAGTGTAAAATCGACAATTATATATAGCGGGACTAAGTTAACTCGGAGGATAAATATGAAGTTTTTAGTGACTGGAGCCGCAGGCTTTATCGGGTTTCATACCTGCAAGCGCCTTCTCAATGCGGGCCATGAGGTTGTCGGCCTCGACAATATGAACGACTATTATGACGTCAATCTCAAGCAGGCCCGTCTGGATTTACTCCAGTCTCCCCTGTTCCGTTTTCACAAAATTGATCTGGCGGATCGTGACGGTGTCGCCCAACTTTTTGCTAATGAGAAATTTAACCGGGTGATCCATCTTGCTGCCCAGGCCGGCGTGCGCTATTCGCTGGAAAATCCCTTTGCTTATGCCGATTCTAATCTGATCGGTTATCTGAACATACTGGAAGGATGCCGACATAATCAAGTTGAGCATTTACTCTATGCGTCGTCCAGCTCGGTTTATGGTTTAAATCGCAAGATGCCATTTTCTACCGATGATTCAGTTGACCACCCGGTTTCACTCTATGCCGCGACGAAGAAAGCTAATGAGCTGATGGCGCACACCTATTCCCACCTGTACGGCATCCCGACCACCGGGCTGCGCTTCTTTACAGTGTATGGTCCGTGGGGTCGCCCGGATATGGCGCTGTTCAAGTTCACGAAAGCGATGCTGGAAGGAAAAAGTATCGACGTTTACAACTACGGCAAAATGAAGCGCGACTTCACCTATATCGACGACATCGTCGAGGCGGTGGTTCGGGTGCAGGATGTGATCCCGCAGGCCAATGCCGACTGGACCGTTGAGAGCGGTTCGCCGGCCACCAGTTCCGCGCCATACAGGGTATATAACATTGGCAACAGCTCGCCGGTGGAGTTGATGGACTACATCACCGCTCTGGAAGAAGCGATGGGGATGGAAGCTGAGAAAAACATGATGCCGATCCAGCCGGGCGATGTCCTGGAAACCAGCGCCGATACCAAGCCACTGTATGATCTGGTTGGCTTTAAACCGCAGACGTCGGTCAAGGATGGCGTGAAGAACTTTGTGGACTGGTATAAGGCATATTACCAAGCATAACCACACTTCCCTCTATTTCTAAACCGTAGCCTGTAGGCTACGGTTTAATTCATAGCATTCCCTATATTATTAAGTCACTGCGACCTTCAGCCCAGCTTAAAGATTATCTCGTTTTATGAGGGGGATCAAAATTGCAAAAGCCGGCAAAGCAGATTTCTTGTTGTTATCCCTAACATCTCCTGGGAAGTGGTGATTGATCCTGTAAGCCTGTATCCTGAAGACCAATCATGTTGAAATATCTTTGCTTGCTCACAACAAGTAAAAAGAGACAAACTGACATGGGACTTTACAGAAGTTCATCAACACAGGTTTTCTTGAGGGGGCGATAAAACTGACTGAGATCGTCAGGGTTTTGAGATTTTTGGCTACTTTGTTAGCCAGAGCCTGCAACTTTTTCCGTCCATAAATCAACCTGCTTTTTATGTTGGATTGAACATATTAAAATCAGGCAATTACACAAATTTATTACGGGTTCATTGCTAGGACAGTAACCAAAAAGTAACAGTAACTCCACTTACAAGATGTAGTCTTAGAAGACCACCCTCTGTCTTTTATGAAGGTGGTCTTTAAACTTTACCTTCCGGCGCTTATCTCCAGCATCTACATCTCAGTGATGGTAGCTCTTCACAAGGTTATATAACTCTAGCCGGGCAGTTCAAATGAAGCAACGAGTTTGATTCAATACTCCGAGCAACATCACAATTTTCTCAGTTATAAGATTGTTATTTTTACCTGAACTTCGCCACTCATATTACTGTTATCATTCTTACGAGAAAATAACATATATAACATTACCAAGAGTTAAAATGCCATTATCTATTAGATATTCATACTATCGATATTCTCTATTACAAATAGACGTTTGGCATCTTAAATTGATGACTATGATCTTGCAACACCTTATTTATAATATCCGAAAGATTTTTCAATGGTTTTATATAGATAATGATAATAAAATTCAAAGCTGTCTTTATCAAAGAATAAAGATTATAGTTCGGACATTATATTAACCAATACAACGCTTATGAAAATTGTTGTATTTTTCGGAAGGAAAATCATAATTCCACACTACTACTCCTATCTTATTTCATCCTTCTTCTATTTTTTTAAATATACCTTTACCTTTTTCCATATGGGGTTCGGGATAATTATTAGATATCTTTTTTGCTGGTGATCCTGCCCAAACAGTAAACTCATCGTCAATATCTTTTATGACTAAACCACCGGCACCGATAGCTACATTATCACATATGCTGGCACCAAGTACTGAAGTATTAACCATTAACATGACATTATTACCTATTTCAGGTGCTCTCTCTTTGGCTTGTCCTATTATCACACCTGCAGAAATAGAAAAATTATAACCAATTTTACACTTATCGTTAATTATTATATTTTGTAAGTGCCATATGGTCAATCCTTCTCTTATACAGTTTAATGGTATTTCAAGGCAGTTTAATCTGGAAATTTTTTTATATTTAAACAAATAATATGGGTAAATTATCTTTTTCAAGAAACCATTTTTATTTTTCCAATACTCTGTTTTTCTAAGAAGTATCTGAAATCGCCACTCATAGTCCTTCATAAATCTAGGCCTTTTATAATCCTTTTTTAAGGCTATCCTATCACACTCCAAATACCTAACAAGATCTTTTTTATCTTTTATCATATATTGTCTATCTAACATCACGGCACCACCATTTATTTTAAAAAGTCTTAACATTTATTATCACCAGATTACCATCATTTAAAGAATCATGTTGACACTATCCAACAATCTTTATACTTTAGCAATCTGCACTTTATTTATCATTTGAATTTACAGCCCTAATCGAACTCATATTTTATGTGAGGAACAAACCTAATGAATGGTTATTCACCTCATTTATGTAACTATAAATTTTTCAATAAAAAAATATCAAACCAAGTATTTCAATAATATAACTCACTCTCGAAATTACTCGATTATTTTATAAAACAATTCAGAGGCTATATCATGTGGAAATTTCCTTGCAAAAATACAGTTTGATTTTTTTATTTTATCTACATCTTCTTCATTGAGTATCTTAGGATATTCGGGACCTGAAACCCAATCAATATAGCGTAACGCATCGTTTATGTAATTTTCATCATGGAATATATCCTCGCGCCCTAGGTGTTTAATTGCAGTATGAAATATAACTTCATCTGCACAACATGACTTATAGTATAATTCTCTATACCATTCATTATTATTTATAAAGAGCATCATGGCGATTGTCGTTTCTCTATTCAAACCAAACCAGTTAGTGCCCTTGAAATATCCATCTATTTTATCACCATTTCTCTTAAAACTTTTACTTACAAATAAAAACTTTAACAAAAAAAACAATCTTTTATACAACCTGTGTTTTATCCCTATATTTCTTAGAAAGAAAAAATCCGGATATACATATTTTACTCGAGATATGGGATCAACAAAACTATTCCGCCCATCCTGATAATGAATAAGATTATAAAACCCGATGGTATTTAGTTGCACATTAATTTGTTCATTAGACATGCATGGGATATCATCTCCAGACAATAAAAAAAGATAATCGAAATCATATTCCAAAGCTTTGTTAAATAGATTCAATGATGCTTGAATCTGACTATACGTACCCCAAGTAACATCGATACGGTCTGGAATGAATACAACATTATCTTTATTGAAATGAAGTAAATTATAAAAACCTTCTATTTTTGATTTTTTATCAACATGTATTAAAATAGTATTTTCGGAAAATGAAGAAAGGTATTCAACGGTAATAGAAAGGGCATTCGATATTTTATGGCATGTAATACAAAAAATCTTTTTCATTTCTAAATCCTTACTTTCAAAAAAGACATCTCGAGTTAAAATATCTATCCCATTTCTTTATAGAAAGGAATTAGAACGCCGTTTTCTCTCGCGAGATGTTACATATTTTGCACGTATAATAAAAAGCCTAGATAAATTTATTTATTGTAACGTTCACAATTAATT
>OIEU01000630.1_pt1 | contig 14306 bp, 8 predicted proteins | sample 1581831 | NCBI WGS metagenome assembly OIEU01 (sample SAMN03281007, study PRJEB24777) | human gut metagenome | isolation source: fecal sample PR166 from 1 month old female Malay infant, vaginally...
CCCTGCGTACCATGTCCGACAGCATCGGCGCGGGCATGGGCATAGGGTTTACCGTCAGCGCCGGTGAGAATCCCATCAGCGCCGAGGAGGCGAGCCGGTTCTCGCGTATCCCCGGTGTGACGAAGACCGCCTATGCGACGAAGACCTTGGCGCAGGTGGATGGCGCGCGCCCGGTCATGCCCCGGCAGGGCCCCCGATTGGACTCCGATCTGGCCATGCAGGTCAGCGTGCTGGGCACCACCGATTCCTCATTGTCCGAGGAATTCCAGAGCGGCCTGTACCGCCTGGAGCAGGGCCGCCATATCTCGGGCGACGGCGACAATGTGCTGGTCCACCGCGACTTCGCGATGCAGAACGGCCTATCGGTCGGCTCGACATTCCGTCTCCGGCAGGAGGGGCGCAACGCCACGGTGCGTGTGGCCGGGATCTTCTCCGGCAACGTGCAGGCCCAAAGCCCCCTGCCCTCGGACACTTCCGAGAACCTCATCTATTCGGGTAGACGAGTGGCTTCCGCTCTGACCGGAAACGACCGGATCGACATGATCCGATGCCTGTCGGATAATCCGCAGGACCTGTCCGCGGCTATTGGACGGGCCAAGACCATGGCCGGCGGCAAGTACGACGTCACCGACGATTCGGCCCGGCTCTCCGGCGTCCTGCAATCCGTGCAGACGGTGCGTAATCTGGTGCGCATGGTGCTGCTGTCCGTCTGCCTCGCGGACGTACTGGTGCTGGCGATGGCGCTGGTCTTCTGGATTCGCTCACGCATCCATGAGATAGGCACGCTTCTGGCCCTCGGCATCGACAAGATGCGGATCGTCGCACAACTCGCCATCGAAACCGGACTCATGGCGGCGGTCGCCGCCCTGTGTTCGCTGGGCACCGGCGCCATGCTGTCGGGATACGTGTCTTCCCGACTGTTGCGCGATTCGGGCGTCGCGCCGTTGGAATCGTTGCACGTGGAGGCCTTGCCGCCTGAGCAGACGATGCTCATCCTGCTGCTCGGATGCGCGGTCATCGCCGTGGCTCTTGCCGTGTCATGCGCCGCCGTGCTGTCCAAATCCCCGAAATCCATTCTTTCCTCTATGCGTTAGGAGTCACCAATCATGTCTAACTGTCTGCAACTGGACCATGTCGATTACGCCTACGGCGCGGCGAAGATCCGTGTTCTTTCGGATGTCAGCGCGGATTTCGAATCCGGGAAGATGTATGCGATCACCGGCCCGTCCGGCGCCGGCAAGAGCACGCTGCTGTCGCTGCTGGCCGGCCTGGACGCCCCCTCCCGGGGAGTGGTCCGCTTCGAAGGGGAGGACATCGCCGCATCGGGCTATGCGAAGCACCGCCGGGAGCACGTGTCCCTGGTGTTCCAGGACCATAACCTGATCGACTACCTCACCCCCGAAGAGAACCTGCGGCTGGTCAGCGCCAAGGCCGATATGAAGATCCTCGAGGAACTGGGTTTGAGCCGTGAGGAATCCAAGCGCAACATCATGCACCTGTCGGGCGGCCAGCGTCAACGGGTGGCGGTCGGCCGCGCGCTGGTCGCCCCGGGCCGCGCGATCCTCGCGGACGAGCCGACGGGCAGCCTCGACCCGGAGATGACCGACGAGGTGATTCATCTGCTGCAGCACGCCGCCCATCAGCTCGGCAAATGCGTGATCGTGGTGACGCATTCCAAGCGCGTCGCCAACTCCGCCGATGTCGTGCTGCGTCTCAGGAGCAAGAAACTGACCCGGGCATGACCCACCTGGGCCGGGCGGCACCCCGGCGACGACCCGCATGGAATCATCGTCATAATGACGCCTGCGATCCCTGGACATGAGAAACCGCACCTCCGATCATCGAATCTGGATTACTCCAGTCCAACAATCGGGGTGCGGTTCAAAAGGCCCTTTTTTTGTGTCGGATTACGAACCGCGCGTCTCACCGCTTGCCGTTGTAGATCTCGTTGTCGATCACATCGGCGAACACGCGATTGACGGCCGGGCGCACCACTTTCAGCGACGGTGTCAGGCACTTGTTCTCCTGCGTGAACTGCGTGTCCAGCACGGCGAACTTGCGTACGGATTCGGCGCGCGAGACCGTCGCATTCGCCTTGTCCACGTACTGCTGAATCTCCTCGCGCACCGCGGCGTTCGTGGCGAGCCGGTCGACCGGCGTCTCCGTGGACAGGCCGTGCGCGGGCAGCCACAATGCCAGCGACTCCGGATCGAGCGTCACCAACGCGCCGATGAACGGGCGCTGGTCGCCCACCACCACGCAGTGCTCCACGATCGGGCACTTGGCGATCTCTTCCTCCAGCGGAATGGGGGAGACGTTCTTGCCGCCGGCAGTAATAATAATGTCCTTGATGCGGCCGGTGATGACGATGTGGCCCTCATCATCGATCTCGGCCAAGTCGCCGGTCCTGAGCCAGCCGTCGGCGGTGAACGCCTCGGCCGTCTTCTCCGGCAGATTGTGGTAGCCGCGGAACACGTTCGGGCCCTTGACCTGCAGTTCGCCTTCGTCGGAAATGCGAATCGAGGAGCCGGGCGCGGGCTGGCCTACGGTGCCGATCACATTGTCGGTCACGCGCGTGGCGGCGAACGGGGCGGCGGTTTCGGTCATGCCATAACCCTGAATCATCGGCAGTCCGATGCCGTTGTAGAAATGCGCCAGATCGAGCGACAGTGGTGCGCCGCCGCAGGCCACGTACTTGATCTTCGGGCCCAGAGCACCGCGCACCGTGCGGTAGACGAGCGTTTCGTACTTGGCGCGCTCGGCGATTTCGGCAAACGTGTGCTGCTCGCCGGCCTGCTCCTTGCGGCTCCAGACGCGCGCGGCCTCGGCGGCCTTGACAAACAGGCGGCCCTTCCAGCCGGCACCGGCCTTGTGCGAGGCGGCGTTGTATACCTTCTCGAACACGCGCGGCACGCCCAGCAGGTAGGTCGGTTCAAACGAACGCAGGTCCGGCAGCAGGGTTTTGGTGTCCGGCAGATAACCGACCACGCCGTCATCGGAGGCGATGGAGGCGTACTGGATGAATCGCGCGAAGCAGTGGGCCAGCGGCAGGAAGAGCAGCAGGCGCGGATGGTCGTCAAGCACCACTTCATGCAACGCCTGCGAGGCGGAGATGGTGATGGACACGAAGTTCTTGTGGGTCAGTTCGGCACCCTTCGGGTTGCCGGTGGAGCCCGAAGTGTAGACGATGGTGGCCAGATCGTCGGCGCGCACGGTGGCCACGCGCTCGTTCAGTTCCTCGTCCGAAACAGCCACGCCCAGACCTTCGAGCGCGCCCAGCGCGTTGCCCTCGATCATGAGAATCTGCTTCAAGGCAGGACAGTGGTCCTTGACCGAGTCGAGCCGGTCGAAGCGCTCGCGGTTGTCGGCAAAGGCCAGCTTGACCGCCGAATCGTTCATGATGCGCTGGGCTTGCGGGGCGGAGTCGGTGTCGTAGATCGGCACGCTTACCGCGCCCACTGCGGCCAGTGCGAAATCGAGAATGCCCCATTCGAGACGGGTGGAGGAAAAGATGGTCACCGCGTCGCCCTTGGCGATGCCGAGCGCGATCAGGCCCTTGGCGGCTGAGACCACGCGCTCGTGGAATTCGCCGGTGGTGACGTTCTGCCAGCGGCCGGGGCCGATTTTCTTGGCGGCGATTACCGTGTCCGCGCCGGTGCGGGCCAGTCGTTCGGTGAGCAGTGAATAGATAGTTTGGTCATCGCGGATCTCGATGGATTCGCCGGGCGTGGTGTATTCGGTAAGCATACGGCCGTTTATTCCTTACAAACATGATGGCAAGTTGACAACCCGAGCCATTCTGACGAGTTAGATTACGCTGGCGTAAGGTTGCGCGCGTTGTGGGCAATGGAGAAGTTGTCTGTCTGGTTTTGTGGATTGTATACAACGCCGTGTCTAACCGGTTTGCTCTACGGTTATGACCGTGTCCATTTCGGGAGCCATCGACTTCCTGCAGGACAAGTACGTGCTGAGCCCGGCCCTGCAGGGTCCGGTCATCAGCTCCAGCATCATCGGCGGCGTCGGCATTGGGGAGTCTGTGGCTTCTTATTTGGGAACGAAGCTCAGCGTGACAGTCGTCTCAGCTGAAGGTCTGGCGTGTATGTGCGCTTTCGCCTAAGGTAAATAGGATTGCGCAGTGCACGCCATCGGTATGTGCAGGTATGCGATTGGTGGCACCCGCGACTGATGCATGACGAGACCTACTGCAGTACCACGGCAACCAACACCGCAACAACACGGCAAGGGGAAGCGAACCATGTTCGACAAACGACTGTTCCAATTGGCACCAGGTCTCGGCAAGCTCATAGCCGGCAAAGTGGCTCTGATGTGGGTTGGGCTGCTTGCCAATATCGGCTTCATGCTTTCGCTGGTCATGCTGCTGCAAGGACTGCTCGCCGCAGCCGACCCACACACTTTCTCCTGTAACGCCGCCTCGGCCTCCGAGTGCCCCGCCAATCTGTTCGGCGTTCCGGGCACCACCGTCGCCCCGATGGCCGGCGACCTCATGGTTTACGTGGCCTTGGCAATCGTCTGCATGCTGGTTCGCTACCTGGCCACCACACACGCCACACGCCTCGGCACCGAAGCCGCCGAACGGGTCAAGCTCGCTTTGCGTTCCAAGCTGTACCGCAAAATGGTGGCCCTCGGCCCGTCCTACAGGTCGCGCGTCAAGACCTCGGATGTGGTCCAGTCCGCCGGCGAAGGCGTCGAGCAGATTCAAAGCTTCTTCGAACTGTTCCTGCCGCAGCTCTTCTATGCGATTCTTGCGCCGATCACCCTGTTCGCCGTGATTGCGCCGATCAACATGCCGGCCGCCGTGACCATGCTCGTCTGCGCGCCGCTCATTATTATTGTCACCGGCATCGTATCCATGACCGCCGCCCGCGCCTTCAAAAAATACTGGGGCCGATACACCGACATGGGTGCCGCATTCCTCGACAACCTGCAAGGCCTCGAAACCCTGAAGAACTTCGACGCCGACGACCGTGCCGCCGCCGAAATGGACAAGAAGGCCGAAGGCTTCCGCGTCATGACCATGCGCGTGCTGCAGATCCAGCTGCGCTCGCTGACCGCCATGGATATCGTGGCCTACGGCGGTGCGGCGGCCGGCATTGGTGTGGCTCTATGGCAGTATGCGCATACCGCCGCGGCCGCCGCAGGAGCCAGCGCCGCCGGCTGGTCGCCGGTCATGCTCGCCGCCCACCTGTCCGGTGCGTTCGCCTACCTGGCCTACGGCCTGCAATACCTGATGCCATTCGGAGCGGGCTTCCCGCTCACCCTCGCCGGACTGTTGCTGATCGTGCTGCTGTCCGCCGAATTCTTCATCCCCATGCGCCAACTCGGCTCCTACTTCCACGTGGCGATGAACGGCATGACCTCCACCAAACGGATCTTCGCCCTGCTGGACACCCCCGAGCCCGCCCACGGCACTGCCACGCTGCCGGCCACCGCTGGTACCGATGCCGGGACTGATGCCGGTACCAAGGCCGGTACCAAGGCCGATGGCGGAATCACCGTCAGCTTCGACCACGTCGGCTATTCCTATGACAGCGCCGATTCCGGTGCCGCCGTTCAACAAACGAATTCCGCGCCGGCACCTGCGCTCACCGACCTCACCTTCACTGCCTACCCCGGTCAACTCACCGCCATCGTCGGCATCTCCGGTTCCGGCAAATCCACGGCTGCCGCGCTGCTTGCCGGTACGCTGACCGGATACCAAGGCTCGCTTACGCTGAACGGCGTCAAGGTATCCGACCTGTCCGGAGAGACGCTCGCCCGAACCATCACCCTGATTGGTGCCAGTAGCCATCTGTTTGCCGGTACTCTGCGTGAGAACCTTCTGATGGCTTTGCCCGATGACGGCCAGAACGGTGAAGCCGCGTCCGACGCCGTGGATTCCCGTCTCTGGGACACGCTCGAACAGGCCCGTATCGCCGACTTCGTGCGTTCGCAGCAGGACGGCCTTGACATGACGATTGAGCCCGACGCCGCCAACCTGTCCGGTGGCCAGCGCCAGCGCATCGCCATCGCCCGTGCGCTTCTGCACGATTCGCCGGTGTTCGTATTCGACGAGGCCACCAGCAGTGTGGATGTGGAATCCGAGGAACTGATTCTCGCGACCATCCGCGAACTGGTGCAATCCCGCGGCAAGACGGTGATCATGATCACCCATCGCATGGCCAACGCCGAGCACGCCGACCAAGTGGTGGTGCTCGAACACGGCAAGTCGGTGGAAACCGGCACGCATGCCGAACTCATGGCGGCCGGCGGCGTGTACGCCAAGTTGTTCACTACTCAGGCGGATATCGAGAACTTTGGGGCTGACCACCCTCAGCCAGCTTCGCTGACAGCTTCCGCCAGCGGGAGCGGGGCGGCTGTGGGCGCAGCTCCGGCTGCAGCTCCGGCCGAGATGAGCACGTTCCAGGTCATCAAGCGACTACTCGGGGAGGCCAAGCCACTGGCCGGGCTTATGGTCGCGGCTTCCACGGCCGGCACCATCGGTCACCTTGCCGCAACCTTCCTACCGGTGTTCGGCATCATCGCCGGATTCGCGCTCGCCGGCAACCCCGTGTGGGGCATGAGTGCGGCCGGTGCAATCACCGCCATGATTGTTTGCGCGGTGTTGCGCGGCCTGACGCGCTACGTTGAGCAATATCTGAACCACAACGTGGCCTTCCACCTGCTCGCGCTCTTCCGCTCCAAGGTCTTCGCCGCCCTTCGCCGCCTCGCTCCGGCCAAGCTCGCCGGCAAGGGCAAGGGCGACCTCATCGCCATGCTCACCACCGACGTGGAACTGCTCGAAATCTTCTTCGCGCATACCATCAGCCCCGTGGCCATAGCCGTGACCACCACCATCGTCTACGCCATCGTGGCGGCCACGCTGAGCCCCTGGATGGCGTTGGCGCTGATCGTCTCCCATCTGATCATCGGCATCATTGTGCCGCGCTTCTTCGCCACCGGCGTGCGCAATCTGGGCCCCGCCATCCGTGGCGCGGCCGGCGAACTCGACAACGTGATGCTCGACGACATGCGTGGTCTCGACGAGATCATCCGATTCGGCCGGGGTGAAGATCGTGCGCAGGCCATCGAAGACCGCACGCGCGCGCTATGGCGTAACCATGCCAAACTCAGCCGTGTCAACGGCCGGTTCGCCGGTGCCGGCGGATTGCTGGTTGCATTGCTTACCTCGGCGGCTGCCGGCATCGCCATCAATCTTGCCGGCGTGAACCTCTACGATATCCCGGCGCTGGTCGCCGCCTTCGCGCTGCTCGCCAGCTCGTTCGGGCCGACGCTGGCGCTCGCCGCCCTGCCCGCGAACCTCACCCAGACCTTCGCCTCCGCCCGTCGTCTGTTCGGTCTGATGGACGAAGCGCCGGCCGTGGTGGAAACTGGCACTGCGAACTCGGATTATGAGGGCATGCGCCTTGACCGCGTCATCTTCGCGTACCCGGGGGAGGAGAGCGAGGCGATTCTCGCCGACTACTCGCTCGATGTGCCGCAGCACGGCATCCTCGGTATCCAAGGCCCGTCCGGCCGGGGCAAGTCCACTATGCTGAAGCTGCTGATGCGCTATTGGGATCCGCAGCGCGGCCAAGTGACGCTGTCCGGCACGCCGCTACCGCAAATCGATGTGCATGCCCGCCGCCGTATTCAGGCCATGATGAGTCAGGAGACCCACCTGTTCGACGGCACGATTCGAGAAAATCTGTTTATCGCCTTGCCTGAATCGGAGATTCGCAATGGGGGAGCGGCCGGTGTTCTTGACGCCCGACTCCGCGAAGCCCTCGCCAAGGCATCCGTGCTCGACCTGATCGATTCCCTGCCGGATGGGCTCGACACCCAGGTGGGCGAGCTGGGCGACCGACTGTCTGAAGGCGAACGCCAGCGCATCGGCTTGGCCCGTGTATTCCTGCGCAATGCCGACTTGGTTCTCTTCGACGAGCCGACCAGTCGTCTGGATGCCTTGAATGAAGCCATCATTCTGCGTTCCATTCATGAGCTGTCCAAGAGCGAGCAGAATGCGGATAAGGGGCAAGACGTGGCTGTGGTGCTGGTCTCTCACCGTGAATCCGCCATGCGCGTTGCCGATGCGGTGCTGAATCTGTAAAGTCGCACAGTCACAGGCCGCAATACTCTGCAATACAGGATTTCCTTATATATCAGCCTCTGATAAGGGTATCCAGAGAGTCGAGGGCCGCGTCGATGGCCTGAGCCTCGCGGTCGTCATCCGTCTCGGCGAAGGAATGCTCGCTGTAGGAATCCTCGTCGGCACTGGGCAACAACACTCCGCGAGGCGTATCGGCACTGTGCGCGTGCCCAATAGAGGCCATATGTGCCGGCTGCACGGCATTTGTCTGCTTGCGGTTTCGATTCGTGTCATTCGCGGAATCAACGGCATCTGCGGCATCAACGCTATCTGTATCATCCGCACCACTGCGCGTAGTCGGCCGATTCGCCAGCGTGAATGGATCGTCGGGCAGTGAATCGGCCAAGGCCGCGACTGCTGCGCTGGCCGCTGCCTCGGCCGCCGCGCCGTCCAGCATCGCACCATCCGCAGAGTCAGTCACGGAGCCATCCACAGAGCCATCCGCAGGGCCGTTCGCAGAGCCGTCCGTATACTCACCGTCGTGCCGTCTACTGGATGACTTACCAACCAGAACAGCGCCCCTCGTACGCCGCATAAGCGACGGCACGTTCTCATCCGTCGTAACTTCCGAGACGGTCGCTGCCGTGTCTTCTTCTGCAGCCATATTCGCCGCTGCCTTGGCGGCTTCCTCGGCAGCGCGCTGCGCCTCCAGCCGTTCTGCCTCGGCCCTTTTGGCGGTCTCTATGGCGAAAATCTTCTGCTGTGCCGCAGCGCGAGCCCGCTCAGCCGCATCCATAATGCCCAATGCCTGCTGACGTTCGTTTTCAATACGACGCAGCGTGGCTTCCGCGTGGCGGATATTCGCATCAGCCGTGCTCAGCGCGTATTTTGCGTAGGCCAAATCGGTTTTCGGCTGCCATAGATGCTCGATTTCCTCCAGCGTGCGTCCCATTGTCTCCGGCACCAACGCCACGATGCCGAACAGGCAAATCAGATCCAGAACCGCGAAAATCGCGAACGATATGCCGCCGCCCAATCCATCGATCATCATCGGCGTGAATTGTGCGATGATCCAGTTGGCGAACAGCAGACACATCACACACAATCCGGTGGCGCGACCGCGCAGATACGTGGGGAAGAGCTCGGGAATCACAATCCAGGGAATCGGTCCCATCGAAAAGGCGAACGATATGGTGAACGCCATGACGAATATAAGCGTCAGCAGCGAATTGCCCATGAAATACGAGCCCGAAATGCATAGCGCGAACACGCACATCATGCCGGTGCCTATTTCCATAAGACGTTTACGGCCGAACGTGTCGATCAGGTACATGCCTACCACGGTGGCCACCAGCTCCACGCCGCCTACGCTGGCGGCCGCGAGGAACTGAGTGTCCCCGGCGAACCCGAGATCCGAGAACATCACCGGCCCATAGTAGGAAATGGCGTTCATGCCGATGAACTGGTTGAACACGGCGAGAAAGATGCCGATGGCGAGTGCCCGTCGCAGGCCTGGACGGAACAAATCATGGAATTCGTGCGACATCTCGGTTTCCAGTTTGACCGAGGCTTGGATGTCATCGGTGCGCAGGCGTGCGCGTTCGGTGCCGAGGATGTGCTCGAGCACCGCGAAACCTTCATCGGTTCTGCCTATCTGAATGAGGAATCGTGGGCTTTCCGGTGCCCTCCGCATAGCCAGCAGGAAGGCGGCGGCCGGAATCGCGCCTAATCCCAGCATCCAGCGCCATCCAGCGGCGATATCCCAGTCGTTTGATCCGTGGGAGGCGATGATGTAGTTGATGACGTTGGTCAGGAAGATACCGCAAACCGCAAGCAGCTGATAAGAGAAGGCGAGCAGACCACGGATGTTGGCCGGAGCCGATTCGGTGATGTATGTGACGGCCAGCGCGGCGGTCAGGCCGATGCCGTAGCCGCCGGCCGCGCGCGCCACGATAAGCGCTATGGGACCTATCGTCAGCGCACTCCATACAGCCGCAACGAGGAAGAACGCGCCGCCGATAATAAGGATACGTTTCCTGCCGAATCGGTCGGAAAGGAATCCGGCGGTGGCCGCTCCGATGACGGCACCGAGCATGATGGAGGAAACGACGAGGCCCTCCATGAGAGTACTGAGCCCGTATCTGGCGCGCAGGAATTCGATGGCACCGGAGATGGAGACGGTGTCGTAGCCGTACAGTAATCCGGCAAGACCCGCACTCAAAGCCAGTCCGAATGTATATTTTCCTGATCCGCGGGTGCGTATGGCTGTTCCTAAAGGATTGGGCTGCTTGGAAGCAGTCCGAAATAGTCCCGCCATGTGCTCTTCCTCTCAATACAGCTATGGTGGTGCCTATTCATACTAGCCGAACTGGCTCCGTCTGGCGCTGGACATCCACGAATGTGAACGCTCTCGGAATTGTGGATGTCGGAGGCTGAAGATTCTTCTGTGTGCCCGAGGTGGCGAGTTTTGGCGGGAAATCAGGCGTGTCGCTTGATTTTGACAAATTGGTACACGGGTGTATCATCATAGATATTGGTACACGGGTGTACCAAAGAAAACACCCCAAAAAAGACCGTCAGCGGAGCATATCGCAGGCGAGGAACCCAGGCCCAAGGTAAGTCCAAAGTCCCGAAGCCACGACCAATCCCAACGGCTCAGGAGGAGATAACATGCGCAACACCAAGAAGGTCATCGCAGCAACGGCCGCCGCCAGCAACATAGCATCGGCCATGAGCCGGTACAATAAAGGACTTGATTGATATGACTACTCGTAGAACGTTCAGGTGGCCGTCCCTGCTGACTGAATCCGGTCGTGGCATCGCGTTCGGCGGCGACTACAATCCGGACCAGTGGCCCGAGGAGACACTGGACGAGGACATTCGCCTGATGGTCCAAGCCGGCGTCAACACCGTGGCCCTCGCCATCTTCAGCTGGGACAAGATCGAACCGCGCGAGGGCGAGTTCACGTTCGAGTGGCTTGACCACGTGATCGACAAGCTCGGCGCGGCGAGCATCGCCGTGGACCTGGCATCGGCCACTGCCACGGCCCCGTTGTGGCTGTACGAGCGTCATCCTGAGGTGCTGCCAATCGATCGGTACGGCCATGTGGTCAATGCGGGCTCACGCCAGTCGTGGCAGCCCACAAGCCCGGTGCTCAAGGAATACGCGCTGCGCCTGTGCCGCAAACTTGCCGAACACTACAAGGACAATCCATACGTGACGGCCTGGCACATGGGCAACGAATACGGCTGGAACAACCGCTACGACTACTCCGACAACGCCTTGGCCGCGTTCCGCACGTGGTGCGAGGCCAAATACGGGACCGTCGACGCGTTGAACGAAGCGTGGGGCACGGCCTTCTGGTCCCAGCACGTGAACAGCTTCGACGAGGTGTTGCTGCCTCGCCACATGGGCGGCGACAGCATGGTCAACCCGCCCCAGCAGTTGGATTACGAGCGGTTCGGCAACGACATGCTGCTCGACTTCTACAAGGCCGAACGCGACGCCATCGAAGAAATCTGCCCCGGCAAGCCGTTCACCACGAACTTCATGGTCTCCACCGACCAATGCACCATGGACTACGCGCAATGGGCAAACGAAGTGGATTTCGTGTCCAACGATCACTACTTCCATGAGGGCGAATCCCATCTGGACGAACTCGCCTGCTCGGACGCGCTCATGGACTCGCTCGCGCTCGGCAAGCCGTGGTACGTGATGGAGCACTCCACCTCCGCCGTCCAATGGAAGCCGCTTAACACGCGCAAGCGCGCCGGCGAGCTCATGCGCGACTCCTTGGCCCACGTGGCCATGGGTGCCGACGCCATCAACTTCTTCCAATGGAGACAATCCGCATCGGGTGCCGAGGCGTTCCACTCCGCGATGGTGCCCCACGCGGGCTCCGATACGAAACTGTTTCGAGGAGTGTGCGAACTCGGCGCCGCGCTGAAGACGCTGTCCGACGCGGGTATGCAAGACACGGAACTGAAGCGCGCGGACACGGCGATTCTGTTTAGTGCGGAATCCGAATGGGCCACTCGCTCCGAGACCCTGCCCAGCATGAAACTCAATCACTGGCATGACGTACGCGACTGGTATCGCGGATATCTCGATGCCGGAGCGCGCGCGGACGTGGTCCCGCTCGCCTACGATTGGAGCGGCTACCAGACTATCGTGCTGCCCACCGTGATCGCCCTGTCCGACGAGGATACCCGTCGCATCGCGGACTTTGCCGAAAACGGCGGTACGGTCATCGTCGGCTATGCCACCGGCCTGATCGACGAACACTTCCACATCGGTCTCGGCGGATACCCCGGCGCCGGCAACGGACTTCTGCGCGACATGCTCGGCATCCGCTCCGAAGAATTCAACATCCTCGGAGAAGAAGCCGAAGACGAACCGGCCGAAATCGGTTTGTCGAATGGACTCACGACACGTCTGTGGCAGAATGACGTGACCTCGGTCGCTCCAGACACTCGCGTGCTTGCCACGTACGTGGGTACAGCCGCTGCTGACTGGGAGCTCGACGGCGTCCCCGCCATCACCAGTCACCCCCACGGCCAAGGCGCCGCCATCTACGTGGGCTGCGATCTTGGCCGCCACGACATCACCCACTTGCTCAAGGAACTCAACACAACAGCCCCCTCCGACGAAAGGGCTCCCGACCAAAGGCCGGGTGGGGGAGAGATCAACGCCGCAACTACGACCGCAGCAGCCACGACTCATGACCCCCGCATCCTGCACACCATCCGCCAATCCTCAGACGGTACCATCCGCTTCGATTTCTATCTGAACCGTTCGAAGCAGCCCGTTGCCGTCAACGGTGTGGAAGGTGATCCCATCATCGCCCACCGTTGCGAGACTGACGCCGTTGGATATACGCTGAACCGCAACGCCATTCTTATCGCTAAAACGTCCTGCTAAACCGCGCTAGAATGGCAATGTTGTCCGGATAGAGGAGTGTGGCATGAGCGACGAGAAAACAGCCAAGCGTCGAGTGACGCTACGCGATGTCGCTCAGGCCGCCGGTGTATCGCTCAAAACTGCGTCGAACGTGATCAATGGCTCCGGGCGTATGACCGATGAAACCCGTACAAAGGTTGAAACAGTCATTAAGGACCTCGGCTACCGAGTCAACGTGGCCGCCCGCAACCTCAACCGCGATCACACCGGTTTCATCACCCTTGCCGTGCCTTCGCTGATTCCGCCATATCTGGCCGAGTTGGCCAACCGCACCATCGAGGCCGCCCGTCAGCGCGACTACTCCGTATACGTCACCACGTATGCAGAGGGCTCGGCCAAAGGAGCGCGTGACCTGCTCAAGAACTTCAACTCCACCGTGTCAGACGGCATGATTCTCTCCATGAGCGAGGTGGAGGATATTTCGCCCGAAGACCTGAAGGTCGATTTCCCGCTGGTTATTGTCGGTGCCCGAACCACATGGGGTGTTGCCGACCACGTGACTCCGGACGATGTTGCCGCCGCAGCAACAGCGGCAGGCTACCTATACGATCGAGGTTCTTCTCGCCTCGCTGTAGTGGGCGCACGAGACGACTATAACGCGGCCGCTTTGTTGCAGGCTGTGGAAGGCAACGCACAACTGCGTTTGCGTGGTGTCATTGAAGAAACGCGCCGCCGTGGGCTTGAGCTGGATCCTCATCTGATTGGCAACACCGATCAGGATTGGACCATCGGCGCTGGCGCTCGCGTGACTCAGCGACTGATTGATTCCGGCGTGCCATTCGACGGTGTGATCGCACTGAACGATCAGTTGGCCATCGGCGCATTGACCGCTCTGCGCACCGCTGGTTATGAGGTGCCCGCGCAGGTGCAGGTCATCGGCTTCGACAACAACGAGGAAGCCCCCTACCTGCAGATTCCGCTGACCACCATGGATTCCCGCCTTGACTGGACAGCTCCCACGGCAGTGAATCGCATCCTCGGACGCATCGACGGCAGCATCACCAAACCCGAACTGCTCACCACCGAATCCCAAGTCATCGCCCGCGCCTCCACACGCTGACATGTGCCTCTCCGTGTACAGTGGCGTGTAGTCGCAGCAATAAAGGAGCATCGCACATCATGACCAACGGACACATCAACCCCGCCAACGTGCCGGACATCGCCTTGAAAGACGGCCATTCCATTCCGCAGGTCGGCCTTGGCGTGCTACGTATCGATGACGAGGGCGTGGCCCCTGTCGTCGAATCTGCGCTGGAAGCC
>OIEU01000631.1_pt1 | contig 14274 bp, 7 predicted proteins | sample 1581831 | NCBI WGS metagenome assembly OIEU01 (sample SAMN03281007, study PRJEB24777) | human gut metagenome | isolation source: fecal sample PR166 from 1 month old female Malay infant, vaginally...
ATAGCGAATTGTGTATAGTCAGGATAACGTTTTTGCATTTCTGCCTTAATTTTTTCTAATGTGCCATGCGGATCTTCTTCGTCAAAGTCAAAGATAATATCGTAGTAGATAACCTTCTTTTCTTCTTGTACGTAGAAGGCATGTACTTGTACCACATGTGTATATAAACTAATAACTTGATCAAGAGCTTTTCTAATTTCAAGTACTTCTACACTTGGTTTATTTTCAGCATATACACCAACGGTCATATTGATGCCAAACTTTTTATAAAGATGAACCGCAATGCCCTTTGTTAATGGGTGAACTTCTGCCATTGTCATAGAATCTGGTACAGAAATATGAACGGAACCAATTGTTTCTCCTGGCCCATAGCTATTTAATACCAAATCATATACACCACCCACATTTGGATGCTGTGCGATAGTTTCTTTAATATTACGGATTAAATTATCATCTGCTCGAATGCCAAGCAAATGATTGTACATTTCACGTAAAATATCATACGCTGCTTTTAAAATCAGAACAGAAATAACAGCGCCCACATAACCTTGAATATCAAAGTTAAAGAAAAATACTAAGCCTGCAGATACCAATGTGGCAAAGGTAATCACTGCATCAAAAAGGGCATCTATACCAGATGCTACGAGTGCATCGGATTTATATTTTTCTCCTTGTGCCTTGATGTAACGGCCCATCACTACTTTCACCACGATGGCAACAGCGATGATAACAAGACCTGGAATATCAAATGTAGATACCTCAGGGTGGATAATTTTATCCACAGATTCCTTAAGGGATCCAATACCTGCACCGAGAATGATGAAAGCTATAGCCATGGTAGTCATATATTCTATACGACCGTGGCCAAATGGATGTTCCTTATCAGCCCCTTTGGCGGCTAATTTCGTACCCACAATAGTTAATACAGAGGACAATACATCTGTTAAGTTATTTACCGCATCAAGGATGATGGCGATGGAATTAGACGCAAGGCCCACAATCATTTTAAAAATAACGAGAACAACATTACCTATAATGCCTTTTATACTGGCAAGCGTAATCCCCCGATTACGTGCTGCACCATTATCTTGTAAAATCATACTACACCTCTTACATTCTGATTTATAGTTTTTAAATTGAACTATATCGATTTACTTATAATCCTATTATAGCTTATCGATTATCATTTGTCATTATTTTTTTGAAAAATATTTTTAAACTTATTGATTTTACTGAGTTATCAATAATTCTCATTTCTCAATTAGAAAATTTGATGTATTGTGACTTCACAATGTATAGTACAAACCTATTATTAACAAACTAGTATTTTGTATTACGTAACAAGTTAATCAGATCAGATTATGCCGTAACCGTAATACGCTCTCCTGTGCGCATGTGTGTAAATACTACCTTTTGAGCCCGTAATTGAAATAGCTGTCCCGTAGGTTGTGCACCGTATAAGGTATCTCCTACAAGAGGGTGACCTATGTGGCTGAAAGCTACTCGAATTTGATGTGTTTTCCCTGTGTACAAACGAACTAAAACCTTAGAATATCCACATTTATTGGACTTATACACAGTTTTGTCCACATTTTGACTACTTTTATCAACATCTCCCAAGTTTATATCCACATTTTTTGGTGCTATATCCACAGAATTTTTAGACTTATTCACAGAGTTATCCACAGTCTGCGAAGAATGTCTACATAGGACGGAAAAATCTGTACGTGTCCCTTTTCCCTTAGGATTCACTTCGTAATGAACCCCATCAGCACTGCGTTCCATAGGAAATACCAAAGAATCTTCATCGGCTTCTACAATGCCTTCCACAGTCGCCATATACCACTTTTCAAAGGTATTATCATCCATTTGCTGTTGATAAATACTTTGTGCTAAACCACTTTTTGCAATGACAATGCAACCTGTCGTATCTCTATCAAGACGATTCAAGAAACGTACCTTTCGCTTGATACCATGTTCTTTAAAATAATGCGCCACACCATTGGCAAGAGATACTTGATCTTTAGAGTTTACCGTCACACCACTTGGCTTATCCACAATAAGGAGATCAGTATCTTCATACAGAATGCGTAAGTCCATTTCGATAGGGTCATGATCTATTTTTTCCTTCACCATAGCAATCCAAATCTCGTCGCCTTCATAGATTGCATCTTTTGGCGTAGCCTTATGACCATTAATGTGGATTAATTTCTCTTCAAAGAGTTTAACTAAGGACTTTCTAGGATATCTAGTATCTAACACTTCACCAAGTGAAATATCACATATTTCTCCAATATGCCCGGAATCACGACTTGATATGTCTTGATTGCTACTCGATATATCTCGATTTTTACTTGATATATCTTGACCATTACCTATTAGCTTTTGTCTTGCATTTTTCTTGCTAAGTACAGCTTCTATATCTACAGCTGTCACGGTCCACAGAATATCATCGGGGCGATGTGTTTTTCGCGCCATTAGTATCTCCTTTCTACGAGTTCAGGATCTCGTGGCATATAGTTGAGTAGCGAACTTGGTTGAACTGCCCTACCTCGTATATTCGTCTGTTCAAAGGTAATAGTCAATTCTTGTTTAGGTCGCGTGATGGCCACATAGAACAAACGCTTTTCCTCGTCTTCACGACCTTCTGCAATAGCAAAGGGACTCGGGAAAGTTCCTTCATTTAACCCAGCCAAGAATACATGGTCAAACTCGCTACCCTTCGCTTGGTGAATGGTAATGATAGGAATGCGATCTTCGTTTCTCACCTGTTGTGCTGGTTCACCCGCCGTAAGGGCCGCCATCTGTAAGATTTGGTTTAATCGAGCCAAACCAGCAGGCCCTTCATAAGCCGCATCTAGTTTTTCCATGATGCGATACAAATCGCGTATATGCTCTACTTTAGCCGCTTCCCCATGAGATTTATAGTACTCTAAAACCCCCATTTGATTCATGATATACGCCAATAATTTTGTTGGCATCTCCGTATAGGCTTTTCTACGCAAGGTCGCCATTTGAGAGGCGATATCCGTGAAAGCTGCTTTATATTTATTTATAGCTACCATACGACCCGTTGTGGTCGGTACGATTTTTTCTTTCACCGCATAAATTAAAAGCTGTGCAGTGGCCAAGATATCATCCATTGCATTATGTGTTGGCTCATGATGTATAGGGAACTTAGATGCTAGGAAGCCCAATTTATGATTTGGCAAATTAGGATAGAAACGACGGTAGATATCGAGGGTATCGTAAATAGCCTTGAACTCAGGATTACCTAAGTTATGACGCGCCAATTCATTCGTAAAGATGGTCACATCATAGTTTACATTGTGACCTACAATAATAGCATCCTTAGAAAACTCCTTAAATGCTTTGAGTACTGTAGCAGGATTTTCACCGTGTTCTTGTAAATACGCATCGGAGAAGCCATGTACCTCTTCGGATTGACCAACCGGTACGCCAGGATTGATAAAGCGTTCAAAGGCCTCTAAGACCTGTCCATTTTCATCGATGCGAATAGCCGCAATTTGAATGATGCGGTCTTGAGACGTATCCGTACCGGTGCTCTCCACGTCATAAACAACTACTTCGTGCCGCTCTAAACCACTGACAAACTTTGCATAAGGCTCCGCCTCAAAGATAGGCATATCCATGAAGTCCGTCAATTTTAAACCTACTTGGCGCGTCTCAGGGCTTTCAATTGCAGCGATACGAGCGTCACCAATGCCTGCAACATATCGCTTGATAATGCGCTTCGCACTGACAGAATCATTAGGATTCATCAACAACTTGAAGTAAGCCATAACATCTTTAATTTCTTGACGTCTAAAGAATTTGAACTCGTCGATAATCATGAAGTGACGGCGCTCCTCTTCAGGTCGTTCGCCGTTAAGACGTTCAAAAGAATCACTTAGCTGCTGTGCCTTTTTATTATCCCTCACGAGAACGCCGATATTAGCATCCTTCGGTAATGCGCAGATAGCTTCGTAGATATAGCGGCCCTCAAGGTAGCTATTTTTACAACCTTTAATGAGAACAGGCTTACCCTTGCTTTCACTATTGGCACGAGGCAATTCAGTGTAGATAGACCCAACCAGGTCAGGGAACATATTTTGTAAGGTTTTGAAAGCCATCGTAAAGAGTGTCCAATTAGAACGATAGTTTTCGTAGAAGATAATTTTTAAAGGCTTGAAATCCGCATCAAATTGCTTGAGCAAGCGGAACGGATCGGAGCCACGCCATTCGTAAATCGTTTGGAAATAGTCGCCACATAGTAGCACGTGATTACCTTCCCACAGCATTTCTAGAACCTTGTACTCCAGTACGCCTGTATCTTGCATTTCATCTACAGAGATATAGCTGTAACGACTGCGCCAGCGCTCGCGAACTACAGGGTCTTGGAATAGGCGATGAACACCGCAGATGAGGTCTGTAAAATCTAGGCCGTGCACGGAAGCTAAGCTTTCATCATACGCAGCAATCCATTCGTGACCATGGTTCAAGAAATCATGGAGTTCACTGTAGAGGACATTACCAAAGCTAGAGAAGAGCTGCTCAATGGCTTCGCGCTGTTCCTTCTGTAAGCGTTCGATTGTCCGCTTGTAGTCACCTACGAGATCATCAGAATAAAAGCCATATAAGGAACGATATTCTTTCACCATGGAGATAACATTAGCAAAGGACATTTCTCGCAATTTACCAGGACGGTACGGTTCAGAGAGTTCCTTGCAGTCTTCTTCGTCAAAGATGGTCACATCCGTGTACAAGGTTTCATTGCGCTTGCCCTCTTGTTGGAGCACGAAAAAGCAAAAGCTGTGGAATGTACTAACCTCCACAGCCTTTGCAGGACTGCCCACGAGCGATTGAATGCGGCCTTTCATCTCGTTTGCGGCCTTGTTCGTAAAGGTCATGCACAAGATATTCTCCGCCTTCGCATAGCCACCCTCGATGAGATGAGCCACCCGATAAGCAAGTGTATTCGTTTTTCCCGTCCCAGCGGACGCTAACAAGAGGATATTCTGTTCCACTTCATCAATAACGCGTTGTTGTTCACGATTGATAAGCATAAAAACCTCCTGTTATTTAATGCCGTAATATATAGCAGCTAAGACCATAGGAATAGGGCCTAAAATTGCTGTTAATGCCCAAATACCCACCCCAATATCCATTGGAATATTAAGTATATGAACGCATACCCAGTAGGTTAACCCACCAATCACAACATTCATAGCCACCCGTTTAATGGTGAAAAATGCTGCTTTGAAAGCAATGTAGGCTACAGCAATGGAAATAACCGCCGATATAATCGGTGATGTTAATAAAGCTCCCATACTACTATCCTTTCATTTCTTGACGGTTCACTACGGCACCGCCTAGCGTTAATTCATCGGCATATTCGATATCGCCACCCACAGGAACACCGCGAGCAATTCGCGTTACCTTAATGCCACTTGGACTTAATAATCTCGCCAAATACAGAGCTGTTGCTTCCCCTTCGACATCTGGGTCTGTCGCGAGGATCACCTCTTGTACAACACCATCACGAAGGCGTGCAATCAATTCTTTTACGCGAATATCGTCAGCACCAATGCCCTCCATAGGGGACAAAGCGCCTTCCAATACATGATACAAGCCCTTATAATCACCACTGCGCTCGATAGCAATGACATCGCGAGATGTTTCAACAACCATGATCGTCGTTTGATCACGATTTGGATTGCTACAGAATTCGCAAGGATCTTGAGCTGATAAGTTAAAGCAAATAGAACAGTGACGCGTAGCCCCCTTCGCTTCTACGATGGTTTCAACGAGGCGGTCTACCTCTTCCTTCGGCATTTCTACCAAATGATAAGCCAAGCGTCTAGCCGACTTGGAGCCGATGCCAGGCAAGCGGCGCAGCTGTTCTACGAGCCGTTCTAAAGCGTTTGTCATTTAGAATAAACCTGTTGGCAAGTTAAGACCACCAGTTACTTTGCCCATTTCTTGAGCCAAGAGGTCGTCTACTTTTTTGCTAGCTTCGTTTACCGCAGCCATTACTAGATCCTCTAACATTTCCACATCTTCAGGATCAACAGCTGTAGGATTCAATTTTAAGGATTCGATGATTTTTTCACCGTTCATCACAACGGTTACAGCACCGCCACCTACGGAAGCTTCTACAGTGCGAGTTTTTAACTCTTCTTGCATTTTCTTCATATCTTCTTGCATCTTTTGAACTTTTTTCATCATGCCCGCCATGTTACCCATACCTTTACCAAACATTATATTTCCTCCTTTTAAGACATCGTCCTATACTAACATTCTAAGTCCACATCATTAACAATATATGACATAGATTTATAACATATGTGTCACCTAATAGCCCCAAGGCCAAAGGTTATTATCTAACAATTACTTTTTTATCTATTCTTCGATAACCTCGACTATGATGTCATGGTCTTCAGATAATTTTTCTAATGTTTCCGCCAAGAGAGGATTGTTTCGTTCCTCTTCTGTCATATGCTCTGGATCCCAGGCGTATTCTCGAGCCACCGTAACACTATCGATAGCCTCTACTTCAATAGGTGCTGCTGAAAGCATATCATTGTCATCACCTTGATGCGGGGTTACCTCACGAGGTTCACCCCCATCAGACTTTGGGACAGCTTCAACCTCGATATGCGCACCGCTATCCATAGGGCGCTCTAACACTTCGCCATCCTCGCTGATAACAGTCACACTATCTAATGGATGTGGCGGCATATCATCTAAGGATGATACATAAGAACCCTCAATATCGTCTACAGGCACATCATCAAAGGAATGAACTGGAATATCATCCCCTTCAATAGAACCCGCTAGAGACTCAATAGGAATCTCACCATCGGGGACCTGATTAGATGGACTGCCATCAAAAGTTGTAATCGGCACATCACCACCGAATGTTGGCTCTGTTTCTACTCCAGCTCCTAATGCAGTTTCTGATGCATCTATTGTACTTGTATTCGCACTATCACTAACTGCTGTATTTGCAACAGCACCGCCTGTTTTCTTAGCTAAGAATGCCATCGCCGCAGCCTTAGCCGCGTCCACAGCTGCAGAATCAGGTTTACTCTCTTTCGGATCATTGGTTAAATCCATTTGTGTCGGTTCCGCACCGGAGGTCGTCTTTACGTCAACCATCGGTTCTTGTGGTCGTTGGGGTGCTTTTACTTGGCGTTGTGTGGTGCTACCAGCAGCCTTTTTATAGTCTTTATAAACTTGCGTAAGGGCATCCACAATTTCTACATGTACTGCATAGCCTAGTGTATAGGTGAAAGCATCAACCGCTTCCGCCAAGTTCACTTCATTGGTCATTACATTGAGATGCAATGTATTTTTAAAGGCCATGACCGCCTTGTTTTGGTCTACGTACACTAGCTGACCTTGACCGATAACGGTAGAGGTCATATTGCGATTACTATCCTTCAAGTATTTAATCACATTGGATTGTACATTGCGATACTCTTGAGCAGACAAGATTTGGTCACTAATGATGGCCTGTGTACTAATGCCTTTTTTACCGCGACCTTTAGCTTGGTTTCTTGTAGGTTTTCGGGAAGCTGTATCCCCATTATTCGGTGGTGGCGCCATGCCAACACCGCCCATTGGTGGCGGAGCTATACCCACTCCATTCATCGGAGGCGGTGTACTACCTGGTACTCCCATCGGTGGTGGAAGCGTCATACCTACACTCGCAGGCGGTGGAGTCATACCCACATTCGCAGGCGGTGGTGTCATACCTACGCTGCTTGGAGGTGGCACAGTGCCAACAGCAGTATTTTGAATACTACTCATGGAAGTATTCTGTACAGCAGCATTATCTACAGGAACAAAGCTGTTCGCATAGCCGCTAGGTGGACCAAATGCATTAGCACTATAAGCTGGTGTAGGAGCCGCTGGGCCTCGTTGTTCCAATTGAGCCATGCGGTTCAATAAATCATTTCGTTCAGATCGCTCAGCACTTTCTAGAGCATATACACGATCTTCTAAGCTTTCATCAATAGAGCCTAATTTAGCACAAAGCACGAGTAGACCCATTTCGATGATGGTTCGTGGATTGTCCACTCGTTTCGCATCATTCATGATGGATTGAGCACTGCGTACATATTGGTTAAGTTCATTGAAATCAACACTATTGGCCTGAGCTAGGAACTCATTCTTAAAGGCATCGTATACCTTGAGCTCATCCGCATCAGGAGCCACCTTACCAACGAGCAAGGCACGCACATGTTGAATGAAGGCTTCCATAATCTGCGTCGCATCGCGACCTTCCGCCAATGCATCGTGAACGTAGGATAATACTTTAGGGCCATCGCCGTTGCGCAAAGCATCTAGGAAGTGAATAATCCATTCCTTACTTACGAGACCGATTAACTCTTCCACCACTTGCGGTGTAATAGAGCCCGTTGCCATACCTGCACATTGGTCTAGAATACTCAAGGCATCACGCAAACCACCATCTGCATGAACAGCGATAAGCTGAGCCGCCGCAGAATCAAGACCAAAGCCTTCTTTTTCTGCTACGTAAGATAACCGTTGTGCGATGTCATCAGAAGTAATGCGTCTAAAAGTATAGCGCTGACAACGAGACACGATAGTAACAGGCAATTTTTCAATTTCTGTAGTGGCAAAGATAAACATCACATGAGCAGGAGGTTCTTCGATTGTTTTTAAAAGCGCGTTCCACGCCTCTGTAGTGAGCATGTGGGCTTCGTCTATGATGAACACCTTTTTACGCCCCTCAACAGGCATAAATTTGACGCTTTCACGAAGAGCACGAACCTCATCGATACCACGATTGGATGCGGCGTCGATTTCAAGAACGTCCATGGACTGGCCGCTCAAAATTGATTTACAAGCACTACATTCGTTGCAAGGGTGATCCGTTGGGCCCTGCTCACAGTTAATAGCACGCGCAAAAATCTTCGCCATACTCGTCTTACCAGTCCCCCGAGGACCGGCAAATAAATAGGCATGAGCTACCTTATCCTCCCGGATAGCGCGCATCAACGTATCAGACACCTGATGCTGACCAACTACATCGGTAAATGTCTGCGGACGATACTTACGATATAGCGCAATATATGCCATTGGAACACCCCCTTTTTCCGAAACTTACAATACTTTATTATACCATATTCAAGAAAATCTGACTTCTTTAATATAGTTCTCTCCACATTCCCAAAGTAATATATTTATTTATAAACTTTGTAGATATTTACTAGTCAGAATTCCATCATATGGTTTACGATAAAACATCGTATAGTCCAGAATAAAGTATCATACATTCCTAAATTAGACATAAAAAAAGCGGCCCCACAGGCCGCCTTGCAATATTCGATCACGACAGCCCCCGGGGTCCCCGTGGCACATGAAGGTTACCGCTTAGTGCTGCTACCTCTCAGTCCTGACACGATTCACAGGCCCCCATTGCACAGGCCCGAGAACTGCCATGATCCAATATTGCAATACAAATATTATACATGAAAAAGCCTCTATAGTCAAAGCTATAGAGGCTTTTCATATATCCTATCCAAACGATATTCAATCAAATTAAAAATTATTTTGCATATTTTTCTTTAAATGCAGCCAATTGTGCTTCTTCTAAGGACAAGCCTTGTTCTTTGAAGCGTTCAATAGCAGCTTGCATTTCTTCATAGGCTACAGGCACAACTTTTGTAAATCTGTTTACAAAGTTATTCCAGTTTTCTAAGATGTGACGGCCTTTAGCGGAGTTAGTATGCAATACATGTTGTTCTATCAGTTCTTTAATGCGTTTAAGATCATCATTATTGGCTGTACGTAATTCTACGAGACCTGTATTGACATAGCGTTCATCGCAATCGAGGATGTACGCATAGCCACCGGACATACCTGCTCCAAAGTTACGGCCAATTTTACCGAGTACGAGCACTTCGCCACCAGTCATGTATTCACAGCCATGGTCGCCGACGCCTTCCACAACGGCAGTGATACCGCTGTTACGTACGGCGAAACGTTCACCAGCTACACCGTTGATGTAGGATGTACCAGAGGTTGCACCATAGAAGGCAACGTTACCGATAAGGATATTTTCATCAGCTTCAAAGATGGATTTCTTAGGTGGATATACAGTGATGGTACCGCCGGACAAGCCTTTACCGAGGTAATCATTCGCATCACCTTCAAGTTCTAGTGTCATGCCTTTAGGAATGAAAGCACCGAAGGATTGACCCGCAGAGCCTTCGAAATTCAACTTGATTGTATTGTCTGGCAAGCCGCTTTCACCATAACGACGTGTCACCTCAGAACCAACCAAGGTACCTACAACGCGGTTGATGTTAGTGATAGCCAATTTAGCGCGAATCGGTTTTTGATCCTCAATAGCAGGACGGCACATACGCAAAAGTTTGGACATATCCAAGGTGCGTTCCAACTCGTGATCTTGGTCAACCATGTGCATATGTCCCACAGAGGAATCAATGTATGGACGGAACAATATACGTTTAAGGTCAACGCGAGACAATTTGAAGTTATCATCTTGAGATTTTTGACGCACAAGATCGATACGACCAACAAGCTCAGCTACGGAGCGAATACCTAAACGAGCCATGATTTCACGCAATTCACGTGCGATGAAAATCATCAAATTTTCAACATATTCAGGCTTACCTGTGAAACGAGCACGCAATTTTTCATCTTGTGTAGCTACACCATAAGGACATGTATTAAGATTACATACACGAGCCATTTTACAGCCTACCGCTACGAGAGGCAATGTGCCAAAGCCGAATAGCTCAGCACCGAGCATAGCTGCCACAGCCACATCGAAACCAGTCATCAGCTTGGAGTCTACTTCTAATTGAACACGGTCACGCAATCTGTTGAGCATCAAGGTTTGATGAGTTTCAGAGAGACCAAGTTCCCAAGGTACCCCTGCATGTTTTACAGACGTGCGACCTGCTGCACCTGTACCACCATCGTATCCGGAAATCAAGATGTTATCTGCTTTTGCTTTCGCAACACCAGCAGCGATTGTACCAACACCTGCTTCAGAAGTCAATTTAACGGAAATACGCGCATCTTTGTTGACACATTTCAAGTCGTAAATCAACTCTGCCAAGTCTTCGATGGAGTAAATATCATGATGTGGTGGTGGAGATACGAGCTCAACACCTGGAGTGGAGTGGCGAGCCTTGGCAATTTCAGGATATACCTTTTTACCTGGTAATTGACCGCCTTCACCTGGCTTAGCACCTTGAGCACATTTAATTTGCAATTCTTTTGCATGAATGAGGTAGTTCGCAGTTACGCCAAACCGCCCAGATGCAATTTGTTTTACTTCGGAATTCATACTATCGCCGTTTGGTAATGGTTTAAAACGATCTACATCTTCGCCGCCTTCACCAGAGTTAGATGTAGAACCTAAACGATTCATTGCGATGGCAATAGCTTCATGCGCCTCTTTACTGATGGCACCGTAGCTCATAGCACCAGCTTTAAAGCGTTTTACAATAGATTCTTCAGGTTCAACCTCTTCGATAGGAATACCGCCACCTACAGGATAGTTCAATTCCATCAAGGAACGCAATGTAACGTGGTAATCGTTGCGAATCGCTTTGGAGTATTCTTTATATTTTGTGTAGTCGCCGTTGATAAGAGATTCTTGTAAAAGTTCGATTATCTTAGGATTGAATAGATGCTCTTCCCCATCTTTTACAGGACCATACCAACCGCCTGGTTCGAGTACTGTTTCATCGGATTTGAAAGCACGTTCAAAACGAGCTAATGCTTCATGTGCTACCCCACCAAGACCAATACCGCCAATACGTGTTGGTGTATTTACGAAGAACTTATTAATGAAGTTAGTATTCAAGCCCAACGCTTCAAAGATTTGTGCACCGTGGTAGGAACGAACTGTGGAAATACCCATTTTGGACATAACTTTCATGATGCCACCTACAGCGGCCTTGATGTAGTTCTTTTCTGCCTGTTCTGGTGTAATATCGCCAAGACGTTTACGAGCTTGTAAATCGCGTACAGTTTCAAGCGCCAAGTATGGGTTGATAGCTGTTACCCCATAGCCAATTAATGTACAGAAGTGATGTACTTCACGAGGTTCACCAGATTCAAGAATGAGACCAATTTCTGTACGCAATACTTTGCTAATCAAGTGATTGTGAACGGCTGCTACAGCCAACAACGCTGGAATTGGCGCATGATGTTCATCGACACCACGGTCGGATAAAATCAATACATTTTGATCTGTACGAGCTGCTTCTTCTGCCTTAGCACACAATTCATCTAATGCATCACGCAAGCCTTCGGCACCCTTAGTTGGGTCAAATAGAATTGGCAAGGTTACAGATTTCATACGACGGCAATCAAGAGCTTTGATGGAAGCCAATTCTTGGTTTGTAAGAATTGGGGTGCGCATGGACAATGCATAGGTACCAGCTTTGTTAGGTTCTGTTAAATTACCAGAGTTACCAAGCATAACACGTGTAGATGTAACCATTTCCTCACGAATAGAATCAATTGGAGGATTCGTTACTTGCGCAAACATTTGCTTGAAGTAGCTATATAACAATTGTGGTTTATCTGACAAGATAGCCAAAGGAGCGTCGGCCCCCATGGCACCAACAGGGTCTTTACCATCTTTTGCCATAGGCACAATCATGCGCACAAGGTCTTCTTGGGTATAACCAAAAGCTTGTTGTTCTTTGAATAAATCATCTACTGTTGGAATTGTACTTTCATCGGCTTGCGTAATTTCAGACAAATGAATAACGTGTTCCTTTACCCATTCATTGTATGGTAATTCAGTAGCGACGCGATGTTTGATTTCTTCATCAGAGATGATACGTTGCTCCTCTGTATCAATGAGTAGCATTTTACCTGGTTCCAAACGGCCTTTAGCGCGGATGTTTTCAGCATTTTCGTTTACAACGCCAACCTCGGAGGCCATGATAACGCGATCATCTGTTGTCACATAGTAACGAGCAGGACGCAAACCGTTGCGGTCAAGGATACCGCCGATAACTGTACCATCCGTAAAGCCCATAGCCGCAGGACCATCCCAAGGTTCCATCATAAAGCTATTGAACTCATAAAAATCATGTTTTTCTTGACTCATGAGATTATTGCGTTCCCAAGGCTCAGGAATCATCATCATAATCGCATGAGGCAAGGAGCGGCCTGTCATGTGCAAGAATTCTAATGTGTTATCAAACATAGCAGAGTCAGATCCGCTATCATCTACTACAGGGAATACCTTTTTGATATCTGGGAACAATGGAGATTCCGCTTTACCTTCACGAGCATTGATCCAGTTTACATTGCCGCGGATGGTGTTGATTTCACCATTGTGAACTAAGAAACGGTTAGGATGTGCTCGAGCCCAACTTGGGAATGTATTCGTACTGAAGCGGGAGTGAACCATTGCCAATGCGGAGGTAAAATCAAGGTCGCTCAAATCAAGGTAAAAGTCGCGCAATTGACCAGGTGTTAACATACCTTTATATACGATTGTTTTAGAAGACAAGGAGGCAATATAAAAATCGCTAGACAATTCCTTGCTCAATGGAATAATGCGTTTTTCCGCCAATTTACGAATGATATATAATTTGCGTTCAAATTCCTTATTGTTAGTTACATCTGGGCCTTTGCCGATAAGGATTTGAATCATCCAAGGACGAATCGCCGCAGCCTCTTTACCAACCTTTGTACCATCTACCGGTACTTCACGCCAGCCGAGAACAACTTGCCCCTCTTCGCGTACGACCTCTTCGAGAATTCGTTTTTGCTCGTTACGGAGACTTTCATATTTATGGGCAAAGACCATACCTACGCCATATTCGCCAGCTGCAGGCAGATTAATACCAAGCACTTCGCACTCGCGCTTGAGGAACTCATGCGGGATTTGTACTAAAATACCGGCACCATCCCCAGTATCCTTGTCGGCACCGGCACCGCCACGATGTTCCAATCGCTCCAAAATGCGTAAACCATCGTCGATAATATCATGAGATTTTTTTCCCTTAATATTAACAACGAAGCCCATGCCACACGCATCCTTTTCAAATTGGCTGCTGTACATACCATTGGCTTCAAGTCTAGCTTGATCTAGACGTTGTTGCTCTATTGTGCTTTGCTTCATATCCATAACGTGCACTCCTTCATATCACTTGATCATTCCAAGCACTGCGGCATCGTTCCGTTCGGTCTTGGTAAAAGTATAACTAACAAACTATTTCTCTATAAAATTATCAATTT
>OIEU01000633.1_pt1 | contig 14249 bp, 15 predicted proteins | sample 1581831 | NCBI WGS metagenome assembly OIEU01 (sample SAMN03281007, study PRJEB24777) | human gut metagenome | isolation source: fecal sample PR166 from 1 month old female Malay infant, vaginally...
CATGTGCGTGTATGCGCTGTTGACGGAACTGCGTTCGGCCTGCTCGTAGGAATAGGTGGCCTGCACGTTGACCGCGGCGGTACCGTTGGGCGCGTAGGCGTATTGCGGCTGCGCATTGTACTGGTTGTACTGTTGGTTGTACTGGTATTGATTGTTGAAGCCGTTATTCTGGGCGTTGTTACCCTGGGGCTGCTGACCGAATGCCATAATCGCTCCTTTTTGCTCGATTGCGCATCACGATACGGCATTTTCCTGACGATTTCATGAATATTGGCTTAATCTCGTATTTTCTTCAGAGCCCGCATAGGTTTCGCGTTCGACACGAGGAGTGTGCCGGACGCGAAAGACTGGGACATGCCATGTCAGATGGCGAACTTGTGCGTCACTTTGGCGGTGTCGAGTTCCTGACCGTTTTGGAAAACTTTCGGACCTTCCCCCGTCGACGTACCGGTACGCACCAGAATCTGGTGCACCATACCGATGATGGCGTGCGCTAGTTTCGTCTGTCTGGCGCAGGCATCTTCCGCGTCCCAACAGTATGCGCAGGATAGCGCACCTTATTTATGGATGATCCTATGCGCGCTCGTTGCGATTTCTTCGGGCTTGATCCTTCTGTCCCGCAATAGCCACCCGCAGGCAGTGTTCTGGACCGCATGCCTACTGGTGGTGCTCCCCTTCGATTCGCTGATCGTGCTTATGGCATTGACTCCGCTGCTCGCCAGGCGTCAGGATGTCAAGATGACGCTTCGTTCCGTATTGACCGCAGCGGCGGCGACCATCTGGTCCCAGGTGCGCGATGCGTTGCAGTCTGCCGAATTGACCCGCGATTCGCTGTTGCGGTTGATTGGTGACGTTCGCGCCGCGGGCATGCGGATCGACACGTGGATCGATATTCAGCAGTTGGGCCAGTTAGATGATTCCATCAGCATGATCGCGTATCGCGTGGCGCAGGAGGGGCTCACCATGAAGCGTTTTGTCAAGTGCTTTTTGAGTTATTGACGCAAATTATCGTGAAAGTGCGAAAGTGCAAAGTGCAAAGGGTCTGCGTTTTGCACTTTCAGCTTGCGGGTTCGGGGGGGCTACTCCTTCTTGATGAAGTTGTACCATTGAACCGCCCACGCGCCTTGCGCCTAAAACCGCGCTCATGTTGCGCTTGGCGTTCTGCACCGTTCTCTCGGATATTCCGGCTTCGGCTGCGGCTTTTACAATGTCCTCGCTGGCAAGCTCTTTCCCGTCTGCAAGCAGGTCAAGTATCAGCCTTTCAGCCTGTTCGGTTTTGGTGGCGCTGTTGCCGCCCGCGCCGGACAGCAGCTCGTCGGCGGTGATGTCATATTCGCCTACCCACGAAAAGACCGTTTCGGGGTCAAGACAGAACGCCATCGGCTTGCCCTCCGGCGCAAGAGAAGATTTGTCATGCACGATTACCCGGATATTCGGCTCACGCTTCACGCACCCGATCAGCAAGACGCTCCTTGCTGCGGCGCGAAAGTCGATAGAACCTAATCCCCGGTATGCGCTCTGCCCTCCGGCTGATTTGTTTAAGTGTCCAATAAGCACAACGGCGCACCCGGCACACTCCGCAACATCGGCAAGGCGGCGGAACATGGGGCGCACTTCGTTTGCCCGGTTCATGTCGGTTTTTTAGCCCATGTACGCTTGTATGGGGTCAAGGATAATCAGACGCGCCCCGTTCTGTATGATTGCTTTCTCTATGCGCTCGTCGGACAGGGTAAGCTCCCGTTTTGCTTCATCAATCACAAGCACCCGGTCAAGGTCTGCGGCAGCTTCTATCAAGCGGGGCTTGACGGTATCGCCCAAACCGTCCTCGGCGGTCTGATAAATCACTTGAAACGGCTGCATGGGCTTCATGCCCGGAAGCGTCCCGCCAGTGGTGCAGGCAGCGGCAAGGCGCAGCGCAAATGTGGTCTTTCCCTCGCCGGGGTTGCCCTGTACTATGGTTATTTTCCCAAAGGGGATATACGGTTTCCATAGCCATTCGACGGTCTGTGTGTCAATCTCGCTCATGCGGATAATCTCAACGATTTCCTCCTGCGGTGGCTCTTTCAAGCCGTAGACTGCTTCCCGCAAAAACTTTCCGTCTGTGATTTCCGCCCGGTGCTGCAACACCTCGTTCCAATCCTTGAAAAGAGGGATAAGCCGGTGGACGGCGCAGCCCTCCGGCATGAGCTTCACGAGGCGGCTACAAGCGTCGTTTCCGGCTTCGTCGCTGTCAAGGCAGAGATAAACGGTCTTGATGTCCGGCGGTTGGGCTGCGCCTTTTTCTCCTGTCAGCAGTTCAACGGCTTCGGTGAAGCTCTTGCCGAAAACTCCATGACAAAATCAACGGGGCCGCCGCCTTTGCTTTGGCTGTGGCGATACCATTTGTTTCCCCGGACGGTCAGGCTGTCGTGCCGTGTCCAGCGGTATTCCTGTCCGGCGCGGGTAAGCTGCTCGCCCTGTGATTGCAGGAACAAAACAAGGTCAGCTTAGTTCGCCCGGTCTATCTGTTCTTGGGTGTAATACATAAGTTTTGATACCTCGCTTTCTATGGTTGAATTGTTCATAGTTTTGATGTAGAACGAAACCGAAAAATCGGAAGTTAGTGAGGTGCCGGATTGTGAATGAAAGAGAAAGAATTATTCACTTATGGTTTGAAATGTGGCTTACAAAACAGGATTTAGGTATTGATAATATTTTTGCAGAAGATGTAATTTATACTGAAAGTTGGAGTCCAAAATATAATAACCGTCAAATCGTAAAGCACTGGTTTCAGGAATGGAATACTCGTGGCAAAGTCGTTGCTTGGGAAATCAAACAATTTTTCCACAAAGGAAATCAGACGATTGTGGAGTGGTATTTCAAAAATGAAATGAACAATGGGAGCATAGAGGAATTTGATGGAATTTCCCTGGTTGAATGGACAAAGGATAATAAAATAAAATCATTGAAAGAGTTTGGTTGCAATTTGAATAATTATAATCCTTATGAGCATAGTGACTTGCCCGAATTTAGGGACGAAAGAGCAAGTTGGTTTTAATATTAGGAATCAATAGCGTCCATTTTATCGGAAAACATTTAGGACGGACAGGCAAAGCAATGCGCGTAGACATGCGCTTGGAACGCCGGTGACGTTGCAGGTCAATGCGAATCCTTCACAAGGAGTGCATGTGCATGTCAGCAATCCGACGATATCGCAATCTCATCCCGATACGGCAAATCCAAGGAAGGGGGCTGGACTTCCCAGTTTGGCGGAACGTGTTCGGAGAGCTGGTGGAGCATGCCAATATGGTTTTGACCAACATAACGTCTTCCACCTTGATGTGCGACTACCATGGGTTGGGTGAGCACCGAGCGTAACCATGACGAGCAGCCGATCACCGTCGGCGTGATTGATGATGATCCGATGATCTGCCAGATGATGCGTTTGATTTTGGAGGATTATTCCTCCGGACGCATCAGCGCTGTGTTCACCTGCACCAGCAACAGACTCAGTCCCGACGTGACGAAGCACGCGCCATGCTCGACGCTTTGCCGGAGCGCGAACGTGAAGCGGTCATCCTCGCGGCCGAAGGATTCGCAAATGCAGAAATCAGTGAAAGAATGTTCATTTCCGAACGCACGGTCAAAGCGCATCTTTCATCAGCCGCAGACAAACTCTACATGGGCCGCGTGCAAATGGCCCGCCTAGTGGAACGCGCCAACCTGCCGCCACGACTATGACATCACACACTCGTACACTTGAACACAGAGCAACGCAACGAGGGGGAACGCCATGTCAATCAACGCAACGGAAAAACCATTAGGCAAGATTTTCACTTCGGATTACCGATTCGTCATCCCATCATTCCAACGCGCGTACACCTGGCAAACGGAAAACATCGCGCAACTGGTCACCGATCTGCAGGACGCATGCCACGATCCGGACACACCGTATTTCCTCGGATCGCTAATACTCGTCCATGATGGACAAACCAAATACCAGGTCATCGACGGACAACAACGCCTCATCTCACTTTCCATCATCATTTCCGTACTACGCGAACTGGAAGACGACCCCGAACTCATCGAAAGCCTCAACGACCTCATCGTCGAACCGGGAGACAAACTACGCGGCATCAAAGCCGAGCCACGCCTCAAACTACGCGAACGCGACACCAATTTCTTCCGCATGTACGTGCAGGAAGGCGATCTGGAAGGACTGTTCGACCTGCGCGACAACGACATCGAATCGCACGCGCAACGCAACATCGCCATCAACACCAGACAAGTATTCGACGAACTCGCGAAAATGCCAACCCAAGACCGCCGCGCATTCGCCTCATACCTCGTCAACGAAGTCACCCTCGTCATCGTAACCACCGACGACCTCGCCGGCGCACACCGCATCTTCGACGTCATGAACATGCGCGGAGTGCCCCTCACCGCATCCGACGTATTCAAAGCAAGAACCATCGCGGAAATCTCCCCAGCCGCACGCAACGCCTACGCCTCCCGATGGGACGACATCATGGACCCGCTCGGCGATGACGCACAAACACTCGAAGCGTTCTTCAGCGATATCCACCTCATCATCTCGCATAAAGCCGTCTGCACGCAACTGCTTGAGGAATTCCGCAAAGACGTGCTCAAACCGTACGTCAAGAAACAGAACGTCATCTCCTTCATCGACGATCTGCTAGCCCCCTACGCCAACGCCTGGCGCATCATCGACCATCCGACCGATGCCAACCTGCCAGATGACATCATTGGCCAACTCGTATCCCTCAACGACTACCAAACCACCGACTGGAAACCAGTAGCCATGTGGGCACTCGTCAACTCCATACGCAACCTCGGCAACCCCGACACACGCATATTCTCCGCTCCAGTCACACACGCGCCAACAGCCACACGCACCTCGAAAAAAGACCTCGAAGAACCACAGCTGCACGACCTCGAACGACTCCACGACGTACTCGCGGCCCTGGAACGCGCAACCGGTGTGGATAGTCTCAACAGACAAACCCCACTCAGCCGCCGCACACGCTCAGCCAGCACCATTCGCGACCTCGACAAAAACCACACCATCCAACAAATACGAGGACTGCTCATCACCGACGAAGACCGCCGCAGCGCGCTCGCCCACCTGCGTGGCGAGTTGCAGACCAGTCCCACCATGAAGAAACTGCTGCTGGTGCGCGCCAACGAGCAGCGAGCCGGACATCGTATCATCCGTCCACGTAGCCTCAACGCGTTGCCGATCATGCCGGAGCAGGTGGCTTCCGATTCATCGTTCGCCGCATGGCCTGAGGCGACGCGCGACCATTGGACCAACCGCATCGGCAATCTTGCGCTCAGCCAGGCCAACGACAAGCAGATCGCAGAATTGGCCTCCTATGAGGACCGTCGTGACCGCATGCTGCTGTCATCGAGTTCCAAACGGTTCCCACTCACCGCGGAGCTGGCCGATATCGCGGACTGCACGCCTCAAACCTTGCAGTATCGACAGGATGAGACCGTTCGTCTGATCGCCGACTATTGGAATATCCGCTATGATGCCGAACGCAATGATCTGTCCACGCTCAGCGAGGAATCGTTGAGCGTTAAGAACACGTCCACCTCGCCGACGTCCAAACGTGTGTCCATCGCGCAGGTGCTCGCCGCTGGTCTGCTCATTCCCGGCGAGACGCTGGTGTGGGATCGGCCTCGCAAGGGCGAACGTTGGGTGGCAACCGTCACCGCGGAAGGCAAGCTGCGCATGGATGACGGCAACGAATATTCCACGCCAACCGCGGCCGCACGCGCCGTCGGCGGCAGTTCGGCGGGATTAACCGTATGGAAGCGCACGTCGAACGGCCAGAAGCTCAGCGACGTGTGGAAGGCCTATCGCCTACGCAAGCACTGAAACCGCTGTTCGTTTTGATGAGTTTGCCGTTTATCGACGTTTCCTATTGGCATGCGAGCCATTCGACCGCAAGTTTCGTACGATTCGTAATGTTCGTTTTCGCGAGAATATCACTGATACGATTGCGAACCGTGCCTTCGCTTAAAAACAGTTTCGCAGCGATCTCACGATTATCGTACCCCTCGGCGACCAGTTGCATCACGTCCCGCTCACGCTCAGTGAGATTCGCGAAACGACCGGAAAAACGATTTTCCCCGTTATCGCCAGCTTGCGAAACGTGACGCTGCGTCTGACTCGCTTTATTGACATGCAGTTTCCGCAACACCTGCGCCCCCATAACCACCTGTCCGGCCATCACCGACTGCACTGCGGGAATCACCGATGAGACATCCTGTTTGATCAGGTAGCCTTTGGTGCCGATTTCCAACGCCTCAGCGATGTACGATTCGTCCGCGAATGTGGTAAGTATCAGGATTTTCGCATTCGGATGGGCGTCGATGATCTTTCGCGACGCGGCAAGACCGTCCATGACCGGCATTTGCACGTCAATCAGCAGCACGTCCGGATTATCTTCTTCATACTGCCCTACCGCGGTTTCGCCATCATAGGCCGTCCATGCAATATCGGCCGTGCCTGTCGCTTTGAGAATCGTGGACAGCGACGAGCATACAATTGGATCATCATCGACGATTGCAACTCGCATCATCGTCCGTTTTGGGAATGGACATGAACACCCGCCACCCCTCATGATACGGGCCGCACACCGCGATACCGCCGAGCGCCCGCGCACGCTCCTCGATATCCGCCAATCCAATGCCTGAAGCATCACGCATCGTCGCCGTACGCGCGGCATCATGGAACTGGCGAAAACGAGCGGAAGACTCCCCCATCATACCGTTGATGTTTCCTTGGGAGCCATCGCTCCACAGGGCGCCATCATCCTGTATGCGCAGCTGCCATAACGCAGGAAAATCACGCAAGGTGATATCGACATTGCGCGCCATACTATGGCGAATCGTATTGTTCAACGCCTCGCGAATCGTCGTGGCGAAACAGCGTGACACCGCAGCCGGAGCCGCATCGATGCCGTTGCTCAAGGTGACGTTCACTGTACTGGAATCGTCCAAACCATGCGCGGACGCCTCAATCTGCGCCACGAAATCCATGCCTTCGTCTTTCAGATCATGCACCGCGCCCCGCACCAACGTCATCGCCTCGCCCACCGTGTCGTGAATCTGCGCGAACCCTTGAGCCGCCTGCTCCTGGCCAGAAACCTGAGCCACCACTTGAGCCGCTTCGGACTGCATGATGGCCCGGGTAAGCATATGGCCGACATTGTCATGAATCTCGCGCGCTATGCGTGTACGCTCCGCGAGCGTGGCCACACGAACCGATGCGGCGCGATCTTCCTCGCTTTCCGCCAATTGCGAACGCAGTCGGCGGATCTGGTCACGTTTGGAATCCTGAAGCCGCTTGTTCTGCCGGGTGAGCGTGACATTGCGCGCACACAACAGGCCAACCATGAATCCCAACACTATATGCAATGCCATCAGTACGGCGATGAATGCAGCTCCCATATCATCCGCATGCGCGCCTGCATTACGGCAACGGACCAAGGTCGCCACTACGGGAATGATCCACGCCCATCGTGCGATGACCGTCGTGATTTGCATCGCATCGTATTGTGGCATGCTCAGCAATTGCGAACGCAAGCCGGCATGGTTCCGTCCCGCACGGGGTTGTTCGACGTTCTGTGATATGGCGGGCAGCATGGCCGCGTTGTATGCGGCAACCGGCATCATCGCGCCCCATGATGGCGTGAAGCATGCGCCGCAATCCAACATCAACAGTATGGCGATGGTCCATGCCGACGAGCGCGCGTATTCCCCTACCGAGACACAGCATATGCCCAGCAACGCGCCGCATACCAGTTCAGCCGATACGTCTCCGACGATATACAGGTTTGCGATCAGCCCGAACGTGAGGAATATGGCTTGAAGCAATAATCGCCGCATGCCTTCCTCCATCGTCGACGCTTCTTGTGGTTATGTCTTACCAGCGTAGTGTACGTTGCCGCCGTTGCGGGCCATCTTTGCCACGAAGGTGACATTTGTCATCTTCCATATGGCTGTGTTGCGCCAGGTTTATGACCTCAGACACCATGTCGTCGCCGTTTGGTCGGAGACAATGGAATCATATCGTAAACGGCGGTTATCGCTGTTGGAACATGCGAGGTAAGGAGAGCCAATGAGCGAGCGTACGGAAAGGCAAACAGGTGAGAGCTCCAGCAGCGCGGTCAAGGTGTCGAAGCTGGTCAAACGGTATGGGGATATGCTTGCGCTTGACTATTTCGACCTTGATGTGCGTGAAGGTGAGATTTTCGGTTTGCTTGGCCCGAATGGTTCAGGCAAGACCACTGCGATCAATTGCATTCTCGCATTGCTCACGTTCGATGAGGGCACGGTGCGCGTGTTCGGCGAACCGATAGGCCCGACCAGTTATGCGCTGAAACGTCGCATTGGCATTGTGCCTCAGAATGTTGCCGTGTTCAACGAGCTGACCGTTGAGGAGAATATCGATTATTTCTGCTCATTGTATGTTCCCGACAGGGCTCGTCGCCATGCGATGGTTGAGGATGCGCTGGATTTCGTGGGCTTGCGCGATTACCGCAAGTTCCGTCCTTCGAAACTGTCGGGAGGTTTGCTTCGTCGATTGAACATCGCATGCGGTGTGGCGCATAAGCCGGATCTGATTTTCTTCGACGAGCCGACCGTTGCCGTCGACCCGCAGAGCCGCAATGCGATTCTGGAAGGCATTCAGCGGCTTAACCGCGAAGGCGCGACGGTGATTTACACGAGCCACTACATGGAGGAGGTCGAACAGATCTGCGACCGCATTCTCATCATGGACCACGGCAGGCATCTGGCATTGGGCACTGCCGACGAGTTGAAGACGATGATCGACACCGGCGAACGTATCAGCGTGGAAACCGATGACTTGGGCGGTGCTCACGATGAGCCCGGTACAAGGAAGACGTTGGAAAAGCTGAGAGCGCTGCCATGTGTGGTCGGCGCCGATTATGACGGTCACGAATTAACGGTACGTTGCCGCAGAGGCGATCACAATCTTCTTGACGTACTGACGTTGCTGAAAACCAACGGCACGAATATCGGGCATCTTTCCTCCCGGCAACCGACGCTGAACGACGTGTTCCTCGAGCTGACCGGCACCGCGTTGCGCGACTAATGGAAACCATGATCTGAAAGGTTTGTCATTATGATGCAGACACTGCTGGTCAATCTGAAACTTCATTTCAGGGAAAAGTCGCAACTGTTCTGGCTGTTCGCTTTTCCCATCATTCTGGCGACCATGTTCAACGGCATGTTCGGCAATATCGCAGAAAGTTACGAATTGCGCACGATCGATGTCGTCGTGGTCGATAATGACGATTGGCGCGCCTCCCCTGGCGCGCAAACGTTAGTTGACGGCATTTCGTCCGACGCCAACGGCGATCATGAAAAGGCCGATAGTGATGATGATGCCATGCCGAAGCTCATCACGGCCACGAAAACCAGCTCAGTGCAGGCCGCGAATCAGCTGCTTTCCGACGGGAAGGCGCAAGGCGCGCTATCAGTCGACGGCGAAGGAAAACTGCAGTTGGCCATTTCGCAGGCCACGCAATCGTCCGTCACGGATGTGATGGCATCAAGCAGCGGCTTGGACATTTCCCTGACGGTATTGGGCAATATCGTGGACTTGTACAATCGCAATACCGACGTGGTGGTCAATGCCGTGCAGCATAATCCGTCGGCTTTGCTGGATGACGCATTCACCGGCAGTATCGGATCGTCAAACGGGTTCACGAAAGAAATCCAGTTGACGAATTTCAAACCGAGCAGCACCGCACGCTACTATTACGCACTGCTTGGCATGGCTGCGATGATGGCCATGAGTTTCGCCGTGAATGCGGTGTCGATGGCGCAGGCGAATCTTTCGGCGCTTGGCATCCGACGTTCCGTCGCTCCCCTGCCGAAATTGCAGCAGTTGCTCGCCGGTTTCCTTTCCAGTTGGATCTGCTCGTTCCTGAGTCTGACTGTGACCATGCTGTACATCCGTTTCGGCTGTCAGATCTCCCTTGGCGGCCGTGAATGGGCAGGTTTGTGCGCATGTTTGATGGCATCGTTCGCCACGAGCGCGTTTGGCACGTTAATCGGCGCATTGCCGGGTATTCCCACAGGTGCCAAGCAGGGATTGTGTACGGCCTTGGCTTGCATCCTTTCACTGTTTTCCGGTTTGTATGGTTCGTTCGCCATGGATCTGAGCGATCAGATAGCGCAGCACGCGCCCATATTAAGCACATTGAATCCGGCACAGCAGGTAACGAACCTGTTCTACGACATTCTGTATTACGACAGTTTCCAGCCGCTCCTCACCACGGTGGGCGTGCTGGCTGCAATGAGCCTAGTCTGTCTTGCTGTGGCGACCGTTCTGCTGAGGAGGCAGCGTTATGAACACCTGTAAAGCCGCGATACGCATTCTCAAGGCGCGCAAATTGTATGTGATCATCTACTTGGTGCTGATCGGCACGATGATGTTCTCCCTCAGCTGGCAGATCATGCGAGGCTCCTCAGCTGCCGGAGCGTCGACGTATGAGCCGAAATCAGCCCGCATCGCAGTGATCGACCGTGATAATGACGCTGACCATGTGGCGGAATCGTTGCGTTCCTATCTCGCCTTGGATGGTGAGATGGTCGACATTGAAGACGATTCCGTATCATTGCAGCAGGCTGTCGCATCGAATTATGTTGATTTGGTTGCGATTGTTCCAGAAGGTTTCGCCGAGCACTATTTACAGTACGTGGACAGCGGCACGGATGTGCAGCCAACCATCGATACCGTGGTCAGCTATGCTTCCGGGGCTGGATCGCTCGCGCAACTGGAAGTTAACGAATTCCTTTCTTTGACGCGTACCTCCTATCTTGGTCTGCCGCAATCGCAACGTGAACTCGGCACCGCCATGACAACGGTGTTGAATGTTGCCAACGACGATACGAAACAATCGCATATCGCCGTGGTGCCTTCGTCTTCCGAAGATGAAAGCACAGCCACGCTGGGTACGTCGGCATTCGCCGGCACCATCAAAACCGGTCTGTATCCGCTGCTGCTGGTCATGCCGGTATGCACGTTCCTCGTGGTCAGCACGTTCAACGACAGCGAGATCAGGCGCAGACTCTACTCGTCGCCCGCACGCACGGTATCGTTGGAAGCGCAGCAAATGTTGACATGCGGAGCGTTCGGTCTGCTGGTATGCGTGACCTACACTGCGGTGACGTTCCTGCTGATGATGTTGGCCAGAGTCTCCCTTGACGGACTCACCATCATGAATGTCGGACTGTCATTCGTGTCGCTGCTGACTTACACGTTCATGGCGATCGCATGCGGCTTTCTGCTGGGATCGACGGGCTTCAACGAAATGGCGACGAATGGCTTCGTCAACGTGTTCGCTCTGCTGGTCATGTTCACCTCCGGCATGTCATTTCCTGTGGACATGATGCCGGATCCCATGATCACCATCGGTAAGCTGTTGCCTGGATGGTGGTTCTGCACGTCAATCGATCAGGTGTTCGGCATTGGCACCGCAGCATCCACCGGCGTGAATATCGGCCTATGGGCATCATCCATCGGCTTGGTGGCACTGTTCGGAGTGACTTTTATCTGTCTTGGCCTCACTTTTGGACGCATCCGACGCACAAGGCCAACACTCGCCTCCCCCGCTACCACACAACTCGCCAAATAACATAGGCGATCACATAAGTCTTCAGCATTGCGCTGATCACGCACCCCGTCGGCCTACCGCAAAAACGCGTTTATCTGCGCATGCTTCTGCGGTAGGCCGATGGCGTAACATGCATATATCGTTGAAACACTCGCGCAAAAAACGACGAACGTGAGAATCCCACCCGCACCGCAATCTCCGCAACCGGCAATTGCGTGGTCGCCAGCAATTCAGCGCCAGCGCGAACGCGCACATCATTCACAAACTCAATCGGCGACTGCCCAACCATGTCGTGAAACAACACCGCGCATTGCGTGCGTCCCACACACCCCGCAGCAGCAATCTGCGCCAACGTAACCCGTTGATGATAATGCTGTTGCACATAATCAATCATGCTGCGCAACGCGGCAATTTTCGCTTCATCAACGCCACCAACACGAGAACCATCCCCTTCTCGTTCCTCCGCAAACGCCGTCAATGCTCGTACCATGGCATAGAAACAACTCAGTACAGTCAACGATTCACTATCGGACCACAGCTTTCTATACAGCATGTCAACCGGTTCGGATGAAACGAATTCAGAAGAAACCGGACCAGACAACGCCGGATGTTCGTTGCATGTCGAATAGCCGAATTTCGCGCGATGGATTCGTCTGATGCCGTCAACCAGCGCATTACCATATTCGCTGTCGGCATCGAACACGATATATGGCATTGATGAATCCGTCAGAATCGGCGCTATGAATCGTTCGTATACCGCATTGGGCGCGCCCATTCGCGTTGGATTGAGCAATGTGCATGAGAATTCGCATTCCGCATTGTCTTTGGTGAAACCGTAATGCAGTTGTCGCGAGTTAACGAATATGCCTTGCCCTTCATCGAGGCGGATTGTTTCGCCATTCACGAAATACCACATATGGCCGCGCATAATGTAAGTGAATTCGAAATCAATATGCCAATGGCATTCCGCACGCATGTTCGGATATTGGCTCAATAACGAATGCTCGGTGAATGAGAAGAACATCGGAGCGTCGTATTGCACCATTTCCGCACCATTGGGCAAACGTCCCCATCCAGTGATCGGCATGCATACACAAGAAACGTTCAAACTGCCTGTTGCCGCGCTTTCTGCTTGCGTCACGGTCATGTCGCATGCCATATCATTCACCACTGTATTCCACCATTTCGGTAAATAATGCAAATTCTGGGAACGATAATACAGGCAGATACTGTGTTGCCGGGCAATCATGCCATTGAATGATATGCGTAAGACCATTATTGACCAGAAGGGGCGTGCGGCATGCTGTCGCACGACTCATAACACAGGAGCATTACCATGGCAGATACTGCAAAGCAGCCAGCGGCAGATGAGTGGGAGCGCATGCTCTCCGGTGAACTGTATGTGGCCGATAGTCCACAACAGCATGACGCGAATATGCGCAAACGTCGCTTGGTGCAGGCCATCAACACATCCAAGTACGACGCGTTCAAGGAACGTGACGAGCTGTTTCACGAATTGTTCGGTTCCTTTGGAGAAGGCGGATTCGTAGAGCCACCGTTCAATTGCGATTATGGATGCAACACGTTCATCGGCAAGAATTTCTATGCCAATATGGATTGCATTTTCCTTGATGTGGCACGCATCACCATCGGCGACCGCGTTTTTTTCGGACCTCGCGTGGGCCTGTACACGCCGTATCATCCGATTGATGCGGCCGTACGTTCCTCTGGGCCGGAAGGTGCACGCCCGATCACCATCGGCAATGATGTCTGGTTCGGCGGCAATGTGGTGGTCGGCCCCGGCGTTACCATCGGTGACGATGTGGTGGTCGGCGCGGGATCGGTAGTGGTCAAGGATATTCCTTCGCATTCGGTAGCAGTCGGCAATCCATGTCATGTGATCCGTGAGATCACCGATGCCGACCGAGAATATTGGGAAGGCAAGGCAGCGGAATATCGCGCTTGGAAGGATTCAATTCAGTAAATCGTTAGTTCACGCACCGCAATTTCACTCGGGTACGGGCATTGGCTATCATCGACCGCACCCCATCAATGTATTTCTCGTACATTTCCTACACGCACCAACCATCCTCATATCATCATGCAATCTTCCATCACTTTGCGCGAGTTTCTTCGACAGACGTTGACGCTCGCCCTGCCCATCGCGTTTCAACAACTAATGCTGGCGCTGTCATCGTGCGCCGACACACTTATGCTGACGAACGTTGGTCAAAACGAGCTGTCGGCAGTGTCTCTTGCCACGCAGTTCCAGTTCATTTTCAGTTTGTGTCTTGCCGCGCTCACGCTTGGCATGAGTATTCTGGTGGCCCAGTATTGGGGTGCGGGCAACACGAATGCCGTCGAACGTGTATTGGCGTTCATCATGCTGTATGCCGGCGGATTGTCGCTGGTGTTTTTCGCATTGACGCTACTCATTCCGGAAACGTTGATGTCGATTATGACGAACGACATAACGCTGATTGCCATCGGCTCACAGTATTTGCGGGTTTCGTCGGTTTCGTACCTGTTCATCGGTTTGTCGCAGATGTATTTGTGTCTGATGAAGAATGTGGGTGCGGCGGTCACCGG
>OIEU01000641.1_pt1 | contig 14081 bp, 10 predicted proteins | sample 1581831 | NCBI WGS metagenome assembly OIEU01 (sample SAMN03281007, study PRJEB24777) | human gut metagenome | isolation source: fecal sample PR166 from 1 month old female Malay infant, vaginally...
ACATTAATAGTGCCTACTTTTGCTCAACTCTCATTTTTGTGTGATAAACCTTATCATAAGAATAATTGTGTCGTGTGGTTTAACTTAATGAGAAATTTTAGCGTTTTCATTTCTAGGTAATCAGATATCAAGGCGCTGTAAAGCACGTTAAGCGCTTAATCACGGTTAAGTTGAATAAAGAGATGGATGTTGATAAAAATGAGGGAGAGGGCGATTGGTGCTGTTTTAGCAACGTATACCTAAAAGTGATAATCACAAGGCGGCTCTCTCATCTATCTTGCTGGACGTCATATTAAATACAAGGAAGAAAAATAAATTGAGAGATAAGGGGATTAGAACATTATTGTTATCCATTGATAGACAAAATAAAACCAGCCTTGTGGCTGGTTTTATAGTAAAGCAATCATCGAAGATTGAAGGCTAATCTGTTAATACAGAGATAGCGCTATTATTTCTTACTGCTTTTTTTCGCAGGCTTCGCTTCTTTTACCTCAGCAACAGGGTGCTCGTTAAATTCGCGACCGTAGTAAGAATCTAATAACAGTTGTTTTAACTCAGAGATCAGCGGATAACGCGGGTTAGCACCAGTACACTGATCATCAAACGCATCTTCTGATAATTTATCCACTTTCGCTAAGAAATCACTTTCTTGTACGCCCGCCTCACGGATAGAAGCAGGGATACCTAATGAAGATTTCATCTCTTCTAACCAAGCTAACAGTTTTTCAATCTTAGCGGCTGTGCGATCACCAGGAGCAGACAGTTCTAAGTGATCAGCAATTTCAGCATAACGACGACGTGCTTGTGGGCGGTCATATTGGCTAAATGCAGTCTGTTTTGTTGGGTTATCATTCGCGTTATAACGAATAACGTTAGAAATTAATAACGCATTGGCAAGACCATGAGGAATATGGAATTCAGAGCCTAATTTATGCGCCATTGAGTGACAAACCCCTAAGAAGGCGTTAGCAAATGCAATACCTGCGATGGTGGCTGCATTGTGGACACGCTCACGAGCAACCGGATTTTTAGCACCTTCATGATAGCTTGCTGGCAGATATTCTTTCAGCAATTTCAGAGCTTGCAGTGCCTGGCCATCAGAATACTCATTGGCTAATACAGAAACATAAGCTTCTAATGCGTGAGTCACCGCATCTAAACCACCAAAAGCACAGAGTGATTTAGGCATATTCATCACCAGATTGGCATCTACAATCGCCATATCTGGCGTTAATGCGTAGTCTGCTAATGGATATTTTTGGCCTGTTTCATCATCAGTCACAACAGCAAATGGTGTAACTTCAGAGCCTGTACCTGATGTTGTGGTAATTGCTACCATTTGAGCCTTCACACCCATTTTCGGGAATTTATAAATACGTTTACGGATATCCATAAAGCGTAATGCTAATTCTTCGAAGTGTGTTTCTGGGTGTTCATACATTACCCACATAATCTTAGCCGCATCCATTGGTGAACCGCCACCTAATGCGATGATCACATCAGGTTTAAAGCTGTTCATCTGCTCTGCACCTTTGCGTACGACACTTAATGTGGGATCTGCTTCAACTTCAAAGAAAACTTCCGTTTCAACACCAAATTTTTTCAGTACATTGGTCACTTCATCAACGTAACCGTTGTTGAATAAGAAACTGTCTGTAACGATAAATGCGCGTTTTTTACCATCAGTTGCAATCTCTTCCAGTGCAATAGGTAAGCAACCACGGCGGAAATAAATTGATTTAGGAAGTTTGTGCCACAACATATTTTCTGCTCTTTTCGCCACGGTTTTAGTGTTGATAAGGTGTTTTGGCCCTACGTTCTCAGAAATGGAGTTACCACCCCATGAGCCACAGCCTAAAGTGAGAGAAGGAGCGAGTTTAAAGTTGTATAAGTCACCAATACCCCCTTGTGATGCCGGTGTATTGATTAAAATACGGGACGTTTTCATTTTGTCGCCAAAGTAGGCAACATGTTCAGGACAGTTGTCTTGATCGGTATATAAACAAGAAGTATGACCAATACCGCCCATTTCAACTAATTTTTCTGCTTTATGTACCGCATCTTCAAAGTTTTGTGCATGGTACATTGCTAACAGAGGCGATAGTTTTTCGTGAGCAAAAGGTTCTGCATCAGTAGTTTCTTTAACTTCACCAATTAAAATCTTAGTGTTAACAGGCACTTCAATACCGGCCATTTCTGCGATTTTCACTGCCGGTTGACCAACGATGGCCGCATTCAAGTTACCATCTTTTAAGATAATATCTTGAACAGCTTTTAACTCTTTACCGGTTAACATGTAGCCGCCGTGAGTGGCGAAACGTTCACGAACTTGTTTATAGATACTGTCTACGACGATAACAGATTGCTCTGAAGCACAAATAACCCCATTATCAAAGGTTTTTGACATCAAAATAGAAGCAACTGCACGTTTAATGTCTGCTGAGTCATCAATAACAACAGGAGTATTACCCGCACCAACACCGATAGCAGGTTTACCTGAACTGTAAGCGGCTTTTACCATTCCTGGGCCACCTGTTGCTAAGATCAGGTTAATATCATCATGGTGCATTAATGCATTGGATAATGCCACTGAAGGTTCATCGATCCAGCCGATAATATCTTTTGGTGCACCCGCGGCGATTGCAGCGTTTAACACAATTTCAGCCGCACGGTTTGTGGCTAATTTCGCCCGTGGATGAGGAGAGAAAATAATACCGTTGCGTGTTTTTAAGCTGATTAATGCTTTAAAAATAGCGGTAGAAGTAGGGTTAGTTGTTGGCACGATACCACAGATAATACCGATAGGTTCAGCAATAGTGATAGTACCGTAGGTTAAATCTTCAGACAAAATACCGCAGGTTTTTTCGTCCTTATACGCATTGTAGATATATTCTGAAGCAAAGTGGTTTTTGATCACTTTATCTTCAACGATACCCATGCCAGACTCTTCAACAGCTAATTTTGCAAGAGGAATACGGGCGTCAGCGGCAGCTAATGCAGCAGCACGAAAAATTGCATCAACTTTTTCTTGAGAAAAGTTAGCAAATTCAAGCTGAGCTTTTTTTACACGAGCAACCAGATCATTGAGTTCAGTAACGTTAGTTACAGACATAAAGAGACTCCTGATAAAATGTTAAACTTTTTAAGCAAATTAGCCGGTAAAATCATCACTAAATAAGAATAGCTCAAATCAAAATTTCTATACTTATTTAAGTCATTATTATTAGAAGCTCTAATTTGCTTAAAAAGCTAAGAAAAAACAATAACAAATACAAATATATTTTAAAAAGATCTCCTTTTTCTGAATGATGACAGCTTATCATCTTTCTAATTAATTAAAGTGATCTACATCACAATAATAGCAAGCTGACACCTTTCAGCAAGTGTTTAAATGGTAATGATAATTAATTACAAAAATAAATGGACTATTTTTTTGTTGTAAGACTCTCTAGGATATAAAATTAAATCACTAGAGTTATGGTTGTTTACTAGCGAAAAATTTAGCCAAAATAATGTTAAGTAATAGAATTAACTGGTTTATTGATTTAAAGTAACGCGCATTTTTTGGAGTTACTCTATCTTTTAGAGCATAATTCGCATGTTTATTAGCCAAGAAGGGGCTTTTCATGGGGGCACTGCTGGATTTATCCGGTTATATTAAATTTTTTGTCGGTCTTTTTGCTATTGTAAACCCGATAGGGATCTTGCCTGTATTTATCAGTATGACGAGTTATCAAACGGATGCAGGACGTAATAAAACAAACTTAATTGCCAATGGCTCCGTTGCGATTATTTTGGTTATTTCCCTATTAATAGGTGATTCGATACTGAGTATTTTTGGCATCTCTATTGACTCATTTCGTATCGCTGGGGGGATGCTGATAGTGACAATCGCAATGACCATGATAAATGGGCGCTTAGGAGAAGATAAACAAAATAACCAAGAAAAAAATGAATCAGCAGTACGTAGCAGTGTTGCGGTGGTGCCTTTAGCATTGCCATTGATGGCAGGTCCTGGCGCAATTAGCTCCTGTATTGTTTGGAGTTCACGTTGGGAAGGGGTGACTAATTTCTTAGGTCTTGCTGCGACCAGTATCTTTTTTGCTTTTTGTTGCTGGTTACTGTTTCGTAGTGCCACTTTATTAGTTAAATACTTAGGTCAAACCGGTATCAACGTTGTTACGCGTATTATGGGGTTATTGTTGATGTCGTTAGGTATTGAATTTATTGTCACCGGGTTACGTTCTATTTTTCCGGGATTATTAGTATAAGCACAGTGTAATATTACCAATAGAGCAGTATTGATATTTAATACTGCTCTTATCATTTCTCTCTTTGTTATCTTTTTTGTGGCTATTTTTAATTAATCAAGACGATGAAGCCCTTGAGAAAGCGCTTTTCTATCATAATAGCAAGTCAATTGACCCTCTTCCATTAGCGCTGCGCTATCCGACATATGTGCAATAACATCTGCATCATGGCTGACCAAAAGGTAAGTCATGTTATGTTGTTTTTTTAAGGTATTAAGCAGATTTAAAATTTCTGCTTGTACCGACATATCCAGTGCAGAGGTTGGCTCATCTAATAATAACAACTGTGGTTGCAACAGTAATGCTCTGGCTATAGCCACACGTTGACGTTGTCCACCTGATAGTTGATGTGGATAACGATAAGCAATATCGCCTTCTAAACCGACTTGCTCTAACGCTGAGGTTATTGTTGTTTTATCATAAGCAATATGATGAATTTTTAACGGCTCAATAAATGCTCGTTCTATCCGATGTTGAGGGTGTAATGAAGCATAGGGATCTTGAAACACCATCTGTATGTTACGGCGTAACTTACCTTGAAAGCGTTGCTGTGGCTTAATTGCTTGCCCTAACAACTTAATATCCCCTTGCCAATGATGTAATAATCCGGCTATAACCCGTAATACAGTTGATTTACCGCAACCAGAACGACCAATTAAACTAAAGGTTTCGCCTTGTTTAACTTGTAGATTGACACCTTTTACCACCTGCTTAATCTGTCTATTTTGTTCAAATTGAACGCGTAAATGATGAATATCAATTAGCATAAGGTGTACCTTTAAAATTCAGTGTTCTATCTAATACCGGTAATTGTGTGCCATAGGTACTCGCATTAGGGCGACAGGTCCATAAGGTGCGGGTGTATGGATGTGTGGCTTGAGGTAATGCTTTTGCCTCAAGTTCATCCACTTGCTCCCCTTGATACATGACCATAACACGATCACAATATTCAGCCACTAAAGGTAGATCATGGCTAATTAACAACAAAGCCATATCTCGTTGTGCGCATTGGGTAATGATAAGTTCTAATATTTGATGTCGTAGCTGTGCATCTAGTGCGGAAGTTGGCTCATCCGCAATCAGTACCGTTGGGTTATTAATCAGCGCAATAGCGATCATCGCGCGTTGTCCCATACCGCCCGATAATTCACCGGGGTAGCGAGAAATACTCTGTTCCGGTAATCCCACAGAAAGCAAAGTTTCAGTAATTAATGCATGTCGATCTTTATGGGATAATTTTTGATGGAGTTTTACCGTTTCTTCTACTTGCTGATAAATGGTTTTCACTGGGTTTAATGCATAACGAGGATCTTGTAATACCATTGATATTGTTTTTCCTCGTAACTGGTTCCATTGCTTAGGAGAATAAGCGAGGAGATCGTCCCCCATAAAATGCAATTTATCAGCAGAAACTTTGCCCGGCTTACGCACTAAGCCCATTAATGAGCGTGCCGTCATCGATTTTCCTGAACCAGATTCACCCACCAGTGCTAACCGCTCTTGTCCTAACTGAAAGGAGACATTATTCACCACTCTAGCACGTGGAAAATCAATACACAGATTATCGACTTCGATTAAAGGGGCTTTATTCATGGCTTTCTCCTAATACATCGCGTAATCCATCACCCAATAAGTTAAAAGCAAGGCTACTGATCAAAATTGCCGTACCCGGAATAGCTGCCACCCACCACTGATCAAAAATAACGGGCATCCCTTCGGCAATCATTGCTCCCCATTCCGCCATGGGAGGGCGAGCACCTAGCCCAAGGAAACCTAAACCTGCTGCAGCAAGAATGATCACCGCTAAATTAAGGGCTAAACGTACAATGGCAGACGGTAAACATAAAGGAAGAATATGCCCCCATAATAGTCTAATACCGTTAATTCCCATCATTTCAGCGGCTGCAAGGTAATCACTATTACGTAAGTGTTGAATTTCACTACGGGCTTGGCGGGCATAAGCCGGCCATGCTGTAAGTGCAAGGGCTAATGCACCGTTAAGTAATCCCGGCCCTAACATGGCGACAAAGGCAAAGGCTAAAATTAAGGAGGGCATAGACATAATGATGTCGGTAAAACGCATTAAAATCCGCTCTGTCCAACCGCCGTAATAACCGGATAAAATGCCAATAAATAGCCCTAATGGTAGTGTTATCAAGGCAACAAGACCCACCAAACCTAACATTGGGCGTGTACCATAAATTAAGCGTGAAAGAATATCGCGACCATAACTATCAGTACCTAACCAGTGTGCAGCATTGGGGGCTAATAAGCGTTGTGCAGCGTGTTGCCAATTTGGATCATAAGGCGCTAGCCAAGGGGCAAAAATGGCAATTAGTAGCAGAAGAAGCAACAATGACAGACCGATAAACGCTGAAGGTGAACGCGCTATTTTTGTTAAAAAGGAGAGTGACATTAGCGTAACCTCGGATCAGTCAAACGAATAACGATATCTGTCATATTATTAATCAGCACAAAACATAGACCAATAACAAGTGTGCCCCCCATAATTGCGGTGGTATCACCCGCAAAGAGAGCCGTTGTGAGATAACGACCAATCCCCGGCCAAGAAAATACCGTTTCTGTTAATACGGCACCTTCTAACATCCCTGTATAAGACAAGGCGATAATGGTCATCAACACACCGCGAATATTAGGTAATACATGGGTAAATAAGAGACGTAATTCGCCAATCCCTTTTGCTCTGGCGAGAGTGACGTACTCTTTATTCATCTCATTTAAACAGGCAGAGCGTGTTAAACGGGTAATAGATGCCAGCGCAAAATAGGCTAGCAGAGAAACCGGTAATATGAGATGTGATAGGGCGTTTAGAAAGGCATCTTTATCACCTGCCAGTAGGGTGTCAATCAAGGCAAAGCCGGTTACTGGCTCAATGGTAAATTGATAAATATCATCCAAACGTCCTGGGCCTGCAGTCCATTGCAATGTGGCATAAAAAATAAGGAGTAGTATTAAACCTAACCAGAAAATAGGGACTGAACTACCTAATAGCGTTAAAAAACGTAAGATAAAATCAAAGGGGGTGCCAACAAAACGCGCACATAACACACCAAATAAAACGCCCAAACTAGCGCCAATGACTAAGGCGACAGTGGCTAATTCTAAAGTGGCTGGAAAGGTGGCAATTAAATCATCAAATACCGGTTGACCCGTTGACGTCGCCGTACCTAAATTTCCTTGCAATAGTGCTTCTACATAGTGGAAAAATTGCATGTAGATGGGTAAATCTAACCCTAACTCATGTTTTACTTGATTATAAGTTTCAATACTGGCGTGATCACCAACAATTTGTAAAACAGGATCCACAGGGGAAAACGCAGAAAGCGTAAAAGTAATAACCAGTAACCCTAAAAGTGTTAGCGCCAATGTCAATATACCTTGAACCAAGGTAAACAACTGGCTTTTTAGGCGAGTGGATATCGTGAGTGTATTCATACGGCAACAGCCTTGAAATCGCAAAAAATAGACCACTCACAATAACATGATTGTGAGTGGCGGCAGGAAAATGATCACTTAGTGACTTTGTCGTAATAGACCATATCGGCATTTAGACCTTGAGCATAACCTTTCACGTTATCCCGTAATACAATCTGATTTTTGCCTTGGTCGATAAACACGTAAGGTGAACTGCGTTGTAGCTCTTTTTGCATTTCAGTATAAAGGGACTGACGTTTAGCCTTATCCGCTTCATTAAGGGCGACGAGTGTTTGTTTACTTAACTCAGGAATATTCCAATTATTTAACCAAGCCACGGTATTTGATTGCCCGTCATTATAGGCAAAAGCGCTAGCATTGGAGTGAGCATCAAAATAGTCGGGGATCCAAAAACGGATCGCCGCTTGGTGCTGCCTTGCTCTCACTCGGCTATAAACTTGACTACCGGCAGCAGGTAACAGATCAACCTGTACACCCGCTTGTGCAAAGCTTGCTTGAATAGATTGTGCAACGGTGATGTAAGGAACTTTGTTTTCTACATCAAGAGTAAAACGTGCATGAGTAATTCCTGCTTTTGCTAAGATATCTTTCGCTTTTTGCGGATCAAAACTAAATGGATTATCTTCTAATGCCCCCGGTAATCCCACCGGTAAGAAACTTTGGTGAATAAAATATTGCCCACGCATTAAATCATTGGTGATCCCTTTATAATCGACCAAATAGCGCGCTGCTTGCCAAAATGCCGGATTGCTAAGAAGCGGATTTCCGCTACCGGTATTAAACGCCATATAGACTTGCTCAGCAGAAGGGATATTTAAAATTTGAATGCCCGGTTTACCTGCTAATGCTGCAGTTTGGTCTGTACCTAAGTCACGGGCAATATCCGCATCGCCTTTTTCAATTAACAGACGGCGTGAAGCGGGATCGGGCACATTTTTGATAATAATATTGGCTATCTTAGGTGCACCGGTCGGTGAAAGAGGGTTAGCTTCTAACACAATGGCTTGGCGAGGTTTGTAAGCACGCATTTTATAAGCACCACTACCAGCCGAATTCATTTTTAGCCAATTATTACCAAAGTCATTATTTTTAATATGTGCGGCAATCAATTTCTCATCAACAATAGAAGCGATTGGTGTAGAAAGGATGTTAAGTACCACATCAGGGCTAACATCTGCTGTCCAACGTACTTCAATCTCTTTATCACTGACTTTTTTCAATAGGGTATTAATATTATCTGCTTTCCAACCTAGCACATTTAAAATAAAAGCAGGGGATTTATTCATCGTCACTGCACGCTGGTAAGAGAAGATAATATCCTCTGGGCGTACGCTATTACCGGAGGCAAATTTTGCATCCTGTTTAATTTTAAAGACGATAGATTTTTGTTCAGGGTGAGCCTGCCAACTCTCGACTAAAATTGGCTCGTTAATTTCTGGATTGTCACGGTTAGGCTGAACAATACGTTGATATAAACTTGGTACGGTCTGAATACTTGATAACTCGTTACTTTCAGCTGGATCAAGTCTAACAATATCATCAAGGCCTTGTACTACAATCAATGTATTGGCGGGTGTTGCTGCCAATACAGGGGCACTGAGAGCACCCATCACAAGTAATGATAATAATTTGGTTTTCACTTTCATTGGACGCTCCCTGAAATAGTCTCGCTTTCGTTATTATGTCAATAACTTATTAGTTATTACTTTTGGAAATTAACTTAGGCAAAATAAGCGCATTTCGCAAAGTTTTTATTACACTTATATATAACACCTCGTTATAAGCCTTTTGAATTAATTATGGTTGAGGAATAATTAATCGCAACAAACGACGAATAAAATACTACTTTGGTAGTAATATGTTGACTATTAAGTTGTATTGGCTGAATTGATTAAGCTGTATTTGATATTCATCAATATCTCTTATGAGTAGCCTCGTATTTTAACCTTAGATACCTTTAGATCTGAGGCAAAAATGAGCAAGAAAACACTCGCAATCATCGGTAACGGCATGGTTGGACACCGTTATATAGAAGAATTGATTGATAAGGGCGGCAATGAAACGTTCAATATTATCGTCTTTTGTGAAGAACCTCGTATTGCATATGATAGAGTCCATCTCTCTTCCTATTTTTCTCATCACACTGCTGAAGAGCTCTCGTTAGTTAAACCCGGTTATTACGAGAAACATCATATTGAAGTATTAGTGGGTGAGCGTGTGATCACCATTAATCGTGAAGAAAAAGTGGTGCACACCAATACTGGGCGTTGTGTTAGCTACGACAAATTGATCATGGCAACAGGCTCCTACCCATGGGTTCCTCCTATTAATGGAAACAACTCACCAGATTGTTTTGTTTACCGAACTATTGAAGATTTAAATGCGATTGAAGCTTGTGCTCGTTTAAGCCGTAAAGGGGCGGTTATTGGCGGCGGGCTGTTAGGTTTAGAAGCCGCTGGTGCGCTAAAAAGTTTAGGTATTGAAACTCATGTGATTGAATTTGCGCCAACGCTAATGGCAGAACAGCTTGATAGCATGGGAGGAGAGCAACTTAAACGCAAAATAGAGCGCATGGGGGTTAAAGTACACACAGCGAAAAACACCCAAGCGATCTTATCGACAGGGGAAAATGCGCGTAAAACATTACAGTTTGCCGATGGCTCCTCACTTGAGGTTGATTTTGTCGTATTTTCAACCGGTATACGTCCGAAAGATAAATTAGCACGCCAATGTTCTCTCGATATAGCACCACGAGGGGGGATTGTGATTAATGACTATTGCCAAACCTCAGATGCAGATATTTATGCCATTGGGGAGTGTGCTTCTTGGCATAACCAAACATTTGGGTTAGTTGCCCCGGGTTATAAAATGGCTCAGGTAGCCGTTGATCATCTATTAGGTCAACAGACAGCATTCCAAGGGGCGGATTTAAGTGCAAAATTAAAACTACTCGGGGTTGATGTAGGGGGAATTGGTGATGCTCATGGTCGCCAAGCAGGTTGTCGTAGCTATATTTATCTTGATGAAGGTAAAGAGATTTATAAACGTCTGATAGTGAGTGAAGACAATAAATACCTATTAGGTGCGGTATTGGTTGGGGATACGGAAGATTATGGCAATCTGTTACAGTTAGCATTAAATACAATTGAATTACCAGAACATCCTGACACATTAATCTTACCTGCTCATGCTGGAAGTAAACCGGCAATCGGGGTTGATTCATTACCTGAAACGGCACAAATTTGCTCCTGTTTTGATGTAAGCAAAGGCGACATTATTCAAGCTATTGAACGAGGTTGTCATACGGTTGCGGCGATTAAAGCAGAAACAAAAGCGGGAACGGGGTGTGGGGGATGTATTCCGCTTATCACTCAAGTATTAAATGCGGAACTCACAAAACAAGGCATTGAAGTTAACCATCACCTTTGTGAACACTTTCACTATTCTCGCCAAGAGCTTTATCATCTTATTCGTGTTGAAGGGCTGAAAAGCTTTGATGAACTATTGAAAAAACATGGTCAAGGCTATGGCTGTGAAATTTGTAAACCGACCGTCGGCTCTCTGCTGGCTTCGTGTTGGAACGACTATATTTTGCGTGATGACTTAGTTGCGCTACAAGATACGAATGATAACTTCCTCGCCAATCTGCAAAAAGATGGCTCTTACTCTATTATTCCACGCTCCCCCGGCGGTGAAATTACGCCAGCGGGTATTATTGCGATTGGACAAATTGCGCAAGAATACAATTTATACACCAAAATCACAGGCTCTCAACGTATGGCGATGTTTGGTGCACAGAAGCAAGATTTACCGGCGATTTGGCAGAAATTAATTGCCGCGGGTTTTGAAACAGGCCATGCCTATGCCAAAGCGATCCGTATGGTAAAAACTTGTGTAGGAAACAGTTGGTGTCGTTTTGGGGTTGGCGATAGTGTTGGATTAGGTGTCTTTTTAGAACATCGTTATAAAGGGATCCGCACGCCGCATAAAATGAAATTTGGGGTATCTGGTTGTACCCGTGAATGCTCCGAAGCTCAGGGGAAAGATGTAGGGATTATTGCCACAGAAAAAGGCTGGAATCTCTATTTTGGTGGTAATGGGGGCATGAAACCACGTCATGGCGATCTATTCGCGGCGGATTTAGATGAAGAAACGCTGATCCATTATATTGACCGCTTTATGATGTTCTATATCCGTACTGCAGACAAATTACAACGAACCTCCGTTTGGTTAGAAAGCTTAGAAGGGGGCGTTGAATATTTACGTGAAGTCATTATTCACGACAAGTTAGGCTTAAATGCACAGTTAGAAAAAGAGCTTAAAGTTTTACAAGAGCGCGTAGCCTGTGAGTGGCAAGAAACCCTTGATTCACCACAAGCATTGAAACGTTTTGCGCACTTTATTAACAATCCGATGCCCGATCCTAATATACAGATGGTAAAAGAGCGTGCTCAGCATCGTCCTGCCCGCGTGCATGAACGTATTGATATCAAAATGGTAACAGAGGAGACGCAATCATGAGTCAATGGATAGCGGTTTGCCAATTAGATGACATCACTGTGGGAACTGGCGTTTGTGCGCTGGTGGAGCAAGAACAGGTGGCTATTTTCCGTCCATACCAAGATGAACGGCTCTACGCATTAAGTAATATTGATCCCTTCGCGCAAGCGAGTGTTTTATCAAGGGGATTAATTGCAGAGCATGACAATGAGTTATATATCGTCAGTCCACTGAAAAAGCAGCATTTTCGCTTAACAGATGGTTATTGCCTTGAAGATGAGCACTATTCAATTACTCATTATGAAGTCAAAGTCGAAGGCAATACCGTCAGTGTGCGTTCGCGTCATTGATAAAACCAATAAATAGGGGAACCCAGATGGATTATTTTCCAATATTCTGTCAGCTCAACAATAAACCTTGTTTATTAGTAGGTGGCGGTGAAGTAGCAGAGCGTAAGGCACGTTTACTGATGGACGCGGGGGCGGTTATATCCGTCGTTGCACCGACATTCACACCACAATTTATGCAGTGGCAAAACGAGCAACGATTACAGTGTTTCACGGCTGAATTTAGTGTTGCTGATTTAGCTGACAAATGGCTAGTCATTGCGGCCACAGATAATGAGCAAGTGAATCAACTCGTCTATCAGCAGGCCACAGAACAACGCATTTTTTGTAATGTGGTTGACTCGCCCAAGCAAGCTAGCTTTATTATGCCCTCAGTGATTGACCGTTCCCCTATTATGGTTGCAATTTCTTCGGGAGGAAAAGCCCCAGTACTTGCACGTATCTTACGTGAAAAAATGGAACAGTGGTTGCCCAACTCGCTAGGTGCTTTAGCGCAGTTAGCAGGGAAATTACGTGAGCAAGTTAAACAACGTTTTGCCACCATGGGTGCTAGACGCTATTTTTGGGAGCGTTTTTTTGCAGATAAAGCGCTACAAGTGGAAATTGATGCAGGTAGAGATAACGGTATTCAACAACGTATCAGCACATTGCTAGCGGAAAATAACCAACCCCAAGGGAGTGTGGTGTTGGTGGGGGCAGGCCCTGGAGATGCAGGATTAATGACTATTAAAGGGCTGCAACAATGTCAGCAAGCCGATGTCGTGGTTTATGATAGATTAGTCTCTGATGAGGTTATGCATTTAGTGCGCAGAGATGCTGAACGTATTTATGTTGGTAAACGAGCTGGTTTTCATTGTGTTCCTCAAGAGGAGATTAACCAAATTCTTATTAATCACGCTAAGGCAGGGAAAAGGGTAGTGAGGTTAAAAGGGGGTGATCCTTTTATTTTTGGTCGAGGAAGTGAAGAGTTAGAAGCTTTAATTGAGCATCAAATACCTTTTTCTGTGGTGCCCGGCATTACCGCGGCATCAGGCTGTACCACTTATGCCGGTATTCCGTTAACACATCGGGATTATGCACAAAGTGTGCGTTTTATTACTGGGCATGGAAAAGGGCTGAACGACGCACAATGGCAATGTATCGCACAAGATAACCAAACTTTGGTTTTTTATATGGGGCTAAGTAAAGCCGATTACATTCAGCAAATGTTACTTAATCAGCATATGCGTGCCACTATGCCAGTGGCAATAGTAGAAAAAGGTACACTGGCGACACAAAAAGTGGTTGTTGGTCAATTACAGCAACTGGCTGAAATGGCAAACTCAATGCAAAGTCCTGCATTAATTATTGTTGGTGAAGTCGTCAGTTTAAATCAAAAGCTACAATGGTTTGGTACGACTTTAGCCAATTAAAGCAAAAATTTTGAAGAAGTAGGCTAACGCTCAGAATATCCTTTATGGTTCATAAC
>OIEU01000651.1_pt1 | contig 13900 bp, 9 predicted proteins | sample 1581831 | NCBI WGS metagenome assembly OIEU01 (sample SAMN03281007, study PRJEB24777) | human gut metagenome | isolation source: fecal sample PR166 from 1 month old female Malay infant, vaginally...
CGGATGGTTACGTAGGCAAGGACGAGGCCCGGCAACAAATTAGCGGTTATATCCTGAATTATTACAATAGCGTCAGGCCTCACCATTACAACGGTGGGTTGACGCCGGAAGAATCAGAGAACAGATATCGTTTTTACTGTAAAACCGTGGCCAATATTACTTGACCACTACAAATCACATTGACAGCCATCATTACTATCAAAGGGCATCAACGTTGCCGATTATGGATCATGTCAGCTCCACACACCAGAATGGGTGATATATGGATCATCATTACCCCAACGGCAGTTTTACACCATGGCTAATATGGATGCTATCTTACTAAGATAATTGGTTTTTAGCGAGTGACGAGCCAGGTTGTGTCAGTCTGTCTCATGTCGATATTACGGGGATGATGCAAACCTGAATGCTGCGATATTGGCGTGTCAGGGGAGGCATCTTACGGTATCATTTACCGCAATTTTTAAGATGCAAAGCCCTGCATCGCTAGCTTTTTCTTTAGACCAGGATGATTCATGAACGACAAAATCAGTCAGGACACGATCAACAAAGCCCTGTGGGCCGCGTGTGATACGTTCCGTGGCACCATCAGTGCTGATACCTATAAAGACTTTATCCTTACCATGCTGTTCCTCAAGTACATTTCAGATGTCTGGCAGGATCACTATGATGATTATAAAGAACAGTATGGTGATGCGCCGGAGCTGATTGAAGCCATGATGGCGAATGAGCGCTTCGTGTTGCCGAAAAGCGCCAGTTTTTACGCACTTTATGAGCGCCGTCATGAGCCGGGTAACGGTGAGCGTATCGATCAGGCATTGCATGCCATCGAAGAAGCCAATGGCACCAAACTGAAAGACGCCGGGAAAAGCGTGTTCCAGGATATTTCGTTTAACACCGATCGCCTGGGTGAAGAAAAACAGAAGAACACCATCCTGCGTCAGCTGCTGGAAGACTTTGCGGGTGAAGATCTTAACCTGAAGCCGAGTCGTGTAGGTACGCTGGACGTTATCGGTAATGCTTACGAATATCTGATTAAAAACTTTGCCGCCAGCGGTGGGCAGAAAGCCGGGGAATTCTATACCCCACCGGAAGTCTCGGACCTGATTGCAGAACTGCTCGATCCGCAACCGGGTGATACCATTTGTGATCCTGCCTGTGGTTCCGGTTCGTTGTTAATGAAGTGCGGGCGTAAGATTGTCTCCGGGCATGACAGCCGTAACTATGCTTTGTTCGGTCAGGAAGCGATTGGCTCCACGTGGTCGCTGGCGAAAATGAACATGTTCCTGCATGGCGAAGACAACCACAAAATCGAGTGGGGCGATACCATTCGTAACCCGAAGCTGCTCGATAAGAATGGCGACCTGATGCTGTTTGATATCGTGACCGCTAACCCACCTTTCAGCCTGGATAAGTGGGGCCATGACGAGGCCGAGAACGATAAGTTTGGTCGTTTCCGTCGGGGTGTGCCACCGAAAACCAAAGGCGATTACGCCTTTATTCTTCATATGATCGAAACCCTGAAACCGGGAACTGGCCGTATGGGCGTAGTTGTGCCACACGGTGTGCTTTTCCGTGGCTCCAGCGAAGGTAAAATTCGCCAGAAACTGATCGACGAAAATTTGCTGGATGCGGTAATTGGTCTGCCGGAAAAACTGTTCTACGGTACGGGGATTCCGGCTGCGATTCTGATTTTCAAAAAGCAGAAAGTTGATGACAAGGTGCTGTTTATCGATGCCAGCCGTGAATTCAAGGCAGGTAAAAACCAGAACCAGCTCAGTGAAGAAAACATCGAAAAAATCGTTAAGACTTACCGTGATGGCGATAATGTCGAGAAATACGCCTATCTCGCCAGCCTGAAGGAGATTCAGGACAACGACTATAACCTCAATATCCCTCGCTATGTCGATACCTTTGAGGAAGAGGATGAGATTGACCTGCTGGCAGTGCGAGTAGAGCGTGAGCAATTGAAGGTGGAACTAACGAAACTGGAAGTGGAGATGGCAGGGTATTTGAAGGAGTTGGGTTATGGCTCGTGATTCGCTTTACCCAGTGAGCGTTAAAGCTGGAAAACCGATCCTTGGAATGCTACCTACAGGATGGCAAAAGTTATCATTAGAAAAGTGCTTAAATATAGAGGCAAGAAAGGCATATATACAAGATAATCAAGAGTATGACTTAGTTACAGTAAAGCGCTCCAGAGGTGGCGTAATAAGACGTGAGCATCTTAAAGGAAAAGATATCTCCGTAAAAAGTCAATTCTATATTAAAGAAGGCGACTTTCTCATATCAAAACGACAAATTGTGCACGGTGCTTGCGGTCTTGTACCTAAAGAACTTTCTGGCTCAATTGTATCGAATGAATATTGTGTGCTTACAGGGAAGTCCGGTTTTTATCTTCCTTATATGGAATTTCTATCGGAGTCTCTATATTTCCAGCAAACCTGCTTCCACTCTAGCATTGGTGTGCACATAGAGAAAATGATTTTTAAGTTAGATAGTTGGTTTAAGTGGCCATTTAATATCCCCCCACTGTCTGAACAAAAGAGAATCGTTAAAATTCTGTCAACCTGGGATGAGGCGATTTCGGTGACGGAAAAGCTTCTCACCAACAGCCAGCAGCAGAAAAAAGCCCTGATGCAGCAATTGCTTACCGGGAAGAAACGCCTGCTGGATGAGAATGGGGTGAGGTTTAGTGGGGAGTGGGTATATTTAACGTTTGATAATGCTTTCATTGTTGCAAATAAAAAATCGACGCAAGTCAAATCTTCCGATTATTTACAGTCAGGTTCCATCCCTATAATCGATCAAGGGCAAAGTCGAATTGCTGGGTACTGTAATAATTTAGAGGTTTATTCGGACGTGCCTGTGATTGTTTTTGGCGATCATACAAGATGCGTCAAATGGATTGAGTTTGTGTTTTGTCCCGGTGCTGATGGAACGCAAGTAATAAAAACTAGCAAAATACTTGAACCAAAACTTGGATACTATCTTCTTTCAAATACAGATATTCCGAATTTAGGTTACAGCAGACATATGCGAGAACTTAAAGAGAAAGACTTTAGGTTGCCATTAGATATCAAAGAACAACAAAAAATCGCCGCCGTCCTTTCCGCTGCCGACGCTGAAATCTCCACGCTGGAGAAAAAACTCGCCTGCCTGAAAGACGAGAAAAAAGCCCTGATGCAACAGCTACTGACTGGCAAACGTCGTGTTAAGGTCGATGAGGCGGTTGCCGAATGAAACTGACGAAAAGCGGGCCGCTGATTGACCGGGAAATCGACTGGCTGGAAGAGGTGTTGATGAAATACGGCAATGATGACTCTGTGCTCTGTTTCTCTGAGCTGGATGGCTTCCTGACGGCGATTGTCTCTGGCCCGAATACGATTTCCCCTAATACCTGGCTCAGTGCTATCTGGGGGCGAGGTGATTACCACCCTCGCTGGACCACTGAAAAAGAGATGACGCGTTTTGTGGGGCTGTGTTTTCAGCATATGAACGATATCGCTGGCTGCCTGTATGAGGCCCCTGAACAGTTTGAACCGATTTTCAATGGACGTGAGGTGAAGGGGAAGACATATACCATCGTCGAAGAGTGGTGTTTCGGGTATATGAAAGGCCGGTCTCTGGATGACTGGTCAGCCTTGCCAGAGGCCTTACGTCCCTCGCTGGAGGCGATAGCCCTTCATGGTATTGAAAAGAACTTCCCAGTGGTTGAGAAAATGTCACCTGTTCAATTTGAACAGAGTATTACTCTCATTCAGCCTGCGGCACTGGCGCTTTACCAGCACTGGTTGTCGGTGAGAATGTCAGAGGCATCATCCCGGCCTGTTCCCGTGAAGGGGGCTGAAAAACTGCCCGGTCGTAATGACCCGTGTCAGTGTGGCAGTGGTAAAAAATTTAAAAAGTGCTGCCTGCACTGACAAAGCGGAAGGGGGCTTGCTCATGGCAGTGAACAATCTGGATCGTTCCCGGTGGTACATGGGAAATGTTCTCTGGTTCGGAGGCTACAACAGCAAAACGGATCGGGAGAATAACTTTGGCTTTCTCTTATCAGAGAATGGTAATGAGCTGTTTTTTCATAAGAATGAGATAAGCCGGAACTATACACCCGCTGACAATGCACCGGTGCTGTTCAGGGAAGGTACAGGTAAAAATGGTAAGCCTACGGCTTTTAATGTTCACATTCTTGATAAAACAGATGAGGAGACGGCTGAGCTCCTTATTGAATATCTCCGGGCTATTATTGAGGAGGGCGTTGATTTCGCTCGTTGGCGTTATCGTGACTGCGTTATTAATTTTCTCACTCAGTCCTTTGGCGAAAGGGCTATAATTCGGTTAGTTACCAGAGATATAGCTGCTACAAAAGTCTTGCCGCTATTTTTAAAATCACGTAACTACGATAACCAGTTTGCACTTTTCGCCTCTGATAAGAATTTTGATGATTTGACCGCACAACAAATATCTCCTGCGGTCATGCCTTCGTCATTTATCGATAATAACATTGATCAGTTCGCTGTTTGGGTGAAAAGGTGTTCTGCGGCTACGGATTGCCAGGGGGCTTCAACATCGGACATCATCAATGAATTACTCAGCCATATATCTATAAGTGCTATTCTCTACCTGGCATTTTACGATTGTATAAGCAGCGAGCGGATTCTTGAACATCGGCATGATGATATAGAGAATTTTGTTCGACGTAGTTTCACGAAAAATAAAATGGATATACAACCATTTGTCCGTGATGCCTATCAGCAGAAATTCTCATCGAGAGAGCAATTTTATAAACATTCCGTGATTAGTCCTTTTGTCAATAAGTATTTGATTAAACAGAAGATGTTTAGGAAAGATTTCAGTTTTGTTAATGATATTGAGTCGAATACTGAGATTTCTTCTGACCCTGAATACTTTATTCTGAGTAAATTGTTACCGCTGATTGGGCGTAACGATGAACAGTCCGTTCTGAGTATTATTCTGCATGAGATATGGCAGGGAGTGTTGTCGGGTAAAATCCCGGTAAGCCATCCTTCTGTTTTCAAATTGTTCCCACAGTGTAGCTCATTGAAAATTCGTTCCCGGAATTTAAAATTATCCTGTGAGGCATTTCACTGGAATGCAAAACAACCTGACGGAACGATAGAGAAAAAATTCCTTTGTCGTTCGAAAATCTGCCATGATCCGCAGGTACTACCCGACCTCAGTCGGAATTACATCGACTTCACTATTTATGACTGGCTTGCCCACTATGGCATGACCTATCTGATTGCAGGCGAACCTTCTAAGCGGGATTTCCCAATTAAACTGGCTGGGTATTTCAATCGTATCAGAGAATTACATTCCCGCTTGCATTGCCGAAGTTGTGGGGTGCTGATGGTTCCAGTTATGAAATATGCTCGTGTGGAAGCCAGCGTCTGGGATACAAAGTCGAAAGGATTTGTGAAAAAACCTTTCCAGGCCGCGTATCGCCTGACCGTCTTTAAATGTGCCAGTCATTCGTGCGAACAGTTTGGTATCGGGCATTACATTAATCACTGTATTGGTTACAAATGCAGCGAAATAATTGACGCCAGGGATTTGCATGAAAAATGTTCAGAAGGACGATTTATTTGTGCATCCTGTGGTTCCTGCTGTACGACGCATCAGGAGAAATTTGGTAATGTAAACAAGGGCGAAACAGAACAGGTCAAGTACAATCGCCTTTATCGGGACTCGCCGTTCTTTTCATCATAAGTCTTCGTTCATTTTGAGTATGTCCGTAAGGACATACAGTTTCACTTCTTAGCCAAGAAGGATTACCGGGTGGATAAGCACTACCAACCTAAATTCCAGGAAGAATACAGCGCCAAAATCCCGGCGCTGACGCTACTGTCCAGCCTTGGCTGGTCGTTTTTATCTCCGAAACAGATTATGGATTACCGGGATTATAAACAGGATGAGGTGGTGCTGCGTCCGGTTCTTCGTGAGGAGTTGTCGAAGCGTTCCTTTATGGCGGGTGGCAAAACCTGCCAGTTATCGGAAAAAGCACTGGATAACCTTATTTCTCAGGTTTGCTCTCCGGCGCTGAACGAAGGGCTGCTGAAAGCCAATGAGCGGATGTATAACCATCTGCTCTACGGTATCGCCGTCACCGAATTTGTCAATGGCAAGAAGGTCAACCCTACGATTGCGCTGATCGACTGGGAACATCCGGAAAATAACCAGTTCCACTTTACTGAAGAATTTACAGTATTGCGGTCGGGCGGTGTTGAAACCCGCAGGCCGGATATTGTCTGTTTTGTGAATGGTATCCCGCTGGCAGTAATTGAAGCGAAAAGCCCGGCAGGCCACGGCAAGAAAGGACCAACCATTGACGAAGGGATATCCCAGAGTATCCGCAACCAGCTCAACGATGAAATCCCGCAGCTGTTTGCTTACAGCCAGATATTACTATCGATTAACGGGCATGACGGGCGCTACGGTACCTGTCATACACCAATGAAATTCTGGGCGGCATGGCGCGAAGAAGATATTACTGACGCGCAGATGTATGCGCTGCGCAACCATAAGTTATCGACTGAACAAATTCATGCGTTGTTTGATCATCGTCCTTCAGCCGATCTCGACTGGTACCAACAGTTAATAGCCGCTGGTGAACTGGCTGTCAGCGGGCAGGATAAGCTGCTTATCAGTCTACTTTCGCCGGAACGTCTGCTGGAGATGACCCGCTTCTTCACCCTGTTTGATAAAAAGACCGGAAAAATTGTTGCCCGCTATCAGCAGGTGTTCGGGATAAAAAGACTGCTGGAACGCATCAGTACCCGCAGACCCGATGGGGGTAGGGAAGGTGGGGTGATCTGGCATACCACGGGTTCTGGTAAATCATACACCATGGTGTTCCTCAGCAAAGCGCTGATTCTTCATGACAGCCTGAAGCTGTGTCGTATTGTGGTGGTGACGGACCGTGTGGACCTTGAAGGGCAGCTCAGCGGCACTTTTGCCTCAGGTGGCGAACTGGCAGGAAAGGATGATAAGGCCAAAGCGATGGCTACCTCAGGTCAGAAACTGGCGCAGCAGATTGGCTCTGGTAAAGAACGTATAATCTTTACCCTTATCCAGAAATTTAACTCAGCGACAAAACTTCCTGAATGCGTCAATACCAGCCCCGACATCATCGTTCTGATTGATGAAGGACACCGCAGCCAGGGTGGCGAGAACCATGTGCGAATGAAACTGGCGCTGCCGAATGCCGCCTTTGTGGCATTTACCGGTACGCCATTGCTGAAAGAAGATAAGACCACCAATAAATTCGGGCCGATTGTCCACGCTTATACCATGCAACGAGCGGTAGAAGATCAGGCCGTGACGCCTCTGTTCTATGAGGAACGTATTCCTGATCTTGAGGTAAACGACCGGGCAATAGATGCATGGTTTGATCGTATTACCGATGGGTTAAGCGAAGCGCAAAAATCCGACCTTAAGCGTAAATATGCCCGTAAGGGTGAGGTTTATAGTGCAGATGACCGCATCCGGCTGATCGCACTCGATATCGCCACACACTTCTCGAAGAATATTGATGAGGGGCTGAAAGGCCAGCTTGCCTGCGACAGCAAGATTTCCGCCATCAAATATAAAAAGTATCTTGATGAAGCCGGGTTGTTTGAGTCAGCAGTAGTTATCAGCCCGCCGGATACCCGGGAAGGGAATACCGAAGTGGATGAAAGCAAACTGCCGGAAGTGACGAAATGGTGGAAGGATAATGTCGGCACGCAGGATGAGTCTGTGTATACCCGTAATGTCATCAGTCGTTTCGATACCGATGAGAAGCTCAAATTGCTGATAGTCGTTGATAAACTGCTCACCGGGTTTGATGAGCCGAAGAATACCGTGCTGTATATCGACAAGCCGCTTAAGTCCCACAACCTTATCCAGGCGATTGCGCGGGTGAACCGACTGCATCCACTGAAAAAGTTCGGTCTGCTGATTGATTATCGCGGTATTCTGGCTGAGCTGGACACGACTATCGGCAAATATCAGGACCTCGCCTCCCGAACTCAGGGCGGATACGACATCAAAGATATTGACGGGCTGTACAGCGCCATGAGCTCTGAATACAAGCGCCTGCCGCATCTGTATAACCAGCTGTGGGCCATATTTGCTGGTGTCAAAAACAAAAATGATACTGAGCAGTTACGTGCGGTACTGGTGCCTAAAATGGAAGAACGTGACGGAGAGATGGTCGATATCCATCAGAAAACCCGTGATGATTTCTTCGAGGCGTTAACGGCCTTTGCCGGATGCCTGAAAGTGGCACTGCAGTCCGCCACCTTCTTCACCGACAAGAGCTTTACGGAACAAGACCGAAACCTCTATAAAGAAACCGTAAAACAGATGTCCAGCCTGCGCCAGTGGGCGATGCAGGTCAGTGGAGAGCAGGTCAATTATGACGACTACGCCGAGCAGGTGAAAAAACTGCTGGATAAGCATGTCACTGGCGTTGAGGTTCGTGAACCGGATGGCGTGTATGAAGTCGGTAAAATGGGTAAGAGCGAAAAGCCCGAAGAGTGGGACAACAATAAAACCCGCAATGAAACCGACATCATTAAAACCCGTGTGACGAAGATGATTGAGCAGGAGCTGCGTGATGATCCGTATGCTCAGGAGGCCTTTTCCAGACTCCTGCGTATGGCAATCGAAGAGGCTGAAAAACTGTTCGACCATCCACTTAAGCAGTACCTCTTATTCCGTGAGTTTGAAGAACAGGTTGAAGCCCGTAAGCTCAGTGATATCCCGGATGCTTTGGCGGTAAACAAGCATGCTCAGGCATATTACGGTGTATTTAAAAAAGAGCTACCTGAGGTTTTTGTGGTAAAAGACGTTCAGGTGCAGGATAAGTGGACGAAGCTGGCTTTTGAAGTGGACAACATTATCGTCAAAGCGGTGGCAGAAAACTCCCTGAACCCCCAGGACATTGAGAAAGTCGTTAAGACAAGTCTGCTACCACTGCTGTTTACGGCCTGCCGGGAAATTGGTGCCGGAATGAATCAGGTTAACCGTATTGTGGAAACCATCATCCAGATACTGCGCGTTGGTTTGATGAAATCATGAGTGAAAAAGAATCGCCATCAATGAAAGCGTTACGCATTGTCTATGGTGATGAGGTCATCGTCGTACAGTGTGTTCCGCGTCAGGTCGTAAAGGGCAGGGTGCTCATCAAGGTTTATCCGGACTGCCGGGTTGTGGCCTCTGTACCGCCTGAAACACCGGAGCACGAGGTATTGTCTGCGCTGAAAAAACGTGGGCGCTGGATATACCAGCAACTGCGTGATTTCAGGGAGCAACAGACACACATTGTTCCGCGTCAGTATGTCAGCGGAGAAAGCCATTATTATCTCGGTAAGCAATATCAGTTGAAAGTGACAGAAGACGCTACTGTGCCGCAACGAGTGAAAATGTTGCGTGGGCGTCTGGAAGTGACTGTCAGACACAAATCGGCAGAAAAGATTAAAGCCTTGCTGGCTGAATGGTATCGGGAACGTGCCAGAGATGTTTTTCAGCGCAGGCTTGATTTACTGATTCCGCAGACCCTTTGGGTCAGTGAGCGTCCTCCGATACGTCTGCGGGCGATGCAAACGCAATGGGGCAACTGTTCAGCAAAAGGCTGTCTGACCCTGAATCCATGGCTGGTTAAGGCATCCTCAGAATGCATCGATTATGTCTTGCTACATGAGTTATGCCATGTGGCTGAGCACAACCACAGCGAAGAGTTTTACCGTCTGATGGGACAGGTTATGCCGGGCTGGGAAAAGGTCAAGAAACGGCTGGATGGCATGGCTGGGATGTTGTTGGCTGATATGTAGTAAGAGCCCAGCTAAATTAAAATATTACAGAACTATATAAGAAGGGGTTTTATGTTTTTCAAAATTGTTAGAAACTTTAAAGCCAAGATTGGACCGTTCTTATTAACCTTGTTTTTGGCTCCAGGTTATGTTTATGCCAATACGTGGGAAATAAATGTCACAAGAAAAGATAGTAATTTATATCAAATTACTGGGAAGGATTCTTTTGTTAATACTAAATATTGTTATGTTTATGCTTTTTCTGAAGACGCATATCTCAGGGTTGATGGCTATGATAAAAAAATAATTTTTACAGATAGCAAGGATTCATGTGATGTAGATAATGTATTTAGCATGGTTAATATTGACTCAGGAAAGTATGAGGTAGAGGTTTCTAAAAAAGAAGATAACTGGTATGAGGTTTATGGTACAGATAATATGATAAAAACATCAATGTGCCTTAGTCTGGCTCTCAATGAAAAGGCTATTTTATCCATGGATGGTTATAGTGCAGGAGAGTTGATTTTTGATGACGGAGATAGCTGTAATGTAGAAGGGGTCTACTCTCCTGTTCGTTTGTGAATTGGATCTGGGATCAGTATGATCTGTGGTGTTCATCCAGCTATGTAAGGATATAAAATGAAAATAGAAGCCGATGTAAAAAATATATCAAAATTAAGCGATTATTATTTTTTAGTTCCCGATTATCAACGTGAGTATGTATGGAAGGTTGATGATCAGGTTGAACAGTTTATCATGGATTTAGACAATGAATACCAACCAGAGCAGAAAGACCAAAATGGTTATTTTCTCGGTTCTGTTATTATCGTAAAGAATGGGGAAAAGCATGATGTTATTGACGGACAGCAGCGGTTGACCACTATTGTCATCACTATGTGTGCCTTACGGGATCTATTAAAAGATAGATTGGATATACTTGACAAAAAAGGGCTGGAATATCTGAAAACTATTGAGGAATGGCTCTCTAGTTATGATATTAATAGTGAGGAAAATCTAATTAGACTAGATCTTCAATATGAAGAAAGTCGAGGATTTATTTCGCGGTTAATTGAAGGGCAAACCAATACCTTTGCGGAAACAGCTTCAGTAAAAAAAATGGCTGACGCGTATGATCACATTCGTGATTATCTTAAATACCAATTGCAAGATAGCTTGAATGGATTAATCTCCTTCGCTCGCTTTTTTTTAACAAAAGTTGAGCTGGTTGTCATTGAATCAGAGAACTTAAGTAGCGCATTAAAGATCTTCGAAACGATCAATCAGCGTGGTGCCAGCCTTAATGCTATGGATCTTGTTAAAAATTTGATTTTCAGTCAGATAAAAGAAGAACAGTTTTCGGCAATAAAGACAACATGGAAATCCATCACTAATAACCTTGAGTCTTGCGGCGAAAGTGATAACCCGCTTCGTTTTTTACGTTACTTTCTGATGGCACGATATCATCACGGGATTTTGCGTGAAGATGATATATATAAATGGATCATTTCAGCTGAGGGGGAACTGTCGTTGCAGTATAAGACACGCCCTATGGTCCTCGTCAAAGAATTGGAAAAATTATCAGAACGATACGCTAACCTGGTCAATGCAACAAATGAAGCAGCCTACTGGCGTGAAAATATCCGTTTCCCAAACGTAAGTAACATTGGATATATTAATAAATATCGCTCACGTCAGCATTTGGTTTTACTAATGGCATTGGACATTAGTTGTTCTGATGATGTAATGGATTTCTTAGGTGCTCAACTTGAGAGTTTTTTATTCTTTACAAATACAATGGCTATTCAATCGAAGACATATGAGCAACGCTTTACTCAATGGGCTGTAAAGCTTCGGGATGTGAAAACGAAAGCAGAGGTTGCAAATGTTGTTTCAGCAACACTTATACCTTTTGTTGTGGAGCGTTTAGATGAATTTAAAGAACGATTCTCAATTATTAATGACTATAATTTTACGCCTCAGTATCGCCAACGTTATGTATTGGGTAGATTAGAGAATCATATCCGCCATCTTTGCGGTTTTCCGGAAAAGAGTCAGCAGGCTATTCAGCAGATGCAAATTGAGCATATTCTTCCTCAGACGGTACGAAACGCCCCTGAAAACGGGGAGTTCTCTGATGCAAATCGAACAAGTTATCTCTACAAGATTGGTAATGTAACATTATTAGAGGGTACAATTAACCAGTCCGTCAATAACTGCAATGATTTGAGTGAAGACTGGTTTTTGAAAAAACAAACAGAATATTTAAACTCTGAAATCATCATGACTCGATTACTCCACTCCCAGTACTCAATTGGTGATAACACTGCATTAAATCGCTTTAAGCTGAAATATGGATATGAATATCAAGACTGGTCCGCGGAAAACATCACATCAAGGCAACGCCTGCTGATGGATCTTGCCATTGACTGCTGGCGATTTAATGATCAGAGAATAGATGCTTATATAGTAAATAACCTGGGCACTGGACCCGGAAACGAATTTACGCTGTAAAAATATCCTTCATCGCAAAGTACCCCCTGGAACGTTATGTTTACCAGGGGCTGGGTATTCAACCTCTAAAGGTAGCGCTGATTATGAATGGATCACATTCAGAGAGCGGTTCACAGAACAGATATTACTAACTGACAGTTGTACCGAATACTGGGGGCAGGTCAAGCGCTTTAGCTTGTGTGGCAACAACCTCCTTTACAGGACCAAGTAGACGATTACCCTGTGCTGTTTCTGTGCTCAACGCAATCTACGGCTATCCATTTTCTGCCAGTGGTTGCAAAGACGACCATTCAACGTCAGCAAAGTTTCGCAATGCACTGCTATGTAACTCATTGATCTTGCGTAGAATTTAAAATCCCTCGGCGTTCGCGCTGTGCGGGTTCAAGTCCCGCTCCGGGTACCATGGGAAAGATAAGAATAAAATCAAAGCAATAAGCTGTGTCGTGAAACCACCTTCGGGTGGTTTTTTTGTGCCTGCAACTTGTCGTTACACCCTCCTTAATTTTTAATCACCGGCAAAGCCACTCAAAAAGTATCTCTGATACGGACCGGCATGTAAGATAGGTGCTGGCGAGTTGAGATCCACAAGGAAAAGCGTATGAAAACGGGACCGTTAAACGAAAGTGAGTTGGAATGGCTGGACGATATTCTGACCAAATACAACACTGACCACGCCATTCTTGATGTGGCGGAGCTGGACGGTTTATTGACGGCGGTGTTGAGTTCTCCGCAAGAGATTGAACCGGCACAGTGGCTGGTTGCCGTGTGGGGTGGGGCTGACTATGTGCCGCGCTGGGCGTCAGAGAAAGAGATGACGCGCTTTATGAACCTGGCTTTTCAACATATGGCCGATACCGCAGAGCGTCTGAATGAATTCCCGGAGCAGTTTGAGCCGTTATTCGGCTTGCGAGAAGTCGATGGCAGCGAGCTGACGATTGTTGAGGAGTGGTGCTTTGGCTATATGCGGGGCGTGGCACTTTCTGACTGGTCAACGTTGCCCGATTCGTTAAAACCAGCGCTGGATGCGATTGCGCTGCACGGTACTGAGGAAAACTTCGAGCGGGTAGAGAAGATGTCGCCAGAAGCGTTTGAAGAGAGCGTAGATGCTATTCGGCTGGCGGCGCTTGATTTATATGCATACTGGATGGCGCATCCGCAGGAAAAAGCTGTTCAGCAACCGATCAAAGCAGAAGAGAAACCGGGACGTAACGATCCTTGTCCGTGTGGCAGTGGTAAGAAATTTAAGCAGTGCTGCCTGCATTAAGAGGTCACATTGGGTGTCAGCGTTAATTCTGGCACCCAATAAGAATCTAATCACCCCACTTCTGGTAACAAGCCTGCCGCAATCAAAAATTGCACGCCAATCACAGCAATACCACAGAGAAACACCACCACCAGCGCCGGACGACCACCTTTCACCCGGTAACCCGCCTGAGGATTGTGCTTCCTGCTTTGCCAGGTCAACAGCGAAGGGATAATCAATGCCAGTACCGCCAGCGCCACGCCGGCGTAACCCAGCGCCATCACAAATCCTCGTGGATAAAACAGTGCAAACGCCAGTGGCGGCAGAAAGG
>OIEU01000659.1_pt1 | contig 13773 bp, 10 predicted proteins | sample 1581831 | NCBI WGS metagenome assembly OIEU01 (sample SAMN03281007, study PRJEB24777) | human gut metagenome | isolation source: fecal sample PR166 from 1 month old female Malay infant, vaginally...
GGAGTATGATGAGTAGTTTTTTTTTTTTTAATGATACGGCGACCACCGAGATCTACACTAGATCGCTCGTCGGCAGCGTCAGATGTGTATAAGAGACAGCTCGTATGCGTGGGCGGTCGCGGCTACTATCAGGAGTGGGGCAAAGAGCCGGTGGAACTACATTCCGGGGATGCTATCAATATTCCCGCAGGCGTGAAACATTGGCACGGGGCGGCTCCCGACAGCTGGTTCTCGCATTTAGCCATCGAAGTGCCCGGTGAGAACAACAGTACCGAATGGCTGGAACCTGTCGGTGATGAAGAATATGCCAAATTAAAATGACATGAAACAGATAGTATTGATACTTATGAGCCTACTTACTTTCAGTAACCCGTCGAAAGCACCAAAACAGACTGTGGAACCGGCAGTGTCGTCACGCACGATGTGGAGCCGAATACCCTTGTCGCGGGCAATCCCGCCAAACTCATTCGACGAATATAGTTTCTGAAACATTATGCTGGAAGATATCATCCGATTACTGCATGAAGGGAAACATTCTTTAGTCGTTTCCAACGGAGAAGTCAGAACTTTCGACAGACGCGGTGTGGCCGACCTGTATGCCCTGCTGCAGGAAGATTCCGATTTCCTGAAAGGAGCTTCCGTTGCGGACAAAGTCGTAGGCAAGGCGGCTGCGGCGCTGATGATTTTGGGAGAGGTCGGAGAGCTCCATGCGGACGTGGTCAGCCGTCCGGCCCTCGACTTGTTTGCCGATAGCGGGGTACGCGTCAGTTACGGTACGGCAGTCCCGCACATTATCAACCGTACAAAGACGGGATGGTGCCCGCTGGAAACTTGTTGCCGGTATTGCCTTACTCCACAGGATTGTCTCGTCCGAATTGAAGAGTTTATAACATTACAATCTAAAAGAATGAATTCAGATAAATGAAGAAACAACATTTACTATTTGCAACATTCATATTGGCCGGAAGCCTGACCGTTTCGGGCCAAACACCTGATACGGCAGACAGCTTGTCAGCCCAAAGAACATTGACTATCGACGAAGTGGTCGTTACCGGAACCCGTCATCAGACGGATATACGCCACTTGTCGCAGACTGTTTCAGTAGTGAACAGGAAAAGAATCGAGCAGTCGATGCAGCCTTCCCTGCTCCCTGTGCTCACGGAACAGGTTCCGGGTCTGTTCACTACTTCGCGCGGCGTGATGGGCTACGGGGTCTCCAACGGGGCGGCAGGCGGTATTTCGTTACGCGGGTTAAGTGGCGGCAATGCCCGCCTGATGGTGCTTATTGATGGGCATCCACAATATGCCGGCATCTTCGGACATCCGATTGCCGATGCCTACCAGACGCTCCTGGCCGACCGGGTGGAGGTACTGCGTGGCCCGGCATCCGTACTCTACGGTTCGAATGCCATGGGTGGCGTAGTAAATATTGTGACCCGCAAAATGCACGAGGATGGGATTCGCACCCACCTGCACACAGGGTACGGTTCCTACAACACGTTGGAAACCGAACTGACGAACCGCATCCGCAAAGGGCATTTTTCGAGCGTCATCAGCGGCTCGTACAACCGCACGGACGGGCATCGTGCCGACATGGGATTCGAGCAGTACGGCGGTTACGGCCGGATCGGTTACGAGGTGACGGACCACTGGAATCTGCGTGCCGACGTGAACGTGACCCACTTCAACGCCTCTTATCCCGGCCCGGTATCGGCTCCGCTGCTGGACGGTGACCAGCACATTACACGGGGCATGACCTCTTTTGCCGTCGAAAATGAATACGGGAAGACTTCCGGTGCGTTGAGTTTCTTCTACAACTGGGGCGACCATTGGATTAACGACGGCTATACGCCTTCCGCAGGGGAAGGTCCGCAGGATGACCGCTTCAACTCGTATGACGACATGATGGGTATCTCATGGTATCAGAGCGCCCGGTTCTTCAAGGATAACCGCATCACCGTAGGCTTCGACTGGTTCCGTTACGGTGACGAGGCATGGAGCGAATATGTGAGCGGAGAAGACGCGGGAACACGTAGCGATTTGGTGGATAAGCATGAAAACGAGGTGGCAGGCTATGTGGACTTCCGGCAGGATGTCGGGAAGTGGCTCACGTTCAACGCAGGATTGCGCGTTGATCATCATTCCCGTGTCGGAACAGAATGGGTGCCGCAGGCTGGATTGGCATTCCACCTGCCTCATACCATCGAACTGAAGGCTTCTGCCTCCAAAGGTTTCCGTTCCCCGATTCTCCGTGAGATGTACATGTTCCCGCCGCAGAATCCCGACTTGACGCCGGAATCTATGTGGAACTACGAGATAGCCTTCTCGCAAAGACTGTTGGGTGGAAGCCTGTCGTATGGCATCAATCTCTTCTATATCGATGGCAAGAACCTGATTATGACCCTGCCCAATCCGAGCGGAAGCGGTATGCTGAACCAGAATTCGGGAGAGATAGACAATGCAGGCGTCGAAGCACAGGTCGCTTACCGTTTCAATAAGAGTTGGTCGGTGGATGCCAATTACAGCTACCTGCACATGGAGAATTCCGTGATTGCCGCTCCCGAACATAAGCTCTATGCCGGAGCAAACTTCACGCAAGGACGCTGGTCGGTATCGACGGGCATACAGTACATCGCCGGACTTTACACCTCGACAGATCCGGCTACAACCGAGAATCTTGTCTTATGGAATCTGCGCGGACAATTCCGTGCCGCCCCATGGCTCGACATCTGGGCACGCGGAGAAAACCTGCTGGCACAGCGTTACGAAATCAATGCCGGATACCCGATGCCGAGAGCTACGGTGATGGCAGGTATAAATCTGAACTTTTAATTGATAAATTACAGTATATATGAAAAAGATAATGAGCATGATAATGGCTGCAATGGTATTTTTGACCATAGGAACAGGATATGTACAGGCACAGGACAAGACATCGGATAGCGCATCTGAACTCCCAAAGGTCTATCTTATCAAGGAAATTACCCCGGAAAATCTTGTGAAGATCTACGAGGCTCTCGGTCGTAAAGCCGAAGGAAATGTTGCGGTAAAACTCTCCACCGGCGAACCGGGCGGACATAATTTTCTCCAGCCGACACTCATTGCACCACTTGTACGGAAAATGAACGGCACAATCGTGGAGTGCAATACGGCCTATGGTGGCGGACGTGCCAATACGGAGGCACACCTCAAGGCTGCTGCCGACCACGGTTTTACGGCGATTGCGAAAGTGGACATCATGGATGCCGACGGCGAAGTGTCCCTGCCGGTAAAAGGCGGCAAGCACCTGAAAGAGGATTTCGTGGGCAAGAACTACTTGAATTACGATTTTACGGTTGTGCTGTCGCATTTCAAAGGTCATGCGATGGGTGGTTTCGGCGGCGCAATCAAGAATATCTCCATCGGCATCGCCTCGTCGGGCGGCAAGGCGTGGATTCATTCGGCAGGCACGACCAAGGACGTAAGCAAAGTCTGGGGTAACCTTCCCGAACAGGATAACTTTTTGGAGTCGATGGCCGAGGCCGCCAAAGCCGTCACGGACCATTGCGGCGATAAGATTCTCTACATCAGTGTGGCCAACAATCTTTCGGTGGACTGCGACTGTGACTCCTCGCCTGAAGATCCGCGGATGGGCGACATCGGTATCCTTGCCTCGCTTGACCCGGTAGCGCTTGACCGGGCCTGCACCGATCTGGTACGCTCCTCCGAAGACCACGGTAAAATTCACCTGATCGAACGTATCGACTCGCGCCACGGGATGCATACACTCGACTATGCCGAACAGCTCGGTATGGGAAGTCAGAAGTACGAACTTGTCGAACTGAAATAGACTGTTCGGGATGCTTGCTATGGCTGTACTGCCCCGCCATCTTTCTCAAATCCGTTCTGTTGGCTGTGGTTGCCGGGTATGCGGCTTCGCATTTCAGGAAAGCTTCGCCCGGACTGCTCCTTGGGGTCGTCTTGGCCTATCAGCTTGTCGGGACGCTGGGAGAATGGGCGACGAAAGGAGATTCCTGGCTTGCCGCACAGGATTTCCGGATTGGTATTCCGGGCATGCTGCTTCAGATATTCGGGAGCTGGCTATTCATTAACCGCATCATTCGTAAGTAATACCATTCCTATTAATTTTTGAATGAAAATAATAAACAAGGAGAGGAAAAGGTCTTTTCCCGTTCCTTTGCAACCTCAAATCGGCAATGGATAAGTAGCCATTATTCTCTTAACTCCTGCTGAACAGGTCAAAACCCCTCAATGGATGAATATAGAGTAAACCTGCATATCTCCCTTTATTTCCAACAGTTTGCATTATTCCTGCGAAATCCATCCGTATGTGAGCGAGTTTTGTTATATTTGTCCGATAAATAAAAAAACAGCTCATGATTTCAAACAAAATTTTACTAATATGCCTGGCCTTCATCGCATTGACTGCATGCAGCGCCGGCTCGAAAAAACAAACGAATCATCATATGGAAAATGAAAAGCGTACCCTAGTGAAACTGGAAACCACCATGGGGAATATCACAGTAGCCCTGTATAATGAAACACCGAAACATCGTGATAACTTTATCAAACTGGTAAAAGAGGGAGTATATGACAGTACGTTGTTCCACCGGGTTATCAAACAATTCATGATCCAGGCCGGCGATCCGGACAGCAAAAACGCATCGGATACCGCCATGCTGGGCAGCGGTGATGTGGGTTACACCATTCCCGCCGAATTCAATCCGAAATTCTTCCACAAGAAAGGAGTATTGGCGGCAGCACGCCAGGGTGATGATGTGAACCCCGAAAAGGCTTCATCGGGTTGCCAGTTCTATATTGTTACCGGACGCAAGTTCACCGAACCGCAACTGCTGGGCATGGAGAACAAAATAAACGAACAGCGCGAAGAGGCCCTGTTCGACAGTCTAGCACGCCAGCACATGAAGGAAATATACAAGATGCGCAAGGCGGGCGACAATGCCGGATTACTGGAATTGCAGGACACACTGGAAGCCCAAGCCCGTGAACTGGCGGACAAAGAAGAGAAATTCCGCTTCACCCCCGAACAGATCAAAGCATACAGCACCGTAGGCGGCGCTCCCCACCTGGACGGTTCTTATACCGTATTCGGTGAAGTAACCGAAGGCATGGAAGTAGTGGAGAATATTGAAATAGCAAAAACGAACCGCGCAGACCGCCCTGTAGAGAATATCCGGATTCTCAAGGCCAGTATTCAGTAATTTGCGACTCAGATGATTAACATTAACCGATACACCTTGTCTAACGGGCTGCGTGTGATACACAATGAGGACAATACAACCCAGATGGTGGCACTGAACTTGCTGTACGATGTGGGCGCACGCGATGAAGATCCTGACCATACCGGATTCGCCCATCTGTTTGAACACCTGATGTTCGGAGGCTCTGTCCATGTGCCCGACTATGATACTCCGGTACAAAATGCCGGAGGCGAGAATAACGCATGGACAAATAATGACATAACCAATTATTACATCACCCTCCCCCGTCAGAATGTGGAAACCGGATTCTGGCTGGAGAGTGACCGTATGTTGTCTCTCGACTTTAACCCGCGCAGTCTGGAAGTGCAACGGCAAGTAGTAATCGAAGAGTTCAAACAGCGAAACCTGAACCAGCCATACGGAGACGCCTCGCATCTGCTACGTGCCCTGGCTTATAAGGTGCATCCGTACCAGTGGCCTACCATCGGCAAAGAAATCAGCCACATAGCCAATGCCACCCTTGAAGAGGTAAAAGCTTTTTTCTTTAAATATTATGCACCGGACAATGCCATTCTGGCTGTAACGGGACATATTACTTTTGAAGAGACAGTGGCACTGGCCGAAAAGTGGTTCGGCCCTATCCCGCGCCGCAACGTACCCCCCCGCTCACTGCCGGCAGAACCCCGGCAAACGGAGGAACGCCGACTGACAGTAGAGCGGAACGTGCCTGTAGACGCGCTCTTTATGGCATTCCATATCTGTGAACGACGCCATCCCGACTATTATGCTTTTGATATGCTGAGCGACTTGCTAAGTAGCGGACGTTCCTGCCGCCTGGTGCAGCATCTGGTGCAAAAGAAACAGGTATTCAACAGCATCGACGCCTATATCTCGGGCAGCATTGACGAGGGATTGTTCCATATCACCGGCAAACCCGCCCCAGGCGTCACGCTGGAAGCTGCCGAAACAGCCGTATGGCAGGAACTGAAGGCATTGACGGAAGAAAGTGTGGACGAGGACGAGCTGGAAAAAGTAAAGAACCGCTATGAAAGCGAACAGATATTCAATAACCTGAATTACCTGAATGTGGCTACCAATCTGGCTTATTTTGAACTGACCGGCAAAGCGGAGGATATTAACAATGAAGTAAACAAGTATCGCTCGGTCACTGCCGGACAGATAAAAGAAGCGGCACAAAAAACATTTGTGCGGGAAAATTGTTCCACACTCTACTATAAAAGTAATTTGCCGACCTGATAATATGCTAATTTGCCAATGCGCCATGCGGAACACAGCGCAGCTAGTTGGCAAATTAGCATATTGGCATATTGGCACATTAGCAATTTATTAACCATGCAACATTACAAAGCACTTTTCACTTTAGGTATCCCTATCGTTATCGGCCAGATAGGTGTCATCATTTTGGGTTTTGCCGATACATTGATGATAGGCCATCACAGCACGAATGAATTAGCCGCCGCCAGTTTTGTCAACAATATGTTTACTTTGGCCATTATTTTCGCTACCGGATTCTCATACGGGCTGACCCCTATCGTGGGGAGCCTGTTCGGACGGGGAGAAACCCATGTAGTGGGACGGATGCTGAAGAACAGCCTGTTTGCCAATACACTGCTGGCAGTATTGCTCACACTCATCATGTGGATACTCTATCTGAATATCCACCGGCTGGGGCAACCCGAAGAACTGCTGCCTTTAATGCGTCCCTACTTCATCGTTTTACTGATATCCTTGTTGTTTGTACTGCTTTTCAACGGTTTCAAGCAATTTGCCGATGGCATAACCGACACCCGCGTTTCCATGTGGATCTTATTGGCAGGAAATGTGATGAACATCATCGGCAACTACATCCTGATTTACGGTAAACTGGGAATGCCCGAAATGGGATTGCTGGGAGCGGGAATTTCCACATTGGCCTCCCGTATCATGATGGTGGTCGTGTTCGCCGTCATTTTTTTCTGTACCCGGCGTTATCATATTTATAAAGAAGGATTTCTACACAATGCGCTCAACCGGGCAGACTTCCTGCACCTGAACAAACTGGGATGGCCCATTGCCATGCAGATGGGGATGGAAACCGCTTCGTTCAGCCTCAGCGCCATTATGGTGGGATGGATCGGGACTACCGCTCTGGCAGCCCACCAAGTGATGCTCGCCATTTCCCAAATCTGCTTTATGATGTATTATGGCATGGGAGCAGCCGTTGCTGTGCGGGTTAGCAACTTCCGCGGACAGAATGACCGGATAAACGTCCGGCGCTCGGCATACGCCGGATTCCATATCATGCTGTTCATCGCACTAATAGGAGCCCTGCCCATCTTCCTGCTGCGTAACGAACTGGGAGGATGGTTCAGTGACAGTCCGGCGGTCAGCGTGATGGTAGCACAACTTATCATTCCGTTCATCATCTACCAGTTTGGTGACGGATTACAGATAAATTTCGCCAATGCCCTTCGTGGAATCGCAGATGTGAAACCCATGATGTATATCGCATTCATCGCTTATTTCCTTATCTCCCTGCCGGCCGGCTATTTCTTCGGTTTCATCATGGACTGGGGAATTATAGGAATATGGATGGCATTTCCTTTCGGACTGACTACAGCCGGAATACTCTATTACCTACGCTTTAACCGTGATACGAAATTAAAATAAAACCACCATGAGCCTGCCCAACCGTTCCACCAAGCTGAAAGTTGCATTCGGCTATATCCTGCTGACTGCACTGCTCTTTATATCCATCGGATATATTTATCAGGAGATGAAGTCACTGACCGGAACCAGCGATGATGAAGCCATCCTGAGCCAACGGCGCCATGTCACCAATCAGATTATCGGCCAGCTTTATCAGGCGGAAGTTATCGGACAATCACTCAGTACAGGACAACTAGGACAGTACTACCGATACAAACGTGCCATGAAACAGGCCAACACAGCGCTGGACTCCCTGCGCACACTGCTGACCGACAGCATACAACTGGCACGGCTGGATACGGTGGGAATGCTTTTCATGGATAAAGAACGGAATATGCGCAACCTGCTAAAAGCAATTCAGGACGGCGGAACAGATAAAATTTACAAACAGCATATTGACGAACTGATTGCCGAGCAAGACTCTTTACTCAGCCTTCCCCACGTGCGCAAAAAAGTAATCACACACACCAATTCATACGTTATCCGCAAAAAGCCCAAAAGCTTCTTCAAACGACTGGGAGAAGTGTTCGCACCCGGGAAAGCGGATTCCACACAAGTCAGCAATGTGATTCAGGAAGAATATACCGATACGCTGACCGAAGCATACAGCCCGGCAGACACGGTGGTCACCATGCTGAAAGACATACAGAGCCGGGTGACCGACACCCATCAGGAACGGATGGAAATGGTGAATCGCCGCACCCAGTCCCTGCGCCTCAGTGGCTTGAAACTGAGTCAGAAAGTCAATCAGCTATTAAGTACCATAGAGGAAGAAGAGCAGGCTCTGGCACAAAACAAACATATACAAGAGGAATACATCCGCCAAAGCTCTATCCGCACAGTGGCAGGAATCGCCATTGTCGCCGTGGTTCTGGCTATTTTCTTCCTGGTCCTGATATGGAGGGACATCACTCGCAGCAACCACTACCGCCGAGAACTGGAAAAAGCCAAACGCCGTGCCGAAGACTTGCTGGTGGCGCGTGAAAAACTGATGCTGACCATCACACACGATATCAAGGCCCCCGTGGGTTCCATCTTGGGCTATACCGACCTGCTGGAACGGATCACTACCGAAGAACGCCAGCGTTTCTATCTGAACAATATGCAAAGTTCAGCCAATCACCTGCTCAGCCTAGTCAAATCCCTGCTGGATTACCACCGGCTGGACGCACATAAAATGGACATCAACCGGGTATCATTCAACCCCCACCAACTGTTCGACACCATTTATATCAGCTTCAAACCGATGGCGGACTCCAAACAGCTGGAACTGAACTATCATTGCAACGAATCATTAAACCGCGTATACATAGGAGACCCGTTCCGTATCCGCCAGATAGCAGAGAATCTGCTATCCAATGCACTGAAATTCACCAAAGAAGGAAGCATCACTCTGCAAGCAGCGTTGGAAAACGGCCAACTGCATTTCAGTATCAGTGACACAGGATGTGGTATCAGCCAAGAAGAGCAACAACGTATCTTTCAGGAATTCACCCGGCTCCACAACGCACAAGGACAAGAAGGATTCGGCTTGGGACTGGCCATCACCCGTAAACTGGTGCTTCTGCTCGAAGGAGATATCAAGATAGAAAGCGAACAAGGGAAAGGCAGCCGATTCCATGTATATCTGCCTTTGCCTGAGGGGCCTTCCCATCCGGATAAAAATCCCTCCGGACCGGAAGCGGAACATACTCCTGCTTCCCCTGACTCAACCGGAATCCGGCAAATAGACACTCCCCGCAAAGACAGTGAGCCGATCCACCTGATTTTAATTGACGATGACCGCATACAGTTACAGCTTACCACCGCCATGCTGGAACGCCCCGGAGTGACTGTGACCTGCTGCCATCATCCCGAAGAGCTTCTCAACAAATTGAAAGACAAGCGCTTCGACGCCCTGCTCACCGACATACAGATGCCTGCCATGAACGGATTCGATTTATTGAAAGCCATCCGCACGCTGGACACATCATGGGTGCGAACCCTGCCGGTGATCGCGCTGACCGCCCGTAGCGATATGGACGAAAATTATTTCCGTTCACATGGCTTTGCCGGTTGCCTGCACAAACCTTTCACCATAAACGAATTGTTTACAGCCATCTTCCAGGCCACAGGAAAGGACGTATCCGCCGCAGGAAATCCGGCTCCTCACACAGCACCGGTCAAAGAAAACCATCCCCAACAAGAAACGTTGGATTTCTCTGCCCTGACCGCCTTCTCGGAAGATGATCCGGAAGCAGCCGCAGAAATACTCCGCACCTTCATCAGCGAAACAAAAAAGAACCGAGAGTATATGGAAGAAGCGTTGGCGAAAAGGAATATGGAAGGCATCATGGCAATAGCTCATAAACTGTTGCCGCTGTTCACCATGCTGGGAGCCACCCGTTGCATTCCTGCACTGACATGGATGGAACAAAGACGAGGGACGGCTGAAATCAGTGAAGAAGCGGTAGAGAAAACAAACTTTATAGTAAAAGAAATAGAAAAAGTAATTGACGAAGCACAAAAACAGATTGAAATTCCGGATGAAGAATGAAGAATTAAACCCTGTTAAGTTAAAAGGTATTAGAAATAGAGTCCGTGTTTCGGCACACCGTGAAAAAAGTTTATTTTTGTACGAATAAAAAACACATAAAGATGCCATATTCCATTCTGATAGTAGAAGATGACTTGACTTTTGCCACCATGTTGAAAACCTGGCTGGGTAAAAAAGGATTTTCGGTTGATACAGCAAGCAGTAATGCGCGCGCACGCAAACAACTGGACGCACAACCATACGATCTTGTCTTGTCTGATCTGCGCCTGCCCGATCAAGATGGTATCTTCTTGCTTTCATGGATGAAAGAACAGAAATATAACATCCCACTCATCATCATGACAGGCTATGCTGACATCCAAAGCGCTGTACAGGCTATAAAACATGGAGCCAGTGATTACATTTCAAAGCCGATACAACCGGATGAGTTGCTGAAGAAAATTAATGAGGCATTGCAAAACAAAGCTTTACCTACACCGGCAGGAATAGAAAAGAACACAGTCACGCCCAAAGCATCCAAGAGCAAAGCCGTTCCCCATAGTGCAACCGTTCCTCCCTCTAATTTCCTGGAGGGGGAAAGCGAGGCGGCGCGCCAACTCTACAATTATGTAGGTCTGGTAGCTCCCACCCCCATGTCCGTACTGATAAACGGTGCCAGCGGAACAGGTAAAGAGTATGTGGCGCACCGTATTCATCAGCTAAGCAAACGGGCCGACAAACCGTTCATTGCCATAGACTGCGGTTCTATCCCCAAAGAACTGGCGGCTTCCGAATTCTTCGGTCATGTAAAAGGCTCCTTCACAGGGGCGTTAAACGACAAAACAGGAGCATTCGTAGAAGCCAACGGAGGTACTTTGTTTCTGGATGAAATAGGCAACTTAAGTTATGAAGTACAAATACAGTTGCTCCGTGCTTTGCAGGAAAGACGCATCCGTCCGGTCGGCTCCAATAAAGAAATAGAGGTAGATGTGCGGCTGGTCAGCGCTACCAACGAGAACCTGCAACAAGCCATTGAAAAAGGAAACTTCCGCGAAGATCTTTACCACCGTATCAATGAATTTACCCTTCGTATGCCGGCATTAAAAGAGCGGCAAGAAGATATCCTGCTATTCGCCAATTTCTTTTTGGACCAGGCAAACAGGGAACTGGACCGCCAGCTGATAGGGTTTGACGCCGCTGCCAGCCAAGCTTTACAAACGTATTCATGGCCCGGAAATCTCCGGCAACTGAAGAATATAGTAAAACGTGCCACCCTGTTGGCACAGAGCAACTTTATCACCCTTGCCGAATTAGGTTATGAGTTGCAGGAACCTGTAATGTCCGCCAGTCCGCAGACGTTCAGCCTGCATGATGAAGCGGCGGAAAAGAAACGTATCCTTGAGGCATTGAAGCAGACAGGAAACAATAAAAGTAAAGCCGCCATCTTATTAGGCATAGACCGGAAGACTTTATATAACAAATTGAAGCTGTACGATATTCAATAACTTTACCAACAAGAAGCTACTGTACCGTAAGGCTGTTACCCCTGCTGTTCCAGTAGGGCACAATCTTACAGTATATACTCCATTCCCCCATCGGTCATGTGGAATAATTCCACAAGATATTCCCCATATTCCACACTTTTTCCCATCTTCCTTTCATCCCAATCGAAGGCAATTTACTAAATATCAACACTTTAAAGAATAATCCCGTTTTCTGGCACAGATATTGTTTTTCTGTTATCAGAGAAAACTAAACAACATAGTATTAACAGTAAAAACCTACAATTATGAAAAAGTTATTTGTTGCAGTAGCATTGGTAATGGGATTAGGAACATCAGTAGCATTCGCCGACAACTTTATGGTGGACTCTGTGACCATAACTATGATAAATGATTTTACCCCTATTGAAGTGAAAGACCTTCCGGCTGCCGTGCAGGAAGCTATCACAAAGAACTATGCAGAATCTACTATCAAAGAAGCTGCCGTAGAAGCAAACGAAGATGGAACTAAAACTTACAAGGTTGTTTTAACTGATAAAGAGGGAACTGAAAGCACTGTACTTTTCAGCGAAAGCGGAGAAGTTTTGAAGTAAATGAAAGATGCCTAAAAGTAAGAAAAGGGAATGCTGTGAAGCATTCCCTTTTTGTTTTCTATCTTTAGTCTATCTCAAAACCGTTCCACAAGTTACCTTCGGGTACCGGCGCAGTCAACCGGATCATTTCCTTCGACACAGGGTGAACGAACTGTACCGTCCGGGCATGCAGACAGATACTGCCATCCGGGTTGGAACGTGGAGAGCCATATTTCAAATCACCTTTAATGGGACATCCCATCTTGGCCAACTGGCAACGAATCTGATGATGCCTTCCGGTTTTCAGATCCACCTCCAATAAATAGTAATTCTGAGAATGGCCGATAAGTTTATAATGAAGTACAGCTTTCTTGGAATTCTTTACTCCCTTATCGTATGCATAAGACTTATTCTGTTTCTCGTTACGCACCAAATAGTGTACCAGCTCACCCTCCGTTTCCTTGGGGCACTCTTTCACTATCGCCCAATAGGTCTTTTTCACCTCACCATTACGGAACATCTCATTCAGTCTGGGCAATGCCTTGCTCGTTTTGGCGAACACCACCAACCCGCTGACGGGACGGTCCAAGCGGTGGGTCACTCCAATGAAAACATTTCCCGGCTTATTATATTTCTCTTTCAGGTATTGTTTCACCATCTCCGACAAGGGAGTATCACCGGTCTTGTCTCCCTGAACGATCTCGGAAGAAGTCTTATTGACTACAACAATATGATTATCCTCGTAAACAACTGTCATATTACATGTTCATACCGCCGTCAACCTGGATAACCTGTCCTGATACATACGAAGACATATCAGAAGCCAAGAAAGTAGCCACATCCGCCACATCTTCAGGAGTACCTCCACGACGCAAAGGAATCTTCTTAGCCCACTCAGCTTTTACTTCGTCAGACAATTTGGCTGTCATATCCGTAATGATGAATCCCGGAGCGATGGCATTGGCACGGATACCGCGAGAACCCAATTCCTGAGCGATGGATTTAGCCAAACCGATCATACCGGCTTTTGAAGCAGAATAGTTACATTGACCGGCATTTCCGTGAACACCCACTACAGAAGCCATGTTAATAATGCTCCCACTCTTCTGACGCATCATGATCGGAGTACATGCGTGGATAAAGTTAAAGGCAGACTTCAAGTTCACAGCGATTACCGCATCCCACTGTGCCTCACTCATACGCATCATCAAGCCATCTTTCGTGATCCCTGCATTGTTTACCAGAATATCAAC
>OIEU01000662.1_pt1 | contig 13750 bp, 9 predicted proteins | sample 1581831 | NCBI WGS metagenome assembly OIEU01 (sample SAMN03281007, study PRJEB24777) | human gut metagenome | isolation source: fecal sample PR166 from 1 month old female Malay infant, vaginally...
ATTATTTGCGAAGCGTTCGACGTGCCGGAAAACAAGACGATGCTGGTGAATGCCGTACTTGAGAATCTGCCGAACAAGAAGCTGGTGAGCGCTTCTGGAATGGCGGGATTCCGCAGTTCCAATTTGGTGAATACTCGTCGCGTTTCGAAGAATTTCTACTTCTGCGGCGACGGCGAAACCGCTCCGGTACCGGGCGCAGGGTTGATGGCACCGCGTGTGGGCGTGGTCGCCTGCCATGAAGCCAATATGATCACTCGCTTGATTCTTGGCGAAGAAGACGCCTGACAGCGAAACGCAACCACAAGCGCAAATTACAACGAATAACACGACACTGATCGCATAGTAAGGATTAACCATGAGCACCGAAAACACGATCACCACTGCAGAAAAGGACTTCGCGGCAGCACCGAACGCCACACTCGACGAGCTGGTCGGCACCACCACGAATACCGCACTGCTGCCGGAGCCGGATGCGCACGCATATGACGAAATCGCCACCGGTGACGCCGATCCGCTGATTCTCGGCGGACACAAGTTCACAAGCCGTTTCATTCTCGGATCCGGCCGCTACGATCTGAACCTCATCAAGGCGACCATTGAGAACGCAGGCACGCAGATCGTCACCATGGCGTTGCGCCGCTGCCGCACCACCGAAAACAATCTGCTCGACTACATTCCGAAGGGCATCACCATGCTGCCGAACACGTCCGGCGCACGCAATGCCGAAGAGGCGGTGCGCATTGCCCGTCTCGCGCGCGAAGTCTGCCAGACGGATTTTGTGAAGGTGGAAATCGAACATGAGGCGAAGTATCTGCTGCCCGACAATGAGGAAACCATCAAGGCCACGAAACAGCTGGCAAAAGAAGGCTTCGTGGTCATGCCGTACATGTTCCCCGATCCGATCGCGGCGAAGCGTCTTGAGGACGCGGGTGCGGCTTGCGTGATGCCACTGGGCGCGATGATCGGCTCGAATAAGGGCCTGCGTGCACGCGATTTCATTGAAGTGATCATTAAGAATTCCAATGTTCCGGTGATCATCGACGCTGGTATTGGCCGTCCGAGCCAGGCCGCGGAAGCCATGGAAATGGGCGCGGACGCGGTGATGGCATACACGGCCATCGCTTCCGCCGGCAATATTCCGCTGATGGCACGCGCGTTCAAGAAGGCGATCGAAGCGGGTCGCGAAGCGTATTTGTCTGGCTTGGGCAAGGTTACGGAAGATCATGCCGTGCCGTCCAGCCCGACGAACGAGGCCGACTACATCGGCTGATTTGCGCTGAATCCCATAATGGGGATTCGCGCAAAGACCATACTGAAAAGGGGCGTTTGCCGAACGTACGTGATGCACTCACGTTCGGCGAACGTCCCTTACTTGTATCCTGCGTTACCTGCAAACGCTACTGCTGCAAGGCTTCCTTAAGATCACGATTCTGGAATCGCTCGTGCAGCAGGCAATATCCGCCGAACGCAACCAGCCAAATCAGACCGGCGATCGCAGAACCAATCGTGTCCGTCGACAGGAACAACGTGACATACACGAGCACAAAGAACGTGATCGCAATCCAATCAAACACCTGCCAAGCGGGCATGACGAAACCGTCCGGCAGAAAATCGCTGCTCTGACGATACCTGTGGTGGGCGAGCATCGTCAGCACGTAAATGAAAATCACCACAGCGCTGGCGGCCGAAGCGAACAGCACGAACGCGCCGGAAATACCCGGAATCGCGTTGATGATCGGGGAGAACAGAATCATGCAACCCGAAGCGACAATCGCCTTCGCAGGCACCTTGTGGTCGGAAACCTCAGCCAAACGCGCCATCGCAGGCGACTCGGAATCCGAAGCCAGCTGATACAAGTGGCGACCGGCCGAATAAATCAGCGAATTCAACGCCGACGCGGCAGCCGTAATCACCACAAAGAACACCAGTGCGGCAGCCCAATCAAGACCCGCATATTTGAACACCATGATGAACGGAGATCCGAACGAACCGTCGGAATTCTCGTGGAAATTGCGCCACGGCACAATAGCCATGATCGCAATCAGGGCACCCACGTAGAAGATCAGAATACGCATGATCAGCTCGTTCACGGCCTTCGGCAGTACCTCGCGCGGATTCTGCGTTTCCGACACCGTGACGCCCACGAATTCGATGAGCTGGTAGGCGAAGAACACCATTTGGAAGCTCATGAAGAAGTTCATCCAGCCGTTCGGCGCGAGCTGGAAGCCGTCGGTGATATTCGTGAGGCTCACCGCGGCGCCCGACACCGTGCCGTCCACGCCTTCGATGTGCGTGGCGGGGTAGCTGAAGCCGATGATCAGCATCACGATGGCGGTAACGATCAGACCGACGATCAGCGTGATCTTGATCATGGAGAACCAGAATTCCGCCTCGCCGAACACTTTCACCGCAATCAGATTGATGCCAGTGAGCGCTACGAGGAAGCATAGTTCGATCAACCACTTCCACGAGTTCAGGTCTATGCCGAATGTGCCGAAGAACGTTACGAAATATGTGCTTACAGCGGTGATTTCGGTCATGCCGGTCAGAATGAGCACGATCCAATACGTCCAGCCGGCGAACTTGCCCCACCCGCGGCCGAGATAGCGCGTGATGAAATTGATGAACGTGTGCTGGCTGGGGTCGCTGTACATCATTTCGCCGATGGCACGCATCAGCAGGAACATGATCAGGCCGACGCCAATGTACACGAAAATGATGCTCGGGCCGGTCAGCGCGATCGACTTGCCGGAGCCTAGGAACAGGCCGGTGCCGATGGTGCCGCCGATGGCGATGAACTGGACGTGGCGGTTTTTCAGGCCTCGCTCCATTTCATTGCTTTGGTCGAGGCTTTCGACGGATTTGATGTGCGCGGCGCTTGAGCCCGCGGAATTGGTGTTCTCGGAAGTCATAATGTTCACTACCCTACCCCGCGAACCGCACATTGCGCCCGCCGAAGCTTTGTTTTTGGGCACGTACGCAGATTTTGCGGCACTGGCGCATCCCGTTTGCGGCCAACCGTGCCCAGCCGACCACCTTATTCCCGTTTTTTCCACCTCGCCATACCCCCATACTGCCCTATCTCGCCTATATATGGCAGATTCCCGAGGTTGACCGCTGCTTTCTCGCTTATATATGGCACTTGCTCACGGCAAAACACCACTTAGGGGTACTTTTTGGGCGTATTTCCGTAAGCTGTCTGCCATATATAAGCGAGATACGCCCCAACTATCCGACACAAATCGCGCCTTGCTTGTCCGATTCTGCAGAAACGGACACCCACAGCACACTTTCAGTACTCCAGTTGTCCGATTCTGGAGAAACGGACATCCGCAACGCACTTTCGCCGCATTACTTGTCCGATTCACCAGAAACGGACAACTGAGACCCGTTTTTGCCTGTGCACTTGTCCGATTCTGCAGAATCGGACACTTATGAGGCATAACGATGGTCTGGGTCAGACGGTGGCGGCGATTTGCCCGCGCAGTTCGGCGTTCACACGTTCCAGTTCATCGATGCGGCGAGCCTGCTGCTTGATGATGATGCTCGCCGTTCCCGAATCGATGCCGTCGTTGCCTTGCGTGTTGACGGGAATATGTTCCATCGGCCTGTTGGCGATGCTGTCGAGGTTGCGCCTCATCACGAACGCGTGTTCATACCGGTTGACAAGTTGCGCGATGATCTCGCTGTCACTCATGTTGCCGCTGCCGGCCACGGATTTGATGGCCGACGTTTTCCAACGGTCAACGCACCGTTCAATGCGCTTGTATCCGATGAGATCCGGCGGAAGTCCCGCTTCACGGAAGATTTTGGTCGGCGATTCGCCCGTCAAGTAGCGGATGGTGCACACTTGCTTGAACGAATCGGCGTAGGTGATGCGATTGCGCGTTACGTTGGCGACCGCCGGCAGTCCGCGCAATAGTTGGATTTCCTCGTCGCTGAATGCTCCCCCACCTCGTGCCATGACACCCGCCTTTCCTCTGTTTTCATGGACGTGCTTGCGATTGTAGGGTGGTATTGTCGCGAAATACCCCCACCCGTAACCCCTGTATGGTTGCTTTTTAACGACTGTTTTGCCACCTAGTTGCCACTTGCGGATACTTTTTTTATGCCGGATTTCGCCGTTTGGTACCGAATTTCACCCGCTTCGATCCCATATTGCCCCATACAAAACCTTCACCCCTAAAAAGTATGGAAAGGCACGAAAAGACATGAAAAGCGGGCATCCACGGATGGTTTCCGCGAATGCCCGCTTATTTCTCGTTTTTGCGCTTATTGTTTCAGCGATTGAGCGCGTATCAGCGCATGCGCTGGCGCGACTTGAGCGCGACGGCAACGCCGGCACCTGCCACGAGTAGCGCCACCACGGTGAAGAGGGTCGTGCCCGCAGCACCGGTGAGCGGCAGCTGGGTGACGTTCTTCACGTTCTTGACCTTGTACGTGTAGTTACCGGAGACCTCAGCGCTCGGAGCCAAGCCCCAGATATCGGCACCTGCATACTTGACGGCCTTACCGTTCGCAATGGTAACGGTAAATGCAGCTTTGAGATTCTGCTGGAAGCCTGCAGGAACATTGGTCTCAGTGACCTTGTAAGTACCGTCCGCAAGACCCTTGAAAGTCACCGTTCCATTTGAATCGGAAGTCGCAGTAGCAGTGGACGGAGTCGAGGTACCACTCTGCCCTTCGATCTCAAAATCAGCACCAGCCAGAGCATTGCCCTGGGCATCGGTCTTGGTGAAGGAGAACTGACCGTTGGTGATGGAGGTGCTGTCGGTGGCTTTAGCACCATTGTCGGAGACCGTGACCGTGTTAGTCACGGTCTTATTACCGGTGGCTTCCGTTTCGGTAACTGTGGCATCGTAGGTCACAGTGATGGCTGCACCTGCGGTCTGGTTCTCGATGGTAGTGATGGTGACAGTGAAAGTGCCATCCTCGTTTTTAGCCACGGTGTAATCCGTATCCTTGGCCAGCGCTTTATCGGCAACTTTCACCTTAAGGGAATCGAAATCCACAGTCTGGCCAGCAGACGGGGTATCCGTGTAGATGTAGCCGTAATCGCTGTAGTACTGCGTGTTCTGCGGCACCTTGCTCGTAATGGTGTATCTCACTTTCTGGCCAACGGAAGCGGTGATGGCGTCCTTTCCATTCACCTTCTTGGTCACGGCAGTGGTCTGGTTCTTAATGTCCACAGTTGCCTCAGTGAGCGGATTCAGCACGCCATTCTCAACGTTGCCGGAGCCAACGAGGATTGCGATAGACGGAGTGGCATCCTTATTGGTGCCAGCCGAGTAATCCGCGTCCACAAACAGGTACAGACCTGCAGAGAGCGTCACAGTAGCAGACAAGCCATCTTTAGCAAGATTCTTGCCCAGATCAACTACAGTCGAATCGCCAAGCATATTGGTCTTGGTCTTCAGCGTTTCCACGAACTTACGGGAAGCACCGTTCTTCCATGCGCCAGTCGCCGTATCCTTGCTCGATTCCGTCGTATCCAGCACGCCTTCGGCGAGCGCCCAAGCCATCAGATCGCCGCCATCGGTCGGAACCGTCTTATTAGTGCCTGCAACAGCGGCTTCGAGCGCAGCCTTAATGCCGGATTGATCCGTCACCGTGCCGGCAGTCTGCACACCGTACGTTGCACCGCTACCAGTGCCGTACTGCACGTAGTCAGCGATCTTGTAGGCATTCAGCTTACGATTGATCAGCTGCTTGGCGTCCTGAGCAGTGAATGTGAAATTCACATTACTTTTGACGACAGTGCCGCTGCCGTCAGCCTGTGCGCTGGCCGCGCCCAGAGCCATGCCACCCAGCAACGTCGCAGCGGCGGCGATACCGGCGAAAAGTCTCCTCATCTTCATGAGAATCCCCTCTCTTGTGTTGTTTATGTTGTGTTTGTTTTTGCTAACGGGATCCGAAGCCCAACATGCTTCGCGATCCACAAATTTGTGATGAACGGCTGGGCTGCCCCGTGAAGGTTGGTAGGGCAGCCCAGTCCAAGGAACCGTCTCAGACGAGACGTTTCTTGCGATTCCAGATGCCAGCCGCGCCAACCAGCAGTACTGCGAATCCGCCGATCGAGCCGCCAACCAGCAGCCATTGACGATCCGTGGTTCCGCCCGTCAACGGCAACGCCGACACCGCCACATACGTATTGGTGAATTTGGCGACATTCGCAGACTGATTACCAACGGTCTTGCCGTTGTCATCCTTGACTTGCTTGATGCTCACTGTTGGCGCGCCCATATTGGCAAGAACAGTCACGGTTACCTCGTATTCCGCCTGGGAATAGTGCAGGCCGGCAATGGCGTCGGTAGGCTTGGTTTCCTTCACCGTGTAGGTGTAGGTGCCGGCGGTCTTGTATACGATTTTGCCGAAGCTCGCCTCGTGATTTGCGGTATCCGTGCCGATCGTGACGGAAGCTGAATCGGGCAGTGGAGCGTTCGGAATTGAACCCGTGCCAGCAATGGTGAAGTTAAAGGAGTCACCATTCTTCCAGTCACGACCACTGATGCTCTTGGACACCTTGATCGAACCTTCAGCCAACGTCGACTTCTTGTGAGTGTTGGTGACGATAACGTCCCATGTCTTCACATTGTCAGCCGTATTCGCGTTGGGATCAGCTCTCCACAGCTCGTCGGCAGTGATTCTCACCTTTTGACTCGTGTAAGAAGTTTCGTAGCCTTCAACAGCCTTTTCGACCACCTTATAAGTGTGACCGGGAGCTAGGTTTTTGAAAGTTGCAGTCCAATTCGTATCAGCCGTCGCCGTAGCTTCGCGTCCCGAATCTTCTCCGTCGATCTGCAGTGTAAACGTCACCGATGCAGGATTCCCTTCTGAGCTCGAATTGCCATCAGCATCAGCCCACTTCTTCTGCACTGTGATGGCACCGGTCTTGACCTGATCAACAGGCTGTTCCGTATAAGGCGCATCACTGCAGGCATGTGTTTCACCGTCACCCAAGTAGGCCAGGCATGCGCTGTCGTTGGTATGGAAACCAGGCTTACCTGCAGACGTAGCATTACCGGCAGCGTCGGAATCTGCACTACCAATCACACCGTTGTAACCATCTTTTCTAGCGTTCTTGTTCGCCGCATAATCGTCATACGCCTTCTGCGTAGGCTTAATGTCGAACTGCAGCGTGTAAGTCACGCCATCAGGAAGCGGATCCGTGCTCTTCGGCGATGCGGTAATCGTCTTGCCATTCACCTTGATATTCCATTGCGCAGTTACATCAGTGCCATCGTTGGTAACCACTTTTGCTGTTTTTGCAGGATCGGCATCAGCAAATTCAGCATATTCCGACAGCGTATCCTGAATGGTCACGCCGGTATATCCGTTGGTGCTCGTAATGGTTTGCTGAATGTCTTCGAAAACCTTCGACAGTTCAGAAGCCGTACTGGCGGTCTTGTAGTAGCCCTTGTCCGAGCCGCCACTAAGCGTTACACCAGACGAATTATCCCAAGCAACACTTCCATAATTCGGATAATTGCTGGACACCGCATTCATAAACACATTGGCTTTGTACGTCTCGTCATTTGTCCACCGATCGTACGAAGTTACGCTCGTGTTAGCACCAGAGAAGATGCCTACGCTGTACACACCAACATTCGCATCTTTCAGTTGCTTAGCGATCGTCAATGCCTGGTTCGCAACAGTACTGCTGAATGTTCTATACGTAGTCGGCACACCATCGGTAAAGAACACTACATACTTGATTGCATTAGTTCGCGTGTCCCTATCCAAGGTGGACTTAGCACTGCTGAAACCATCCGCAGTATTAGTGGCACCCTTGGGTTTTAAGCCGTTGACCTCAGCTTTCAGTGTCGTTACGTCAGACGTAAGTTCGCTTAGCGTAGATGCAGAATCAGCAAAGCTCACCAACGAAACCTGTACTTTGTTATCAGCGTTTGCGATTGTCTCATTCTGCGTATCAACGCCATCTAAGAAAGCGGTCACTGCCGTCTTCAGCGCTGCAGAGCGAACAGCATCATCGCCTCCGCACGGTCCGAAGTAGTTGGGCTGATGACCACTCATGCAGTAGTTCATCGAGCCGCTGTTATCGAGCACTAGTGCGATGTCGACTGGCTGAGAGACGGTTTGCGAAGTGCTGGATCGCTTACCCGTCACGTTGAGGTTCAACGTGTACGTATCGTTGGCACCCTTCTTCTTGGCGATGGTCTTATGATGTTCCGGAGTTCCCAAAGGATCCGGATGGGCAGTCACCGTGAAGTGGCCCTGCACCGTATGATCGGCCGCAACAGTCATGTCAACGTAACGACGTTCACTTCCATCTGTCTGAATTGCAGGGCTGGAAACAACCGTGCCATTGTCAGTACCTTCGAATGTCACGTCATACTTAGACCAGTCACCTGGATTACCTTCCAAGTAGAAGCGAACTGTCTTCCTTTCGCCTGCGCTAGCGAGGATCGGCAAAGTACCGCTCTCTGCCGTGTTCGACGAAATCGGATCCGATTCAAGACTTCCGGCTTCATTATTCGAAACACCAGCCTCAAACGTTGTATTCGTGTCGCCACTCGCCAAACCATTTACAGTGACCTTCGCAACAGCCTGCGAGAAAATAACGCCGAACGCTGCGCCCTGCCTAGAGCCAGGACCACTGTTCTTCATCTCAATAGAAACCTGAGTTGGAGTGGACGTTGTATACAGACGAATGCCTTGAGGCACGCTGTCTCCATCCTTACCCGTGCAAGTTATGGTTTGATTGTTATTCGAAAATTGCGGATTACAGAAACGGTAATTACTATCGCCTGTTGGATAAGATCCCAGTTGCGTAATCTCGGAACTGGAGGTGTACACCATTTTCTCGTCTGTGTTGGTGCTTTCCGCATCCGCCATAACGAACGAATACTGCAGATTAGCTACACTCTGACCGTTTTTAGTAATGGTGATATCTGAAAGCTGTATCTTCGAATCGTTCTGATATCCATCATTTTGATACAGCGCGGGCTTGCTTTCGGTCGGGAAATCAGAATATCCCTCAACACCGAAGATTGCATGATGTCCAGCTTCACCTGGGTGTGCTGCACGATTATCCCACGTTGGCACTCCACTGGCGACGACCGTACGATTGCCGGAATAATGCGCGGTGAATGACATAGTCAGGCCACCGCCGAGATTCACGGTCATTTTTTGGCCGTCGCGTTTTTTGGCGGTTTCTGAGTTGAAATTGGACATATCAAGCCAGCACACGCGCTGCAAAGCATTCGTTCCAGCGTAAATGCAGTTGGAATCAGTGACATCCGCCACTACGGAAGGGCTATTTTGCTCAGCGTTGACAGTTTGCGGATCGGACTGCGAAGCGGTATCAGTCTGCGAGTTCGTATCCGAAGATGTAGCATCTCCGGCATCTGCCGCATTCGCCGTGTTTACGTCGGTATCCGCACCAGTGTTGGTATCGGATTCAGTGCCCGCAGGGTCGGCGGAAGTATCGCCCGCATTGTCGGTGCCCGCGTTATTCGTGACGTTACCGTCACCGGTCGTTTCGTTAGCAGTAGTCACGCTCTGGTCCGTGGTGGTTTCCACAGTGGTCGGCGTATCTTCCGCAAGCGCGGCGGAGGTGGTGGCGTAGCCCATGCCACTCAACATGGCGACCGATGCGAGCACAGCCACTATACGTTTTGCAAGTCCTCCCCTGGGCTTCGCCTCATATTCATGCGTATGCCTCATGTGCATCCCCTTAAATCCTATGCAATCACGCGTCTCGCAACGCGTAGCCTCTCTTCCCGCCAGAATCCGCGGCATCTCCTATGCGCCCGGAAAATCCTGACAGTGCTTCAACTCTGGAAGCTAGAGGAAAAGGGACTGCCATGCGTACACCCTAAGTGCGGGAAAGTCGGGTATCGCACAATCGATGGAAATTGCTGAATCGCAACACAAGTCACCCACGAAGAGCACCCGACGTTATCGCGAAGAAACGATGGGATAATCACTGCAATGACGCTTCTTCACACTTTCGTAACCATTAGTCAATAATGGCAATCACGCATGCTCTGTTCGCCAACCACAACTTTTATATTCAAATTGCATGTCAGACACGTCTTCATGCAGTAACCGAATCAGCCGCGCTTCGGCCACCAAGCAGCATGCCTGCGAATATGCCACGGCTTGCGTCGCAACCAAACCAACAACGCGCCCACTACGAGAGTCGCAATACCTGCGATCACACCGATCGTACGAGCATCCTTCACCGCGTCGTTTTCGGCGGGAATCTCATCTGGAATGGCGGAACGTGTGGCCGAAACCAGCAGACGGTGCGTGTTTACGCCATACGGCGTGCAGGTCATCAGGGTCACGCGATCCTCACCAGGCACGATTTTCAGCTGCGACGTGTCGTTCGGTTCGATCACCGTGATACGGTCCACCTGATAGCCGAGCGTTCGACCCATCACTTCGATGTAGAAATAGTCGCCGACACGCATTTCGTCGAGCCGCGTGAACATGGCCGCCTCGACCAGTCCGCGATGCCCGGTGAGCACCGCATGCGTGCTCTTGCCGCCGACTGGCAAGCTGCTGCCGTACAGGTGGCCCGCGCCCGAAGCGAGCGCCGATTCGGAAGTGCCATGGTAGATCGGCAGTTTCACGGAGATTTTCGGAATGCGGATCGTACCCATCACGCCACCGCCGGAATCCAGCAGGCCTTGGTACTCCGCGTCCGCCGAACTGGCGCTTGCGGAACTGGCGTCCGCACCACTCTGGTTGTCCGATTCACCAGAATCGGACATCTGTGATCCACTTTCACCCACCTGATTGTCCGATTCCGCAGAATCGGACACGCTGGCACGCGATCCGCCGCGCACATCAGCGAACGGATCCTTCGCCTCACCCAAAATCGGCTGCCCGGATTCCGCAAGCCACTTGTTATAGTCCTGGGCCGCGGCGAACGCGTCATCTGCCTGCGGATACGGCCAGCCCGCAACCGTCTGCGCGGATCTTACCGACGTTTCCGACAGATCACGCGCCGACCAATACTGCAACATTGCCGGGAATCCGCCAATACAAACCGCAGCAACAATCAGCAACGCCGCAACCGCACGCATCGCCAGCATTGTACCGCGTGCGCGACGTCGTTGACGCATTTCGTCGTCAACATCAATCGCCTCTGCAAATGACAGAAAACAGCCAGCCGTCAAAAGTCGACCGTCCACCGAAACTTCCTCGGACGACGGCTGGCGACCGTCATGCCATTCCACCGCTTTCTCCATCTCACGCAAGCGTGCCGTCATCCGACAAGCTTTCGCAGCACACGTTCCAGTTCGTCGATGCGCAATGCTTGCTTCGCAATCAATTCGTCGCACTGGTTGATGATGAGCTGCGCCTGGGTGAGTTTTGAAAGCATATCCTGCGATTCCATTTCCGATGATTGCGCGTCATCGCCCATAAGATCATGATGACGGATGATGCGCAGATCGTCGCGATTGGCACGCTCACCGCCGCGACGGTCGCGTTCCCCCTGCTTTTTCCAGCGTGCAATGCACCGCTCAATGCGTTTGTATCCGATGAGTTTCGGGTCGAGACCCGCCTCGCGGAAGATGGCGGCCGGCGATTCGCCCGCATTGTATCTGCACATGACTTCGATGCGGAAACTGTCAGCATACCGGATATGCGACGCGCTCACGCTTTCCACTGCGGGAAGGCTGGCCAAATATGCGCGCTCCTTTGCGGTGAATTTTCCATCAACCATTCTTCCCTCCCCCTGTATTGCCTAAACAGCTTGGTTCAGAATCATATCGGAGCTTTCCCCATTGGTACCCTCGTTAAAACCCTCGAATAAAGCCCGCCCTTCCCCCAATGAAAAGAAGGAGTTCCATCTTCAAAACAAAAAAGTTCCGCCATTTTCCACAGATAGCAACGCTCATAGAATTGCCCCCCCCCCATAAAATTTACAAAAACTTAACCTTGCCCTAGCGCACCCTTTTGGTACATCATGGGGTATCACGTCTCTGAATACCGTCATGCAGACTCACTAGGCTAGAAACATGACGCAAGAGCTCGTTTCATTGACTATCATCATGGCGGTGGCAGCCGTCAGCCCGATTGTGGCGCAGTTGATTCCGGGAAGGTTCATTCCACAAACCGTGCTGCTGCTCGTCACCGGAGCCGCACTCGGTCCGTACGGACTGGGCGTAATCGAGGTGAACGACGCCGTGAAACTCTTGAGCGAACTCGGCATGGCGTTCCTATTCCTGCTCGCCGGCTATGAAATCGACCCGAAACGACTCGCCGGACATCAAGGCAAAGTCGGCCTTGTCACATGGATCATCACCTTGGGGCTCGCCGGACTCGTCGTGACCCTGCTTCCATTCTTCGCAAAGCAAGGCATCGACGGCATCGCCACGGTAATAGCACTTACCACCACCGCTCTCGGCACACTCATGCCGATTCTCAAGGAACGCAACCTCGAAGGCACCCCTATCGGCGACGCCATCATCTCGTACGGAACGTGGGGCGAACTCGGCCCAATCCTTGCCATGGCCATCCTGCTATCCACCCGAACCGGCTGGCAGACCATGCTCGTGCTCGGCGCGTTCCTTACCATCTGCCTACTGTGCGCAATGCTACCCACGAAAGCACTGAAAACCGGCCATCGCCTGTACCGTTTCCTTACGGAAAATGCGAACACATCATCGCAAACGCTCATGCGACTGACCACATTCCTGCTCATCTTCCTTGTCACCATTTCTGCACTGTTCGAACTTGACGCGGTGCTCGGCGCGTTCGCCGCAGGCTTTATCCTGCGTTACATCATCCCCGACGGCAGCAAGTCGCTGGAAATGAAACTGGAAGGCGTCGGCTACGGTTTCCTTATTCCTGTGTTCTTCGTGGTGTCAGGCGCCGCGATCAACGTGCGTGCCGTGGCAGGCCGACCCGCGCTGCTCGTCGCGTTCATCGTAATGCTCATGCTGATTCGCGCGGTGCCCGTATATGTTGCGTTATCGCTCGACAAACGCGAGAATCCGCTGTCATCGCATCATCGCGTCACCGTAGCGCTGTATTGCACGACCGCGCTGCCGATCATCGTCGCCGTCACGTCGCTGGCGGTGAAGGTCGGCACCATGCAAAGCGACACCGCGTCAACACTGGTCGCAGCCGGCGCGATTACGGTATTCCTGATGCCGCTGCTTGGCTCAATCACATATCAGGTGGCCGACGTGCATCCGGTCACCGCGGTTCGGGAGATTGCACACACGCCATCCGATTGGCGGACAATCGTACACGAACATGCGCAGGTGCGTGCGCTGCTGCACCATCAGGACCGGCTCAAGCGTATGGCGGAAACGTTGGACGCACTGGAGACGATGGGAACGATGGGGCATGGCGATGCGGCACATGGCAACGCCGGACATAGCGATGAGCATCGGGCCGAACTTGTGAAACGCGCGCGCCGCGAAATCGACCGGCAGTTGAAGGAACTTGGCCTGGACCCGCAGCTCACCACGCAACTGCCACACAACTACCGTTATCCGAAGAACTGAGACACGAATCCGAGCTTTTCCGGCACTCTAAGTGTCCGATTCTGGTGAATCGGACAACCACAGGGCACTTTCGACGCATTACTTGTCCGATTCTCCAGAAACGGACAACCGTAACGCACTTTTACCCGTCTGGTTGTCCGATTCTGCAGAATCGGACAACCATGCATGCGCCTATTCGACAGACTTGAGCGAGCTGATCGGGTCAATGCGGTCAAGTACAGGGTTGACGAGCAGCTGCACGAGTAGCGCGAACGCCA
>OIEU01000697.1_pt1 | contig 13054 bp, 10 predicted proteins | sample 1581831 | NCBI WGS metagenome assembly OIEU01 (sample SAMN03281007, study PRJEB24777) | human gut metagenome | isolation source: fecal sample PR166 from 1 month old female Malay infant, vaginally...
ATTGGGATGTTTCTAAATCAATGGATAAAACCTATGAAACAGTAGAACGATCTAAAAAAAGTCAGGTCAATTTAAACAATAAGGAGCCTTTTTCTGTTTTATTATTAGGGATTGATACAGGCGATGATGGGCGTGTCGAGCAAGGTCGTTCGGATACAACAATTGTTGCAACAGTTAATCCTCGTGACAAGCAAACAACCTTAGTCAGTCTTGCTCGCGATACCTATGTTGATATTCCAGGTCAAGGAAAACAAGATAAATTGAATCACGCCTATGCTTTTGGTGGCGCATCTTTAGCAATGGATACAGTTGAAAACTATTTAAATATACCTATTAATCATTATGTTTCAATTAATATGGCTGGTTTAAAAGAATTAGTCAACGCGGTTGGCGGAATCGAAGTGAACAATAATCTGACTTTTTCTCAAAACGGATATGATTTTACGATTGGTAAAATTTCATTGGATGGTGAACAAGCACTCTCCTATTCAAGAATGCGTTACGAAGACCCTAATGGTGACTACGGCCGCCAAGAACGTCAAAGAAAAGTGATTGAAGGCATCGTCCAAAAAGTCTTAAGTCTTAACAGCGTAAGCAACTATCAAGAAATTTTAACAGCTGTTTCTGATAATATGAAGACAGATTTAAGTTTTGATGACATGAAAAAAATTGCCTTAGATTATCGCAGTGCCTTTGGTAAAGTGAAACAAGACCAACTTCAAGGTACTGGTTTTATGCAAGATGGTGTTTCCTATCAACGTGTGGATGAACAAGAATTAAATCGTGTCCAACAAGAGTTGAAAAATCAATTGAATAACTAAGTAAAAGCATGTATCAGACAATAAAATACGTCTGATACATGCTTTTAAAATCTTAAATCGAACTATCCTTACTCAAAAATCAATTCGTTGTATTTTCCAATGATTTATTCCGTATAACACTAGTATGCTTACTAAACAATAAAATAATTCATTCATCGTTCCTGAACCCATTCCTAAAAATGTTAAGATGTAAAAAGGGGACTGCAAAAGAATGCCCAATCCGATGGTTGATGCTCCAATATTTATTAAAATAGGAACAATCATCACAAAAACTAAATTAAAGATAGTTAAAGTCACTCCCTGTATATGAAAGAATAAATACATTGTTATACCTAAAACTAAGTAGAATAACGGCAACAATATATAAGAAGCTAATAGGACAGTCAACACTTTCCATGAAACAGCTACTGAAAGAACCATGCTTAAAAGAGCACAAACACCGATTAATAAAAATCCTGCTGACAAGCCCAAACATAGTCCACAAATCAATAGCGAGAACAAATAAAGATGCCGACCTTGCCTCGTTTTAAAATAATAATCACTAATTCGTGAGCCTTGATCGTCAACAACAAAGGACACTACTAAAATCGGTAATAGCAAGCTGTTAATAAAATTCATCGCACTGATATAATCATTTACATCAAACATATCGCCAAAAAAATAATTTAAAAATGGTGGAACTAACCCTAAAATGGCAAACATCATGAGATAGCTAACAGAAAATCGAAAAATTCTGCGCCGAATATCTTGTTTTAAAACAGCTGTTACTTTCATCTCTTACTCCCCTTCTGCTAATGAAAAATAAACGTCCTCTAAATTTAGCGCATGCTTTTTCATTTCTAGTGGAATGATGTCGTTTAAAACCAACTCTTTCAAGAACAACGGATAATCTGCTTCCGAAATTAACCAAAGAGGATGTCTTTGTTCTACGCCATCAAAAAGAGCACTAATTTCACTCACTTTGTCTTCGTTTTCTTCATCAAAGGTAAATTGATAGACTGATACTTCTTTTCCTAAAGTGACTGTTTGAATAATTGCTCCATTTTTAATAAAATACGCTCGATCGCACAACTTATCTAGATCCCCTAAAATATGACTGGAAATGACAATCCCTATATGTAACTCTTTTGCTAAGTGCTTTAGTGTCTGAATGGTCGCTTGTACGCCATCTGGATCTAAACCGTTCATTGGTTCATCTAAAATAAGCAGCTTATTTTTGTTAATTAAAGCTAACGCCATTCCTAAACGCTGCTTCATACCTAAAGAAAAATCTTTGACTTTCTTTTTCCCGTAATTTTTCATATCAAATAGTGATTCTACATAATCAACTGAATAACTCTCTTTTGAAAGAGCACGAAAATAATTAAGATTTTCTCTTGCTGTTCTATTCGGAAAATATTTAGGTCCATCAATTAAAACACCAATCCGTTCTTGTCCAACGACTTTACCTTGAAAATTAACCATTAACCCACCCATGATTTTCATTGTAGTCGTTTTACCTGCACCATTTGGACCAATTAAACCGACAATTTCACCTGGTTCTACAGTAATTGAAATATTTGTTAGAATTTCTTTTTTATTAATGTTTTTTGAAATATTTTCTAATTGCATTAGCAACACTCCTTAACTACAATTTTTTTCAGCCTTTAGTTCGTAATAGCAAAACAAGCCAATCCCTATTAATTTAACACTAATTACTACCATGCCAAATGCAACCATTACTACCCGCTCCTTTCTATACTTTCAATTACTAGCATAGCAAGAAAAATAATCATTTTTTAGTGTAAAAAAATCCGCTATTTGGAAAAAAAATAAAAGAAACAGCGCCGGCAATTATCCTTCAGCGCTGTTTCTAAATTATTTACATTAAAATTGGTTTATCTTAATTTGGTGCATCTTCCAAAATCCACCTAAGTTCAGCATGATATGTGCCCACCTTCATATCAGGAGTCAAGGTTAACGCAAAAGTTCCAATGTCTTGAAGTGATTTTGTGCCCGTTCCTGTAGCAACTTCTTGAGGAGCTTCATTAATTGAAATCCTTTGTTTCGGAGATTTGATAAACACTAATTCAGTATTTAAAAGTTCTTTCTGAGAGTTTAAAAACGGTTGTGTTCTTTTTAAAAGAAGGCGCCATTTTTTTAATGAAAAAGACCTATTATCTACTATTTTAATATTTTTTTCATTTTCCAATTTAATTTCTTTTGATGTTGCAGGAATTTCATGTGTCCCAAAAACTAAACTTCCAGGTAAAACTAAGGATGGTCCCTTTTCAACTATAACTTTTCGTCGTTCAATTTTAGATTTTAAGCCTGACTCACCTTCTGCATAAAAATCAATTTCTTTTTCATCCCAACCGTCAGGTACTCTAAAAGTAATTTTATCTTCTATCTTACTGTTACCAGCTGGATATTTTTTTAATTCCCGTTCTTCATTTTCATATCGTACTTTTAATGTCACGATATCTTCTGGGTCCTTTGTTAGACTAAATGGTAATTCTCTTGTAAGAGTATCTTGTGGGAAATATAAAGGGTTATCTGAAATATTTAATTTTAGCACGGGCTGATTTACTTTTCTATAATAATGAGTCACTTCTCGGACTTCTGGCCTAAATTTACCTATGTCTCGGGATCTATCTATTATTGGAACATACCCTAAAATCTTAGGATATTCATTTGTTAAATCATAGGGCCATGTTATCACACCTTTGATAGTCTTTTCTGGTGCAATCTTTTGATTATTATCTTTATCTAAGAACTTAAGTTTTACGTATCCTTCATAATTCATCTTAAAACTGATTGACTGTTCCTTATATTTTTGCCTATCTATCTCCAGCCAAAACGGAATGTATCTGTGAAAATAGTTATTTTCTATATCCCTTGCTGGTACTGGTCCTATTACGTTAAAAGCAGTAGACTTTAATTTAACTTTAAATTTGTATAAACGATTATAGAATGAAGAACTCGTTAAGGCTGAGGCCTTAACAGATATACGATACGTTTTGTCAGGAAGTTGTGTCCATTCAAAAAAATCTTGACAATTATTACCATTTCCATCAGTTACTACCACATCTTGTAGTTGGAACTGATTAGTACGAAAATATAATACATACTGCATATTCGGATAATAAGGACCTCGGATATTTGGGGGAGGCACTGGAACATAATGGGAGAACTCTATAATAGGTTCTTTCTCAAACGAATCATACGTAGCATCAAATACTTGTGCCGCAGGTGGCCCTACAACTGAAAAAAATTCAGATGAATAATTGAACCTTTCGCCTGATTGACCTTTATTTTTTATGCGAAATTTCAATTGTGTAATCTCATTTGTGGTAATGGCCAATCGACTACCACCAGAAGTAATCGAAGTCTCGTCAGATCGAAGTTTCAATAAATCTTGTGTTCCATCATAATCCGTATATAGGCTTGCCTTTTCAGTTGCATAAAGATCCTTAACCGTATTTTTAGCATTATAAATAAAACCCTCTTTTGAATTTGTAAATTCTGCAAAATTCAAGGTAGTTTGTAAAGGTAATGGATATCCTGCAGCATCAAAAAAATCATAAGTAACTTCGGCGTATGCACCAGGAGTCCAAAGAACCATTCCTAAAAAATTATTAGGGGTCAAATATAAGTCTACGCCTCCTCTGTCACGTGTTAACGTAATTCGCATATTGACACTCTTACCTTGATAGTATCCAACATTATATACCATGGCCTCGCTTTTAGCAACAACATCTCCAACCTGCAAGTAGCCATCCCTATTAGCACCAGATAAATATTTTACAGATGTGTCGTTTGAGTAACGTAATACAAACGAATTTTCCGCTGGAATTAAACTGAAAGCTGAATCTTTGTACTGAGGATAATCTTGAATCCGTGTTTCTTGTGCTTGAGCAGATGTACTTCCCATTAATCCGAGAAATAAGGTTACCACTATTAAACTAAAAAAAATTTTAAACTGTTTCATTTTTTATTTTTCCTCCTACCTAACATAAAAAAATGTAACTAATTTATTGTAATTATTTCAAATTTTGAGCAAAATTGTTAGTGCATAAAATTTCTCTATTTCTGAAAAAAATAGAAGTAACGATCATCAAGTAGTAGATAGGAAATCTAACTTTGATGATCGTTATACAACAATTATTTTAATTTTTATTTATAGTTACTATGTGTTATTTTATAAAGAATTTTCTCTAAATTCCGCCAGTTTCTTTCGGTTGGTATATTCTTCATTAGTAGTAAATACGTTCCTTTTGTATCAAAATAATAGTTAGAAATCACTAAATCAACTTCTGATACATCTGCTTCATAATCATGAAAAACCAAGGGATATGCTTTATCAAAATAATGTTTTATTTTATTCATTAACCACAATCGATGAGTATGATGCAAATCGTCTGCAATTAAAATTTTTACAGGTTCTAATTTTTTTAACAACAAATCATAGTAATCTAGAACGTAATAATAGTTTAAGAAAAGTTGTTCCCAATTTTTTAAAATTTCTTTTACCTCTCCTGTTGCTTGTTCTTGCAAGTCTCTATGGAGGGTTTCCATCAGTCGGCTTATTTCTATATTTTGACTTTTAATTTCATTAATATAGGACTGATTGAAAAACAAATCAGTATTACCGAAAAAGAATTGACTCCGTTCATGAAAGGCTACAAAATTAAAAATTAATTCAGAATCTGACAAGTCCAATTGAAATTGATAATCTTTTTGCATGATGTTATTTAATAGCAACACGGCTTGATAAGACGTAGTATGATGTAGCTTATGTGCTAATGCATGACTACCTTCATAGCGAGGATTGCCATCGATCACCCCAAATGAGTAAATCATTCGATATATGAAATAGATTTCTTCTTCAGGTAGCGACAAGTTACAATTTTTTACCCACAGCTTCAGCAAAGGAAAGGCTTTGTCGTCATCAGCAACCTGTTTAGTTTCACTTAAAAATTCGACTCGTTTTTGTGGCGAACGCTCCAATATAATTGCTAACCAATACGCAAAAATTCGTTTCGGTAAACGCAATAATTTAAGCTCATATATTTTTTCAAATCGTTCAATATACTGAATAATTTGTTCCTCAGAAATTGTAAATGGCCAGCCCCCTGATCTAGATGAATTCCAATAAAAATAGTAGTAAAAAGATCGGATTTGACTTTCTTTATTATTTAACTCTAAGGAAAAAGTATGGAACGTCATATTGTATCTTTTGAAATATCGCACTAATAATTTTGCATATCGAAAAACTGTAGAAACACTTGTAAATTGTGCATCCGCATAATCTTCTAAGTTTCTTTCTGGATACTTGTACATGTAATCGATTAAATTATAATTATATGACTGGCGATAATAATACAGATAGATGTTATAAATTGGAAAATTTTCTTCTTTATAAATATAAAATCGTTGATTGTTTTCATTTTTTAATTCGATTTTCCCATTAAATTGTTTGAAAATTCCAGACAATTCTTCTACATATAAGAGAATGGACTTAGAGGAAACGTTTAACAACTCTTTTAAATCTGTGATGGTTCGCCATTTATTTTTCTCTAATAGATAGTTAAAAAGCTTAATCTTCTTTTGAGAAGATTTTGTTAAAAACGTGTTCATAAATTTTTCTCCCGCCATGTTAACTGTTATTAAAATAATTCTCTTTTGATAAATTATACAACAACCTTTTAGTAAAAAAAAAAAATTATGCTTAAAAACATTTAACTAAATGTAGGAAAAAGACTAAGACAAATTTTTTTCAAAAAAAATTCAAACTTAAATTAGCTACGATTTATTTATTCAAAACAGACCTTACCTCAGTTTTCACCTAAAAAAATCCCAAAATAAATTCTCTTATTTGACTAATTATGCTAGAACTTAAAAAGTGGAACATCAATTGAGCCACCCTCCAAAAGTTAGATTTCTAGGTCTAACTTTTTGGGGGTGGCTCATGTTGAAAAAGTCTTATCTAAAGTAAATACTTTTTCAAAAATCTTTCTATTGGTTTCTTTATTTAGCTCTGAACAAGCTCAGTGCTTCAGCTGGATTCCAAGAAGCGTCTCCATAGTTATAGTGTGTCACTAAAGATACATAGTTTTTCCCTTGGTAAGAGACAACTTCGTCTTTGGTATATAGTTCTGGTTTAAAGAGTGAACCTAATTTGAACTCTCTATATTCAGTAGAAGAATTGTCTGATTTCTTCGTTGTTACAGCCAATTCATTGCTTAACTGAGATTCGCTTCCATCGTTACTAATTGCTTTTACTTGATATTTATAAGCTGTTGCCGCTGTTAAACCACTGTCTTTGTAATGAGTAGCTGTTGTTTCACCAATTAGAAGGTTATCTCGGTAAATTTCATAGGTTTTAATACCAGATGAATGAGTAGATTTATTCCACATCAATGAAATGGACTCTTCTGTTTCACCCATTGAGTGTAAGCCACTTGGAGCAGTCGGTGCTTCTTTGGCAGATTCATCCAATGTCTTTACAGAAATTGCTTCACTTTTTTCGGATAGCTCTCCTGACTGTCCAATTGCTTCAATTTCATATTTATATTCTGTAGAGGGAGTTAAATGGCGATCTTCAAAATAGTTTTCTTTAATTGTTGCTATTTTGCTACCATCACGATAAACATTATATGCCCGGGCAGTAGTTTGCGCATCCCAAGATAATGTAGAAGTATGTTTAGTAATATTTGTTACTTTAATATTTGTTGGTTTAGTCAATAGGATAGGGATTCCAGCATTTTTCACATTTACATCAATGACGTTGTAAAAGGCATTAGAAGTATCGGCAACATCCCATACAGCTAAAATGACATGATATCCAACTCTATTTTCTGGAATATTAATCGTGTGGCTCAAGTTATTTGAAGCAGCCGAACCATCATGGTTAATTGTCCCAATTAATTCTAATTCCTCACGATTCAAAGGAGCGTTTTGATTCCAGCCTGGCTTAGTCATATAGTAATGCCATTTTGTTGTCTTGTGCGCTGCAGTGTAGTGCCAAGTGAAGGTATTCGCACCTGTGTTAATATCTGTTTTTTTCCATCTATCACTTGTTTGATTGTCTAATACGTAGTCCCCAATTTGCCCTAATCCACCATTGGCAGAGGCAATCCGTCCATCTGCAGGACCTTGTTCGGGAAACCCCTTCGGAGCCTCTAGTGATTGTGGGTTAGTAATAACCTTTCCATATAAATTAAGCGCTTCTGTCCAGCCTAAGGTGGTCATATCCAGTTTCCCCTGATACCCTCTGGCTGGAGGGGTAGCGACATACCCATGTGCATCTGCTGAGGCTGTATTTAATAAAGTTCCTCCCATTAAACAAGTTGCCATAAACAAACTTCCTAATATTTTTTTCTTCATACGTTTTCCTCCTAAAATAAATATTGGTTGTTTACCGTTACTTATTATGGCATTGTTTTTATCTTCTGAATAGGTTAATAAATTTCTTCAAATTAGAAAAAAATTGCATTTTTAACTGAGGCAAAGAAAGGAAAATAAATATTATATAGGTATTTATTGCTGTATCTTTTAAAAAATTCATGGCCAAGTATTACCTGAAACCTTTGCTACCTGTTGAGACATAAATGTATAGAACCATGTTCTATTTTTCTTAGATTCAATTTATCCTCCTTTTTATCTTTTTACTATAATATATTATAGTAAAAAGACGTTATAAATAGAAAGAATTCATGAATTGAGCCACCCTCCAAAAGTTAGATTTCTAGGTCTAACTTTTGGAGTTTTTTTGTATGGCAAAATACAGTTTTGAATTTAAACTTAAACTTGTTCATGACTACATATCTGGTCCAGGAGGTCTAAGGTGTCTCGCAAAGAAGTATGGAATTAAACATAATTCTCAAATAAGCAAATGGATGAATTCCTATAAAGGAACCGTTGGTAAAATCGCTAAAAATTTGATTCGTCGCCGATTTAAAACCTCTGTTCCTCATCAAAAAATCACAACTGATACAACTGAATTTAAGTACTTTGAAGCAGATAACGCAGGCATCTTTCGTCAGAAAAAACTATACTTAGATCCATTTATGAATATGTATAATAGTGAAATTCTAAGCTATAGCCTTTCTACTCAACCAAATGGTAAAACAGTTATGACAGGTCTGAAAGAAGCAATTTCTCAAACAAATGATTGTCCCTATCGGCGCACCTTTCACTCTGATCAAGGCTGGGCTTATCAAATGAATGTCTATATACAAACATTAAAGGACAACAATATCTTTCAAAGTATGTCTCGAAAAGGAACCTGTTTAGATATTTCTCCTATAGAGAATTTCTTCAGTATCCTAAAACAAGAAGTGTACTATGGAAAAATCTATCAAAGTCAAAATGAATTGAGAAAAGTAATTGAGAACTACATTTATTATTACAATCATCATCGAATCAAAGAAAAACTTAACTGGAAAAGCCCAGTAGAATTTCGACAATTCAATCAAAAAATTGCATAAAAAATAGAGTGGAAAAATCCACTCTATAAAAAGTCTAACTTTTTGGGGTCACTACACTTTTTGCAATATATCTAATTACTTAACTTTCAAAGGCAACTGCCAACTGTTGCTCCGAATTAAAATTCTCTTACTTAAAATAGCTAAAAGTAAAACGGACACAATCATCCCCATATATTCAACAGAACTATTATGAATAATTTGTAAAACAACGCCTTCACTTTCTTCTAATTTTTGACTTAAACCAAAAATATCAGTTATCGTTAAGTTGTATGCTGCATGAAAGGCACTTACAAACCAAGTGTTTCCAGTAATCATTCGTAAAATAGCAAGTAAAAAACCGAACAAAAAGTAATCAATTAAATTTAAGGTTACGCCTCCCGCATTACTTAAATGCATTAATGCAAAAAAGACACTACTCATTAATATTCCTAGCCAGACGTTTGTTTCTTTTGCAATTCCCCCTAAAATAAAGCCTCTTGTAATCACCTCTTCTTGAGTTCCCTGTGCACAATAAAAAATCATACTGAAGATAACCGCACTTAGACTATGTGCATTCACTACAATATTTACTTGAGGCTGACTGATGAATAAGTATCCTAAAGCCATCACCGCAACAAATGCAAAGCCTGTAAGGTAACCTAGTAATAGTTGTTTCCCCATATTATATTTTGAAAAGCCAAGAATACTGTAGTCTTTATAAATTAGTTTTGCTAAACCAACAAAAACTAAGCTAAGAACTGTAAAAAATAATACATCTAACGTTATTCGAAACATTTTTATTTCTTGTAAATTAGGAAATAAAGTATCGTATAAGAAGTTTTCCAAAACATTTTGGAGAAGCAGACCTAAAAAGACAAACAAAAACCCTAAAATCATTGGCATTATAACATACCATAATTTTCTTACACTCATCATTTTTCACTCCACTTTCTATACATATTTTGTCTAAAATAATTTTAAACAATAAATTGAAGTTAGTAAAGAATAACTAATAAAAGAATTATTTTTTCCTGTCGAAATTTTCTTATGGTATCTCATAAGTCATCCAAAGCTTTATTCTGATTCATCAATCATCAACTTCATTTTTATCAGACAAAAGGTATAAACTGTTTAATATATGAAAGTAAAATTTTTATGACGAGAGACTTGAACGTCAATAGCTGACAATTTTCCTTCATTTATATATTTTTTTATTTTTGCGGACAATTATCACCAAAACTATACTTAGAAATAACAGTCCTAAAACAATATATTTAAGTTCTTGTTTCTCATTAGTTTTTGGTAATAATTTATTCAGCAAATTATTCTTGTCCGATACTTCAAGACTTAAATTATCTTTTTTTTGATCATTGATTACTTTTTTCATAGGGATAATTTGATCTTTATAACTTTTCTGATAAAAAGTAATACCTACGTCTGAATCGACTTGTTGCGCCTGTACACTATTAGGACTTGCTAAAAAAATGAGTGCTAACAGGAACACAAGATAGCCACTATTTTTTTTCATTTTAAAGCCTCCCTATTTATGATTTCTTTTGACGTAATTTTAAAATATAAATGAATAACGCCAAAATAATTAAGAAACAACCACCGATCACAAGATACAGAAGGAGATTCGAAACAGGTCGAGTGACTTTGACTGCCTCATCATTTAATTTTTCATCTTCACCTTTAATTTCAAATTCTTTTTTTAATGACCACTTTTTACCGTCTTTATCTTCCAACTGAATCGTCAACTCATAAAAACCTTTTTTCAAGGCTTCGTCATTCCAACTAATTGGGAGTTCAAATTGACTACGCGGTGCCACAGAAATTTGTTTTGACAATTCGCGAATCTTTTCACTCTTTCCTTTTTTGGTAACAAAGGCGTTCATTTTCAATTGGCTCATTAAAACTGGTTCTGGATTTTCAATTGTCGCGAACAATGTTAAATAACCATTTTCTAGACCTGGTTTCACCTTTGTTAACTGAAATGCTGGTTCCATTTTTTTATTTTCAACAACAAGTTTTGCTCCGATTGTGTAAGCAAATTTATTCGTTAAACTAAACCCTTTTACTTCTTTCTCTTTTCCATCTGTTAATTCATAACAATAAAATCCACCTAAAATCGTTCCTTCAAAACCATTTTTAGGGACGTTTACTTGAAATGAAACTTCTTTTGTTTCTTTTCCTTGTAATTCGACTGTTTGTGACGGCGAAATCAATTCTTCAAATGTAGGACTACCTAATAATTTTTTTCCGTGTTGTGAATAGTCTAAAGCACCGTTTTTATTGGTAACCCCATTATTTGCATCAATACGAACTTTAACAGGTTGATCACTTACATTTTTCAAGCGCAACTTAAACTCTTGTGTGCTGCCAGGCGTTACTTTTAAATCGTAATAATTAACTGAAGATTGCTGATTTTCTGGTAAAATAGCTTCTGCTTCAAAATTAATCTGATTTCCTTCAGCAAAAGCTGATGCAGAACACAAAACTAACCAACTAACTAAACTAAGAAAAAAGATGGGTATAAAGGTTCCCCATCTTTTTAATGTCTTACGCTGGCGCATCAGATAATCCCCATGTAATCGTTGCTGTGTAGGCTTGAGCCTCAACACCGGCACGTGGTACAAAAAGCTTTACATTTTCATTTTCATCTTTTTTTCCTTGGAATAAGGCAGCCCAGGCACCTGCACCTTTGCCTTCTTTAGCCGACATTACTGTTTGTGGTGAGTCATTTAATGTTAAACTATTTGAAGCAATAGTTGGTCCAGCTGATTTATTATTAGCTGTAGCTACCTGCCCATTTGCTAAAGTTAGCTGTGCGCCTTTCAAGACATTTTGATTAGTCGTACCTTTAAATTCTGATATTGACGCTGATAACGCCCAACCTTTTGCACCTCCACGTGTATCATTAACTTGTACAAATGGTTTTTCGTTCTTTGCAAAGTAAGTGGTATCGCCTTGTTGAATTTCTTGTTCCCCAAAGCTAATACTTGAAGCATAGGGAATTGATAACGGACCTTGACCACCAGTTGAGGGATTATCATCGGTATCTCCAGTTGGATCAATTACCGGCTTTACGTCTTTCCCCGAACCTGCTTTTAATGTGACATCTGCTTGTTTATTTTCTGATGTTACTTGTGTTGCATAAGCTGATTGTCCCGCAATACTTATTGCTAGTGCACTTAATGCAACACTTGCTATAATTTGTTTTTTCATTCTAAAATTCCTCCTAAAATTTCTTGGTCACTTGCGACCTGCTTTTATTTTTACATCATTTTGAAATTTTAGTAAGAGTAAAAAAATTCTTTGTTTTAGAAAAAAAGTAAAAGTGCGTTGTTATTTTTTTGAAAATATACAAAAAGAACGATACTATTTTCAGCATCGTTCTTGTCTGGTTTTATTAACGTTCTTGTTTTACCGCTTCTAAAGCCGCTGTATTAATAATATTCCAAGGTTTGTCAAACGCTGGTTGGAAGAAGAAATCCGCATAGGCTAAGTCTTCAATCGTCATTTTGGCTTGAATCGCTAATGAAATAGCATTAATGTTTGCAGTTAAATCTGCTTTTGACATTAATTGAGCGCCTAAAATTTGTGTTGTTTCAGGATCATACACTAATTTAAACCAAGCTTTTTGTTTGTCTGGATTAAAGTCCATCAAGTAGTCTTCTACTACTGTCACCGCTTTTGTTTCTTTTCCTAATTTTTGAGCCATGACTTCGTTAATCCCTGTTGAAGCAAATTTATAATCAAAGACGGCCAAGCCAGAAGATCCTT
>OIEU01000700.1_pt1 | contig 12975 bp, 10 predicted proteins | sample 1581831 | NCBI WGS metagenome assembly OIEU01 (sample SAMN03281007, study PRJEB24777) | human gut metagenome | isolation source: fecal sample PR166 from 1 month old female Malay infant, vaginally...
ACTCAGAATACACTCTTTCGCTTTTTCAGCTGCCATTCCCGATTATTAATTTCCCTCCCAAATCTTCATAATCTTACCCAGATATTACCAAAAAAGAAGTAAAGCATCCTTAATTTTAGATATAAGTTGTACTTTTGATAATCATAACAACATAGTATAATGAAAAGGCATTTGCATAGAAAAATGAGAATATGGTTATGTTCGCTTGTTTGCGGATTGTGGGCGATGCCTTTGCTCGCCAACCGGTCAGCCTTGCCCGATAGCCTGATAACAGAAGATAAAGTGTACGAGTTTACTTTTTCGGACACACCTTTGGCTGAACGCATCATGATGGAACTACGGAAGAAGGGAAAGCAAGCTACTCATGAACTCGATATAACGGAAGGTGACTTGTATTATAACACCGGCCGCTTCATCATAGCTGCCAGCTTCTATAAAAACGCCCTTGCTGCAAAGGCGGTGAAGCGAGATGAGCAGATGACAATGAAGCTGCTTCATCGTTTGATTTCATGCTATGATGGCTTATATGATGAAAAGCGAAAAGCAGAGACGGTAAAGCTTTTAATGCAAAATGCCCAAGAAGCTGGAGACAGTGGTATGGAGTCGATTGCCCTATTTTATTTAGGCAAGAGCCTTCATGAACAAGGCACGAAAGAACGTGGTTATGTCTATATGTTGCAAGCCACAGAGATGATGGAGAAATCGCATTACGACAGGAAATATGACAATTTGCGTGCAAACTGCAACGATTTGCTTATCTGCTACGAGCGTGATAAAAGATACGGGGAAGCCCTTCAAGTACTTGATAAACTTGAGAAATACTTGTATGCCAAAACTCCAGGCGAGGCTGAAATGGAAGGACTCTATGAGCAAGAAAAATGCAAATGGCTTGCCCATCGTGCTGTCGTATGTTCCAAATTAGGGAAAGAAAAAGAAGCGAATGAGGCATATTCTGAATTTCAGAAGATGGGGCGTATCAATCGCCGGTACGCCTACTTGGTTGTGCCTTATCTCTCTGACGTGCATCGCTATGATGAAATCGTGGATGTATGCAAGCAACGTGAAACAGAGAAGATGCATAAGAACGATACTATCAACCTCTACATGTCTTCCACCTTAAAATTCTACGGCATGGCATATCAGGGATTGGAACAATATGACAAGGCGGCAAGCTATTTTGAGCGACTAAGCGTATTGCGGGACAGCCTGCGTGTAAGGGAGTTGCGCAGTTCCTCACAAGAGTTGTCCATCATCTACGATGTCAAAGACAAGGAGGCTCAAATCACTCACCAACGTTGGGAGCTTGTGATAGCCATCTGCATCTTGATTGCTTTAGCTATCATTGGTTGCGTGCTGGGATATAACAACCGCATCATCAGAAAGAAGAACATTTCTTTGGTTGCCAACGTGAAAGAGGCGATGAGATATAAGGAAGAGCTTGAGAAGTTAAACCGTAGTACTCTGTCCGAAAATATTGCATGGAATGACGATGAGGATCCAGACTTACTGCTGTTCGAGCAAATCAAAGTAAAAATCATTGATCAGAAATTCTTCCTCGACAACACTTTCTCCCGCAAGGCGCTCATGGGCGAATTCAATATTCCTGCTAACAAGTTCGCCGGCTTGTTCCGTCAGTTCACAGGTAAAAGTTTCAGCGAATATATCAACGATTTGCGCATCGAATATGTAGCGGAACTTTTGCTTTCGGGTAAATACGCCAGTGTAGAAGAACTATTGAAAGAATGCACTTTCATCTCCTCCACCTCGCTGTACCGTCTCTTTACAAAGAAATACGGCATGACTCCACAAAAGTTCTTGCGGAATGCACGGTTATGTTAAGCAGAAGAAAAAAGTAAGTAAAACAACGGTTGCTGTTTTTTGCTGAAAAATTAAAAGTTAAACAATAGAACCGGCAAAAGCTGGTTCGAAAACACTAAAGAGGTCATTGAAATGTTGTCAAAAACGAATGGTTAAGCATGAAGAAATGTACTGAAAAAAGAGTGCTAACCTGCTGATAATAAAGGTGGAAAGTATTGCATAATTCGTTGATTTTTAGTAAATTAGAAGTCTCCCAACTCTTCTGATTATGACTAAAGAAACACTCCTTATGCAATACCAATCCGAGTGCCTATCGGCTCTCAAATCAGTCGTGAATATACACAAACCTTTTGAAAAAACGTTCATGGATGCAATGAAATTATTCATGGCCATCCCTGATCGTATAAACTTCCTCCAATTGGGTAGGTATGGACGTTTTTCGGAACAGACCTACCGTAACCTTTTTGAGCATGAAACTTTCGACTGGTTTGCGTTCAACGGCTCTATCATCAGCAAGCATCTCACAGGTAAAAGAAAAGCCATCGCCATCGATCCTTCCTATATCCCCAAATCAGGCAAGAAGACACCTTGGATAGGTTACTTCTGGTCTGGTTGTGCAGGAGAGTACAAGCGTGGATTGGAAATCATGGGCATCGGTGTCATAGACATCGACAACCATGAATGCATGACTTTAGGTTCCATTCAGACACCGGATTGTAAAACCTTGGATAATATGGACAAGAACCTCGTTGACTGGTACAGCAGCTATCTTATCAGTAGAAAAGACAAGATACAGAGCATATCAAGAACGGTGGTTGCAGACGCATTCTTTTCCAAGGAAACATTCATAACGCCTATGTGTGAGAACGATTTCCATGTCATCAGCCGCTTTCGGAATGACGTAATCCTGTACTATCCGACATTGGAACAGAAAACAGGAAAACGTGGCCATCCAAAGTGGTTTGACGGAAGAATCGACTTTGCCAATCTGGATCTGACCCGGTGCAAGGAATACGAGGTGAACAAAGGAAAGCTATACGGATTGAGGGTATATGCAAAAGCTCTCAAAAGGTATGTTTCCTTAGCCATCTGGTATCCGATGGACGGGAGGACAGACAAGTGGCAGCTTTACTTCTCTACAGACGATTCGATGGATGGACGGGAGGTTCTGGATTATTACAGAACCAGGTTCCAATTGGAATTTTGAGAGATGGTAAGCAACATGCAGGAATCACCAACTGTCAGTCAACCGACTTCAGAAAGTTGGATTTTCACTTCAATGCATCGCTTGCTGCTGTCAACTTGGCCAAAGCGGCATGTAAGAGGCTCGGAATAACCTATTCCATATCCTCCTGCAAGTCTTTTATACACAATGCTTATATGCTTGAACGATTTATTTGCGTGTTCGGGATTAACCCAGACATGCAAGTTATTGACAAACTTTTCAAAGAACTCATTTTATTTACTGCCAGAGCCGCTTAGGCGTGGCTATTTTTTAACGAACTATTGAATTTATAAATTCTGACATATTGGCTGAATAAAGATTGCCATAGTTTTCAGCATTATACACCATAACATGGCTTCCGACAGTATTGATGAACAGCCGGTAATAGAGGTCGCGCATAGCCACCTCCTTGTTATCGGTTATTTGTTCGATAAAGGTGGAGGTGAAACGGTTGCTCATCCACACTTTCATCTCTGAATTGAAGACATCAGCCTTGGATGTTTCGTCGCCGTTGGCCGCAGTGACGAACAGCATCCCGGGGATGCCCTCGCACTGCTTCATCACACCGCCCGAAAAACAAGCCTCCACCATCATGAGAAGTTTACGGTAACGCCTTTTGCGGTTCATATCCTCAAAAACAGAAGACAGTTTATCGCCTGTCATGGCGTAAGCTTCCTCATCCCAACACATGGCCCCCGGCACACCGTGTCCGCTCCAGAAAACGAACAGGTTGTCGTTCTCAGTAGATTCGATTACCGTGGGCAGTTTTTCGCTTTTTTCGCCACTGAGAATGGCAAGTATATCTTTTGTATTCAACGATGACATACGATAATCAATCTCTACATTTTCGTATACATTGTTTCCCCCGATAGTCACCTGTATGACTCCCTTGTTGGGATTTGATATATTATCGGCTATGTCATCCTCGACAATGAGAATGATACGGTCGTCGGTATATCCGGCTTGTCTGAGCTGCTGATAGATAGCGAGCACATCTGCCTGATGGCGGTAATTGGTCCATTCCTTGGAGGAAGCGACAAGGAGTGCCCAGTTGCCGGTATGTGCAGGGTAATTGAATTCTCCTGAATTGTCGAAATCCTGCATCCGGGAGGCTTTCCAGTTCCAACCGGCAAGTGTCGCATCCGTGCGGTTCCCCCCGTCGCTGGTGTTATAGTCAAGGATGATGTACTGTCCGTTGTAAACCTTGAAATTATAGTAAGTGGTGGCAAGTACATTGGTAAACACCTTGGCATCGAACCTTAAATGTCCTGACGCTCCACGGACATAGGGCGACTTTCCGGCAGCGAGCGCATCCACCACAAGCCCCATATCCTCACCTGTCCAGCTGCCCATGTTCAAGCCTTCACCCGAAACAACGGCCCTTAATGATTTCTGTAACGACAACTCCGGTCTGAACTGCTGGTACCATGCGGCATAGCCGATGAGCATAGCGGCATCGTAGAGCTGAGATTCTCCAAGAGTAGGCGTAGCATTGAAAAAGGTCCTGTAACTTACGTCAAACCCCGACTCAGGGTCGGCACCAAATGCGACTCCCTCTATGCCTTCGGCGGCATCACCGTGAATCTTGAGTACATCCGCACCGTAGGCGGTATCCGAAAACAACATCCGCGGTACACTGCGCCCGTTCAGACTTTGTGCTTTATGCGCTTCAAGCATCGGCTTCATCTCTTCTATTTCAGAGGGGATACATATCACATACTCTGCACCTGACTGCATGGCTTGGCGAGACACATCAGCTATATTGTCAGAGGTGTAAGCATAGCATCCCATGTTTTCCAAGCCCAGTTCGCGTGCTTGAAATGCGAACCAGTCAATGAACGTTTGTCCGTAACCGTCGTTCTCCTTGACCAAAAGTGCCACACTTTTACCCTCATAGTTAATCACCTTGGAGAGAAGCACCTCACATTGCGTAATGTCGGTCTCGGTCATCGCCCAAAGATAGCCTGTCGATGCGTATGCACGAACCAGTTGTTCGGCGGTGGCGAGAGTGAAGAATGTTTTGCCCACAATAGTCAGTTCCGCCGCGAGGATTGCCGCATTGGAAGAATACAGCCCGCCGATTACGGCATACACCTCGTCGTTGAATGCCAGCGACCGGGCAAGTTCCCGCACATCGGTCTTTGCCTCATCGTAGTATTCAAACTTTAACCTTATACCCGCTTCGTGGTTCTTGAATGCACGCTCAAAGTTGGTTGTAAACATTCCCAATGTCCTTTTCCAATGCACATCAAGCCCTTTCTCCATGGGAAGCACCACGGCAACAACCTTCTCTGTCCACTGCTTGTTGTCAGGAGACAGGGAAGGCTCATCGTCCGAACAGCTCCACAGACCAATCAGGCAGAGGAGCGGTGCAATAAGTTTAATAACCACTTGTTTCATAATACTCTTTCTCAAAAATCATAGCCTGAGGGCGCATTCCATTGACTAAGCTGCTGAAATCATTCACGTATCGGGGTGCGACCAGCCAGTCGGCATACCCGCTTTCAAGACCGTAAAGTTGGTTCTCCGGCATATCCCCTGTGACGACCCATTCCGTCAGATACCTGTAAATCAATTGGTCAATATGCTTAATGACCGAACCCGTAATCCGGTTGGAGAGGCTTGACTGATCGATGTCCATACCTGCAAGGTACGGTGAGACCTCAAATTCACGGGAGTAGCGGTATATACCGGCGTTGGAGCCACCTGCCACCGGAAAGATGAAGTCGTAATCAACCGCCCAATCGCTCATTTTCCGGTAAGCGAGCGAAGCCGACACATATCCCGTCCAATCATCCGCCAGATACTCCACATCGCAGTCGCTGCCATAGCCTGCAATAAAACCGTCCTTGGCTATGTTGATGGGGCTGTCGGTATTATTGGCAAGCAGCACCAGAGGTGTCATCTCAGAACATTTTCTTGCACATACTCCTGCAAGGTATGAAGCCCCGAACATCGAAATCTGGAAGGTATGGATGTTCTCGTCCTTATACTGTTTCCGGCTTTCAAAAAGCAGAATACTTTTGTTGGGTGTCAAGTCGTGTTCTGCCAGATAAAGTTCCGCCATTGGCTCATAATCACTGCTACCTAATACAAAAAGCACGGGTATGCTGCTTTGGGGACGTTCAAGCCAGTCCGCAAAAATTTTCTCAGCCTCTTGCAGGGATTCCGGGGAGTAGATATAGATGTCTATATCTCCGTTTTCCATCTTGAATCTCTGAACACCCTCAAGTATACGGTCATTATAGCTCATGTCACCCAATCCCCCCGGAGAGAAGAGAAAAACAATCTGTGGTGCCGGAGATTCCGGCTCCAACTCATCGGTATGATTACAGGATGACAACGCTCCTGTTACCAGGAACGTTGTCATTGCCAAGATAGCGCGGAAAGTATTGTGCATACTAATCAAACTTATGACCACATTCGGAGCATGTATATGGTCCGGATGCAAATGTTTTCCACTTATGACCACAATTGGGACATTTTTCAGTCCATCTTGCCGGGAAGTATTGGTCTATAGCAAGATTATCCCCGTCCATGTATTCCTCCGGAACGATTACGACTGTCATGTCCGGTTCTTTGAAATTCTTGAGAGCATTGAACGAAACGGTGTAAAAGATACTTTCGTCCGAACCGGGTGTGAGTGAGATTCTGCCGCAGTTGTCAGGGAGTTTGACAGTGCGTTGCTTTCCGTCCCACTGATCGAGAATGAACTTCTCACACACTCCATGGGCAGCCTCCTTTGAGTCTGCTACCAATATAAACCGGGCAGCATCATCCTTTTTCTGATAGAGATTTCCGGCATCAGCTTGGTCGACTATTATCTTGTCGATATTCTCCAACATTTTTTCTCCAAACGGTCCTTGTGGCTCATCGTCGTTGCTGTAAGCAGTGAAAGCGAGCATTGCCATCACTGAAGCAAACATGATTGTTAAAAATTTCTTTACCATAACAAGTTGTTTTTTAATTGCTTGTTACCCGTTGGCGGAATTAATTTAAGTTGATAAATATGACAAAGAAGTTGCGCATGTCGCTTATTTTTAGCAACTTATTTGTCTAAAACATTAAGTTAAAACTACCGTATGTACAACCTTTATACAAAATTCGTCAAAATACTTGAGATATGCAAGCAATTCTCTGAAAATCTCGTCAATGAATCGGGTAATGTTCCACGCCGTGGTCCTGTTCCTAAGTTTTCTGACTTGGAAGTAGTGGCACTGTCCCTGACAGCAGAGACAGAGAGCATTGATAGTGAGAAGTGGTTGTTCGACTATAAATTGCAAGAGTACAAGGACTGCATTCCCAATCTCATATCAAGGAGACAGTTCAATGACCGCAGGAAGAAAACTGCAGGCTTGTGTGAGGAACTGCGCAAAAGGGTTGCCATGGAAATGGATGGTGGAGAGGAACAATTCTTTGTTGACTCCAAGCCAATAGAGGTCTGTAGGGTTGCAAGAGGGAAACGATGCAAGATGGGACGTACCGGTGATTTCTCGCAAGCTCCAGACTTCGGTTTCTGCGCTTCGCAGAACACGTTGTCAAGCCAGCGGTTGAAACGGTCTCTAATCTCCTGTATCTTGGTGGCTGCCTCCTGTATGGCTTCCTCGTCCGGTACACGCACCTTATCACCATTGCGGTATATCTCTTTCGTGATTTCAGGTACAGTATCATGCAGGGCATGAACAAACAAATCCCCACCGTCATAGTTACGAACGAAATAGGTGTTGTAAGCCACCGGAGAGTAACTTTGCAGACGTACTATGTAGGTGTCGTTCACATCGAAATACATTACGCTTGTCTCGGTCTCGAAAAGTTCAGTTGCAAAATCGGCATATAACTTAGTGTCAATCCAACGCTCACCCATGTTAATGTCGAGTTCCTCGTAGGGTATCGCTTCGGGTGTCACATCCGCCAAAGCCTTTACAGCAGTTTCCGTCCAATCTTTTTCCCTGTCCGTGAGTTCGGATAAGTAAGAACCTATCTCCTTGCATTTGGCTATGACATTGCCTGAAAGGAACTTGCCTTTGTGCTCCCACTCCCCGATAGCGGGATTGTAAAATATTTCACCTTTGAGGTCGCCGATGATTTCTTCCTCGGCACTATCCGTGGACTGCATCAGGTAGTCCATATCAACCCTGCCGTAGAAATTCAAGCTGCTTGCCAACGCTTCAATCGGTGTCAGCCGTTTGTTCGGGTCTATCTTCTTGAACGCCACAGGTTCACGCATGATGTCGGACTTGACTAAATCTTTTCCAAGCTGCATTTCTATTGTAAAGACTTCCACACCGAGGCTGTCAAGCATGATAAACTCCTTGTTGTCGTTCTCGTGGAAACAGCCCCATTTGGCAACAAAGGCATCGTATCGGGCGTTCAGCTCTCTACGCAATCCGTTATCCTCTTTTTGTTCTTCCCTCTCTTTGATTGACAGTTCAAAGTATGCTTTGCGTATAGGAAAATAGTCTTTCGCCCTATCTGTATTGACCTTACCCTCGTCCACCGGCACAAAATCAATGGCTACCTCTTGATAAAGACTTGATTTTCGATATTGGATAGTACCCACCTGGCCCTCAAACAGTACCATTGCGCCGTCTTTCATCCATGCTTCCACCCCATCCGTGTAGGCTCGTTTACCTTTTTCTACTTGTTTCATCGCTACATTCCCGAAAAGGGACATTTGCATATGTTCGCTGCCCTGTCCGTTCCCTGTGAAAAGACTTTTGCGGAAATATCGGCCAAAGTCGAGTTTCAGCAGTGCGGCGAGATATTGCGACATGGCATTTTCATTTCCCTGCCATTGGTATTTGCGCACATATTTTCCGTATTGGTTCTGCACAATGCGGCTACCTGTTGCAAGGGTGGTTTTCGGCATGGTAAACAATTTGTTGGCGTATTCGGTCATTGTGCCTATGGCGTCCGCCTTTTCCCTGCCTACTTGTAAAAACAGTTGTTCCCGTTGTGAGAGTACCGTCTTGTGCGTGTGCTTTTGGAATATCAGCAGGTCACTGCCTACCTCTATACCGCTTGTCTGCATGAAAAGCATATCGGGCAGACGGATTGCACTTATCAGGTCGGCATGATTTACAAGATATTCACGCACGAACTTGTTACCGGGCGTGTCGGCTATGCCCCTCGATGTGATGAAAGCCAATAACCCACCCTCATTCAACAACTCCATCGCTTTGACAAAAAAGTAGTTGTGTATGGTCTTGGTGGCCTGTTCGTACATACCGCCTTTCTTCCACAGCTCCGCATCGAATACCCGGAAATTGCCAAACGGGATGTTGGAGGCTATGACATCGAAAGTTGTATGCTCAAAACCTTGTTCTCCAATGGTTTCAAATGCAGCCGTCCGTGTTAGCGTGTTCTCATGGAGCAGGGAAAGTATCATCCCCGAAATGAGATCTTTCTCAATGGCATAGTCATACGTGCCGGACATGGCTATGGGCAGAAAACCGCCTATACCTGCACTCGGTTCGAGAAATGAACGCATTTTGAGGCCGTTTTCGCTGAACGTGGCGTGTATCTGCCGCACCACTGTATCAACAAGGAATTTAGGAGTGTAAAATGCTGTCAGTACAGATGCTTTGATACCCTCTATGACATTGTGTCGCATGGGTTCTGTGAAATGAGGGTAAGCATTGATTAACTCCTGCAATCTTTGTATCGGTTCTTGCATATCACCACCTATGGGCTTGTCCGTACCTATATTCAACACTTCTTTGATACCCCCGAAACCAGAATATCGGGATAAAATTTCTTTTTCTTCCGCAGTGGCCTGCCTGCCTTGAACTTGGATTTTCATTGCCGTTTCTATGGCTTCCACGTTCGCTACCAATGATTTCAATTTGTTGTAACTCATAATTTAACCTTTCTTTTTTTCCCTTTTTTCGGCCTGTTTGCGACCTTTGGGATTTATTTTTCTGCCTCCAAAAGGTGGCGGAAACAATCTGACAAGGCTGATGCGGAAAAATACGCTCGACAGACGGAGAGGAAGATTTTTGCGGCTCACTCGCGGCGGAACGCCGGCATTGGCAAGATTGGAGCAGCCTATTACCTTTGCGGGAAAATAAGTCCACGAGAGGTCGCACGGCAGCAGCAAAACGATAATAAATGACAATCAAATAGAAAGGGATGAATAAAACTGTAAAACAGGGGTGTTAAAACAGGGTAACGGACAATCGGAACGGATTGCCCGTACTATAATCGGAGGAAGGTGAACTATAAAGGGAGGTGGAATCGGGTGGATTGGCCCATCTCTTGATAATTGCAGACTATTACTCTCAGAATGACGACTATATTAAATGTCGTAAAAAAATGCAACGGACTATTTTTTTTGTATCATGAGCGTATTATTCAGCAAATTAGTTGTATCTTTGTAATCGCATAGATTTTTTTGAAATGAAAACAGCTATACAGATTGCTAAAATAAGAGCAGTGGTACTCTACATCATGCAGAGTTTCACTCAAGGAGTGGACTATATAAAGTTATTTAAAATACTTTATTTTGCCCAACAGGACCATCTTGTCAAATATGGCAAAGTGATTGTCGAAGACTCTTTCAGAGCATTGAAGCATGGCCCGGTGCCAGCCTATACCTACAAGGCACTGCAAATTGCAGTAGGCAAACCCTTGGATGGGAATTTTGACGAGTTCCTTTCAGACATAGAGGTTCGTGACAAGAAGGTATATACTTCTGCCGTACCCGATATGGACTATATATCAGGTGCCAACAAACGTTGTCTTGACGCTGCTATCGCTAAATATAAGGATACAGACCCTTATGACTTGTCCGATTTGTCGCATGACTCGGCATGGGAAGAAGCGATGACACGCATTCAGGATGATCCTCAAAAAAACTTCATTACCATTATAGATATAGCCCGGGCAGGAAAAGCTACCAAGGACATGGTAGATTATATCCGAGAAAAGCAGATTGTCAAGAACGCTTTATCTTAAATCAAATGGACGACAAAACCGGTGCATTGGAAAAGCTGAAAGCTATAATGGCCAAAGCTGAGCAAGTAGATATGTCATCAGTCAAAATTGGTGACATTATTTATGTCCCCTTGGACGAAGAGGACGGACTGATACTAAAAGACGGATATAAAGACCGCAATAAATATATTGTTATTATCGGCTTTACTCCGGAAGGTGTCGCTATCGGTGCCTTACTGATAAATTCGGAAATAGATTCTTCCAAGAGGTCGGAAGAGCTACTGGACTGCCAATATCCTTTGATGGTTCGGAACTATCGTGATATTCTGGACTATGACAGTTGGCTGGATTGTTCCGATATATTCGAACTTTCAAAATTAAAAATCACGGAAAAGAACGGTAAACTGAAAGGTTGCCTGATTTCCGAAGACAGGGAACGGGTAATGCAGTTTCTAAGAGAGACAGAGGTGTTCGATAATGCAACTAAAAGACGTTATGGCATTATTAAATAATGGCGTTAAATCATAGGGAATGGATAGAATAGGTTTAGATACCAGAATTTCAAGGAAAGAATCGTTTCTATTGGCAAATGACGGTTTGTATTTAGGCAGATTGTCGTTGAACACATCTACTCCTGATTCCATATCCAACAACGAGAATATATACGGTAGTCACTTTTCAAGTATATCTTTCAAGAATCGGTATTCCATATATGGAAGTCCCAGTTCATCATTAAGTCCATACAATCCGAATACATTAACCCCACCAGTTATTTATTTAAGAGGTGAGAAAATCGGTTGTTTGAGTAAAAATGTGAATCTTACAAATCGTGTAGATCCGGACGTGCTTAATGACTGGATGATAAGTCAGCGATTATTTGATTAGTTTTCCATACAGAAAAATACATAAGTTTCCAATCGTAAATTGGGAACTTATGTATTTAGTAGGTCAAATGCTGATGCCGTCCTATAAAACGACTGGAGTTATCGTTGTAAGTAATAACTTCTTCAGACATCATTAATCTCTACTTTCCAATCTTATACATATTATCACGGGAGTCAAACCGCACACCGCAAAAAATGTAGTCAGGTGTACGCACTGCCCTTGCCGTGTATATATCCTTGCAGTTGCATTCTTCAAGGTATCCAGCCAAACTATCCACCATAATAGCGCAACTTAACTCCGCTGTTTGATGCTTGAACCGCCTGCCGTTTATTTCGACTAACACATAAGGGGCAAAAAAATCAAACGGGCTATTGCTTTCGGGGGATAAGATACCGATGTCTATCAGTCTGACAGGATTTAACTTTTCGTCCTTTGCCTTGTCGTTGTCCTTTTCAATTTGTTCACGTAGCAAGCGGAGATAGCAATCTTTCTTCGCTTCAAAAGTATGTATCGACTTAATCCACTCACGAATCCGTTTCTTAAAGTATGCCATACTATTGGAAACAAAGAGCGTTATCCGTCCGTCTATGACAAAACCGTAATCGGTCATACCACTCCATTTACCCATACATTTATGGCGTACAGGTTCCCATGTCTTGCCTCCTACAAGGGCAACAAATTCATCTACTGCTGCTTTCTCTTTCCTTTTCATTGTATATAGTTTTTAAAAATCAGGAATAGTTGCTTTCTCAATCAAAACGTTGTCGGCATAATACTCAATCGCCCCCGTAGTAACACCAATATCCTGACAAACTGTTCTGAGATAGTTTTGATAGTCGTTTCCAGAAAAGTTCTTACCACATAAGTTTTTGAAAATCATCGGAATGGATATATCGTCTGTACTCGATAGTATCACTTTGCCATTCTGCCTAATCTCTGTTTTCATAATGTTATTTTTTTATTGTTACTATTTCCCTTTGTTCAACCTGTTTGCGACCTTTGGGATTTATTTTTCTGCCTCCAAAAGGTGGCGGAAACAATCTGACAAGGCTGATGCGGAAAAATACGCTCGACAGACGGAGAGGAAGATTTTTGCGGCTCACTCGCGGCGG
>OIEU01000701.1_pt1 | contig 12971 bp, 10 predicted proteins | sample 1581831 | NCBI WGS metagenome assembly OIEU01 (sample SAMN03281007, study PRJEB24777) | human gut metagenome | isolation source: fecal sample PR166 from 1 month old female Malay infant, vaginally...
ATACATATTTCTTTTAGTAATTATAACAACGCTCGTCGTATATCGAGCTGTTTTATTCATAATTGCCTCATCATTCGTAAACCTGTTACTCTCTTTCGTGGTGTTTTACCCTTTCTCAACTTTTGATTCCACGAAACTGACTCACTTACATTTCATACAGTTCCATCCAACCACTACCATAAGGTCTTGGTTTCAACTGGTGCCTGACATCTTGATCATTTTTTTTCAGTTCATCAAGCTCCGTCAAAATGGAAGGCGTGATCCGATAAACTTCACATTCTATTTCACCATCACCTTCAACCACAGCAGGATAAAACCCTAAATCATAGAGTTTATACCCCGCTAATTTATACTCACCTAATAGCTGTGCGTAGGTCATCCAGTGATGGTTACCCTGATTTCGCCGTAAACTTCCATAAACAATAATTCGCATATAAATTAAAACTCAAATTGATAAAGCAGATCTATTGCCTGATTCATACCAGACACTGCTTGTAAATACAACCTGGGCATCAAGCGATAACGTAATGTTAACGTCGCTAGCGAATCAAATATACCCATCCCATACTTCACTTGTAAATCATCGGTTATCTTACCACTGACGACAACTTGTGAACTATCCCCTACACCTTGTGTATCTAACGCTAAATCAGAAATACCAAAGGTTTCGCCAATACGTCCTACGAGTTGTCCACTTTGTCCAACACCTAATCCTATTAGCATGGCTGTCATTTGTGCTGAATCAGAATCACCACTTGCTAATCCTTCCCCTCTTAACAAGTAGGATAATGCTTCTTGTTGTGTTTTGGCCGGCTCAGAGAATATTTCCACTTTCGGCTTATCCGCAAGTCCGGTGACTTTAACCCCAGCAATGACATTATCTGCCGTATTATCAGGGTTACGTATCGCTTCAATATTTAAGTATGGCTGATCAACCGGCCCTGAGAACAAGATTTGCCCTTTACGTACTTGTAAATCTTGTCCATAAGCTTTGAATTCCCCGCGAGGAATATCCACTTGACCATTTAATCCCAATCCTTGTTTACTTTGAGCAACTTTTAATGCCCCTGTTAATCTGGCTTTCAACCCAAAGGCATCTAATGTGACATCATCGCCAATATTAATCGCCAAATTACTTTGAATAGGTATAGAAGTCTGCTTTGGTGCTATAGGTTGTAATTCTTTGTCTAACATCACTTCATCAGAGGAAGCCGACACCGCAGACTCGGGTAATTCCTGCACCACGATACGAGCCCAAGGGATATCAATACGACCATCTAATTTAAGCAAATGTGGATTAGCTTCAAAAACTAAGTCTGGGTTAACATCTATACGAACCATTGGTGGTAATGACACACGCAGTTTGTTGCCATTCGCAGCCACCACGGCACGCCACTCATCTAGTTTGCGCCAGTCCGCATTCCCCGTCAGATTTAAATAACCTTCCGGTGTTTCGATTCTACCGCTTAAATCAGAAGTCGCACCATTAAAGCGAATATCGACATTCCCTTTGGTGATGTCAAATGGGATCCAGTGACCAACTACTTTTAACTGGTTAATACCAAACTGCCCAAATAGCAATGGTGATTGTGCATTCCCCCCTAAACGTAGCTGCGCCCCTACACTACCTTGCGCTATTTCACCTTTACCCAAGAAAGGCTTAATCAGATCTAATGTCAGGTTATCAATATCAACCGTACCTGATAATTGACGTGTTTTTTCTAGATCAGCAACATTGACATGGCCTTTAAAGTCACCATTACCGGCAATACTAATTAACCATTGCAAGGTCGCTTTACCATTATTGATACCCGCATTTAACGTAACTGCATCAAAATCAATAGGTAATACCGTACCATCGACATTTTGTTTTACACCAACGCCCTGACCTTTAAGGTTAACTGACGCTTTAGGTAATCCGCCTTTCGCATTCCAAGTTGCCGTAGCATCTCCCGTAAAGACACCGCGTAGCGCGGTTTCAGGAGGTAAGAATGGTTTTATCATGGCTAAATCAAAGCGTGTTAACGTGATTGCCGCACTACCACTCTCACCTACAGTGATCTCTTTAGGTACACACAGTTGTGCATTAGGATTTACCCAGCAATGTGAACCAATCGTCACTTGCTGTTTTTCCGCTAATAAATTTAGCGCCATCGCTTTATTTAAACGCCATTCGCCTACAGGCGTATCAAATGCGGTATTGTTAAGTGTGCCTTGCCACTGCTGTTTTTCTTTATCAAACGAGCCGGCTAATGTCAGGCCACCCGATACGGGTTCCCCATCCATTTTCAAGGTAAGCTTATGCTGTTTTTCTGTCCCGGCCGCATCTAGCGTTAATTGACGAATAATCAAATCAGCCTGTTTTAACTGACGTGCCGTAATTGCCAGTTTGCCACTGATCACGTCATCTGACTGAATATCACCTTTAACCACAACTGACCCAACACTGAGCTGATCTTGCCATTTGATCCCTTGTGCATTGATATCAGCAATAATTTTCGGCTTATTAATATCACCGCGAACATTCACTTTCCCTTTAATAACGCCCGCTAACCCCGGCACTAAACCATTTAACCCCGGAGCATTGATGTTCGCATCAAGCGCCCACTGATCACCTAAGTGCCCCGCAATATCGAGATTATTTTTACCTAGAATTAAGGTTAATTGAGGAATATTCCATTGCCCCGAATCATTACCATAGGCGTTTCCTCGCGCCTTAATAAGATTATTTTTTAAATTACCATCTAAGGTAATTTCAGGCACTCGTAGTTGCCAACTTCCTCCATACAGGCTACCCGTTGTGGCAATACGTCCATCTAATTTCGCTGGCATATCGGGATATTGTTTAGCTGTATTAATACCAGAGATAGTCAATAATGCATTCCAGCTAATCGCCTTACTCCAATCTGCCACACCGGTAATATCCGCATGACCTTGTAATGCAGCTAAACGCAAACGAGTGAGTGTTATTTTCTCTTCATTCCCTTTAGCGTCTAGGGTCAATTTGGCTGGCGGGATCTCTTGTCCTTCAATATTAGAACGTAATGAAAGATCATAATTATCCGTCTGCCCATTAAGACGTAGTCGAGTATCATTAAGTTGATACTGCACATCTCCCGTTAAAGGCCAACGCACTTTTTGGCTCTCTAAGGTTAATTTTAGTGGAAGATGTGCTTTAGCGAGCTCAGCTTGTGCATCAAGGCTTGCGGTAACAGTTCCTGTTAAAGAGAGTGCGAGTTTTAATTCATCAAGTATCGCACCTTGTAAGGACAGTGTCGCTTGCTGATCTTTAAACTCTTCCAGTCCTGCCATCTCACGAAGCATCGCTTGCATATCTAGATTAACCGGCCACTGTTTATCCAGTGTAATTTGACCGTTTAAACTGACTTTGCCTTCTGGCGCATCAATACTGAGCCTAGTGAGATTAACCTGTTGACCTTGCGTATTGGCTTGAAAAGAGAGTTGATTAATAGTCACAGGCGTATCACCACTAACTTGTAACTGTTTACCTTCTATCCCCTCCACATTGATATCAACAGGAATAATAATTTCGGGTAACTGCGCTAATAAAGGCTTGGCGAAAATTGTCTTAATAGTGTCAGCTAGTGCCTGCTCTTGCTCTTGCGGTGTTTTAGGCTCCGCTTGAGGCGTCGTTGCTGCAACTTCTTTTACATCTTGCGCCATGGCGGCAACACTACCGTCTTCGGGTGTTTTCGGTAACGCCACCAACAAATCATTAATGACCGTCGGTTTTAAGGTAATTTGACGCCCTTCCCATTGTGCTGCCGTAGTAAACTCATTGAGTGATAGGGCCATATCATCAATTTGTACACGCGTATTGGCTAATGAGAGAGAGTTTAAATAGATAGGTAAAGGGGCATTAAGCTCAGTTAAAGGCTCAGAAGGGGGTGTTTCTTGTGCTGGAGGGAGTGCACTGGTATCTACATTGACGATAACATCACGTGTGCCTAAGGCCTCAACACACAGTTGTTTATCCTTCAAGCAGCTTAAATTTAAGCCTAGTGATAACTCCCCCACATTGACGTCTACACCCGGCATTTGATACTCAACACCCGTTAAACGTAAATCTTGCCAACCGCCATTAACACTGTTAATGGTTAAACCTGGCACCCAACGAGCTGCACTATTAATGGCAAAATGTAGCCCTGATTGCGTCCCTAAAATCCATGCAAGAGCACCTAAAACCAGTAAAATGATGATAAGTAGCGTTAGTGTTATCCTTTTCAACCACTTCATCATAACTCAGCTCCTAACCCAATATAAAACTGTAACTTACGCTCTTCACCACTATTGACTGGAACGGCTAAATCAAACTTTACAGGCCCTACTGGAGATGCCCAACGAACCCCCGCACCCGCACCTGTTTTAAAATCACTTTTCGTAAAATCGTTAACGGCTTCACCACTATCAACAAATACAGCTCCCCACCAATTTCCAGTTACGTTATATTGGTATTCAGCAGATCCCGTTAGCATTCTTGATGCCCCTGTTAATTTACCTTTGCTATCTTCCGGTGAAATACTTTGGTATTTATAACCCCTAATACTTCTATCGCCACCAGCAAAGAAACGTAATTCGGGTGGTACTTTCTCAAATTGATTCGTTTCAATCCAGCCAAACGTCCCTCTGACCACAAAACGGTGGCCTTCCCAAGGTGTGCGTATCCACACTTGCTGAGCTTGTAGGGCGAGAAATTCAACATCAGATCCCCATATTTTATTGGAATAATCGACTGAATAACGTTGGCTATCCCCCCAATAAGGCATCATGCCACCCCGTTGGCGTACGCGACTTGCATTCGCACCAGGATAAAGCAACATGGTTGTATTGGTCACATCACCTTGGGTAAAGTGGCTCAGACTCCAGCGGGTATTAATACTGTATTGCCATCCCGTTGACATATCCCAGTTACGAGAAACGTTCAGTGTGGTGGTATCCGAACGAGTATCATTTAAATCTGTACGTTTATAGCCGCCTTGAATGCCATAATATTGTTCTAATGGGTTAACTTTTAATGGAATTTTATAATTAGCACCAATAGATTGCTCAGGCTTAGAAATACTCATATTCGATGTTAAACTATGGCCCCTAGAATTTATCCAAGGTTTATCCCACTGCATATTTAATCGAGGTCCGACATCTGTGGCAAAACCGCCCCCTAGCTCCATATAGTTACGTGAACGAGGGGTAACAACGGCATCCATTGGTAGCAAATAATTGCCTTCACTACGTGCTTTAGCGATATTAGGTGTGACAACCGCCGAATTAAACCATCCTGTGGCAGCTAAGCGTCGATTAAACTCTGCCAAATCTTCAGAAGAGTAATATTCCCCTTCTTTAAAAGGCACAATATTTTGTAGGTAGTCTTCACGAATTTGTGAGCCAGTATAATTCACTTTACCAAAACGGTAACGTTCACCACTATTAAAGACAAAATCCCAATAAGAGGCGTGATTATCTAAAGAGACACCGAGCTGGCTTTTTTCCATATCTGCATCAAAGTAACCACGACGAATAGCAAGCCCTGTTAACGAGCCTTTTAATTTTTCATATTCGGCATGATTTAACACACTATCAAGAGGGGGAGTGTTTTCTTTAATCACTTTGGCATATTGTTCATCTGTTTTAGCTCCCCCTTCCAGTACAATATTGACCCCTTTTAACAGTACGGGAATACCAAGCTCAACCTTTGCTGTTAATACAGGGCGTGTCGGAGGGGTATTTTCTTGATAAGAGAAAGTGACCGTTGGCTGATAATAACCTAAAGGCCGTAGGCCCTCTTTAATTGCCTTTTCAACACGCGCACGAAAACGCCCGTCTGGTGCAACTTCTTCTGTTGTTATGTTTGATAGCTGGACTCGTACATTCTTTTCGAGTTGCCCTTCTAAACCTTCTACTTTTAAACGTAAATTTGCCCCATAAGCAAAAGACGTTATAGAAGACAGACAGAGAACGTAGATAACGGAGTATCTCGGCACGTTTTCTCCTCAATATTATTTATATCATTCGGTAATTGACGACAAATAGTTTTAAGCTTTATTGTAGATTTAGTTTATAACAATATTAAACCTTTACCATAGTAAAGCGTTTACAAATATAAAATTTGGAGTTTACCTTGCAACATAAAGCTTATCATCCTGAGCATGCCGTAATCGGCAGCACAACGCCATTAGAAATTTCTGCTAATCATGCCGTCAATGGGCATTCTATCCGTGAGATCCCAGAAAATATGCAAATTGCTTATTTTGCCATGGGCTGCTTTTGGGGCGTTGAACGCCTATTTTGGCAACAACCCGGTGTTTATAGCACCAGTGCCGGTTATAGCGGTGGTGTAACAGAAAATCCCACCTATGAGCAAGTTTGCCAAGGCCGTACCGGTCATGCAGAGGTCGTTCGTGTGGTATTTGATCCGACCCTTATCAGCTATCAACAATTATTGGCTATTTTTTGGGAGAATCATGACCCTTCCCAAGGTATGCGCCAAGGTAATGATATTGGTAGCCAATATCGCTCGGCCATTTATACCCTAACCCCAGAGCAATATGCACAAGCTATTGAGTCAAAACAACGTTATCAACAAGCTATCAATAGTGAAGGGGCACATAAAGAGATCACCACTGAAATACAACCTGCCGGACCTTTCTATTTTGCTGAAGATTATCATCAGCAATACCTATTTAAAAACCCTCAAGGTTATTGTGGACTTGGTGGCATTGGTATCTGTTTTCCACCGGCAAACTAACACTAGCAGAAAATAGCAGGGCGATGATATAATTACGCCCTCTTATCTATCTTTGTGTCTATTTTTATAAAATAGTCTATCACAATATATTGATTTATCTTCGATTATTAACACTCAAGTATTACCCTCTGGATTTAATACTCTGGGTGATGTGAGCCTTATATGCTTAATAGTTTACTCATTGTGCTTTTGCTGTGTGCCATTAGCGCCTTTTTTTCGCTGTCTGAAATATCACTGGCGGCATCCCGTCGTATTAAACTCAAACAGTTGGTTGACGAAGGGAATATCAACGCCGCTCGTGTATTAAAAATGCAAGAAACCCCCGGTATGTTTTTTACCGTGGTACAAATTGGTCTTAACGCCGTTGCCATTTTGGCGGGTATTGTCGGTGAATCTGCTTTTTCCCCCGCATTAAAAGATCTCTTTTCCCGCTTTTTAGAAGCACCTCTCGCGCAACAATTAGGATCGGTCTGTTCATTTATTATCGTCACATCGATGTTTATTCTGCTTGCCGATTTAACTCCTAAACGTATCGGCATGATCAAGCCAGAAGTCATTGCACTGAAAATTGTTAATCCTATGCGTTTTTGTCTCGCCTTATTCCGCCCTTTAGTTTGGTTGTTTAATGGCATGGCAGATCTTATCTTTAAACTATTTAAAATCCCGATGGTAAGAAATGAAGATATTACATCTGATGATATCTTTGCGATTGTCGAAGCCGGTGCAGTAGCAGGTGTATTACGTAAACAAGAGCACGAATTAATTGAAAATGTGTTTGAATTAGAATCACGTACCGTACCATCAGCCATGACACCACGTGAAGATGTTGTCTACTTTGATCGCGAAGAGACAGAAGAAGATATTAAGCATAAAATTGCCACTCAGCCCCACTCTAAATTCTTAGTTTGTGAAGGGGATATAGACCATATTATTGGTTATGTAGATTCAAAAGAGCTACTCAACCGTGTGATCAATGGGCAAAGTCTTAACCTCAAAGAAGGTGTGCATATCCGTAAAGCCCTTATTATTCCGGATACCTTAACTTTATCTGACATGCTAGAAAGCTTTAAAACCTCAGGGGAAGATTTTGCCATTATTCTCAATGAATATGCGATGGTGATGGGCGTTATCACCTTAAATGACGTGATGACCACTTTAATGGGCGATCTGATTGGCCCGGGTCAAGAAGAGCAAATCGTCAGTCGTGATGAGCATTCATGGTTGGTTGAAGGTGGAACACCTATTGATGATGTTATGCGGGCATTAGATATTGATGATTTCCCAGATTCTAGCAATTACGAAACCATTGCTGGGTTTATGATGTTCCGTTTGCGTAAGATCCCCAAACGTACTGACTATGTGAAGTTTGCAGGTTATAAATTTGAAGTGGTGGATATTGATAACTATAAAATTGATCAACTGCTTGTCACTAAAATTGATGATATTCCGCCAGTAAAACCGGTTTTGCAAGAAGCAATACCTGCTCCTCAAACAACGGCAGAAGTGCCTTTTGAGCACGAAGAGCATAAAGCCTAAATCAACTGGTAACAAACTGAAATTAATAACTGAGTCTTATCGTAAAAGCACAAGATATAGACTCAGTTATCTATCAGATAAAAGTTAGCCCATTTCAGCTTTGAGTAAAACCACCTGCTGGTTAACTTCACTCATCACATTAAAATGCAGCTTATCTTTTATTTTCGGCAATAAAATTTTACCGTAATCGAACTCAAATGCGCCCATTCCTTTGATATAAAACCGTCCACGAAATAACGTCTTAACGTAGAGAGCAATTTTTTCTGGGTTATAGCGATTGAAGATCTTCATCTTTCAGTTAGTCTCCCATGCTCAGTTGTTAATTTAATCAGTCATAAAGACCGATCTTTATATACCAAATTTAAAGACCTAATTATAAGTACTAGGTTCCATTTATTTAAATTTCTTAACTATTTTTACACTTATTGACAGTAAAGAAGATAAGTCGAGACTGTGAATACTTTATCTTACACCCTATATGTTAAAAAAATGTATCAACAATGAGGTATTATTCTTTTTTAGCCTCTATGCTTAAATAGCCGATAAAGTCGAATTTAATAATAGGACAATAACGATGCACAAAATAACCTTGGCTGCACTTTTGCTTAGCACATCTACATGGGTATTTGCCCATAATATTACTGAAGAAACTCTCCTACCGGCGATCTCTGTGAGTGACAAAGGGGAGCTTCTTTATGATGGTGCCAAAGATAAATTTAGCTATCAAAATTGGAATAGCGGACTACTTAGTGGCAAAGTACGCACAATTCAACATATCGCTGGACGCAGTAAGGCTAAAGAGATGAATGCGCCACTGATTGAAGCCATCAAACAAGCCAAATTTCCACAAAATAGTTATCAGACAACCACTATCATCAATACTGATGATGCTATCTTTGGTACTGGGCCTTTTGTTCGCGGTAGTGTTGAAGACAGTAAAAAAGAGTTTCCTTGGTCACAATTTATTGTTGATGCTGATGGTGTAGCGCAAAAAGGTTGGGGACTAGAAAAAGAGAGTTCAGCAATTATTGTGCTGGATAAACAAGGAAAAGTTCGTTTTGTCAAAGAAGGTGTATTAAGTGGTGCAGAAATAACTTCCGCCATTAACCTTATCAATGACTTAATTAAAGAATAGTATTTAAATTATCTGTATCGGAGCCCTTTAAACTTAAGGGCTCTGCTCTCGTTATCATTAGAAAATAGAAACTCTAAAACCAGGATTTATCAGTGATTCTCTCGGTGAATAATCAAGTGTCACCCCTTTCCAATCGGTAACATGTGCCCCTGCGGCTATCGCAATGGCGTGTCCTGCTGCAGTATCCCATGTATGAGTAGGTCCAAAACGAGGATAAAGCTGAGCTTTTCCTTCCGCCACTAGACAAAATTTTAATGAAGATCCAACAGCCACTGTTTGGTGCTCACCCAATTGCGATAAATATTCTTTTAATTCATCATCTTGATGAGAACGACTAATAACAATCACGGGGGGTTCAGCACGGCTGACTTTTATTGGTAAACGCTGACCACAGGTTTCTTTCCATGCCTGTTTATTGGCTGCTGAGTAGAGAATATTTTGTACTGGTGCATACACAACGCCTAATACCGGCACACCCTGTTCAATCAACGCAATATTAACCGTAAACTCACCATTTTTATTGATAAACTCTTTGGTACCATCGAGGGGATCAATCAGCCAATAACGTTGCCAATGGCGACGTTCTTCCCACGCAGGAGGATCTTCTTCAGATAATTGAGGAATATCTGGCGCAATACTGGCAAGTCCTTGCTTAATAATTTGATGGGCGGCTAAATCTGCTGCAGTAACCGGTGAATGGTCACTCTTTTCCTGTACTTCAATTGGCGCTGATTGTTGATAAATTTGCATTATCGCCTGACCCGCTTGGCGGGCTAATTCGCTGACTTGTTCTAACATAATGCACCTCACTTATTTTTATAAGAATGGTACTCACTCTTATAAAAATCAATTATCTTGCACTCTCTTTACTCTAGTATAGAGACAAAAATAGCCGGAAAAAACCGGCTATAGTGTTATTTTTTGCAGAAGAAGAAATTATAAAATTTCTAATAGTTCTACTTCGAAAACTAATGTTGCAAAAGGAGGAATAGCCGCCCCCGCACCACGTTCACCATAAGCTAATTGGTAAGGAATATATAATTCCCATTTAGAGCCTACTGGCATCAAGGTTAATGCTTCAATCCATCCTGCAATCACCCCATTAACAGGGAATTCTGCTGGCTGACCACGCTGTACTGAGCTATCAAATACCGTACCATCGATTAAACGACCAGTATAATGCACACGAACATGATCAGTACGAGCTGGAATAGCACCATCTCCTGCTTTCAGTACTTTGTACTGTAAACCAGATTCAGTGACTTGCACGCCTTCTTTTTTTACATTTTCTGCTAAGAATACTTTGCCTGCTTCTGCCTGTGCCGCTTGACGCTCTTGACGAACAGCTTCAGCACGCTCATGCATAGTACGTAAAGCATTGTGTAACGTTTCAACAGGTACAGAAGGAGTATTGCCTTCTAACGCGTCAGTCAAGCCGGCAAGCAGTGCTGCTGGCTCTAATCCTTGGAGACCTGATTCAGTCAGTTGTTGACCGACTTGCAGACCAATACCGTAACTTGCCTGCGATTCAATAGAATCAAATGATGGTTTTGACATGAAAAAATACCTGTTTTTATGAAAGTTAGTGCCAAGAATAACAGTGGTAAGCTAGAGCGTAAACCTCCCGTCTTGGCTAATCGCGATTATTCGTCGAAAACGCCATCAATTTGCGCTATTTGTCATGGATTTTGACCTTTCTTGACGATATTTTTCAGACTTTTTTTCACAAGCCCCTCACACAAGCATATAATTAAAGACAAGGTAGCTCTGTTAACCCAGCGCTCAATATCAATATATATGTTCAGAGAGGTACGAAGTGAAAATAACTGACAATCCCTATTTCCGTGAACAAGGATATATTGACGGTATTTGGTGTGATGCAAAAAGCAAAGACACGGTTGAAGTGATTGATCCTGCAACAAATCAGCCCATTGGTACTGTGCCAAATATGGCAACAGAAGAAGCCAAAGCGGCTGTTGATGCAGCCGCCAAAGCATTACCGACATGGCGTGCGTTAACCGCACATCAAAGAAGCACTTTACTGCAACGCTGGTTCCAACTGATACAGGATAACAAGCGTCAACTTGCAGAACTGATGACGTTTGAACAAGGTAAACCCGTGGCCGAAGCGGAAGGCGAAATCACCTACGCAGCCTCATTTATTGAGTGGTTTGCTGAGCAAGGTAAAAGAACCAACGGTGAAATTATCCCCTCCCCTTCATCAGATAAGCGTCTAATGGTGATCAAACAAGGGATTGGTGTTTGTGCGGCTATCACACCTTGGAACTTCCCTGCTGCCATGATCACCCGTAAAGCAGCCCCAGCATTAGCCGCGGGGTGTACTATGGTGATAAAACCTGCCAACGAAACCCCCTATACAGCCCTTGCATTAGCTGAATTAGCCGCGCAAGCAGGAATACCTGCCGGTGTTATTAATATTGTCACCGGTGATGCAGTTAAAATCGGTGAAGTGTTCACATCAGACAACCGCGTGCGTAAATTGAGTTTTACTGGCTCTACAGGGGTTGGCCGTTTATTAATGCGCCAATGTGCTGACAGTGTGAAAAAAGTCTCACTGGAGCTAGGGGGAAATGCGCCATTTATTGTCTTTAATGACGCCGATATTGAGAAAGCGGTTGCAGGTGCTATGGGGGCGAAATTCCGTAACGCCGGACAGACTTGCGTGTGTGCAAATCGTTTTTATATCCATAAAGATGTATATCAACAATTTAGTGAACGCTTTGTTGCAGAGGTTAAAAAACTAAAAGTCGGTAATGGCTTTACCGAAGGCGTGACTATTGGGCCTCTTATTAATCATAAGGCGGTAGAAAAATCACAATCACTCCTTGCTGATACCTTACAACGCGGTGCGACACTGCTATGTGGTGGTGAAAGAGATAAAGCAGGTGAAAATTTCTTTCAGCCTACCGTGGTCGGTAATGTGCCTGCTGATAGTCATATTCTTGAAGAAGAGATCTTTGGCCCCGTGGCACCTTTAGTCATTTTTGACAATGAAGAAGAAGTAGTACATCTAGCCAATAATACCATCTATGGCTTAGCCGCTTATTTCTACAGTGAAGATCCACAACGTATTTGGCGTGTGGCTGAAAATCTAGAATATGGCATGGTCGGTATTAACACAGGTCTAATTTCCAATGAAGTGGCTCCTTTCGGTGGTATAAAGCAGTCTGGCTTAGGTCGTGAAGGCTCTGAGCATGGTATTGAGGACTATATGGAAATGAAATACCTCTGCCAAGGCCTGTAAACGAGGCCACTGATTAACAGTAAAAGTCATCGCAAGGACGCGATTGCTTTTTGCAACCATTATCTCTTATTAATTGACATCCTCCACGCCCTAAAGGACGTGGATCCCTACTGCGTTCAGACTGATGTCTGAATCACCTCGGCGGGTTCCTGCTTCGACGGGCGGTCTGACTGCACCCTCCCTCCACAGGCAAGCACGGCATGTCCTGCCGCTAAAATGTTACGTGCCCCGTTGATATCAGCATTCGCTGTATATCCACATTCAAGGCACTC
>OIEU01000719.1_pt1 | contig 12671 bp, 9 predicted proteins | sample 1581831 | NCBI WGS metagenome assembly OIEU01 (sample SAMN03281007, study PRJEB24777) | human gut metagenome | isolation source: fecal sample PR166 from 1 month old female Malay infant, vaginally...
TCGATACCTTGCTGTAGACCTTGTTCAAGACCTTGCTTTAATCCTTGCTGATGGCCGCGTTGTTCCAGAAACTGGGCAATATTCATTAGCGTCTCCTTATGCGGCCGCCGGGGGACGTTTTGCGCAAGATGGCGCAAAAAAGCAACCGGATCGGCGGCGTTTCCTGCCTGTAATAAATAGTGCAACAGCGTCTTAAGCTGCCTGCGGCTAGTGTATCCCAGCGCCAGGAGCCTGACCAGTTGCTCATGCAGGTCCATCAAATCCCGCTGGCGAATATGCTTCTGCAGCAGCTCCAGCATCGCCACGCGCCGGTGGCGCATGATTTCATCGTCCGGGGTGCTAGTGATATCAATTAAGGGAAAATCTTCACCATAGATCCGCCGCGCGATGTCCGGATCGGCAAAGCCTGCCAGCCAGCACATCGGGTAAGGCCAGGGAGAAACGCGACCATGATAAAACAGCAGCGGGATCACCAGCGGCAGCTGCGTATGCCCTTTATCCAGATGACGCTGCATCGCGGCTATCGCATAGCGCATCAGGCGAAATGCCATATGGCGGTCCGCCGAGCTTTGGTGCTCTATCAACAGATAGATATAGCCCTCCCCCGCCTGCGTTTGCAGCGAGTAAAGGATATCGGAATGACTCGCCCGCAGTTCGTCGTCGATAAAGCTCCCGGACTCCAGCCGCAGCGTGTTCAGATTACATAACGCGCGCAGCGGTGCGGGAAGGTGAATGTCCAGAAAATCCCTGGCCGTCGCCCGATGCGACAGCAGGTGTTTAAATACAGCATCGTGGGGGGAATTCGTCGCCCTTTCCATGGCGGTGCTCCATACAATCATTTTCGCTTAACGTAGCACTCAACAAGACCTGAACTGTATTTCGCTTGCAGTTTACCGAGGCGGCTCGCAAACTATTTCACCAGCATACCGCCCCATCCCTCTGCAGGAGAAAACCCATGCGCCAAAGGACGATTGTTTGCCCGCTGATCGAGAATGAAGGCCATTATCTGCTTTGCAAAATGGCCGCCGACCGCGGGGTTTTTCCCGGGCAATGGGCCTTATCCGGCGGCGGCGTGGAGCCAGGGGAACGTATTGAAGAGGCGCTGCGGCGGGAAATACGCGAAGAGCTCGGCGAAAAACTCATCCTTACCCATATCGCGCCATGGTGCTTTCGCGACGATACCCGCGTCAAAACTTACCCCGACGGGCATCAGGAAACGATCTACATGATCTATCTCATCTTCGACTGCGTGAGCGCCAATCGCGATGTGACGATCAACGAGGAGTTTGACGATTACGCCTGGGTCAAAGCCGAAGATCTCAAAAACTACGATCTTAATGCCGCCACCCGCGTTACTCTCAGCCTGAAAGGGCTACTTTAGTCCAGCATACCGCGTTCAACCCACCCGGCGTTATGCCGCGGGATAAGGCGGGTGGCTACGATACGGTCGCATGCGTCTGCTGCCTGACCCACTCGCACAGCGCCCGGCGCGAAATCTTAATCCCGCCGTTTTTTAACGTTTCCGGCAACCGCAGCCAACGCACCGGCTGCTGAAAACGCGCTAACCGCTCAGCGCTCCATGCCGCCAGCGCGCTCAACTCGCAGCCGTCATCGCATTCCACCACCGCTACCGGGCGCTGGCCATATTCCGCATCATCCAGCGGCACGATAAACACCTGCTGTACCCGTGGATGGGCGAGTATCACACGCTCGACCTCTTCCGGTTGAATACCTTCTCCACCGCTAAAAAAGAGGTTATCCAGTCGCCCAACAACCGTCAGCCGACCGTTATGCAATGCTCCGCGATCGCGCGTCGCAAACCAACCTTCATTGTTGGTTAATGACAACAATTGACCATCCCGCCAGTAGCCTGCGGCCATACTCGACGCCCGCAGCCAGATCTCGCCGGCGACTATTTTCACCTCTCGCCCCGGCAGCGCTTCGCCAACATCCGCAGCGCCGTCGGCCTCTTTGGCACACACGGTGGAGGCGAATTCGGTGAGGCCATAGCCGCAGAAGCTGCGTATGCCCTGCTTTCGCGCCCGTTCAGTCAATTCGACCGGGATCGACGCGCCGCCGAGCAGCACCGCCTTGAGGGAAACCGCAGCATCATCATTCAGCAGGCGCCATAGCTGAGTCGGCACCAGCGAAGCATGGGTACAGCCGTGCAGCATCTGCGCCAGCGGCTGTTTGTCACGTACCGTGAGTCGCGCGCCGGCCAGCAGCCAGCGCCAGACGATCCCCTGACCGGAGACATGGAACAACGGCAGCGACAGCAGCCAGTCATCTCCTGCGGCAAACGGCATCAGCGCCAGCACGCCAGCCGCGCTGGCCAGATGGGCGTTGGCGCTATGTACCGCCGCTTTCGGCAGGCCGGTTGAACCGGAGGTCAACGTCATCGACACCAACCGATCGCCATGCCAACAAACGGCACAAGCGCCTTCTGCCGCCTGCAGAGTTAACGCCGGTAAATTCCCCGGCAGCGTATCACCGTTAAGCACCAGTTGATGCTGTACGGTTAACGCAGGCAGCAGTTCCTGCAGCAACACCGCTGGCAGCTGCGGATTCAGCGGCAGCACCCGCGCCCCGCACTGTAGCAGCGCCAGCCATGCCAGCAGAGTTTCCGGCTGGTTATAGGCCCGGAGCGCCACGCCCTGCCCTTCCATTACGCCCTGCGCGGCAAAACCAGACGCCAGCGCGTCAACCCGCGCGCATAGCTCCCGCCAGGTCAGCGGCTGGTTATTCAGACGTAAGGCGAGGGCCTCTCCGCGCCGCTGACGCCAATGCCGCCAGGGCCAGTCGTTAAAGGTCACAGCAGCGGCTCCAGCGCATCAATGTTGAGCACCGGCAGCGCACTTTCGGGCCACGGCCGTACCAGCTGGGCGCCCATCAGCGACAGCGTATCCAGCCCAGGAATAGTCTGCGGCGTCAGCCAGGCGGCAATCCGCGCCAGCTGGGTTAAGCCGAGACTGGACTCGATCGACGAGCTGATCACTACGCTCAACCCCAGCGCATGCGCCGCGGCGACCTGTTGCTGCACCTTCTGCAAACTGCCGGTTAGCGTCGGTTTGATCACCACCGCACGCACCCCCGGCTCGGCGACAAAGCGGAAATCCGCCTCGCGCAAGCTTTCATCCCAGGCGATAGCGATCCCTGTCTCGCGGCTAAAGGCCCGAGAATCCTCCCGCGTTTTGCAAGGTTCTTCAAGAAAAGCAATGCGCTGGCGGTACGCCGGATTAACGTATTTGGCGAACTGTTGCGCTTTGAGCGGCGTCCAGGCGCGGTTGGCATCGAGCCGCAGCTGCAGGTCGGGGATCGCCTCCAGCAGCAGATTGACCACCATACCGTCGCGGACCGCCTCCCAGAGGCCAACTTTGACCTTAGCGACCTTCTCGCCGGGCATCGCCGCCAGTCTGGCGAATAGCTCATCCGGATCGCCGGAGCAGAGCGGCGCCGCGCGATAATCCGCGGCCTGCGGTAGTTCGCCGCCAAGCTCCGCCTGCGCGCAGCTGATGCCAAACGCGACGGAGGGCTGCGTGGGAAGCGGCGGCTCGGCGCCGTCGCGCCAGGCCTGTGCCCATGTTAACAGCGCCATTTGCGCCTCTTCCAGCGTCTCGACACTGAATCCCGGCAGGGGAGAAATTTCGCCCCAGCCTTCGCGTTCCCCCTCCTGCAGGCGGATGAACAGCCCGTCGCGGGTTTTTAACCGCCGCTCGCGCAGCACCACGCCCGCGTCCATCGGTATCTGCCAGCGGTAAACCTGCGAAACGCGCATTATGGATTCCGTTTAAATTTGCTGAAGTCCGGCTGACGTTTCTGGTTGAAGGCATTGCGGCCTTCCTGCCCCTCTTCCGTCATATAGAACAGCATGGTGGCGTTGCCCGCCAGCTCCTGCAGACCAGCCTGGCCGTCGCAGTCGGCGTTCAGCGCCGCTTTCAGGCAGCGCAAGGCCATCGGGCTGTTCTGCAGCATTTCACGACACCAGCGCACGGTCTCTTTTTCCAGATCCGCCAGCGGTACCACGGTATTCACCAGCCCCATGTCCAGCGCCTGCTGAGCGTCATACTGGCGGCACAGGAACCAGATTTCGCGCGCTTTTTTCTGCCCGACGATCCGCGCCATATAGGAGGCGCCCCAGCCGCCGTCGAATGAGCCGACTTTTGGCCCGGTCTGGCCGAAGATGGCGTTTTCCGCCGCGATAGTCAGATCGCACATCATATGCAGCACGTGACCGCCGCCGATAGAGTAGCCGGCCACCATCGCGACCACCGGTTTCGGGCAGGTGCGGATCTGACGCTGGAAGTCGAGCACGTTAAGATGATGAACGCCGGAGTCGTCCTGATAGCCGCCGTAGTCGCCGCGGACTTTCTGGTCGCCGCCGGCGCAGAAGGCTTTCTCACCTTCACCGGTCAGCACGATGACGCCGATATTGTCGTCATACCGGGCATCCGCCAGCGCCTGGATCATCTCTTTGACGGTCAGCGGGCGGAAGGCGTTGCGCACCTGCGGACGATTAATGGTGATTTTGGCAATCCCGTCAGTCGATTTGTGATAGCGAATATCGGTATAGCCTTCGGAGCAATCGTGCCATTCAACGGGGGCGTAGAGCATTGCTTCATCAAGAGAGATCATAGAATGTCCTTCAGTTAACTTGCCAGAATCTGCGCCAGACAGGCAATCACCGCCGCCGGGTTGTCCCGGTGCGCGTTGTGTCCGGCATGGTGAATAAGATGGAGATCCGCCGCGAGCGTCTGCGCGATGGCGCGAAACTTCGCGTCGCGCTCGCCGCACAGGTAGTGAAAAGGAAAATCGCGCGCCTGCAGAGACGCGCGCAGATCGGCCTGCGCGGCAAGGGAGGTTGCCTGCAGCATCGCCGCCAGCGTCGCGCCGTTGTTCCGGCTGCGTAAGGCGACCAATGACTCACGCTGCGCGGCATTCAGCGAAGCGAAGACCGGCTGCTGATACCAGTCGGCAAAGACCTGCTCAAGCGGCTCGCGGCGAAAACGTTCCGCCCAGGCGCGGTCATTGCTGCGCCGCGCCTGCCGCGCCTCTACATCCTGCAGGCCCGGATGGCCGCCTTCAACGATCAGCCCGCGCATGCCTGCGCGCGGCTGGCTGGCGAAGTTCATTGCCACCCGGCCGCCCAGCGAGTAGCCGATCAGCCAATACTTATGTATGTTGTAACTATTAAGCGTAGACTGCAGCAAGGTATTGACCCCGGCAAAGTCCTGCACCGCGATATCCGCGGAGCCGCCGTGCCCCGGCAGATCGAGGTACAGCCGCGGCCAGGCGGGAAAGGCGTCGCCCACTTTCCGCCACTCGTTGCGGTCGCCGGAAAAACCGTGCAGAAACACCAGCCAGGGATAGCCCGGCTGGCCGTTGTCGACAGCAGCGCTGAGGATCACAGGTGACTTACCTGCGCCAGCAGCTGCTGGAGGGTCTGCGCGCCGTCGGTCTCATTGACCGCCAGCTCAATCACCGTCGCCCCCGCCCTGCGCCAGGCGCCGGCCAGCGCCTCATCCAGCGACGGCCAGTCATCAGGGCGATGATAGGCCAGGCCGAACATCGCCGCCGCGTGGCTGAAATCCACGTCCTGCGGCATTAAATAGAACTGACGGCGTTCGTCCTGCGGCGTCGGCAGCATAGAAAAAATCTGCCCGCCGTTGTTATTCACCACGATCAGCACCAGCGGCGCCGACGCCTGGCGAAGCAGGGCCAGCGAGTTGAGATCGTAGAGCGCGGAGAGATCGCCAACGATGGCCAGCGTCGGTCGGGCGCTGGCGCGCTGCACGCCGGCCGCAGTGGCGATCAGGCCATCGATGCCGCTGGCGCCGCGGTTGCTGTAGACCGGATACCCGGCCGGCAGCTGCGCCAGGGCGTCGATCAGGCGCACCACCAGGCTGTTGCCAACAAACAATTGGCCCTGCTCCGGCAGATAGCGCCGAATACGCTGCGCCAGCTGCGCTTCGCCAAAAGGCTCGTTGCTGGCGACCGCAGCCTGCCACGCCTGCCCGGCAAGCTGTGGGATCACCGTCGCCCACGGCTGGCGTTTCTCCGCCGGATGTAATTCGAGCCAGCGCTCAACGCTTGAGAGCAGACGGCGACCGCGGTGCTGCGCCGGGTCGAGGCGACCGGGCAGATTATCCACCAGCCAGTATTCATCCGGCTCGCAGGTCGCCTGCCACTGGAGCACGCGTTTGCCGGTCAGGCTGCTGCCGAGTTGCACGACGATCTGCGCCTGCGCCAGCTCGCTGACCGCTTTGCCGTTGCCCAGCCACAGGTCGGCGCACGGCAGCGGCTGCCCGGTCTGCGACAGGACATCGCCGATCAGCGGCCAGCCGAGGGTCTGCGCCCACTCAGCGACCTTTTTCCCTTCCGCGGCGCTCATTCTGCCCGCCACGACGACGCCGCGTTTTTGTCGCCAGAAGAACCAGTCGCGCTGCTTCTCGCTCTCTAACTGCAGCGCCTGGCGCAGCCAGGGTTTGTCGCTCTGCCACCAGTTGCCGAGCTGCTGCTGCCACTCCACGCCGGTCTCATCCATATCACCATACAGCGGTTCAGCGAACGGACAGTTAATATGCACCCCGCCGGCGTGCAGCGCGCCCAGCGCCTGGTCGATGGTTGAGACCAGCCAGCGGGCAGGAATATCCTGCGAGGGACGCGGCAAAGAAATCGTCTGCGCAGGATGGGAGGCAAACATCCCCGGCTGGCGGATAGCCTGGTTCGCGCCGCAGTCGATCAGCTCCGGCGGACGGTCGGCGGTCAACAGGATCAGCTTTTCACCGGTGAGCCCTGCCTCAATCAGCGCCGGATAGAGGTTCGCGGTGGCGGTCCCGGAGGTGACTATCACCGCCACCGGCTGCCGGCTGGCCTTCGCCAGGCCGAGCGCCAGGTGGCCGAGGCCGCGTTCGTCGAAATGGGTATGATGGAAAAAGGCGCGGTTTTCCGCCGCCGCCAGGGTTAAGGGTGTCGAGCGCGAGCCCGGCGCGATGCAGATATGCTGCACGCCATGGCGCGTTAAAGCTTCCAGGATCACCGCCGCCCAGCGTCGGTTAAATGCGCTTACTGACATGAAATTGTCCGGTATCAAATATTGATGCTAAGTATAGATAAGGCAAAGTGACGTCGTTTTGATATGCATCGTCATTCAAGCTTTATGGACACAGCAGCGAGCGCAGCCCGGCCGCTTTGTTGTCTATCTCCTGCCACTCCTGCTGTGCATCAGAGCCGCTGACGATCCCCGCCCCGGCATACAGCCGCAGGGTGTCGTGGTTCACTTTCGCCGAACGCAGCGCCACGCAAAACTCGCTTTGCGCCAGTGACAGATACCCGGCGGACCCGGCGTACCATTCGCGGGAAAACGGTTCATGACGCTGAATGAACGCCAGCGCCGCCCGGCGCGGCAGGCCGGCCACCGCGGCGGTGGGCTGCAGCTGCAGCAGACAGCGGCTGTCGTCAGGCGCCGCCAGCTCGGTCCAGATGCAGCGTCGGAGATGCTGCACCTTACGCAGCCTCACCACCTGCGGCGGCAGGACGTCCAGCGTCGAGGCCTCACTCTGCAGGCGCTGGCAGATATCCTCTACCACCAGCATGTTTTCCCGCTGGTTTTTGTCGTCTTTCATCAACCAGTCGGCCAGTTGCTGCGCCTTCGCGTCTTCCTGATGGTTCGCGACGGTCCCCGCCAGCGCTTCGGTGCGCAGCAGCGCGCCGCGCCGGCGCCACAGCCGTTCCGGCGTGGAGCCGAAAAATGCCTGCCGGGCATTGAACGCCATCAGGAAATGAAAACAGTTAAGATTGCTGCGCCGGCTAGCCGCCATGATGCTCACGGCGTCCAGCGGGGCGGCAAACTGCAGGTCGGTTGCCCGCGCCAGCACTACTTTATCCATTTCACCGGCGCTGATCGCCTTAGCCGCCCGCGCAATCATTGCCTGCCATTGAGGATAGTCGGATGAGTGGCGCTCGCTCAGCAACGGCGGTATGGCGCCGGGAGTCGCCTGAGTGGTTGTCAGGCTGGCGAGAAACGCGCGGGCCGTCGCGGCATCCTCACGCAGGGAGATATCACTATGCAGCACCAGCCGCAGCATGGCCCTGCCGCCGCACCGGCGCCACTCCAGACGCGGCAGCGCCAGGCTGCCCTGCTGCGGTTCAAACGCATTCAGGCCGCAGATACGCAGATCCTGCCGGCCGGACTGGCGTAAAAAGCGGTTCGCCGCGTCGAGCGAGGTAAAGGTTTTTACCGCCCCCAGCGTCGCCAGTTCCTCATCGCCATTGCGCTGCTGCCAGTAAAACTGCGGCCATTGCGCCTGCTGGCCGCACCATAGTAGCGGATCGAAGGCATCATTCAGCGGAAAGGCAACATCGATAATTCGCGTGCCGGGCGAGTCTGGAAATGACTCGCCCAGGCCGTCTTGCAAACGGGCCAGCGCAGTGGAAACAGACAGCACGCAAACCTCCACGGTAGTAAAACCCCACATTATAAGGGGTTCGACGGCGGAATAGCAGTACCCATGATGAGGGAGCGGGTTTTATCTTACCCGCTCGCCGGGTCAGAGCAGCGTCTGGACGAGGGTGCAGAGGAGTCAGACAGCGCGCTTTTCTCGCGCCATGCCAATATGGGGGATGCCATCCTCATCATAGACCTCGGTCACCGGCGTAAAACCAAAGTGGGCGTAAAAGGATTGCAGGTGCGCCTGCGCCCCGAGGTAAATCGCCTTTTGCGGCCAGTGCTGCTGACAGCTGGCCAGCGCCTGCTCCATCAGCTGATAGCCGAGCTTCGCACCACGGGCGGCGGGGCTGACGATGACCCGGCCAATCACCACCGGCGCAAACTCCTCTTCGCTTTTGAGGATCCGCGCGTAGGCCACCAGTTCGCCATCGCGCCAGCCGAGCAGATGGCGATTTTCACCAACCAAATCATCGCCGTCGACATCCTGATAGACGCACTGCTGCTCTACGACAAAGACTTCACTGCGCAATTTCAGCAGCGCATACAGCTGGGGAACGATGAGTTCACTATGGTGGAGATCCTGCCAGGTCATCATCTGCTGCTCCTTATTGATATACTGATACTTTGCGACTCGCCCTGAGGACACTGGACGATGGAATTAACTTTTTTGGGGACATCCGCCGGGGTGCCGACCCGCACGCGTAATATGACGTCGATAATACTCAATTTGCAACAGCCGACCCGCGCCGAAATGTGGTTGTTTGACTGCGGCGAAGGGACCCAGCATCAGTTTCTTCACACGCCCTACCATCCCGGCAAACTGAATAAGATTTTTATTACCCATCTGCACGGCGACCACCTGTTCGGCCTGCCCGGTCTGCTGTGCAGCCGCTCGATGCAGGGAAACTCTCTGCCCCTCACCCTCTACGGGCCAAAAGGACTCAAAGAGTTTGTTGAGACCGCGCTGCGCCTGAGCGGTTCGTGGACCGACTATCCGCTCACCATCATCGAAGTCGGCCCTGGTCTGGTGTTCGACGAAGAGGGCTATCGGGTCACCGCGTATCCGCTCAGCCATCCGGTGGAGTGCTATGGGTATCGCATTGAGCAGCATGACAAGCCCGGCACCCTCGACGCGGCCCAGCTGATTGCCGATGGCGTGCCTCCCGGGCCGCTGTTCCATCAACTCAAGCGCGGACAGCGCGTCGAGCTGGCAGATGGCCGGGTCATCGACGGCAGCCGCTATCTGGGGCCAGCGACCCCGGGTAAAACGCTGGCCATCTTCGGCGATACCGCCCCCTGCCCGCAGGCGCTGGAGATGGCTCACGGGGCGGATGTGATGGTCCACGAAACCACCCTTGAGCAGGCGATGGCGGAGAAAGCCAATAGCCGCGGCCACTCTTCCAGTCAGCAGACCGCGGCGCTTGCCAAAGAAGCGGGGGTCGGTACGCTGATCGCCACCCACTTTAGCTCGCGCTACGATGCCGAAGGCTGTCTGCGTATGCTGGCGGAATGCCGGGAGATTTTCCCTAACACGCTGCTGGCAGAAGACTTTATGGTCTACAAGATGGCGTAAAATCCGGGCATAAAAAAACCGCCATCCCGGCGGTTTTTTATTGAGTCAATCAACTTACATCAGCGGCGTCGCCAGCTGCACGATGCTAATCAGCGGCTGCGGCCAGATACCGAGCACCAGCACCAGCAGCGCGGAGATCAGCACCACGATACCGCCGGCGCTGTACTGCCAGTTTGACGGCGCATCGCGATTCAGTTGCTCCGGCGCGCTCAGGTACAGGCTCACTGCCACGCGCAGGTAGTAGTAGAGACCGATCGCCGAGCCGACAACCACCGCGGCAACCAGCCACCACAGATGCGCATGCACACCGACGGCCAGCACGTAGAACTTACCGATAAAGCCGAGGGTCATCGGGATGCCGGCCAGGGAGAGCATCATCACCGTCATCACAGCCGACAGGATCGGACGGTGCCAGAACAGGCCGCGGTAGGAGAACAGCGAGTCAGCATCCGGACCGCGGTACGGGCTGGACATCAGGCTGACCACGCCGAACGCGCCGAGGCTGCTGAACAGATAACCGGCCAGGTAGACGCCAACGGCTTCCATCGACATTTCGCCGCTCTGCAGGGCGATTAACGCCACCAGCAGATAGCCGAGATGGGAGATGGAAGAGTAACCGAGCAGGCGCTTAATGTTGGTCTGGCTCAGCGCCATCAGGTTACCGAAGATGATAGAGGCGAAGGCGATCAGGCCCAGCACCACGCGTACCGCTTCGCTGTTGCCCACCGGCATGTACAGGAACAGACGCATCACTACGCCGAAGATAGCGATCTTGCTGGCGGTCGCCAGGAAGGTGGAGACCGGCGCAGGCGCCCCCTGGTAAACGTCCGGCGTCCACAGGTGGAACGGCACCAGCGACAGTTTAAAGCCAAGACCGACGATCATCAGACCGAGGCCCGCCAGCAGCAGCGGCTCGTGCAGCATGTTGTCCGCCAGGCTTTTGCCCAGCGCGAGGAAGGACAGGTTGCCGGAGTTCGCATACACCAGCGCCATACCGAACAGCAGGAAGGACGAAGCTGCCGCGGAGAGGATGGTGTATTTGATGCTCGCTTCCAGCGAACGCTTCTGGCGGAAGGCGTAACCAACCAGGCCGAACAGCGGCAGCGAAATCAGCTCAATACCGAGGAACAGCGCCGCCAGATGATTCGCACCGGCCAGCAGAATGCCGCCCAGGGCGGCGATCAACACCAGCAGGTAGAACTCTTCTTTGTTGTCCTTGTAACCCTCAAGCCACGGGTAGGCGAAAGTACAGGTCGCGAGGCTCGCCAGCAGCACCAGACCGGTGTAAAGCATGGCGTAGCCGTCAACGCGGATCAGCGGCGTGACGTCCATCGCCCCGTTCTGGCCGACGAACCAGAGCGAGACCAGCGCGGCGTTAAGTCCAAGAACCGACAGCGTGGCATTGAGAAAATGATTGCGTCGCCACGCAATGGAGAGCATCACAACCACCACCGTCAAGCCGACGATCAGCAGCGGTAGCAGTGCGATCAGTTGTTGTGGAGTTATTGTCATGGCGAATTACGGCCTTGTAGTAGAAACAGAATTAACAAACCACTGCTGAATGTTGCTCATCGCAGCATGCGAGGTGTCGAGGATCGGCTGCGGGAAGAAGCCCAACAGCACCAGCAGCACCACCAGCAGCAGGATGATAGACAGTTCACGCAGGGACATCCCCGGCAACTCTTTCGCCGCCACTTCGCTCTTCGCTTTACCGAAGTAAGCGCGATGTAACATCGACAGCGAGTAAACGGACGCGAATACCAGACCAAAGGTGGAGATGACGGTGATCGTCGGCACCACTTTATAGCTGCCGAACAGGATCATAAATTCGCCGACGAAGTTACCGGTGCCCGGCATCCCCAGAGTGGCGACCGCGAAGAACATCGACATCGCCGGCAGCCATTTAATTTTGCTCCACAGACCGCCCATTTGGCGCATATCGCGGGTATGCAGACGTTCGTACAGCTGGCCGCAGAGAATAAACAGACCCGCCGCGGACAGACCGTGAGCAATCATCTGGATCACCGCTCCCTGATAGGCCAGCTGGCTGCCGGTGTAGATAGCAATCAGCACGAAGCCCATGTGGGACACGGAGGTGTAGGCGATCAGGCGTTTAATATCGGTCTGGGCGAAGGCCATCCACGCGCCGTAGAAGATACCGATCACGCCCAGCCACATGGCGATGGGCGCAAACTCGGCGGAGGCATTCGGGAACAGCGGCAGCGCAAAGCGCAGCAGGCCGTAGGCGGCGGTTTTCAGCAGGATCCCCGCGAGGTCGACAGAGCCGGCGGTCGGCGCTTGGGAGTGAGCGTCCGGCAGCCAGCCGTGCAGCGGCACCACCGGCATTTTCACCGCGAAGGCGATGAAGAAGCCGAGCATCAGCAGGTATTCCACGCCGTGAGACATCGGGGTTTTCAGCAGATCTTCATAGTTGAAGGTCCACACGCCGGTGGCGTTGAAGTGGACGAAGGCCAGCGCCAGAATGGCAATCAGCATCACCAGACCGCTCGCCTGGGTATAGATGAAGAACTTGGTAGCCGCTGTGATACGCGTTTTACCGTCCGAGGCTTTGTGGCCCCACAGCGCGATCAGGAAGTACATCGGCACCAACATCATTTCCCAGAAGAAGAAGAACAGGAACATGTCGATGGC
>OIEU01000723.1_pt1 | contig 12617 bp, 10 predicted proteins | sample 1581831 | NCBI WGS metagenome assembly OIEU01 (sample SAMN03281007, study PRJEB24777) | human gut metagenome | isolation source: fecal sample PR166 from 1 month old female Malay infant, vaginally...
GCTCAGCAGGCCCTCGTCAGCAAGCTTGTTGAGGTCGGCACCCAGCTCGCACACATCGCGGAAGATCTGGGAGTCGGGGCCCGCGTGAGGAACCATCGAAGAGTGCCACTTCTCGGCACCGGCCTTGGACTGGCGCCACTGGAAGTAGCAGATGGCGTCGGACCCCATGGCCAAGTGGGCCAGGGAGTCGCGCACCAATTCGCCGGGCTCGACGCGATAGTTGATCGGGCGCCAATTGACGGCGGAGCTGGAGTGCTCCATGAGGAACCACGGATTCTTGCGGGCGATGCCGTCACATAGGGAGGCCGAGTAAGCCAGCTCGTCGAAGTGAGCTTCGCCAGGCGTGAAGTAGTGATCGTTGGACACGAAGTCCACGTCGTAACCCCACTTGTCGTAATCGATGCCGGCACCGCCGGCGGAGACCATGAAGTTGGTGGTCTGCGGCTTGGGGGCGATCTCGAGCAGGGCGTCGCGCTCGGCCTTGTAAAAGTCGAGCAGGGCGTCGGAGCTGAAGCGCTTCCAGTCAAGCAGCTTGCCCGGGTTCATGAAGTTGCCGTCGCCGATGAAGCGCGGCGGGATGATCTCGGAAAAATTGTTCATGCGCTGCGCCCAGAATGCGGTGCCCCAAGCGTCGTTGACGGCGTCGATGGTGCCGTACTTCTTCTCGCACCACTTCTGGAAGGCGCGCTCGGCGTCTTCGGAATAGTCGAAGCGGTTGTGGCAGCCGTACTCGTTGCTCACATGCCAAGAGACCACATAGGGGTTGTCCTTGTAGTGCTCGGCCATCTTGCGGCACAAGCTGAGCGCGTAGTCAAGGAAGACCGGGCTGGTGGCGCGCCAGTGCTGGCGGGCACCGGGCTGGCAGACGTCGCCGCGGTAGTCGACCCAGAGGATCTCCGGGTGGGCCTGGGTCATCCACATCGGCGGGGATGCGGTGCCGGAGGCGAGATCGACGGCGATGCCGGCCTTACCAAGCTTGTCGATGACGCGGTCGAGCCAATCGAAGTCGTACACGCCTTCTTCGGGCTCAAGCTTGGCCCAGGAGAAGATGGCCACGGAGACGAGGTTGACGCCGGCCTGCTGCATGAGGGCTACATCTTCGTCCCACACTTCCTCAGGCCATTGGTCGGGGTTGTAATCGCCGCCGTACCAGATGCGGGGCTTGTTGCCCGCAAGCGGCTGCGGCCACTTGAACTCTTTACGTTCCATGATGATTCAGCTCCTTTATTGAATTTTATCGATAATCTGCGTCCGCGGGAATAAACAGCCCACAGGGCTGTTTGCCTAACGGCTCAGCTCGTCAGAGGGGGGGCTTGGCACTATTACCTCCCTCTGATGAGGAAGGTTGTCTCGGCGGAGCCGGGACGGAGGGAGAGACCCCGCCGCGAGGCGGTGAAGACACCGCGTCGGCGGAGCCGACTCCATCACTCCTTGACGGCGCCTGCGGCGAGTCCGGACTGCCAGTACTTCTGCAGGCACAGGAACGCGATCACCAGGGGGATGATCGTGATCAGGGAGCCCGTGATCACCAGGTTCTGGATCGCCTGGCCGCCCGCGGTCGAGGCCTGGTCCTTCCACTGGTTCAGGCCGATGGTCAGCGGGTACCAGTCCGCGTCCTTGAGCATGATCAACGGCAGGAAGTAGTTGTTCCACGTCGCCACGATCGTGAACAGGGCCGTCGTAACGATGCCCGGAGCCAACAGGGGCAAGGAAATCTGCCAGAACGTGCGGAACTCGGACGCGCCGTCCACGCGCGCCGCCTCCAGCAGCTCCTGGGGCACGGCCTGCTCGCTGAAGATCCACATCAGGTACAAACCGAACGGGCTGATCAGCGACGGGATGATCATGGCCCACGGGGTGTTCGTCAGGCCCAATTTGGCGAACAGGAGGAACTGGGGAACCGCCAAAGCGATGCCCGGCACGCTGATCGCGCCGATGATGACCGCGAACACCGCTTTGCGCCCCGGGAAGCGGAACTTGGCCAGAGCGTAGCCGCCCATGATGGCCAGCAGTGTCGCGCCGCCGGCGCCGACCACCACGTACAGGAGCGTGTTGAGCAGCCAGCGCCCGAAGATGCCGTCCTGGTATGTGAACACGGTCGCGATGTTGTCGAACAGGGCGAACGTCTTGCCGAAGCCCAGGCCGAACGTACTGGTGAAGTCGGCCTGCGTCTTCGTCGCGTTGATCAAAAGGTAGACGAACGGGAACAGGCAGTACACGGCGAAGACCGCGCACAGGACGGTCAACAACGTGGAACGCCTCGGGTTGTTCACGTTCGCGAACCCCGCCTTCGCGCTGCGCCTGCGTTCGGCGGCCTCGTCGGCGGCGATCCTCTTCTGGCGGGCCTTCTCCGCCTTCCTGGCGGCCTTCTCCCGGGCCTTGAGCTCGCCGTCGGTCAGGCGACCGGCGGCCGAAGTCGTTGCTGCACTCATCACATACGCTCCTTCACGATCATCATCGATTCCTCAACACGAACAGCGGTCATCGTCACTTCATCTGCTCCTTCAGGCTGTTCAACTGGACGATGTAGGCGATGGCCATGGTGATCACGGCCATCACGATCGCCAACGCGGCCGCGTAGTTCGACTGGTTGCCGGAGAAGCTCAGGTTGTACGCGTACATGTTCGGCGTGTAATACGTCGTGATCGCATTACCAGGAACCATGTTCTGCAAAATGCTCGGCTCGTTGAACAGCTGGAACGAGCCGATGATGCTGAAGATCACCGTGATCGCCAGGCTGCCGCGCAATTCGGGAAGCTTGATGCTCTTCACGATCTGCCACTCCGACGCGCCGTCGATGCTGGCCGCCTCGTACAGGGAATGCGGGATGGTCGACAGCGAGCTGTAGAAGATGAGCATGTTGTAGCCCGTGAACTCCCACGTCACGATGTTCCCGATACTGGCCAACAACACGCTGGGGGCGAGCACGTCGATGTCCGTACCCAGGAAATCGTTCAACGAACCCACCAGGCCGTACTTCGCGCCATACACGAAACCCCAGATCAACGTCGACACCACCGCCGGCACCGCGTAGGGCAGGAACGTCGAGATACGGAAGAACCTCGTGCCATGCAGCTTCATCGAATCCAACGCCAGGGCCATCAAAGCCGACAGGCACAGCATGATCGGCACCTGCACGCACGTGAACAGGGCCACACGACCAACACTGCTCCAGAACTGGCCATCACCCAACAGGCGCGCGTAGTTCTCGAAGCCGACGAACTTGGTGCCGCCGATCATCTGCTTCTTGAAGAACGAAATATAAACGGCGTACACGATCGGCACGATGAACACGAACACGAACACCACCGCAAAAGGCCACATGAATTTCCATCCACGCCAATCGGCCTTGTGCTTATTCACACGAGCCTTGCCCGAATGCACGGGCGCAGCTGCGATATCGGCTGAAGCCATTCCCAACCCCTCTCCTTCGAAGGTTGACCAAAATGTTTGCGTTATCATCATAACACCATTTGTAACATTGTCCAATCGTGTTGAGTACCGTGTTGAATTAAGGGTTTCTCAGTCACTCTGCTACAATGGTCACGAAGACAACGATGTTATCGTTACCGTAAGCGGCCCTAAGATAAGCGCTGCAAACGAAACACCGACATTAATGAGTCAAGCGAGGGTGAAATGTCGAGGCCAACACAGGTGTCCATGCAAGACATAGCGAAAGCCGTCGGCGTTTCGCCACAGACAGTGTCCCGCGTGGCGAATGGCAGCGATGCGGTGAAACCCGAAACACGCCAGCGTGTCGAAGCTGCAATGGAACGCCTTGGGTATCGTCCGAATTATGCGGCCCGAGCCCTAAAGCACGGCCGCTTCCAGGATATCGGCGTGGTGATGTTCAACACCGCCACGTTCGGCAACGCCCGCATCCTTGATTCTATTGTGGCCAACGCGGCCGATGACGATTATTCAGTCACCATCCAGACCATGCGCCACGGTGCGGAACGCACGCTTTCCGCCGCCATCGATCGCATGCAGCGTCAGCCGGTGGATGGTGTCATCGTAGTGCTGGAGGAACGCATCTCCGATTTCGTCGGATACAAGCCTCCGCGAGAACTTCCAGTCGTGCTCATCTGCGAATCCGCCGCCGACCACTGCCCCACCGTTGACGCCGACCAGTATGGCTGCTCGACCGCTATCGTCGATTACCTGATGAGCAAGGGGCACAAGACCGTCTACCACATTGCCGGACCGTCCACCTCGCGCGCCGCCGAAAGCCGCGCCCGCGGTTGGCGAGAAGCGTTGGAACAAATGGGAGCACGCGTACCGAGCATGTACATCGGCGATTGGTGCGCGGATTCAGGCTACCAGGCCGGCGTGGCGTTGGCCCACGACCCCGACTGCACGGCCATCTACGCCGCCAACGACCAAATGGCATACGGCGCAATGCTCGGGTTGCAGTCAGCGGGCAAGCGCGTGCCCGAGGATGTCAGCATCGTGGGCGTCGATGATTCGCTGGTAGATATGGTTCCGCGCTTGAACCTGACGACCATGAAGCTGCGCTTTGACGACATTGGCGCCACCGCCTTCTCCATGGTCCGCCGTCAATGCGAAGGCGAGAAGATACCGGTCGGCGTCAAAACCGTAATCCCGCCGGAACTGATCGAACGCGGTTCCGTGCGCGACATCAGCTGACGAGCGGCATGTGCTGGCATCCACTGGTACCTGTCAGTGATTCACCCGCCAGTGATCCATAGGCAATTCCGCACCGACCAATCGACTCGGTTGTGCAATATTCTGCACATTTCCAACTATGTGCAGAATATTGCACACTTTACTATACTGTGATATATTTTGCACATGATTGTCATGGATATCGCCGAATACGCGCGGCTTATCAAGGATGAAAGGCAACGCCAGGGCATCAGTCAGACCGACATGGCCCAACGGCTGGGCGTGTCACGTCGCTGGCTGATCGAATTTGAACACGCCCGAGTCCCCAATCCCGGATTCTCCACCATTCTCAGCGCTCTGACTGAGCTTGGCTTGTCGCTGGATGTCCGCAAAACCCCGCAGCCCGCCGAACTCTATGAATGGTGACACCATGAGCGAAAACACTCTCAATGCATCTCTCGGCGAAACACCCATCGGCCAGTTTCGAAGAACAAACGATGGCAGCATTATTTTCCAATATCACGATTCCTATCGTTGGTCGCAATCACCCACACCAATATCGCTTTCCATGCCCATTACCGCAGCCGAATATTCAGGCGACATCCCGCGTAATTTCCTTGAGGCCCTGGTCCCGGAATCCCCTCAGGCCCGAGATGAAGCCATGCGATTGCATCATGCCCGATCGACAAGCGCATTTGATCTGTTGCAAGCCATCGGATTCGATGCCACCGGCGCATTACGGCTGTCCGCCGACCCGCACTTGCCCATAGATGACGATTCGCTTATTCCAATCAGCGATTCGCAGATCGCGAATCGACTACGCGCAGCCGCCCCCACAGGCATCCAGTCCGCAAGCGTAGACGAGCATTGGTCGGTCGCGGGACAGCAGGGCAAGATCGCACTGAGGAACCGCAATGGATCATGGTTCTCCACCACTGGAATCGCGCGGACGACTCATATCATCAAGCCCGGCATACCGACCCTTCCACACCAAGCATTCAACGAACACATCACCATGCGCATTGTGGAGGCGATGGGAATACCCGTGGCCCACACCTCTTTTCACATCTTTGATGGGGTCCCAGCCATCATCAGCGAGCGGTATGACCGTATAGTGTCCGCCAATGGTACGGTGACGGCCCTGCACCAAGAAGACTTTACCCAAGCGCTGGGCATTCCCTCATCGCTGAAATACGAGGAACACAACGGCCCAACGTCCAATGCATATGCGGAAATGTTGCGCAAGCACGGTCTGCCCGGTCAGGCCGAAAGCAATATCCGAGCCTTCACCGACGGCATCCTCGCCAGTTATCTCGTCGGGGCAACAGACAGCCACGCCAAGAACTACTCGCTATTGCTCGATGGCGCGTCCGTGCGGCTTGCCCCGCTCTATGACCTTGCTTCGGTGTTCCCTTATTTGGGGCATGGCAAGCAGATCATAGATGCCACTTTGGCGATGGACATCGGCGGACGCCGAGATCTTCTTCAATTACGCCGCAAACATCTGGAACGATTCGCACAGCGGATGGGATTAGATGAGGAATCCGTGATTTTACGATTCCACACCTTGGTGGATAGGCTGCCGGAGGCATTCGACAGCACCGTGCAACCCGCTCACGACGTTATCGCGAGCATTGGTGCGCAGGAATTCATCGATAGCTATCGCAAGCGCATCATGATGGTGTACGACGATGCAATGAGCTGGATGGCCAGTCGAAAGGGACAGTGATTCGGACGGGCGGGGATTGGTCTCGCCATCCCCCCCCTAAGAAATCAGATCTTAAGCGGCACACGGGAAACGAATTCGCGATTCTCGCCTGTTATTGGATCGGTGAATCGTAGCACACGCGCCACTAATTGCAGCGGCTGGCTGAAATCGTCGTAGGGGCGTGTCTGGATGCGCGGGTAGAAGTCGTCGCCCACGATGGGCAGGCCGAGCGAATTCATGTGGACGCGCAATTGGTGGGTTTTGCCGGTGCGCGGGTGGAGTGTGTAGCGGCAGATGGGGTGATTTCCCGGATGGGGACCACCCTCCGGCGCTTCGCGCCACCTCCCGCCAGCGGGAGGGAAACAGAGGTCGCCGCGCTCGATGAGGGTTTCGGCGTTGGCCAAACCCGGCTCCTCGAATGCGGCCATCGTGCCGTGTTCCTTGGTGATGTGCGATCGGCGCAGCAATGGGAACGGGCGTGGCGGTTCGACCTGCATGATCGTGCCGAATCGCGGGCCGCTGATCGGCCGGCAGGGTGCCAGGCATTCATAGATCTTGACGGCCTGCCGGTTCTGGAACAGCATCTGATACGCGCCGCGGCAGGCCGAATCCCGCACGAACACCAATACGCCGGCGGTCATGCGGTCCAATCGGTGCGCTGGCGTGATGTCCGGCTCCCCCAGCCGCTCACGCAATCGGATCAGCGCGGTCTGCCGATACCACATGCCGCGTGGCATGGTGGCCAGAAAATGCGGCTTATCCACCACGATGATCCGCTCGTCCTCATACAGCACGTCCATCTCAAACGGAATATGAGGCTCGTCAATCACATACCGATGTGGCTTACTCAACGGTCACGGACTTGGCGAGGTTGCGGGGCTTGTCCACGTCGTAGCCCTTGAGCTTTGCCATGTCCATGGCGAACAGCTGCAGCGGCACCACGTCAACCAGCGGGCTCATCAGCGTTGGGCAGGCGGGGCGCCAGAACACCACGTCAGCGTACCGTTCCGCATCCGGGTCGCCCTGCTCGGCCACGGCGATGATGTACGCGCCACGAGCCTTGACCTCCTCGATACCAGAGATCACCTTGGCGTGCAACACATTGCGGCCGCGCTGCGGCGGCACGATGAACACCACGGGCTCACCCTCGTCCACCAGCGCGATCGGTCCATGCTTGAGCTCGCCGGCCGCGAAGCCCTCGGTGAACGTGTAGGCGATCTCCTTGAGCTTCAGTGCACCCTCAAGCGCCACCGGGTAGCCCACGTGACGGCCGAGGAACAAGAAGGAGTTGGCGTTCACCATGCGCTCGGCGGCCGCCTGGATGGTCTTGGGCTGGGTGTCGAGCACCCACTGAATCTTGCGCGGCATGTCTTTCAGGGAGTCAAGCACCTGATGAATCTCATCGCGGAACATCGCGCCCTTGACCTGCGCCAGATACAGGCCCAGCAGGTAGGCGGCGGTAATCTGCGCCACAAACGCCTTGGTGGATGCCACGGCAACTTCCGGGCCGGCGTGTGTGTAGAGCACGGCGTCGGATTCGCGCGGAATGGAGGCACCCTGCGTGTTGCAGATGGCCAGCACCTTGGACCCCTGTTCGCGCGCGTGGCGCAGGGCCATCAGAGTATCCATGGTTTCGCCGGACTGAGAAATGGCCACCACGAGCGTACGCGGGGTCAGAATCGGGTCACGGTAACGGAATTCGTGCGCGAGTTCGATTTCCACGGGGATACGCACCCAGTGTTCGATGGCGTACTTGGCTACCTGGCCGGCGTAGCTGGCGGTGCCGCAGGCCACGACGATGATTTTGTCGATGGCCTTGAAGTCGTGTTCGTCGATACGCACTTCATCAAGGGTGATGCCGCCATTCGCATCGAAGCGGCCAAGCAGGGTGCGCTGCACTGCGGCAGGGTCTTCGTGGATCTCCTTGTCCATAAAGGAATCCCAGCCGCCCTTTTCGGCGGCCGAAGCATCCCAATCCACGGTGTAGGTCTTCGGGTTTTCGACCACGTTGCCGTCGAAATCGGTGACGATGACCTTGTCGGCGGACACGCATACGGCCTGATCCTGGTCGACTTCCATGGCGCGCTTGGTGTAGGCCACGAATGCGGCGACGTCGGAACCGAGGAAGTTCTCCCCCTCGCCAAGGCCCACGACCAGCGGCGAATCATGGCGGGCTCCGACCACGATGTCCGGCTGGCGGCAGTCGGTGGCCAGAATGGTGAACGCGCCTTCAAGCATGCGGGCCATGCGGCGCACAGCCTTGAACAGGTCTGGCTTGCCTTCGTCCGCGATAATCTTGTCCACGATCTTGCCGAGCAGCTTAGCGGCCACCTCAGTGTCGGTGGCGGAGACGAATCGGTAGCCTTCGGCTTGCAGGTCGAGACGCAGCTGAGAGGCGTTTTCGATGATGCCGTTATGGATGATGGCCACCTTGCCGTCCATGCTGGTGTGCGGGTGGGCATTCACGTCGCTCGGCTCGCCATTGGTGGCCCAGCGCGTGTGGCCGATGCCCACCGTGGCGAGCGGCATCGGCTTGCGCTCGATGTCTTCGACCAAGTTCTTCAAACGGCCGGCCTTCTTGCGCACGACCACCTTATCCATGCCGGGCGCGGTCAGCGCCACACCGGCCGAGTCATAGCCTCGGTATTCCAGACGTTCCAGGCCTTGCAGGCAGACCTCCAAAGGCTTGCCGCATGCCGTTTCAATATTTCCCGCGTATCCAACGATTCCACACATGGCTCACCAGCCTAGCGGACGATTATTGCGCAAAGCGAATCCAACCCGCCGCCTTTGCAGGATTGGAACATGCCCCTTCGTGAAAACCGTACACTGACTACCACTCAGCGTACGTTCTTCACGAGATGGGGGTGCGATTAGGCGTCGCAAAAAAACGTACGCTGAGTTCATCAGCGTACGTTTTTGGAGCTGCAACAACGAGCCTTCCTACAGCACGTGCTGCAAGAAGTCCTTAAACCTAGGCTCGGTGGGGTGGTCGATGATGTCGGGGCCGCCCTTTTCTACGACTACGCCGCCGTCCATGAACACGATCTGGTCGGCGACTTCGCGGGCGAAGCCGATTTCGTGGGTCACGCACACCATGGTCATGCCTTCCTTGGCCAAGGAACGCATGACGTTGAGCACCTCGCCCACCAGTTCGGGGTCAAGGGCGGAGGTCGGCTCATCGAAAAGCATGATCTCCGGCTTCATGGCCAGAGCACGGGCAATGGCCACACGCTGCTGCTGACCACCCGACAGCTGGGAGGGGTAATAGTCCATGCGATCGCCCAGACCGACGCGCTGAAGCTCGGCCACGGCCAGGTCACAGGCGGCTTTCTTGGACTGGTGCTGCACGTGAATCGGGGCTTCCATCACGTTTTCCAGCGCGGTCATGTGCGGGAACAGGTTGAAGCGCTGGAACACCATGCCGAGGCGAGAGCGCTGTGCGGCGATCTCCTTATCGTCCAGGGTCTGCAGCATGTCCTGGCCGTTTTTGGTCACGTGCTTGTAGCCGATGAGTTCGCCGTCCACCTCGATGGAACCGCCGGTCAGGGTTTCCAGCTGGTTGATCAGACGCAGGAACGTGGACTTGCCGGAACCGGAGGGCCCCAGAATCACGGTCACAGTGCCGGGCATAACGGTTAGATCGATGCCCTTGAGCACATGCAGCGGCCCAAACGCCTTGTGCACCTGCACGGCCTCGACAGCAGGAATCACGGAACCGTCAGCCGCCTTGCGCACGACCGGGGCAACACTGGTGATGTCATTCGTAGTCATAATCGCGCTCCCGCCTTATGCATTCAATCCGACAAATGTGGTCTGGTTGAGCTTGTCCACGTCATCCTTCGGTTCACCGTCGGTCTTACCCGGCAATGGCGTCTGCTTGCCCTTGGTGCCCACCGGTCGGGCATCGAAGCCCTTGCCGAAGTGCGCCTCGAGGCGGGACTGCACAACCATCAGAATGGAGGTGATCAGCAGGTACCAGAAGCAGGCCACGAGAAGCAGCGGAATCGGCTTGTAGATACGGTTGGCGATGGCGTTGGTGGCGAACTGCAGTTCGAGGGTGAACGGCACGGCGGTGACCAGCGAGGTGGTCTTCAGCATGCCGATGGTCTCGTTGCCGGTGGGCGGGATGATGATGCGCATAGCCTGCGGCAGCACGATGCGGCGCATGATGAGCGTGCGGTTCATGCCCAGCGCCTTGGCCGCCTCGGTCTGGCCGGGGTCCACGGCTTCAAGGCCGGCACGCACGATTTCGGACAGGTAGGCGGCCTCGTTCAGAGCCAAACCAATCCATGCGGCGTTGAATGCGGTGACCACCACGTTGGAGTCGATGCTCCAGAACTCCACCGAGGTGAACGGAATGCCGAGGCTAATCTTGGGAATCAGCACGGCGAACAGACCCCAGAAAATGAGCTGCGTGTACACAGGCGTGCCGCGGAAGAACCAGATGAAGAACCAGCTGACGCCGCGCAGCACCGGATTGATGGATTTGCGCATGATGGCGAGAATCACCGACAGGATGATCGCCACGACCATGGAGATCACGGTGAGCTCCAAGGTATAGCGAATGCCTTCAAGCACGTTCTCGTTGAACAGGTACTTCCAGACGGTGGGCCAATCCAGTCGCGGATTGGTAATCAAGCCTTGAATGAGCATCGCGGCGAGCAGTACCACGATCACTGCGGCCACAATCGGGCCGGGGCGCTTGACCGGCAGCGCCTTGATGCGATTGGGGATGTTCAGCCCCTCACCGTCGACTTCTTTCTTCGCCATAATCTGGTTCCTTGGATGTGTTGGGCAGCCTGAACTGCAAGTTGCAACTAGCATTGAACCTTAGTGCACGAATGGGGCGACTGTGTTACAAACAGTGCGCCCCATTCGAATTTTCGCGACAGCTTGTCGACTATTCGACGGCCGGGTTGATTTCGGCCTTGTCCAGTGCGCCGGATTCGACGCCCCAGTGCTGGAGGATCTTGGTGTATGTGCCGTCGTCCATGAGCTTTTGCATGGCCTTCTGCACGGCTTCGGTGGTCTGGGAATCGCCCTTCTTGATGGCGATGGCGTTCGGCACTTCATCGAAGTCCTTGCCGAGCTGTTCCAGCTGACCATCGGTCTGGGCGATGGCGTAGCCGACAACCGGGGAATCGGCGAAGAAGACGTCGGCCTTGCCGGTCACCACAGCGGTGGTGGCGTCGGTCTGCTGCTTGGAGGACTGGATGGTGATGTCTTTCTTGCCGTCCGCCTTGCACTGCTTGGCGGTCTTGTTGATGGCCTCTTCCTCGACGGTGCCGGTCTCGACGGCAACGTTCAGACCGCACAGGTCGTTCTCATCGACGTTCTTGGGGTTGCCTGTGGCCACTGCATAGCCCATGCCTGCGGTGAAGTAGGAGACGAAGTCGACGGATTCCATGCGCTCCTTGGTGATGGTGAAGGCGGCGATGCCCAGATCGTACTTGGAGCCGATGGCCGGAATGATCGTATCGAAGTTGGAGGAGACGATTTCGGTCTCGAGACCGAAGATGTTGCCCATGGCGCGGGCGAGATCCATGTCGTAGCCGATCTGGGTCTTGCCGTCGGCGTCGAGGAATTCGGCCGGGGCGTAGGAGGGGTTGGTGCCGATGGTGAGCTTGCCGTCCTTGGTCACGGATTCAGGCAGCAGTGCGGCGATGGTGTCATCCTTCTCCACGGAGCTGACATCGTAGCTGGTGATGGTGGCGGCATCGGAGCCCTTGGCGGAATCCGTACCGGCATCGGCCTTGTCGGAGGTGCCGCAAGCGGCGGTGGCGAACAGCATGGCCGAGCTCAGTGCAATGGCCATAATGGACTTCAGTTTGGTGGACTGCATAATCGTTTCTTCTTCTCTCTTACGCCGCTTCAACGGCAACGATCAACGGTTAAGCATATTTATACACTACAGTGCATACATATACAAAAAGACTCCCGCCGCAGGGCAACGGGAGTCTTCATAGTAACCGAAACTACTCGACGGACGGGTTGATCTCGGCCTTGTCGACGGCGCCGGAAGAGACGCCCCACGTGTCGAGGATCTTCTTGTACGTGCCATCATCCATCAGCTTCTGGATGGCCTTCTGTACGGCCTCGGCGGTCTTGGAATCGCCCTTCTTGACGGCCACGGCCTCAGGGGTCACACCAACGTCCTCGCCGAGGGCCTCGAGCGTATCACCGGTCTGCTTGATGGCGTAGCCGGCAACCGGCGTATCGGCGTAGAAGATATCAGCCTTACCGGAAGCCACGGCGGTGGTCACATCGGTCTGCAGCTTGG
>OIEU01000726.1_pt1 | contig 12586 bp, 7 predicted proteins | sample 1581831 | NCBI WGS metagenome assembly OIEU01 (sample SAMN03281007, study PRJEB24777) | human gut metagenome | isolation source: fecal sample PR166 from 1 month old female Malay infant, vaginally...
CAGCTCGTCTCCTGTCGATCTTGGCCTGACCAAGGATGCCGAAGAAGCCAAGGAAGCCGACACTGAGGCCACCGCCGCTCCCGAAGCCGCCTGATTCCTACTTCCTTTCAAAAGCCCTGCCGCCCTTTCGCGCAGGGCTTTTTGTTATCCAGACACGTTATCCAAACACAAAAAGGGACGATTCCAAAGAATCGTCCCTTCATCATCACGCCTCATCTAGCGCTATCAGGCGAGCGGAGCAAAAATAATGACGCGTGTGTCTGCAAGGCGCACCGAGGGAAGGCGTAAAAGTACGTCGACCGAGGAGCAACGCCACAGACACTCCGTCATTACCTGAGCGGAGCGAGTGGACTGACGCATGCGGTATCAAGGCGTGGAAGGCGAAGGCGCACGAAGGTACGTCGAGCCTTCCACAACGCAGATAACGCTCCGTCAGTCTGCGAGCGGACCCGTCTTCCAAATACGCTCGAGGTAATCCTCCATCGAGCGGTCCGAGCTGAAGTAGCCCGAGTTCGCCACGTTGATGAGAGCCTTGCGGTTCCATTCGAGCGGCTGGGCGTAGAGGGCCTCGATTTCCGACTGGATGGCGGTGTAGGCACCGAAGTCGGCGAGGGTCATGAACCAGTCCTTGGTGAGCCAATCGCGGACGAGGTCTTCGTACACGGTCTTGTCGCCGTTGGAGAAGGTGCCGTTCGCGACCATGTCGATGGCGGCCTTGAGGCGAGGATCGGCCTCATAGTACTTCCTCGGATCGTAGCCTTCGGCGTAGAGGGCGTCCACCTCGTCGACGGTCATGCCGAAGAGGAAGAAGTTCTCAGCGCCGACGCGCTCACGGATTTCGACGTTGGCACCGTCGAGGGTGCCGACGGTCATGGCGCCGTTAAGGGCGAACTTCATATTGCCGGTACCGGAAGCTTCCTTGCCGGCCTGGGAGATCTGCTCGTCGAGGTCGGTGGCCGGGATGAGGTGCTGTGCGAGGCGCACGTTGTAGTTCCACGGGAAGTAGACGTTCAGCTTGCCCTTGACGTCCGGGTCGTTGTTGATGACGCGGGCGACGTTGTTGATCAGCTGAATGGTCTGCTTGGCCAGGTAATAGCCCGGAGCGGCCTTGGCCCCGAACACGATGGTGCGCGGCATGACGTCGTCGGCGGCGATCTTGCCAGACTTGATGTCGGCGTAGCGTGCGATCACGGCGAGGATCTTCAGCGCCTGGCGCTTGTACTCGTGCAAACGCTTGACCATGGTGTTGATCATGGTGTTCGGGTCGATGTCGAAGCCGTATTCACGCTTGGCGTAGTTGGAGAAGTCAACCTTGTTGGCCTGCTTGACGGCGGCGAACTTCTTGACGAATTCGTCGTCGGCGGCAAGCGGTTCGAGGCCCTTGAGCAGTTCAAGGTCGCTCACCCACTTGTCGGTGCCGAGGCCTTCGGTGATGAGGTCGGACAGACGTGGATTGGCGAGCTTGACGAAGCGGCGAGGGGTCACGCCGTTGGTCACGTTGGTGAACTTGTCCGGATACACGTCGGAGAAGTTCTTCAGGGTGACGTCCTTGAGCAGCTGGGAGTGCAGCTCGGCAACGCCGTTGACGTGGGAGCCGCCGTAGGTGGCCAGGTAGGCCATGCGCACGGAGTCGCCGGTGTAGATGGCCATGTCCTTGATGACGGCTTCGTCGACGCCCTTGTTCCTGAGCTCGGCTGCGAACTGGTCCTGGATCTTCTCGATGATTTCGAGGTGACGCGGCAGAAGTTCGCCGATGAGCTTGGACGGCCACACTTCCAGGGCTTCCGGAAGCAGGGTGTGGCAGGTGTAGTTGAAGGTCTTGTTGGTGACGGTCCAGGCGGTGTCCCAATCGTAGCCGTACTCGTCCATGAGGACGCGCATGAGCTCCGGAATGCCGATGACCGGGTGGGTGTCGTTGAGCTGGAAGGTGATCTTGTCCGCGAAGGTGGTCAGATCCGGCTTGTCCTGGCCTGGGTAGAAGACGCGGATGGCGTCGTGGATGGAGGCGGAAACGAAGAAGTACTGCTGCTCGAGACGCAGTGCCTTGCCCTGCGGGGTGGAATCTTCCGGATACAGGATCTTGGAGATGTTCTCAGCTTCAACCTGCGGCTTGACGGCGTCAAGGTACTCGGACTTGTTGAAGGTGAGCAGGTCGAACTCGTCGTAGCTCTTGGCGGTCCACAGGCGAAGGGTGTTCACACGACCGGAAGCATAGCCCGGAACCATGTAGTCAACCGGGACTGCACGCACGGACCAAGCCGGCTTCCAAACCTTCTTGCCGTTCTCTTCGACGACTTCGCCACCGAAAGAGACCTTCTGGTCACGGTTGTAATCGACGTGGCCCCACGGCTCTTCGTTGGTCAGCCAGTAGTCCGGGGTTTCGATCTGCTTGCCGTTTTCGTCGAACTTCTGCTCGAAGATGCCGTACTTGTACTGGATGCCATAACCGAATGCCGGCACGCCCAGCGAGGCGAGCGAATCAATGAAGCAGGCGGCCAGACGGCCGAGGCCACCGTTGCCGAGTCCCGGCTCGTGCTCGGCGTTGACGACGTCCTGCACGGAGAAGCCGAGTTCCTCGACCGCGGCATTGAACTGCTCGGTCAGACCGGCGTTGAGCAGCGCGTTGCGCAGCTGCTTGCCCATCAGGAATTCTGCGGACAGGTAGCCGACTGCCTTGGTGTTGCCATTGACCATGTCAGCCTGGGTCTTGAACCAGGAATCCATGAGGTGGCGGCGCACCGCGGTAGACGCGGCGACGTACACGTCGGCCGGCTTGGCCTGCTCGACGGTGACACCCTGGGTGTACTTCAGCTGCTCGCGGATTTCGTCTGCGAACTGCTCCGCGGTGACCGCGGACTTCGGTGCGGTAATTTCAGTCATTAATCGACTCCCTTTGACGGATTACTCTCCAGAAACATTATGCCCTGCCCCAGCGTCCTTGCATTAGCGGCCGCATGAACACTAAGTAACATCATGCATACGTTCTCATATACAGCATACTATGTAATCAGAAAAAGACGAAATTTCAAACGATTACAGGCTAGCATTCGTTTGCAAAAAATGTAAACCGACTGCAAAAACGTTGCGAACGACACGCAAACGACATGCAACAAAATTGCGAACGCCGTCAGAAATCGCAAATATTTTTCCTCTCTTCACATCCCTGTTCAGTTGTGACTACGTTGTCTGCAACGCCTCATCACAGTCGCTTGCAAGCGGCAAAATAACACGTATGGCTGTTATTCGAGAACAAGATCTGCATAAGGGACATGACGCATTTGCGCAATGGCTGCAAACGTCTCATCGCATGATCGCCGACAATATTCCCGCAAATACCGACGCGGCACGCGATTTCCGTCTGGAATTCTCTCCACGATTGCCACGCCAACTGTGGGCGATGGCGGTGCGTTACTCGCTGCATCTGCTGGAGAAAAAAGCGCCCGGAGAGGGCGTGGAAGTGCGTGTCGCACCGTGGGGCGCCATCAAGATTCTCGACGGGCCGGCATCCGATCCGCATAATCTCACGCCGCCGGACGTGATCGAACTGGAACCGGACGTGTGGATGAGACTCGCCACGGGCATTACCAGCTGGGCTGAGGAGAAGGAAGCGGGACGCATCACGGCCGTTGGCGAACGCGACGATTTAAGCGGCTTGCTGCCGTTGGTGTGAAGGCTGCGAGAAGACCGTCACAGGCGCAAAAACGCATAGCAAAACCGCGATGCGGATATACCCGACAGGCATATCCGCATCGCGGTTTCACAAAGTACCTGATATGCCGATTAGTCCTGCTTCTTCGGCTTCAGCGCGCTGGGCATCGGCATCGGGATGGGCTTGTGCGACTTCGGCGCAGCGGACTTGGCTGCCGGGAACTCTCCGCTCGTGGCCTTCGCCGCCGCCTCCGCGGCCCACTTCGCATACTCGTCGAGGTCATCCTCGGCGTCGGTCTGCGCGGACTCCTGAACATCTTCAGAAATCTCATCTTCAGCGTCCGCATCGTGAGAATATTTTGCTTCGATATCGGCGAAAGGATCGAAAGAACCCGAACCAGGCTCCTGGGCACCGAGCTCCTTGGCGAGCTCATCGTAGTCGGTGTCGGTGGTCAGGTACTTGAGCTTTCGGGCTATTTTCTGCTGTTTGGCTTTCTGACGTCCGCGGCCCATCTGACCCCCTGAGGATTACTGTGCTATCAATTCATCAAACAAGAGAGTACCACTTGTTATGCCATATTTCGTTGTCGGCTCAGACTTTTACGATAAAATCGCTGATTTTCTTAAGAAAAGGACACGTATGACGGACGAAACCCAGGAGCAGCAGATCACCGCTGTCGGCAATGAAATGAGCGCGAGCTTCCTCGCAGCGAAGAAGCGTTCCGACGCAACGCTCGCCGCAATCGAACAGAATCCGGGCAAGTTCACCATGCTTACCGGCGACCGTCCGACCGGACGTCTGCATCTCGGCCATTATTTTGGTTCGATTCGCGAGCGCGTCGCCATGCAGAATCGTGGCGTGAATTCGAATATCATCATCGCCGATTATCAGGTGATCACCGATCGTGACACGACCGAGCATATCGAAGACAATGTGCTCAATTTGGTGCTTGATTACATGGCTGCCGGCATCGATCCGGAAAAGACCATGATTTTTACGCATTCCGCCGTTCCTGCGGAGAACCAGCTGATGCTGCCGTTCCTGTCGTTGGTGACTGAGGCCGAGCTGCATCGCAATCCTACGGTGAAGTCGGAAATGGAAGCTTCCGGCCATGCGCTGACCGGCCTGCTGCTGACTTATCCGGTGCATCAGGCATGCGACATTCTGTTCTGCAAGGCCAATGTGGTGCCGATCGGCAAGGATAACCTGCCGCATGTCGAGATCACGCGCACCATCGCGCGTCGTTTCAACGAACGTTACGCCAAGAAGCATCCGGTGTTCCCCGAGCCGGCTGCGATTCTGTCTGAAGCGCCGGAGATTCCAGGCTTGGATGGCCGCAAGATGAGCAAGTCGTACGGCAATTCCATCATGTTGGGTGCCACCGCGCAGGAGACCGCCAAGCTCATCAAGAAGAGTCCGACCGATTCCGAGCGTCGCATCACGTTCGATCCGATCGCACGTCCGCAGGTTTCCGCACTGCTGACGACCGCCGGTTTGGTCACCGGTCGTGACCCGAAGGAGATCGCCGAGGAGATCGGCGATTCCGGTGCGGGCGCGCTGAAGGCGTATGTGATCGAATCGGTGAACAGATTCCTCGAGCCGCATCGCGCCCGTCGCGAGGAACTCGCCAAGGATATGGATTACGTGCGCGACGTGCTCGCCGAAGGCAACAAGAAAGCCAACGCCATCGCCAACGAAACCTTGGAGCAAGTCCGCGACGCCATGGGCATGCGCTACTAAAGCTCCAGAAACGCCATAATCACGCTTTAAACAGCGTTTCAGCATCGGCAAAGGCCGGATTGCGTATTGTGCAATCCGGCCTTTGTTGCGTTTGAGTGGCATGTGCCACATTATGTTTGATTAGATTTGCGCGCGCTTTTCGCCGGAAGCGATTTCCGCTGCAACCAAATCGTCATCCACCTTGCGATCATCGGGATCATCAAGATAATGATCGAACTCGTGCAACACTTCAGCATCGGGAGCCGGAGTCAACAACGACACCACCACAATGAACAACAGTGAGATGATGAATGCCGGAAGCAGCTCGTAAATAGCGAAGACACCACCAAGCGGCTTGATGAAATTATGCCAAATCAGCACGGTCGCAGTACCGGAAAGCATGCCTGCAATCGCACCGAATTTATTGGTACGACGCCAATACAGCGAACACAGCATCAGCGGACCGAATGAAGCGCCCAAACCAGCCCACGCATACGAAACAACTTGGAAAATCGACGAATTCTGATCGAATGCAACCACAATGCCGAAAACGAACATAACCAGCAGTGTGATGCGGGCAACCATCATCACCTGACGATCAGTAGCCTTGCGGTAGAGCAATCCGCGGAAAATATTCTCACCAACCGCGGAAGCACCGATAATCAGATACGATGAAGACGAACTCATGGACGCGGCGAAAATGCCCGATACCACGATGCCGCACATGAAGCTTGGCAGCAGCGCCTGCGAAACCACAATGAAAATGTTCTCCGCAGCGGACTGCGTGACGAACTGCGTCGGCATCATCGCACGGCCAACCAAGCCAATGCACACGCCGCATGCAAGCGACACCACACACCATGTGGTTGCGATGATACGGGACTTTTTGATCTCTTCAGAACTGCGGATCGACAGGAATCGCACGAGCACCTGCGGCATACCGAAATAGCCAAGGCCCCACGCAAGCATGGAAATCATGGTGATCACGCCGTATTCGGTAGGAGCGCCGAACATGGCCTGACCGGCTTTGATGATCTGCTCGCCGGCATCGTTCAGGATTGGCGTGGCCATTTGCGTGCCGTCAAGGAATCCTGGAATGCCTTTGAGGAAGGCGACGGTGTTGTCGACGCCGCCGACGGACGCCACGGAACCGATGAACACCACGGCCAGCGCGAAGAACATGAGCAAGCCTTGGATGAAGTCGGTCACGACCACGGAAAGATAGCCGCCGATCAAGGTGTAGGCGAACACGATGGCCGCACCGATCACCATGGTCAGGTGGTAGTCCCAGCCGAACAGGGTCGAGAAAAGTTTGCCGACCGTCACGAAGCAGCTGCCGACATACACGCAGAAAAATACGAGGATGATCAGCGCCGCGATGGTGGAGACGATGTTGCGTTTGTCATGGAATCGTTTGGAGAAGAAGTCCGGAATGGTAATCGCGTCACCTGCCACCACGGAGTAGCGACGCAAACGCCGTGCGACGAGCTTCCAATTGAGGTAGGTGCCGAGAGCCAGGCCGAGGGCCGTCCACAGCGGGTCGGCGGCACCGGTGAAGTAGGCGACGCCCGGCAGACCCATGAGCAGCCAGCCGCTCATATCGGAGGCTTCGGCACTTAAAGCCGTCAGCCACGGACCAACGCCACGACCGCCCGCGAAATACTGACGGGTGGAGGAATTGGACCGCTTGGAGTAGATGAAGCCGATGGTGAGCATGGCCACAAAATAGATGACCATCGCCAGCAGCACCCAAAAATCTTTGGTAACCATGAATTCTCTCTTCTTAGATTTCTAGCCGAATTTCTTTCGAATCTCTTTCTTCAAATCTCTGTCGAAACGAATTTCTTTCGAATCTCTTCTGAAAAATATGCGATTGTCCCAATGTACCGGTCGGACATTGCGACAATCGCATTTATCTCATTTACTCGCCCAAATTCCGAAATTCTGCGAGTTGTTATGCACCGTTCTGTTATGCACCGTTCTGGATTCTAGGGAAAATTTGGCAATGCGTGCGGTATCAAGGCGTACCGAAGGAAGGCGTACGAAGGTACGTCGACTAAGAAACAACGCAGATAACGCTCCATTGCCAGATTTTCAGATGTCGTATCTCCAAGACTTATCGGTGATAACGCGGGCCATGGCTAGACCGATCGGCAGGCAGATAATCACCATGAAGGCGCGGAAAGCCCAGTCGAGGGCGTTCAAGGTATCGAATTGGCCAAGGTGGAACATGGCTTGATACATGTACAAACCGGGAACCATGATCACAATGGACGGCACGGTCAGGCAGATGCGCGGGTAGCCGAGATGTGGGGCGAGCCAGCTGCGATGAACCGCGGAACGCCATGCGGAGGCGAGCAGGCCTGCGAGCAGTGCGCCGATGAATGCGCCGGCTTCGGCGGGAACTCCCATGTCAACGATTTCCAAGCGCAAGGTGTCGGTAATGGCGCCAATGGTGGCGGCCACAAGACACATGCGCTGCGGGGAATTGAACATAGTGGAGAAGCCCCAGACGCCGATGAATGCGAATACGAAACGCAACAGGCAATTGACAACCGGATTGAGTCCCAACGGCTCGAATCCTTCCGGATTCAAATGCACGATCGAAGCGACCATCCACCCTGCGAGCGTCGCCATCAAAATAATGCACAACACGTACGCAACGCGCTGAATACCTGACGGAAAATCAATCTTCGCCATATCAAGTCCGCCCGTAATCAACGGGAATCCAGGAATCACAAACAGCATGGCACCGATGTAAGCCGTGTCATGCTGCAATGCGACGGGCTCGAAAATACCAATCAATCGCAGGGTGCCCGTGCAGGCGAGTGCCGCGACGGCCACGCATACGAACGTCACAAAGAACTGGTTGAGATGGTGGGCGAACAGGCGGCGGCGCAGCCAGTGGCCAAGTCCCGCGCCAATGAACGCGCCGATCATGTCGAAGGGGCCGCCGCCAAGCAGGAACACGAAGGATGCACAGGCGCAGGCCGAGGCGAATCCTGCAAATGCCGGCGAATACAGGGGCTTGCGCCGTTCGATCATGTTGAGTCGTTCGTGCGCTTGACGAACGGTGATGCCTTGCGATTGGTCCGCTTCTTTGCCGACATGGTCGAAATGTTCGGCGTATTGGCCTTTTGGCGGCTTATGATTGCGATTTTTGCGCGCTTTTTTCGTGGTCGATTCGCTTGACGTAACGTTGGCCGCGCTGGCGGTTTCACGCTTGGTTTCACGTTCAGCTTCACGTTCACCGCGATTATGCTCGCTTGCCGCTTCAATGTCACGCAAGTGCAACGGCTGCGCGGTGGTATCGGTCGCTTCGGCGCGCTCCGTCACCATTTCAAGCGCGTCAAGCACGGGATCGTCGGATCCCTCCTGATTCTGTTCGGCTTTCTGACGTTCGCGAAGACGCTTCGACAGGTCGGCCGACACCTGCGACGCATCACGCTTGTCGAGATGCTGCATAAGCCCTTCTGACACGTCGGATTGGCTGTGGTACATCGATCCTTTGCCGAGGTTCACGTTGAACCAGTCAGCGAAGTGTTCGAGCAGCCAAATGCGTTCCGTATTGACGCCGGTGGTTGGCAGGTCGATGACTTCGGTGATGCGGTCTTTGCCGTCGGTGCAGGAGGCTTCGATGTCGGTGAGGTTCACGTCGGCGCGTACGTGCACGCCGAGCGGGTAGGCGATGCGGTGCATCATTTCGCGGACACGGAAACTTCCGGTGCCCGCGCCGAGATCGAGCATGCCGACGCGTACGATCACGCTGGCTTTTGCTGCGATTCCCGCTTCAGCAACCGGCTTGTCCCAATCCCGTTCAATATCTTCCATATCGAGCGGAATGGAGTGTGTATGGAATTTGCTGACGGCCGAAGCGCTTTTTTCCGCGCTTTCGAAATTCGTCTCATGTTCATGTTCGTATTGTGCGCTCACAAGTTCAGGTCTAACGTGTGGGCTGGTCGGAGGATTTTCGAAATTTCCGTCGATTTCACCTTGTGGACACCACTGGACCACGATGCGGACATTTTCGGTATTTCCGTAACCAAACTGTCGATTTGCCGCGCATACAATGGTCGTGCATTACCGACCGAACTTAGGGCTGTGGGCTCGCAACAGATGGCCAAAACAATCGCGGAGGTGCCGCGAAGGACCAACAGACCGGGCAACCCGATGGTTCGGAGAAGGAGATCTGATGGCAGATAATAATCAACAGATCACGCCTGCGGACGCAGCTATCGTCTCGTCCGGCACGGGAACCAAGGGTCCCGAAGAGCGCGATCTTCCCGCATCCCTCAAAGAAGAAATGGATCTGTGTCTGCAGATTCTTCGCGAGGTCCTCGGCGAATTCGACGAAAAGCTGCTGGCGACATTCGATGAGGTGCGCGAATACGCACTGAATGCCAGCGCCGAACGCTTCGCCGGCATTCTGACTGATACCAATTCCGAGCAGGACGACCTGCAGAACGCGGTCAACACCATCGGCAAGATGAATGTTGAAGACTCACAGCTGCTGGCCCGCGCATTCACGACCTACTTCCATCTCGCCAATCTGTGCGAGGAGAACTATCGCGTTTCCGTGCTGCATCAGCGCGAATCCAAGGTTGAGGACACCGCGCCCGTCGATCCAGTCAACGAAATGACCTGCGCCTACCACCAGCTCATCAACGAGCTCGGTCCGGCCAAGGCAAAGGAACTGCTCGACCAGCTCGAGTTCCACCCGGTGTTCACCGCGCATCCGACCGAAGCCCGCCGTAAGGCCGTGGAAGGCAAGATTCGCCGTATCTCCCAGCTGCTCGAAGCGCATAAGCTGCTTGGCGGCTCGGACAAGAAGGAAAACTCCCGTCGTCTCTTCAACGAGATCGACGCGCTGTTCCGCACCTCCCCGATCGCACTGAAGAAGCCGACACCGGTTGAGGAAGCGGATACCATCCTCGACATTTTCGACAACACGTTGTTCTACACCATTCCGCAGGTCTATCGCCGTTTCGATGATTGGATCCTCGGAGACAAGGCCGGCCTGGTGCCGCCGGTGTGCCCCGCGTTCTTCCATCCGGGTAGCTGGATCGGTTCCGACCGCGACGGAAACCCGAACGTCACTGCCAAGGTGAGCCGTCAGGTGGCTCGCAAGTTCAGCGATCATGTGCTGGGAGCGCTCGAGATCGAGACCCGCCATATCGGCAAGAACCTGACCATGGAATCCACCACGACGCCGCCGAGCGCCGAGCTCAAGAGCCTGTGGAACCGTCAGAAGGAGATGAGCGAACGCCTTACCGACAAGGCAGCTCTGATCTCCACCAAGGAACTGCACCGCGCAGTCATGCTGGTTATGGCCGATCGTCTTCGCGCCACCATCGACCGCGATGTCGACCTGATGTACCATTCCTGCGAGGATTTCATCGCCGATCTGAAGATCGTGCAGCGTTCCCTCGCCGACGCCAACGCCAAGCGTTCCGCGTACGGCCCGTTGCAGGATCTGATCTGGCAGACCGAAACCTTCGGCTTCCATATGGTCGAGATGGAGTTCCGTCAGCATTCCGTGGTGCATTCCCGCGCTTTGGAAGACATCCGCGAACATGGTCTGCACGGCGAACGCGGCGAACTGCAGCCGATGACCCACGAAGTGCTCGACACCTTCCGCGCGCTCGGCGCAATCCAGAAGCGCAATGGCGTCAAGGCCGCCCGCCGTTACATCATCTCGTTCACCAAGAGCGCCCAGAACATCAAGGACGTGTACGAGCTGAACCGTCTGTCGTTCGCACGCCCCGAGGATGTGCCGACCATCGACGTAATCCCGCTGTTCGAACAGCTTGAGGATTTGCAGAATTCGGTGGACGTGCTTGAGGAAATGATCAAGATTCCTGAAGTGCAGGCTCGTCTGAAGGCCACCGGCGGCAAGCTTGAGGTCATGCTCGGCTACTCCGATTCCTCGAAGGATGCCGGCCCGACGTCCGCAACTCTGGCACTGCATTCCGCACAGGAGCGCATCGCCAAGTGGGCCGAATCGCACGATATCGACTTGACCCTGTTCCATGGCCGCGGCGGCGCCGTTGGCCGTGGCGGCGGCCCGGCCAACCGTGCCGTGCTCGCACAGCCGGTCGGCTCCGTGAAGGGCCGTTTCAAGCTCACCGAACAGGGCGAAGTCATCTTCGCACGTTACGGCAACCCGGTTCTGGCCATCCGCCACGTAGAATCCGTGGCGGCCGCAACGCTGCTGCAATCCGCTCCGAGCGTGGAGAAGCGCAACACCGACATGACCGAGAAGTATGCCGACATGGCAAGCAAGCTCGACGAAGTCGCACACAATCGCTTCCTGGATCTGCTGAATACTCCGGATTTCGCACCGTGGTTCTCCACCGTCACGCCGCTGACCGAAATCGGTCTGCTGCCGATCGGTTCCCGACCTGCAAAGCGTGGTCTCGGCGCCAAGTCCTTGGACGATCTGCGCACCATTCCGTGGATCTTCTCTTGGGCTCAGGCACGCATCAACCTCGCCGCATGGTATGGCCTCGGATCCGCCTGCGAAGCGTTCGGCGATCTCGCCACCCTGCGTCAGGCGTATGAGGATTGGCCGCTGTTCTCGACGTTCATCGACAATATCGAGATGTCGTTGGCTAAGACCGACGAGCGTATCGCCAAGATGTACTTGGCACTCGGCGACCGTGAGGATCTCAACAAGAAGGTGCTCGACGAGATGGAGCTCACCCGCGAATGGGTGCTCAAGATCGTCGGCGACGAATGGCCGTTGCAGCACCGCCATGTGCTCGGCCAGGCCATCCGCATACGCTCGCCGTATGTGGACGCACTGTCTGTCACCCAGGTGCTCGCCCTGCGTTCGCTGCGTAAGCGCGTGGACAAGGAAGAGCTCACGCACGGACAGAAGGCGAACTACACCTACCTGATCCTGTGCACCGTGTCCGGTGTCGCAGCAGGCCTGCAGAACACCGGCTGATCTTCGGCTGACCGCCTGGATGATGCGAGCGGGGAGGTTCCGTGCCGATAAACGGCGCGGGCCTCCCCGCTCGCGTTCCCGGATTCAACTTGTAAGCGCAACGCCTTCTTAAATTAGAAACTGAACACTTCCAAACCTAGACAAGGCGTTGCACGTCTATTTAGAATCCGGGGCAGTCGCTCGGTTGGATGAGTCCGGCACGATACCGTCAGAGCCAAGGAATAGCTGCGCGATTATCCCCAAGAAAACGTCCTCAGCCCCTGCCTTAG
>OIEU01000730.1_pt1 | contig 12521 bp, 8 predicted proteins | sample 1581831 | NCBI WGS metagenome assembly OIEU01 (sample SAMN03281007, study PRJEB24777) | human gut metagenome | isolation source: fecal sample PR166 from 1 month old female Malay infant, vaginally...
ATATTCAGTTCTATATATTGTACTTTATAAAGTGCTAATTCAGTTTATGAGGAATATCTCATTGATATATTCTTTAAATCCAGATAGTCCCATCTTCCTAACAATAGACATGTCATCGGCCTTATAGTCATCGATGCATTTTTCAATTTTATTAATCATGTTAATATATGAATCATTTACCCCTTTAGCTTTAAGATAAAGAACGTAAAAATATTTTATTTGATTCCCGCGATAATTAGAGGCTTTATATGCTTTAATTATATTATAATAATCAATTATGAGATCTGGAGATTTTTCTATTTTGAAATTTTTAATAAATAAAGAGTCATAGTCTTTCTCAAAAATATCTTTCATACTGTTAGTTGATTTGTCAGGATAACCACTAATAGCTTTTAGTATTTGACCAAATGTTTCCATTTTGATCATATAATCATAATGTCTGCTATCATCATTACCAGTATCTCCTGACTTTCTTATATATTCAATGCCATGTTCACTGAGATATCTTTCTATGTCTATTTGTTCTGCCGATAATGATTTCAAGTCAGATGATTTAATAGCATTTTGGCTATTTGTATACTCAGCTATCTTGTGTATGTCATTAGATTCAATATCCGTCATAAATATTCGTAGTAGAACTTCTGCTTGGCATAAATAGTTATTGATATTATCTTTGTTATCTTTGTTGAATTTATGAATAGCCCTGAGTGTCTGTCCACCATTCACTATTTGGAAACCATTGATATCCAAACGCATTGAGTGATTACCAGCGAGGTTTATTGCTGATATTGAATTAGCGACCATTGTGATGCCATTGTTGTACATAAAAAATTTAGTTGGATTATCTTTTATGGTGGCACCAATGTTAGGGTTGTATTTTGAATTTTTTACGAAGCCTCTAACGTTATCGAATAACACTCCATATTCAATAGAAGAGTCGGCTAATATTGAAATATTTTCTAAACTCTTTTCAAGTCTCAATTTTTCATTGTCAGAGGTAATGCGAATAATCTCATCACACCTGATTCTTAATATATAAGATTTTGCTGTTGCTTTATTATCCTCACTGTAGCACATTAATGCATCTTTACTCAGAATCATACTGGCATTAATATCTTTTGGACGAATAGACATGAATTGAGATATAGTTGGCAGCGCTAAAGATTCTATTTTTATTTGATAAAGAGATGATAAATTCTCTAATTCAGCATCAATCTCCCGAACTTCTTGAGCTTCATTACTCACTTGATAAAGTGTGACATCCCAAATATCCTTGGGTCTTAGAAATATGTCATTTAATTTATTTAATTTACTTTTTAGCTTTTCAGGATATTTATTGAACTGCTTGTTGTCTTTGCTCAGACATAAATTTAAAAACTTAGTCGATATAAAGTTATCATTTAAACATTGGGTTTTATCACTATTAAAGGTTTCTCTATATTTAAAGTTAAATAGTTTTACGCATTTCTTATCTTCATCAATGAATACAGCATCCATTCCTGAGTCATTTATTTTTTCGTCAAAAAAACGCTTGTTAAAGTCAGAGTCAATTATAGAGTCTATAATTTCATCATTATCTCCATCAATATCACAAACATTTTCTAATATATAAAGATAGAAACCAAAGCGTTTCTTGCTTGTGTCCGAAAGTTTTTCTGCTTCATTATAGCCAGTTATATCACAAAGTAATCTGAAATATTTTTCAAGTTTCTTGTTTAGAATGATGAAATCAGTAATTGTAGCCATAATTAAACCCTCTGGTCTCAATGATAAATACTTTTCTTATAATTCCCAAAAAGCTCGATCTCGCATCTTCTTAACTCTTTTATTTCCATCAACATACAAGCTAAAATGCTTTTCAAGCTGTCGAATTTGCCCCATCAAAGACTCTTGCTCACCTTTATCATCAATGTTAAATACGGCCTTGATATCAGCATTCTTGATCTCAGAAACTCGATGAATCACCCAGGTCAGAATATAAGAAGCATAATTATTCTCCCCTGTTTTGAAGTGGGTGATTTCTTGTGTCGATAGAATTGCACCGACACCATATTCACGACCTTCCTTAAGAATTTTACGCAAGCTGGCAAAATCCTGGCGCATAAAATTATCAGCTTCATCAACCAGAATCATTTTGGTTAGCTGTCGATAATCTCCTCGCACCATCGGTTTTCCACGTTTTTGCATCTGTGCGTAAAAGAGATCCAGTGTTAGTGCAACTACCAGGTTTTGAATCTCTGATGGATAACCAGCGAGTTCGATAACTGTGACGCCATCAACCAGATCGTACAAACTGGTCATCTTCTCTGGATCCGTTTCAAAAATCTGGAAACCAGCCAGATTATAAAGTGCAGCATATAATGAATCTTCGTCGACCTTCTCTTGTGCCAGGTACTGCTGCCACACATCTTCAATAGTCGGTGCTACACGATTCCATGTTGCTCGATCATGAGGCACTATTCCTGCTAAGTCATAGCACTCCATTATTAGCGTAACCAGCTTCATGCGTTGTTTTACGCCAAGGTTATACGCTTTGCCCATCGTTTCAGCGAATGCCATGGCCGTATGCCTCGGTAACATGGGCATATCACCAAATAACGATAACGGATTGTAAGGTAACAACGATAGCTGATACCTCTTAGCTCCCGTAGCTTCCAGAAACGCATCATCCACATAGTCGGATTTATAGTCGAAGATCAACAAGCCAATCGGTTTACCATCAACGTTGCAGGACTGATTGCGCATCAGTTGCGTAACCAGCGATTTAGTAAACTGGGTTTTCCCGGTGCCCATTGTTCCAATAATGCCGGTATTAGTATTCATGAACTTAGCGGTGTTGGTTGGTTCCCAGTACAATGGATTCTGACGCACAGCATCATGACCAAACAAGATCTGTAATGGTGTATTGCTGACATTACTGGGGGTTAGTGCCGATGCTTCAGGTTGTGGAAGCTCCAGTGCAGAAATGGGCGGCGGCTCAGTTGTTGTTGCTACCTGTACTGGGTGTGAAGAATTGACATCACACTCTGGTTTGAGCAGATATTTTTCCGGCACCCGATAGCGTTCAGCTAGTGGAGGTTGATCACCTTGTGCTGCAATTAACGATGGAAGTAATGAATAGGGGATTTCGATCTGTAGAATATTCTCTGCCGTTTCTTTATAAGAGAGATCGAAACAGGTTCCGCTGTCAACATGAGCTACCACAAAGCCTTCTGCATAATCAGCAAGCTCACCTAACTGATAGTCGCCAGTGAGCCACCATTCACGTCGTTCCAGCAGAGGGGATAGCTTGTCGTTATCCAGTACACCATACAGACGCAACTTCTCTACCTGCATTAATACCTGGCGGATAAAAAGTGCCCGGTATAGTTGTGATGCTAGAGTTTGTGGCCCAAGAATATCTTGCTGTAAATAGCGTTTTAGCTCGCGGGCCTGCTGCCCCGCATGGTTGTAATCGGGGCGAGCTCCTGTTTTTACTTCAAGTGGTAACAGATACAGGTTGTTATCTTTGAAGCCGACAAAGAGCACATCGTCAGAGATCGCTCCTTTCTGATAACCCTGTAAATGGCGCGATAAATCGCTTTCTTTCATTCTCAGCCCGACGTTGCCGGACACGCGGATCATCTCAGCGACTGACAGTGGGATCCAGCAAATATCTGACTGGAGCAGCATAGACTGTACGAATTTGTATGCACCGATAATGCCGTGTTTTTCTTTGCGCTCCTTTTCATTTGAACGCAACATTTTCAACAGCCACTCACCGTTAAAGGCATTAAATTCAGCAAGTAGTTGCTGGCTATCAACGGTGGATTGTCCTGTTTGAAGGAGACGCAGGAACAACTCAACCTGTTTTGTCACGGTTACGGCGTCATAACCAGCACAACTGGTGTACTGGTCAGAGTAATGAATTAGTACGACATCTTTTTGACTAGTAAAGAAATCGAGTGTGACCTTAGGGTCGATAATTGTGGTCCAGAGAGAGCTATCATAAGAGCGATTCAGCAGTTGCTTAAAGTTACCGCTGACAGCCAGACTAATTCCCTGACCGTGATACTGGCTGTTGCTCTGCCGTGCCGGTTGCCACAGACAGCCTAACAAGCGGGCGAGACGCAGGGCGCAAGACGATTCAGTATCGACATTACGCAGACCAAACGCGGTAAAGTAAGCATCGCCTTGTGTTTCAGCCCCTTCGCCTGCAATCAAGCCATGACATAAAACCCCGCTGGCAGCATCCTCAATGCGAATTTGTCGGCAATCAACCGGTGCGGTGTTGGTGAAAAATGCGAGATGGGCGTAAGCCAGTTGATCGCTTTCCGGTGGCAGGATAAATTTGCTGAATGTTAAGCGACTGCGAAGCAGATCGATCAACATATCGGCTTCAGAACGCCATGCACCGCTGTTCAGACCAAGATCATTTTTAAGTTGTTCATAGCTGCCGCTTTCGGCAAAGCGGTCAAAGGCATTGGGTAGCAGACGTTCGTCATAGCAGTTTACGTGTATCGAAATTGCGTTATCTTTTTCCTGCTTAAAATAATCTACCAGTCCCAGGAATAGCTCTCTGGCTTCTCCCATATTAATAGCATTAATAACCAGGGCATTATTTCCTGCACTCTGGAACAGCCGAGAATAGGCATCTGTAAATTCGTTTAGCTTGTCTTTCACCAGACGCTTAACATATTCGTGGCTCATCTGGCGCTGGGGAACAATATCTATCCAGAAGCGGTTTTCTACCATCGGTTGTAACTGTGCGTATTCATGTTCGCTATGATACACAAATGGCATTAGGCCAGAGACGACCAGACGATCTAGAGTAATCTCTGGTAATGAAGCGAAGGAAGCTGATGTGGGGTATCCGGGCTCGGCGATAATAGTTTCAGCTAGCTGTAAATGATAAGCCATTACCAATGGGTGCAGAGGCGAGAGACGTTCATAATCGTCGCCGCGGCAAATCCCCAGATGTAACAGACGTTTTTCCTGGATGGTTAATGCTCTGCTTAGACTGATTTGCTGTAATGCCTGTTCAAAAGTAGCGATCATGTGACTGACTAATACACGATATTCCGCTGACCATGACACCAGACTCGGCAGGGTATTTCGACGTTGATAGTAAACGAACAATTGGTGGTACGCATTATGGAGGTCGGGATAGCTCGCCAGAAGCTCATCCAGTGCAAACTCACTACCATTACTACCATTACTACCATTACTACCATTACTGCCAGTGCTGAGCAGATTACGCTCGATCAGGGCGTACTCTTGCATAAGCAACTGCTGGCGAACACCAACCACATTATGTTCGATATTGTCCAGGATGACGCGACCTTTCAACTTGTTCCAGGTTGCATTCCCTTCTTCTTTAAAGAGTTTATTGAAACGACCCTGATCAAAAAGCAGAGGCAGGGTTAATCCTTCCTCTGCTCCTGGACCTTCGATGTTAAACAGTAAACGGGAGTCACCTGAAATCAAGGTAAATTTGATCAGCTCACTTTGATTCGCCAGCGTTTCAAAATTAACGAGTGCATAATGGCGGCAATCAACATCATCACTTTCTTCATCAAGTAAACAGGTCTTGTCGCCGAGCTCTGCAATACGTAACTCATTATCTTCCAGTTGCAGAGTTAATTGACCTTTACCAGGTTCAATACGATAACAATGCTGGATTTCATTAAGCCAGAATTGCCCTTGTTCAACTAACAGCAGGCGAAACTTGTACTCTTCTGCTGAGTTATTGCGGTTAATGATTTCGAGGCTAAAGAAGCAGGGCCGACCATCAAAAGGTACTGATGCCAGTATCTTAGAGTTTCTCCCCCCGAGCCGGCTAGTACGCCAGAATCGTTCTTTCTGTAACGGACGATGATGAGCAATTTTTACCTGATTGTCCTGAAGGTCGTTACCCTGGAAGATAAACTCTAGCTCAACGTGTGATTGCCCCGGTAGAACCTGAACCAGGACACTGATATCTCGTTTACCTGCTTTACTGGTACTTTTGGCTCTTTGCCAGACCTCACCGTTTTCAGCAGTAATGTTTTCCAGCACCAGTTTCTGTTCACTGTTTTGTGCTTTTTCATTCAGGTAGACGGAGAAATCAAGTTCACGCCAATCGTCATTGTCAACGAAATGCTCCTGAATGAATTTTGCACTAAATTCAGTTAGTACATTCTCCAGTTGCCCGCTGTAGCGTTCAACACTGTCCTCTATCTGGCGATATAACTTTTGGTTTTCATTGAGCCTGGCGCGCAACTGCTTATCACTAAAATTCAGCAGGTTATTATCGTTGAATAACTTTAGCTCTGAGAAATCCAGATTGCCGTCGTCCAGCAGACGGTATAACGATGAAAATCCAAAAACCGTTGCGCCTTCATCCAATATTGTTGTCAACTGATCGCCCAGCAAACAGCGGGATACTTGAGAACGGGCGCTGTCCGTTGTGATTAACTTTTCGAGCTGGTGACGGAAGGTTTCTGGATGCCAGATAGCATCCGGTGCAGCGACATCTTTGGTACTATTGAGTAAGGTATCCAGCATGCTGTTGTGGATAATCAACAACGCTGTCTGGGCAAAAATGCCATTGCGGCCAGAAACCTGATCGCGTAAATGAGAAATATAGTTTTCTGTGAATGCAGGTGTAGTGGTGCCGTGCAGTACCGGAATAAGCTGGATATTATTACATTGGACGTAGGTAAGATATTGCCCTGGTGCAATTTCTAGTTTATTTCCATTCGCTAAAGAGTCGAAAGCCTTCCAGAGCTTTAAGGCGTTATCCGGATCGGGAGATTTAAACTGGTAGCGCTCACCAGGCTGAATGATGCTGCTTACCCATTCAATGAAGGTTTCTGCCAGATAGGTTTCATACTGTTTTACGGACATATACGGCGTCTCCACTGTCACTCATTCTCTCCACATTCCCCATGCGTTCATAAAACGCAACCAGCATTTGTGTAGACTGGTTATCCAGATAAAATCCGCGTTGCTCAAAACCACGTAGCAGCTCATGCAGCCGGAGTTTTTTGTTTTTACCCACGGTAAGGTTAGTTAGTAGCAGTAGTCTATCCTGGTTCAGTACCAGCACTTTCCCCGCTCGGCCACGAACCTGAATGAAGTCAGTGCAAATCTGGCTTTCCAGCTCGTTGATGTATTTGCGATTTACCGCTGCTCGCTCGGTTTTTTTACCCTGAAACTGTTCAACGGCAACAGATAACAGCTGTTTAAAGGCATCTTCCAGGTTTGTAGCACGATCGCGTTCAGGAAGATCTCGCTCCTCCTTACTAATGAACTTCTGTATATAATTATTGAGTTCATTCAGTACTCGATTCGATGTATCTGAATAACTTAAACAATCTTGATATACCTGCCAAAGAGGGCGCTTTTCCTCACCTTTTACTTGTAATACCTCTAATGCAGAGAGTACGGGGAATAATTTTTCACTTTGGCGGGCAAACCACTTATAGCCGAAGAGCTTTATTTTATCTCGTTCGGAGCTAGCTTTTTCAGTATCGAGGATAAAGAACAATGATTTACTCTGCGGCTCGCCGTCTTGCCAGTTGTCCAGATTGAGCGCCAGTTGTGCGCACCAACTAAAGGCATACAAACGTAGAGTATTGGTCAGCTCCTGCAAAAGATATTGTGGGTGCTCTGCCAGAAACGCCAAATCAGACTGAAAACACGTTACCAGATAGGGTAAATAAGGTTGTTCTTTTGCAAATGGTCCCTCTCCCAGTCGGATTAATTTCTTGTTGAGCTTATTCAGCATCTCTTTTTCAATAAAATTCAACTTATCTTGTATCGGGTTATTAAGGCTAAAACCTCTCATCAAATTAGCAAACAGTGTTCCAAGGCGTTTGTCGGCAGTCGAGCCTGCACTTATCTTTTCACCATCAAACTGAGCGTGGAACAGCAAGAAAAGGGGAGAGACACGAAAGATATCCTGACTGGAAAAATACATCCGTTCCAGCACGGACAAGAAAGCGGGCTCATCGATCAATATTTGCAGATGAGTTTTACAATCCTCGCGAAACTGCTCGAGACTGTAAGTATTTATTTTATACTTCACGGCATAGCTCAGTACTAAACCTGTGACGATTTGCCAGTCAATATTGTTATTTTTATTGCGTATTGGAAGGTAGCTATCCAGCTGGTTATTACTAACTCTTAAATTTGTTGCAATGGGATACATGATGTTATCCCTCCATGCCGCTGATAGTAATCATGTCATCGTCCGCTCTTGCACTATAAACCCGCTTTAGACCATCATAAAACTTGATTTCGCTGCTGGATTTTGCCTTTTCTGCGATTAGTTCAACGATTTCGTCCAGTAAGACAATCGCACTTTTATCATATTTATTAGGGCGATAGCCATTATTCAGTTTGCTCAATAGCTCAAATAAATTAAGACCGATTCGAATCGGATCCAACGGATCCTGTCCTACTTTTAAATAGATATCGAAACAAGTTGTATGGGCTGTATTTTTCTTGAGAATGGATTCCCAGTCCGGTTTCAGCGCAACAGGTGCCGTGATTTTAATCCCACCAAATTCACCTAAAAAGAACTCTTCTTTTTGGGTACTCAGTTCAGGTGCTTTACGGTTTGCGTAACGCTGAATACCAGCGATAAGCTCGAAAGAGTAAAAGCGGTTCAGTGCTCTTTTTTGTTCCGGATCTGCGGTATAATTTTTATGCAGATGCCAAATCTCTGAATAACGCTCAAAGAGAGCTTCTTTAAAGAAGATAGAGAATATTTTGTGATAGTTATTCCCTAAAGACTCATGTTGTAGTAGCCAGAAAAGTCTAATTAAGGAAGCTGCATCACCAGGCTTAACACATTGGCGATCAAACGTAAGATGTAATTTAGCAAGTGTACTCAGGAAATCATCCAGTTCGGGATCAACTAATCCAAGCTCATAGCGCAGAATAAATTGATCAATCTCGTATGTATGCAATCTGGCAGGATCAAAATCAGAAACCTTTTTAATTAGATCATTTTCTGCACCATTAAACAGATTATCAAACAGGTACCCAGGCCCTGTCAGCAGGTGATGTAAAAAATCCAATAAGGTTCTTGTGGTAACAAATTGATCTTTTATTAATCGGGCTTTAAATAGCTGTGTTATTAAAACATTCTGAACACCGGGCATGCACAGTAGTTTAAAGTTAGCAACGGTTTTTAAATCATGTCCTATTGATTCATCACGTTGATAAATTGTGTAAAACAGGTTTTTGTCGTCATTCCCCGTTAAGTGATTCATTAATTTTTTGATAAAAGGGGAGTATTCCTGCTCTTCGTCAAACTCGAACTTTGGATAATGTTCGAAATCAAAGAATGTACAATGTTCATTGCAGTAAGGACGGTGGCCTTCCTGTTGCGCTGACAAGAATGAGTCAATAGCAGCGCGGATAGCTATATGGGACTCAGAACCTTCTCTGGCAAAGTTGGCGAGCATCCCGGTGTTGATACCGATGAGGAGCGGGTATGATTGCGAATGATGATTTTCAAATAAATCATTCAATGCATCAATGGCTGATTGTTGAGGCGCAAAGCTGTGTGTCGCATCCAGATGGAAACTAAACTTCTGTAGATATCGTGGATCTGACTTACAGCGGGTTAAAATTTCGGATTTCCCATCCCCACTACTTCCGCATAGAAAAATGATCTCACCGGGAGCAGCGGTATCCAGATAACGCTGTAACTCTTCTTCAATCTCTTGTTTAACAAAGAGTTGTTCTTTTAGCTCATCGAACACATCCTTTTGCCGATGAGTTTCTGTGGTTACGGAAAACGAAGATGACTTCGCAAGTACACCTAACGCTTTACGTAATGTGATCGCGCTCATAACTTCATGTTCTCTAAAGTAAGAATTCGCCTATTTTATACGAGCTAGCCCTTGATCTCTATAGGCCTTTCGTCACCTGATCACAGGGTTGCAATTTCCTTTGCTCACGAAAGTAACACCTTTGAAGATGTAGTATCTCAGCTTTTGTCAACACACCTTTTCTTTTTAGATTAACAAGTAATTGCTCGACATCATCCAATTCGATGTCCTTATCAGAAAGGGTGTTAATGGTAGCTACAATACTACTTATAGTGTCTCGGGTAGCTGTCACGTTATGCTCTTTCGCAAGTTGATAGATATAGCTTGCTACGACGGTAGCTCTCTTTTGTGACATAGCTCCATCCTCATTATTTCGTGATGACGGTTTCCCCTAGGATCACTTTGGAGATTATGGGGTTAATCTTGGTTTGCGCGGATTTGTGCTCGTTGCGTAGTTTCTGCAGCGCCTTGGTTGCTTGTCACTCAGCTCTTGTGCAGCCGAGCTATAAGTTTAGATTAGGTATAAAGCAACGCAGCCAATGTATCAACTATCTCAGTTTTCCTTGTTTTTGAGATAGAGCATTTCCTGTTAAGACATAATATTTATAGGTATCCCTATGCTTCAATCTCTGAATCACTTAACGCTCTCCGTCAGTAATTTGCAAAGTAGCCTGACCTTCTGGCGCGGGTTGCTGGGGTTGCAGCTTCATGCTGAGTGGGATACTGGTGCTTATCTTACCTGTGGTGACCTTTGGATCTGTCTTTCTTATGACGTATCCCGTCATTACGTAGCCCCTCAGGAAAGCGACTACACCCACTATGCATTCAGCATCGCGGCAGAGGATTTTGAGCCGTTCTCGTATAAGCTGAAACAGGCGGGAGTGACGGTCTGGAAAGACAATAAAAGCGAAGGGCAATCTTTCTATTTTCTTGACCCGGATGGCCACAAGCTGGAGCTACATGTGGGAGATTTAGCATCTCGACTGGCGAAATGCCGTGAGAAGCCTTACTCGGGAATGCGTTTTGGTCCTGGAAAATAATCACGCAACTTTGTGATCTTCCATGCAGTATTCAATTTTATGTCCCATTCTGGGGGCAAATCCCCAAATTAAAATCTAACAACCCATTAATTTTCAATAAATTAAACGAAAAGGCGAGTCCGGCCTTCGCACCAAATCCCCCAATCAGACCACTAAAATACTTTTTTGTATCTGCATTTCATCATTTGAAAAGCTCCTGTTGAGGCATCTGTTCTTCTGGCCCCGATGCGGCTAGCACAGCACTCTCCCCACTATCCACCCGCGCTTCATCCTCACACCACCTTTCAAACAGCCTGGCGAATCTGGCGCTTTGCCAGGTTTCTCCAACCTGGCTCAAGATAAAGCCAGTGACCACAATAGCGGAAATAAAGTAAAACAGTGAAAATGCGATAGCTGAATTTACGCCCCCGCTGGCCAGTAACGATTGTATTGTCGTCCACCAGGCGCAAGCGAAAATAACTATTGAAAATAGCCAGAAACCCCCGCTAACGAGGTGAAAAGTTTTAATTTTTTTAGCATCTACAGAAAAATGATTTTCTTCACAACGATATAAGGATGGGTTTTTAAGGAAACTTATTAATCGTACATCATATGAGCCGATATTTTTATCAGCGATAAACGCGATCAACTGATGGGCGTGCCAGACAGGGAGGGTAATCCCGATCTGCTCATACAAAAACTTTATTTGTACGGTCTGATGCGTCCTCGAGAGTTTGGTGTCGGGTATGTCAGCGTTCGCTATCTCAGCGATTTTATTCAGCACCTCTATTTTGGTTTCAATAGGTACCTTTTCAAAGCGAATTTTTCGCTTCGTTTGCGGGCTGGACATCACTTTTCCCGCCCAGTCGATGATCTTTTTAGCCACATATAAAATCGCGGGTAGCAAAACCAGCTTTGCAATATCTATCTCGTTAATAGCTCCCATCGTTATTCCTTTATAAAATGAATACGCAATGAATTTACAACACTGAATTTATTTTATGTAGCCCTCATTATTATGAGGGCTTCGATATGGCTAATTCCTGGTCTGACTTAATGCCAACCGCCCAATACGGCCCCTGCCCGGAGGCCGTTATACTTAAAGACTGAAGCCAATCTCCACCGATGCCGCACTGCGTTCCCCCTCGCCATGGTAAACCGCTTCGATATTGTTACCATCGGGATCGAGTACAAAGGCCGCGTAGTACCCCGGGTGATAAGTTCGCTCACCGGGGGCGCCGTTATCACTGCCGCCGTGTGCCAGCGCCGCTTGGTAAAAAGCATCCACCGTCTCACGATCCCTGGCCTGGAAAGCCAGGTGATGCCGTCCTGTCGGCTTACCTGTGGAACCGGGGCTATTAATGGATGAAACAACAAGCTCATCAGCCCAAAAATAATCATCGTAGGTATTCACGACAGGGATCTCAAGGACCGCCAGCACGGCTGTATAAAACGCTTTGCTGGCCTCGAAATCATTTACCACAAGCTGGATATGGTCGATAAGCCTGCCGCGATGTAATCGGTAAGTCTCCATGATGGTTTCCTCATTCAGTCGTATTAACAGGTATTTATCCGTTATCTAAAAGGAACGTTGTACGGATTTGATGGATGAGTACAGGTCCGGAGTGGCGATATAGAGCATGGCATTAAAATCCTGTCTGTCACCGCAATCCTGCCCCTGTCTCTTATACACATC
>OIEU01000743.1_pt1 | contig 12410 bp, 10 predicted proteins | sample 1581831 | NCBI WGS metagenome assembly OIEU01 (sample SAMN03281007, study PRJEB24777) | human gut metagenome | isolation source: fecal sample PR166 from 1 month old female Malay infant, vaginally...
GTATAGTAAGCGCAGATCAGAGTTCATACTGGCAGTCTAAAGGTGGCGAGTTCGAGTCTCGCATGCTCCACTTTTTAATGAGAAAATGAAGGTCTGCGGAGCAGGTCTTTTTTAACTTAAAGACTATAAATATGTTAATTTATAATACAACTTATCAAACAGGTATTGACGATGCGCGTAATTTTGTCATTTGGCTTAGTGAAAGCTACATTCCCGAAGTGGAAAAAACGGGAATATTGCAAAATCCCCGTCTTACGCACATCCTTAGTCATAAAGAGCAGGATTCAGAATGTTTTTCATTGCAATGGGAGGTGGAAGATACAGCGACCTTACACCGCTGGCATACTCAGCAGGGGATGCATCTGAATGAGGAAATGATGAAGATATTTAAAGATAAGGTGGTTGGCTTTCCCACTTTGATGGAGGTAATTAAGTGATTCAGCCGGTAAAAGAGAAAATCATTCTGGGTATAGATCCTGGAACAACCATAATGGGGTATGGCCTGCTGAAAGTAGTAGGTACTAAACCGCAGGTAATGACTATGGGGGTCATTGATCTTCGTAAATATGGTGATCATTATTTAAAACTGCGCCGTATTTTTGAACGGGTGGTTGGTATAATAGAAGCTTATTTACCTGATGAATTAGCAATTGAGGCACCTTTTTTTGGGAAAAATGTGCAGTCGATGTTAAAATTAGGGCGGGCACAGGGGGTGGCTATGGCTGCTGCTTTGAGCCGTGATATTCCTATAACAGAATATGCGCCGTTGAAGATAAAGATGGCGATAACCGGTAATGGGCAAGCCAGCAAGGAACAGGTCGCTGATATGTTGAAGAGGATGTTACATATACCAGAGAGTGATATGCTGCCTTTTATGGATGCAACAGATGGGTTGGCGGCTGCTTATTGTCATTATTTACAAATGGGCAGACCGACATTGACTAAAGAATATTACGGCTGGAAAGATTTTATAAATAAGAATCCTGATAAAATAAAACGATATGATTATGCATGTGAGACATGTTATTTGGGCATCAATTGTTTCTACTACTATTAGTTGTCAGTCTGTGAAAAAAGAATATAATTCGTTTGATGAATATCCTGTCCGTGAAGATGCGCTGACTGAAATGGAGTACTCACCTGCCGAAACAAAGTTTTCACTTTGGGCTCCTACAGCGGAAGAGGTGCGTGTCCTTTTATTTGAATCGGGTAATGAAGGTTCAGCTTCTAATACTTTTCCGATGGAGATGGGAGAGAATGGTACCTGGACTATTTCAATAAAAGAGGACCTGAAGGGTAAATTCTATACCTTTAATGTGAAGGTGAACGGGAAATGGTTAGGAGACACTCCGGGAATTATGGCAAAAGCCGTAGGGGTAAATGGTAAACGGGCAGCTGTGCTTGATCTTCGTTCTACAGATCCGGAAGGATGGGAGAACGATGTGCGTCCTCCTTTGAAGAATTATGCTGATATTATGGTTTATGAAATGCATCATCGCGATTTCTCTTTGGATTCTGTTTCTGGAATTCAAAATAAAGGCAAGTTCCTGGCTTTGACAGAGCAGGGTACTATCAGTTCTTCAGGCGAGAAGACAGGTATTGACCATTTGAAAGAACTGGGAATTACCCACGTACATTTATTGCCGTCGTATGATTATGCCTCGGTGGATGAAACAAAACTGGACAAGGCCCAATATAATTGGGGGTATGATCCGCAAAATTACAATGTGCCTGACGGCTCTTATTCTACAGATCCTTATAAACCCGATGTTCGTATCAGGGAATTCAAACAAATGGTACAAGCTTTACATAAGGCGGGAATCAGGGTGGTGCTTGATGTGGTGTATAATCACACTTTCAATACAGACGAAAGCAATTTCGAACGTACGGTTCCCGGTTATTTCTATCGCCAGACGAAGGACGGACAATGGGCAAATGGTTCGGGATGTGGAAATGAAACGGCAAGCGACCGCGCCATGATGCGTAAATATATGATAGAGTCTATTCTATATTGGATTAATGAATATCACATAGACGGCTTTCGTTTTGACTTGATGGGGATACATGATATTGAAACCATGAATGAGATACGTGCGGCTATTGATAAAATAGATCCGTCTATTTTCATGTATGGTGAAGGATGGGCTGCCAGTTCTCCTCAATTAGAAGCAGACAAACTGGCAATGAAAGCCAATGTGGAAAAGATGCCTCGTATCGCCGCTTTCTCAGATGAAATGCGTGATGGTTTGCGAGGTGGTTGGGATGATGATACCAAAGGAGCTTTTCTAGTAGGGGAGCCGGGACACGAAATGAGTATCAAATTTGGAGTTGTGGGAGCAATCGAACATCCGCAGGTTATAAGTGATTCTGTGAATTATAGTAAGAAACCTTGGGCGTTACAACCTACCCAGATGATAAGTTATGTAAGTTGTCACGATGACATGTGTCTTGCCGATCGTCTGAAAGCTACCATGCCAGATGCTTCGGTAGAGGAACTGGCAGCTTTGCAGAAGTTAGCGGAAACATTTGTCTTTACTTCACAAGGAGTACCGTTTATATTTGCAGGGGATGAGATGATGCGTGACAAGAAGGGAGTTCATAATTCTTATAATAGTCCCGACAGTATTAATACGATAGATTGGAAAAATAAGACCGTGCATAAAGATGTGTTCGAATATGTGAAAGGTTTAATAGCCATGCGTAAAGCACATCCCGCTTTCCGTATGGGGGATGCTGATATGGTACGTAGGCAATTGGAGTTTTTACCTGTAAAAAATACGAATGTGGTTGCCTTTATCTTGAAAGACAATGCAAATGGTGACTCATGGAAAAATATCATCGTAGCTTTGAACAGCCGTGCAGAGCCTGTCAAGTTGGACATTCCGTCGGGTAAATACACTGTAATCTGTAAGGATGGCAAAATAAACATGAAAGGCCTGGGACAGGTTTCAGGTGCTGAACTTATGGTACCGGCACGCTCTGCAATGATTATACATCAATAGAAAAAGGCTCAAAGAAGATTAATAAAGACTTTGTCGTACAGACTAAAACACATAATACGAATGGAAAAGACATGGAGATGGTTTGGGAGGAAAGATAAGATAACGCTTCCCATGCTTAGACAAATCGGGGTGGAAGGAATTGTGACCGCCCTTCATGATGTACCTAATGGTGAAATATGGACTTTGGAAGCTATTAAGAGTTTAAAAGATTACATTGAATCTCACCAATTGCGCTGGTCGGTGGTAGAAAGCCTGCCGGTAAGTGAAGCTATCAAATATGCCGGTCCTGAACGGGGTCAATTGATAGAAAACTACAAAGTAAGTCTGGCCAACTTAGGTAAAGCGGGTATCAAGACCGTATGCTATAATTTCATGCCCGTCATTGATTGGATACGTACCGATTTGGAACATCCTTGGGAGGACGGGACCAGTTCTTTGTACTTTGACAAGATCCGGTTCGCTTATTTTGATTGTATGATTCTTCAGCGTGAAGGGGCGGAGAAAGACTATACCGATTCGGAATTACAACAGGTGCGTGAATTGGATAAGACTATAACCGAAACCGAGAAAAACGAATTGGTCGATACCATTATAGTCAAGACGCAGGGATTTGTAAATGGTAATATAAAGGAGGGAGACCGGCATCCGGTAGCCATATTCCGCCGTCTTTTGTCTTTGTATGATGGGATAGACCGTGATGCCCTGCGTGAAAACTTACGTTATTTCTTGCAGGCTGTCATGCCGGTGTGTGATGAATATGGCATAAATATGTGCATTCATCCGGACGATCCCCCTTTCCAGGTATTGGGCTTGCCACGTATTGTGACCAGTGAGGAAGATATCACCTGGCTCCTCCATGCGGTTGATAACTCGCATAACGGGCTGACATTCTGCGCCGGTTCGCTCAGTGCCGGATTGCATAACAACGTACCTTCGTTGGCACGTATGTTTGCGCACCGTACTCATTTTGTACATTTGCGCAGTACCAATGCATTTCCCAACGGGAATTTTATAGAAGCATCTCATTTGGGAGGGCGTGCTCATGTGATAGAGTTGATCCGTATTTTTGAGAAAGAGCGTCCGGGTGTCCCGATGCGTGTGGATCATGGGCGCATGATGCTGGATGATGCCGGCAAAGGATACAACCCGGGCTATTCGTTTCATGGCCGTATGATGGCTTTGGCTCAGATAGAAGGTATGATGGCGGTTATCAACGAGGAATCAAAACTTAAATCCTAGATTGACGTACATACTCACTTTATTGGCTCGGTTTGCATAGTTCAGTGATGCCTCTAAGGGTCCGAACATACTATCCAAACCGTAGCCGATACCGCAGCCGAACATGGTATCCTGTTCCAACAGATACCTCAGCTTGCTTGCACTCAGCGCATAATTTCCCGTTAGCGTCAGATAATGTACACTTCCCATCCGTTGGCGGAATTTCATGCTTCCTATCAGTAGTGTATTTCTCATTAATTCCACATTGTTTATTCCCACAAACGGTAGTTGTTGTTGCAGGAAGCGTCCTTGCACATCTCCACCCATTGCATTAAGTTTGGAATATGGAATATCTTTTCCTATCAGGAATCGGCCGTAAATGGCAGGCAGTATGGAGAATCTGCGTGTAACAGGGACCACTCCCTGGCAATAACCTTTTATGGCTGAAAAAGGGGCATGGCCGTCATATCCGGTAAAGTTGTCGGTATAAAGCGAATAAGAGGCTCTTGCCGATATGCCTTTGGTTGGGAAGTACGCCTTGTCGAAAGTCTCGTAATGCATTTGTGCGAAATAACTGAAGAAGTGTTCTGTTCCTACGTCAAAACCCTGATTGCCTTCCTGGTATAAAAATTTGTCATAGTCATACAATTCATACCTTAATCCGATAGCAAAACGCACATTCTTGTACCATACATCCGAGAATGACAGTTCCCCCAAATGGTAGCGGAAAGTGGAGTTATGTGACTTATCTCCATAACGATAGAAATTAATATCATTGTATTGAAACATATATGCCAGCCCGATATTCTTCAAAGGAGCCGGTTCAAATCCATAATCTATGCGTGCGGCATAACGTTTCCCCAGTCGTCCTGTCAAAGACAGCGTAGTGGGTACTTTTCCCCGGAAATTGCTGGTGACATTAATCAGCAGACTGGCTGTTTCTTCCGAATCAAAACGAATCCCTACGTTTAGTTTATTCTCATATTTCTTGCTTAGAAGGAAATGTAAATTATAGCCTCCGCCGGGGGCTTCGGGCAGATTATAAGTGGCGCTGGAATATTCCAGGTTAGAACACAATATGGCCGTTGCTTCTTCTATGCGGCGGATGCTTATTTCAGAATCCTCCTTTAAATCACAGCGTTTCAACAGCCATCGCTTGTCTTTCTCGTCCAGCCCGTCGAAAGTGATTTCTTTTATATACACTTTGCGGCTGGGGGAGTACGGATAGCTGGGAAGAGGTTTCGGCATATAGGTGCTGTCCAGACCCAGTTCCTGCTTCAGCTTCATTAAAGCACCTTCTTGTGCCAGTGCCGCTTCTTCTCCCCGGCGGATCAGTGTATCCACTGCATTAGGTGTGAAGCTGGCAGCTGAATATCCTTCCACATTCACCTTGATATAAGCATTGGTCTCTTCCAGGTTCTTTTTATAAAGCTGTAATCCCATCAAGTTGATGAGCTGCCCCAAAATACTGCCGGCGCTATTCAGTTCGTTGGCAGGCTTCAAGTCACTTTGTACGTCTACTCCTATAATAATATCCGCCCCCATGGCACGCGCAACATTTACAGGGTAGTTATTTACCACACCTCCATCCACTAGAACCATACTGTCCAGCCGGACTGGAGTGAATACTCCCGGTATGGCCATACTAGCCCTCATGGCCGTAGCCAGTACACCCTTATGAAAATTTACCTCGTTGCCATTTACAATATTCTCGGAAACACAGGCGAAGGGAATAGGCAACTTGTTGAAATCGATGGAATCATGATATCCTACGGTCAGCTCGCTGAACAGGTTTGCCAAGTTTTGTCCCTTTATCAATCCTCCTATGGCTTGTGTTTTGGCATCTTTTCCGAATGGAAGAGAGAATACATACTTTTCAGCGGCCTCCCGTTCCGCCATATTTTGTTCACTGCGTGGTATTTTGTCACTCAGCAGAAAAGTCCAGTCTTGCCGGCGAACCATGCTGTCTAATTGTTCGGGAGTATAACCGATGGAGTAAAGTCCGCCTATGATTGATCCCATGCTGGTTCCTACTACATAATCTATGGGAATGCCGGCTTTTTCTATGACCTTTAAAGCACCTATATGTGCCATTCCTTTGGCTCCTCCGCCACTGAGAACTATACCCACCTTCTTTCGGGAGTGTGGTTGGGCTGTTATGTGAACGGAGATACAAAGTAACCCTGCTGCTATTAGCAAGGTAGAGAATTTCATCTTTTTCATCTTACTATAAATCTAGTCTAAGTTAAAAAACAAAAACAGTGCAAAGATGGTTTAATCTTTCAGCTTTTACAAGTGCTGATTGTCACAGATATTGGTCTATTTTGCTGCTGAGGTTTCAAAGATAAGAAATTGTACCGGAAAAAAGAATTTTGTATATCGCTTTTTTGTCGTACCTTTGTCTGTGTAACGAAAAAAGTATGGATAATTTTGCAGCAATAGACTTCGAGACGGCAAATAATGAACGTACCAGCATATGTAGTGTGGGTGTGGTTATTGTGAGAAATGGTGAGATAGCCGATCGGTTCTACAGCCTCGTCCATCCTGAACCGGATTACTATTTGTATTGGAACACCCGTATTCATGGATTGACACAGGAAGATACTGCCCATGCTCCTGTTTTTTCAGAAGTATGGAAACAGGTTGCCCCTAAAATAGAGGGGCTTCCGCTAGTTGCGCATAACAAAGCCTTTGATGAGAGATGTTTGAAAGCTGTGTTCCGTACTTATTGTATGGATTATCCTGATTATGACTTTTATTGTACCTATCAGGCTTCCCGGAAGCTGAAAGGGTTGAGAAACCACCAGTTACATACAGTGGCCGGTTTTTTTGGTTTTGAATTGGAGAATCACCATCATGCGCTGGCTGATGCTGAGGCGTGTGCATGGATTGCCAGACAGATTCTGTGAGTTATAATTAAAGATTTATGATTTCTGAAACCCATGATACAAGAAGATACTTATAAAACCATTACAGACATTGCCGAAGGCATATATACGGAGAAACGGAGTAAATTTATAGCTATTGCCATTCCGGTACGTACCATAGAGGAAATAAAGCAGCATCTTGACGCGTATCAGAAGAAATATTACGATGCCCGTCATGTGTGTTACGCTTATATGCTGGGGCATGAAAGGAAGGATTTCAGAGCAAATGATAACGGAGAGCCTTCGGGTACCGCAGGAAAGCCTATTTTGGGGCAAATAAATTCCAATGAGTTGACGGATATCCTTGTTATAGTAGTCCGTTACTTTGGAGGTATAAAATTGGGAACCAGCGGACTGATTGTCGCTTACAAGGCCGCCGCTGCCGAAGCAATAGCTGCTGCTGATATAGTGGAAAGAACAGTGGATGAAGAAATCACCGTATCCTTTGAATATCCTTTTATGAATGATATCATGCGCATTGTGAAAGAGGACGAGCCTGCCATCTTGGAGCAATCGTATGATATGGATTGCCTGATGAGGCTCCGGATACGTAAATCCATGATGGGAAAACTCCGTGCACGTCTGGAGAAGGTGGAAACTGCCCGTATTATTGAATAACTCTGTCGGTACGTCGATATTTCTTTTGGTCATATTCACTGCGTTCACAGCAGATGAGAAGCATACGGAATGTGACTGTAAAATGTATTCCCCATATCAAATGAAACAGATTTGTAATATGAATGAAATGTTACAGATATACCGAACCTATATCTTTGCAGCCGTAAACAAAGAAAGTCACATTAATAAAAATGAGAAATACACTTGTAGCGTCTGCTTTTACAATGCTGAGTATTGCAACTGCTTCCGCACAGCTGACTATTCCTAAAGAATATTTGCCGGAAGTACATGGAACGATTCGCGGTAAATATGAACTTCAAACCACTAACGGAATGCAACGGTTCCAAGTACGTAACGCCCGTGTCAGTCTGGACGGGAAGGTTCTTCCGGTAATCGCTTATAAAGCTGAAATAGACTTGTCCGATGAGGGAAGTATCAAGATGCTGGATGCATACGCCCGCTTTGTCCCCAATGATACATGGAATGTCACACTAGGACAGATGCGTGTGCCTTTCACCATAGACGCTCATCGATCTCCCCACCAACAATATTTTGCCAATCGTTCGTTCATAGCCAAACAGGTGGGGAATGTGCGTGATGTGGGTGCTACCGGAGCTTTCTCTTTAAAGGAGGGACTGCCGTTGAAGCTGGAAGGCGGATTGTTCAACGGCTCCGGACTCACCAATCAGAAAGAGTGGCACAACACGTTGAATTATTCTGTTAAGCTTCAATTGATGCCGTGGAAAAATTATAACTTGACTTTGAGTACCCAGAAAATACATCCCGATAAAATCAGCATCTATATGTATGATATCGGTACTTACTACGAGTTTGATAATTGGCATATAGAAGCCGAATACCTTTATAAAACTTATGCGAAAAACTCATTTGATGATGTACATGCTTTCAACGCCTTTGTCAATTACGACTTGTTTATCAAGAAAGGTCTGTTTCAGAAAATTTCATTTTTAGGACGTTATGACAGTATGGGAGATCATAGTAACGGTAATGCGGATGAGGATGGTAAGCTTTACATTACCGATTATTCCCGCCAGCGTGTGACTGGAGGTGTGACATTAAGCTTTGGAAAGGCTTTTCAGGCGGATTTGCGTCTTAATTACGAGAAATATTTCTATGATAAACTATCTTTGGCAAAAGAGTCCGAACAAGACAAGTTTGTGATGGAATTAATGGTACGGTTCTGAAAAAAAGCAGGGGGACACTCCCTGCTTTTTTGCTGTTTGTCCTTCTTGTCTTTTCCTTTTCCATCCCTGCCTTTATTCCGGAACTCACCGGCATATCCGTGATATTTCTTCGGGTAACAGGCTTTTCCTCGACAGGCAGTGCGCCTTCTTCTGCCAAGGGGGCAAGTCTATCCCCACCTCTCTTTCATCATATCTTCCAGTTTCAGCAGCTCATCCCTGTATTGTGCAGCTTCTATAAATTCCAGCTTCTTGGCAGCTTCCTGCATCAGTTTCCGGGTACGTTCTATCGTTTTCTCCATCTGTGGCTTGGTCATATACTGAACAATCGGGTCGGCAGCCATTGTATTGGAAGATGGCTCAATATATGCCTTGGAGCCTTGAGTGGTTCCGGCCGCTTCGTTGCTGTTGTTGCCCAACAAGGCAGCATTACGCGCACGCTGTATTTGTTTGGGGGTGATTCCATGCTCTTCGTTATATGCCAGCTGTTTTTCGCGACGACGGTTGGTTTCGTCTATCGTTTTTTTCATGCTGTCCGTCATGCGGTCTGCATACATGATTACTTTTCCATTGATATTGCGGGCGGCGCGTCCTGCTGTCTGGGTCAGCGAACGGTGGGAACGGAGGAACCCTTCTTTGTCTGCATCCAGAATGGCGACCAAAGACACTTCGGGCAAGTCCAGACCTTCACGAAGCAAGTTCACACCCACCAGTACATCATAAACGCCCTGACGTAATTCATCCATAATCTTAACGCGTTCCAAAGTGTCCACATCGCTGTGGATGTAGTTGCAGCGGATGTCATTGCGCAGCAGATATTCGGTCAATTCTTCTGCCATGCGTTTGGTGAGCGTGGTCACCAGTACACGTTCTTCTTTCTCGATGCGTTGCTGTATCTCTTCCATCAGGTCGTCAATCTGATTCAGACTGGGGCGTACTTCAATTACCGGGTCCAGCAGTCCGGTAGGACGGATAACCTGTTCAACGATAATGCCTTCACTTTCCACCAATTCATAATCGGCAGGTGTAGCACTGACATAAATCACTTGCTTGGCCAGTTCCTTGAACTCTTCAAATTTTAGAGGGCGGTTGTCAAAAGCCGACTCCATCCGGAAACCATATTCCACCAAATTGGTTTTTCTGGCCCGGTCACCACCATACATGGCACGTATTTGCGGTACGCTGACATGGCTTTCGTCTATTACAATCAGGAAATCATCCGGAAAGAAGTCCAGCAGACAGTAAGGACGGGTACCTGCATTACGCCCGTCAAAGTAGCGGGAATAATTTTCTATGCCCGAACAGTGCCCTAGTTCGCGAATCATCTCCATATCGTATGTCACGCGCTCATAGAGTCGTTTCGCCTCATACATTTTTCCTTCCTCCTCGAATTTTGCCACCTCTTTCGTCAAGTCGTCCTCAATCTGATGAATAGCTCTCAACTGGCTCTCTTTGGTGGTCATAAAAAGATTGGCCGGATAAATTTTGTATTCATCAAAAGTAGCCAGACGGATTCCCGAAACAGGGTCGATCTCTTCAATGGCATCAATTTCGTCGTCCCAAAACATAACCCGGAGGAGATTGTCGCTATATGCCAGGTAAATGTCTACCGTGTCACCTTTTACGCGGAAGTTTCCGCGATTCAGCTCTATATCGTTACGCACATACAGGCTGTCCACCAAGCGGCGTAAAAATACATTCCTGTCCAGCAGTTTGCCTTTTTTTATTTCGATTACGTTATTATAGAAATCCGACGGGTTCCCCATACCGTAGATGCAGGACACGGAAGACACCACCACCACGTCCTTCCGTCCCGACAGCAGGGCAGAGGTGGCAGCCAGCCGCAATTTGTCAATCTCTTCATTAATGGCCAGATCCTTTTCTATATAGGTGTCGCTGGACGGCAGGTATGCTTCCGGCTGGTAATAGTCATAATAAGATACATAGTATTCCACTGCATTGTTGGGAAAGAAACTCTTGAACTCTCCGTATAACTGGGCTGCCAATGTTTTGTTATGGCTTAATATCAAGGTGGGCTTATTGATGTTTTTAATTACATTTGCAATCGTGAAAGTCTTGCCGGACCCGGTGACCCCCAATAAAGTTTGTGCGGGGACTCCTTCCAGCACCCCTTCGGTCAGCTGGGCGATAGCTTCCGGTTGGTCGCCGGTGGGTTGGTATTCGGAAATCAATTCAAAATTCATAATAGCATGTTTGGTTTAATGAGATGTAAAAATACAGTTATTTCCTTAGATATTATCTATTCATCTCTAAAAAATAGACTCTTGTCGACTTTTTAGCATTTAAAAACATGGAAATATTGCATTATTCGGTGGAAAGGCGTAAATTTGCGCAATTATTTGAATAAGATGAAAAAATATATCATTATAGCTCTTGTCTCCGGTACGGTTCTAACGTCTTGTGGAGAGTATAACAAAGTTTTAAAAAGCACGGACTACGAATACAAGTACGAAGCGGCCAAAAGTTACTTTGGCAAAGGGCAGAATACTAAGGCGGCCACCATTCTGGAGGAATTGATTACCATCATGAAGGGAACGGATAAGGCTGAGGAATCACTTTATATGTTGGGTATGACCTACTATAATCAGGGTGACTTCATCACAGCTTCGCATTATTTCACCACTTATTATAATACTTATCCGCGTGGGGTCTATACGGAACAGGCCAGATATTTTTCAGGAAAAGCATTGTTCTTGGATACTCCGGAACCTCGTTTGGACCAGTCGAGCACCTATAAAGCTATTCAGGAGTTGCAGATGTTTATGGAATATTTCCCAACCAGTAGCCGTCGGCAGGATGCACAGCAAATGATTTTTGATTTGCAGGACAAGCTGGTGATGAAAGACTATCTGGCTGCGAAATTGTATTATGATTTGGGCTCTTATACAGGAAACAGTACTTATAGCACTACCGGTAACAACTATTTGTCTTGCATCGTTACCGCCCAGAATGCTTTGAAAGACTATCCCTATACCAAGATGCGCGAAGATCTTTCTATCTTGGTCTTGCGTGCCAAATATGATATGGCGAAAGCGAGTGTGGAGGAAAAGAAAGAAGAGCGTATGCGTGAGACGATAGATGAATATTATTCTTTCAAGAACGAGTTTCCTGACAGCAAGTATACTAAAGAAGTGGAGAGCATCTACAAGGATGCCAATAAGTATGTAAAAGAATTTAATGAATAAAACTAAATAAGAAATTATGGATTACAAAAAGACAAACGCTCCAAGTAATACTGTTACCCGTGACATGATGGATTTATGTGCAGACACAGGTAACATTTATGAAACTGTTGCTATCATTGGCAAACGCGCCAACCAGATTAGTGTTGAGATGAAGAATGATCTTTCAAAGAAATTGCAGGAGTTTGCCTCATACAACGATAACCTGGAAGAAGTCTTTGAAAATAGAGAGCAGATCGA
>OIEU01000748.1_pt1 | contig 12368 bp, 10 predicted proteins | sample 1581831 | NCBI WGS metagenome assembly OIEU01 (sample SAMN03281007, study PRJEB24777) | human gut metagenome | isolation source: fecal sample PR166 from 1 month old female Malay infant, vaginally...
AAATTGTAAAGTTCAATCTATTAAAAAAGAAAAAACTGGTTATTTGCTTGAAACAACAAAAGGATTTATTCATGCAGAATATATAATTTTTGCGATGGGAGAGTTCTCTTTTCCGAATAAATCTAGTATTAAAAGTGCTTATAAGAATAGTTTGCATTATGGTGAGATTAATTCTTGGATTGAAATTAAAGGGGATCATCAGACAATTATCGGAGGCAATGAGAGTGCGATTGATGCAGCTCTTGAATTAGCTAAATTAGGTAAACGAGTTACAATTTATACAGATACTTTGGGGTTAAATATAAGAGATGCTGACCCGAGCAAAAGGTTAGCACCACGCACAAGACAGAGATTTTTTGATTTACGTGTAAACCAAAAAAAATTAGATAGTATTAAAATATACACAACTATCAAAGTTAAAAAAATTGAAAAAAAGTCTACTAGTTATATATTGATTACAGAAAATGGGAAATCATTACCTGTAGAAAATATACCAATTCTTTGTACAGGTTTTAAAAATGGCATAAATTCTATTACTGCATCATTGTTTAAGTATAAGGAAAATGGAGAGGTTCTTTTAAATGATTTTGATGAATCGACAATAGCTAAAAATATTTTCTTAACCGGTCCAAATGTACGTAAAGGTAATACCATTTTTTGTTATATATATAAATTTCGCCAACGTTTTGCCGTAATTGCTAATGAAATTGTCCGACGAAATAATCTTATTATTGACGAAAAAAAAATAGCATACTATAAAAATCAATCTTTTTATTTAGATGATTGCTCTGAGTGTGAAGTAAGATGCAATTTTTGACGAACAAGTAATTATTATGACTAATTTTATAAAAAAGATTTTTAAATAATATTAATCAATATCCTTTGAATTTTGCAATAGTTATTTATTTCCATTAAATGATACTGTATCAATACCAATGTGAATCAGCATTATAGCACCAGCATTTGATTTGAGACGATGATCGTGCCCAGTTTCAAATACGTCTTGAACAATACCATCTACTGGATAATAAATAGTGTTTCCATTTGGTTTAATGGTGATTCCTTTTCCTATAGATTCTGAAGAAAATACCGGGCCATTAGCTGAATCAAGAATAGTTATTATATCAATAAGAGGACTAACAATTATTTCTACTGTTGCAGGTTCATCAGCGTTAGCTATTTATTTTGTTTTTATTTCTAAAGTATTAACAGCTGTTTATTTAGTAATTGCTAGAGTTTTTTGTTAGTTTGTATTGCTTGTTCTTATTTTATGAAAATTCTCTGAATAGGAATAATTCAACACTTAATACATTAGCTGTTGCTATTTTTAAGGTTCACAAATTTGTTTGATAAGTAGTCGGTAAGTGCGAAATGTATTGTGCAAGTAATGTTATCAAAATATATTTATTTTTACTTTTGAAGATCATACAAAAAATATTGGAACGTTAACCCAATACTACAGGAATGTCGTCTGTTTACAAGCTCTGTTTTGGTTAAATAAGTTTTAATCGAAATAGAGCTTGTAGACGATTTGCTCAAATGATTCGATACCTGCGAAAGGTTTGATCAATGTGCTGAACGTTGTGAAAGCATTTCTTAACTATAGAAACATAAAGTGAATACATACATATTAATATTTTTCCCGTACAGATAGTGTAAAACGATTAAAATAACGTTCTAAATAAGAAAGTTGTCGGCTTTCAATAATATCAAATAATATTTTTGTTTACCCAGTTAAAATGATAAAACTCATGGATCCAGAAACATGACGAACGGATTTAAATTAATCAAAGTGAAGAACCAACCTTACCAACGGTTGGTAAAGCGTTTCAGCTATTACTTCAGATAAACAGATAAACTTTTTACATTAAAAAAATACCCACTTCCAAATTACAAGTATACAAGGAGTCACACGACAGTCTCGGAAAGTCACAAACTATATTTTTTAGTACAATAGCATATCAATGTTTTAAATTAATAATTTTGATATATGTAAATTTGTAGTCGAACTATGTTATTTTTGGTACAATTAAAAATAATAGCTAGTATAAAGATCTCTTTCTTGAATCGTATTTTTTCTATTTTGCTCACAATAAGTATATTCAAGTTATTGATATTACTATATTTTAAAATTATGATTTAGTTTGAATTTATTAGAAGTATATCCAAACTCAGATTTACTAGATTAGAAGTTATATCGCTAATTTTGTTTCATTATAAAAATGCATAATTGGGAGAATTCAGCGTATATTCTATCATCATAAATAAAACCAACACATGAGATGGAAAAACAAGATGGTAATGATAAAATCTGCTTATTTGTACTGTACTGCTGTTACAAACTTCAATTGTCTCCTTATTGTGTGTCTTTTGTCGCTACTCCATTAAATTAATTATCAATTACACAAATAATTGTGATTATTAACTCTTAACACCAGTTATTAATACTGTGTTAGGATAATTATTTTTAACAAAAAAGGCTCACAAGTGTACACGCATTTCCATAAATTATACTATCTTTAGTAAAACGAAAGGAATGATTTATATCTATGAATGATATGCGTATGTTAAATTTTAATAAAGATATCAATATTCTTTCTGACGAGTTTAAAAATTTTTACAAGCAAGATATGATAGTTCCAATTATTGGATCTGGATTTACCCTTAATGAAAAAAATAAAAAAGGAAACAGCGTTAGTTCTGGACAAGATATGAAGCAACATATGATTAAAAAAATAGTTGAGGCTGATAATAGATACCCTAAAGATGAATTAATAAATGAAAGTTTTAGTTCTGTTTCTAGTATATACGATAGTTGTGTCTCATTGGAAGAAAGAAAAAGATACGTGTCTAATATGTTTACTGATGTTATTTTAGATACTGAAAAAAAAGATTTTATTAATTTACCGTTTAAAACTATGTATACTTTGAATATTGATGATGCTATTGAAAATAATAACAGGAATATTGAAATTGTTGTTTCAAATAAAGACTTTTTAGATGAGAATATTTTAAATGATTTTCGAAAAAATGGTAAAACTATTCTATTTAAAATGCATGGAGATGCAAAATCTTTTTTAAAACATAATGATCAATTAATTTTTTCCAAAGAAGAATATGTAGCAAGTATTGTAAAAAATACTAATATACTGAATCAATTATCGACAGATATAATTTCTAACTGTGTCTTATTTATTGGATGTAGTCTAGAGGACGAAATAGATTTAGTATACAGTGCATCATCTGATAAATACGGAAATACTAATTTGAAACATACTTATTTTGTTACACACAAAAAATTAAATCTGATTCAACAAAATAAGCTAACAAAATATAATATTGATACTGTGATACAACTTAATGGAACCGATACCTATCCTGAATTTTATGCTTTTCTTACTGAAGTATACTATAAGGCTATAAAAGAAAAAGCACAAGATTCTCTCAATAATTTATCCCCTATAGTAATTTCTGTTCCATCTTCTCAAAATACTATAGAACAAGATTTCAAATTTTTGGTAAACTCAAATGAATGTTTTAAAAAGCTTAGTTCCCATAATGAGATATTAACTCCTTCTTTTTTTATTACTAGAAATATATTTAAGAAGAGTAGTGCTTTAGATTGTTTTTTGAAAAATGATATTAATATATTATATGGTCATCGTTTTTCAGGAAAAACCTATTGTATGATTGATTTATATAGAAGATTATCTACAGAAATCAGAGTCTTTTTCCCTCCGACTGTTGAACCGGATGTAGAAAGCTTAATAAGCTTTATAAAAAGTAAAACTAATACAATTATTTTTATTGATTCTAATTCTATTGAAGATGAATTGCTTGATTTTATCTTCAATAATCAAATGTTTTTAAAAAACAATAAAATAAGGTTGGTATTTTCTCTAACTTCTGCAGACAAAGAAAATCTTTATGTTTTAAAAAAAATAAAAGATATTACACAAGATAAAAATTTATTAGTAGGAAGCCATTATATAGATAACAGACTCTCTAAAAATGAAACAGAGCTAATTAACAATAAGCTGGCTAGTAGTTTAATGGGGAATTTTTCATACTCTGATCAAAAAAGGGAAACTATTTTAGATAACATTTTTTCGTTGTTATCAAGTCATAAGTTGAGTATATCGTATGATTTAGATATTACAAATAGGAAAGTTGATGGAGAGCTCTTAAATGTTAATACAATAGAAATTTTAATTATTTTAGCAATCCAGAATAGTAGAATGACTGTAAAAGATATTGAAAAGTTCTATCTGAGTAATGCTGTGGGAAATGTCGAAAAAAAATTCAATCCAATAATTCAGTTTGATTATATAAATATTTTTGAGAAGAATATCTATGACACATCTTCTCAAAAATTAATTTGTAATTCAAAAGTATGGTTACTTTATGAATTACAAAGATTATCAAGAAGTTCTAGAAATATCGATTTGATAACAAAAGCATATCAAAATATAATTAAAGCAATCAATAATATATATAAAAATAATCCTAAATTGGCAAGGAATAAAATATCAAGATATATAAAATTTGATGAAATTAATGATATTTTTTCTGACAGCAAAGGGGCAAGACAATTAATAAATAGTATTTACGATGGACTTTTTGGATTACTAAGTGATAATTTCCAATATTTCCACCAGCGAGCAAAAAGTCTTTCATGGCAAGATAGAGATATCGATTCTCTTAAAAGTGGACTTGATTTTGTAAATAAAGCAAGACATAATGTAGAAGTTCAATATAAACATCATGAATACTACTTAGAGATGGAATCGTATAAACATATTTGTTATACAAGAGCAACTATTTTAACTAAGATAGCTAGGTACCACGATTATAAAGACTACGATTGTAATAACAGAGCTATTTTAGGTATAAAAGATGCACTTATCTTTGATTCTAATTTAAACTATTTAGAAGAAGATAATAAACGTGGAGAACCAAATAGTTTAGTAACATTTATAAAAAAAATGAGTTCAAACAAGATATATGACACTGAAAATTTAAATGTAGATTTATCTGAATTATTTAATAAAGCTGTTACAGAAATAAAAATTCCGTTTAACTATAGAAGATATTCTCGTAAGAAAAATGGATAAAATTTTTTACAAGTATTCTTGTATATATTCTGGTTCTTTTAAATATAAAAAGTAGCTTTATCTTTAATTTAATCGATTCAATAAGAGTATTAGTATTTGTTAGTCTTTCGATATTAGTAATCATTCATTTTCATATATGTAGTGGGTCATTAAAGTTGTGTAACAGATTTTTACCTGTTAAATTAAGCAATCAAATGTAATCCATTAAGAAATATAGATACGAACACCGAAGAAGTATTACAAAGCGAGTATTCTATTAATAAAACAGAATCTAAAAAGGAAAAGGTACCGCAATATACTAATTAGAAAAATCCGATAGTATTTCCAAAGAAAGTCAATCACGGGGTCCAACGATAGAAAGTAGTAGTACGAGTGATACCAGCAAAGAACGAGTAAAAAGAGCAGCGCCAAGAAATGAAATTGGTGGCATCTTTACCAAAGCTACAATTACAGATGGACTTGGCTATTCCCTCAAGAGAAGCAAATCAATAGACGGATATACAATGAAGAAAGTATCTATAAAAAGTTAAATAGATATATTTTATGGTGTTGATACAATTTCATTCCATGTTTATAAAGAAAAACATGGAATGAAATTGTATTTTAGTTAACATAAGATATATTATTCAAAGTGTAGTGGAATGACCGAAAGTTAGGGTTAAGCGCAACAATTGTATTTCATCTGTTGTTTTTGTTCGTGTTTTGGTGTTTATCTAAGTTTCAACAGGTCAAATAACTTCTGTTGTTCGTTTATAACTTTTTTATTTATGAAATTTAAATTTATTGTTTTTCGGGTAATCTTCATATATTCTAGTCGGAACTTATGAACTAATAAAAAACATGAATCATTGGATATGAGACGCATCAACTTCTTTAATTTAATAAAAAGACGGACATAAGAACAGGCCTCATGTTTACTTAAGTGTAGTATAAAAAAGTAATAACTGCTGTTCTAATATGAAATTGAGCACCTAAGGTATGTTAGCTTAGGTGCTCAATTAATTGTTCGAGAGACTCATTTAATTGCTTGATTTTATAATTATCTATCTTTCCTAAGGATTTTTCCCTTTCTGCATTTTTTATTTTAGTCAAAAGACTTTGTATATCTCCGACTTCTTCACTATGAAAATCTTTTGCATTGCTAATGTTTAAATATTCAGATCGTATAAGTTGCCATAATATATCAGCTTTATTGTTATCTGTAACTATATAGTCTTCAATAAAATGTCCACATATAATAGCAGAGAAAAGATTATTGTTTATCAGTAATCCAGAACGAACTTGTTCTACAATACTAGCAATCCCCTCAGTGAATAAGGTTTCGATAAATCTGTTGATATCACTGGTTTTTCTTTGTTCCTCAACTTTTTTAAGACGTTTATAAAACTCTGGACGTTCAGATTTAATATTGTTTATTCCTCTCATAAAGAATTTTTCGAGCATATCGATGTTTTGATTATCATTAGAATAACTTTCGATTATTTTAGATTCAATTATGTCAATATAATTATCATAATTATCATCTACAAGTACTAAGTCCATTTTATTAAAATTGTAAAATCTTGCGTAAACAGTAATCAACTCTGTCGTATCAAACATATTGTTAAGTACATCTTGAAGGACTTTATTCTGTATATCTTTAAGTTGATTATCATTAAGCCTTCTGAAATCATTCATTTTCTCTAAATTGCTAATCTCTGTCGAAACATTAGAGATGACATTTTTCCAAGTGGAAACATAATTAGTTCCATTAAAGTACCCTAACAAAATATAAGAACATATGCTTTCCGAATAGAATACAAAGTTATCAAAGATTTCGTATTTATTGTGATACTTATCTATAATCAGTTCTGCAATATTTTCAGGATTATTCTCATTTGAAGAATAGAAAGATTTTGTATTTATTAATCGTTTAAGTTGCTTAATATTTTCTTCTGTTAAAGTTCCTAATTTGTATTCTCTTGTGATGACAAAAATATTTAGAAATAAGCTTTTTTTTATATTTAATTTTAATTCATCTGTTTCAAGACTATTTATATCATCTCTTAAATTTGATTCAATGAAATTGTAACTTTCTATTACAGAAAACAAGGTCCTCAAGTTAACACCTGAGCTATCTTCAGTTTTTTGGTAAATTTCTATAATATTTTTAATCCAAGAACTGTTTTCTTGAATAAATAAGTTATTGCTTTTTTTTAGTATTTGTTGCTCAATTGTTGAAATATCGTACGTAAATTTTATAGTTCTATTTATTACTTTTTCTTTAATTTTTTTAAAGTCATCAAAATTCTTTATTTCTGAACTATTTGATAGAATTATTACTTTGCATCTTAATTTTTCCAAAAGTTCATTTAAAATGAAACCTAATAAGTCTTTTAAATCGATATTTTGGCTTATTCTCTCTAAATCATCTATAAAAATTATTAAAGGTTCTGTGGTTACTTTTTTCATCCCCGCATTACTAGAAATTTCTACAATCCAATCACTAATTAAACCAATAGAACTAAATTTTGTATAACCCAAAGATTTAGAAAGTTTACTAAACCTTTTACTAATACTGTTAATAGAGCTAAGTATCTTCTGATTTTTACTAATTTCGGATAATATTTTATTAAATAAGTCTTGCTTTAGCTCAAGAAGATTATTGTATCCGTACACAGAGAAATAAAGAGGATGATAATCGGCATTTTCACACAATTTTTTAATTATAGTGTTTTTTATAAAATAAGTTTTACCAGTGCCCCATTCTCCATCTATTTGTAATGCATATTGATTTTCTTCGTGAATATAATTATTTATTGTTTCAATTAAATTCTTCAATATTTAGTTTCACCAACTTATTGATTATTAATATTTCATATATAGTATAGCATACTTATAAATTTTTCTTGATAAACAAACAGTAAATAATTTTAAGGATGGTAACATAAATTAGCTTTTAAAAATAGGGAATTTATATTCTGGTTCTCTGTGACATAAATACTTGTAAAACATCTAATTTACTAGTTTTGTTAGCAGATTCTACATGCTTAACAACTTGAATTTTTCTTTAAAATGAAGCCTTTAATTTATAAGTCCTCAACATTGTATTCGGTGTATCCTTCATAATAATAGCTAATATTAATACCCTTCATGAATATTTCTCTATCATTAATTTTATCAGTTAAAGCATTTGAGATTAAATATTTGATCTCCAAATCTTTGACCGGACTTCTTTCCATTGCAGACAAATAATCTTCTTTATCAATTAAGTTCCAGTCTACAACCTGCTTTAATTCTTTTTTCAGAATTAAGTCTAACCATATTCTCGTTGCTCTACCATTGCCCTCACGAAAAGGATGTGCAATGTTCATTTCAACATATTTGGCTACAATTTCATCTAAATTTCTTTGTGGCATTTTATCTATATTTTCTAAAGAGATTTCTAGGTACATTACTGGTGCAAAGCGAAAATTCCCTTTAGAAATATTTTGACTTCGTACTTTACCTGCAAATTCATAAATATCTTCAAACAAATAATTATGGATATATGATAGACCTTTGAATGTTCCAACTTCTACTCTGTCAATATCTCCAGAGTCATATAATCGTTTTGCATTTTCTTTACTGACACGTTCCTCAACTCTGTTTAACTCAAGTTGGTTAATAATACCTAATTTGTTTTCTAACAACTGAATTCACCGCCTATTAATTATTAATCCTCTTTTTCAATAACTCTTTCAACTTTCATGCTAAGTTTTTCAATGTATTTTAGCATGAAAGCTACATAACAATCAAAAATCTAAAGATACATACTATCCAGCTTTTCTCCAATAATATATTTTTTCCTAATGGTGAAAATAAACTTAATGCCCTTTTTTAGATTTGGAACATCATCATGATAGATAGTTGATGATATATAATAGATGTTTTTTTATTACATATAAGACATTAATTTAGATATTTTTAACAATGAACGCTTGTAAAATATCTAATTTGCTAGTTTCGATATTACGTGCCGCAGGTTTAATAATTTGAATTTTTCTTTTATCTGAAATTTTTAATAACCCTATTCCTTCAGGAAGCTCTTTAGATGCAAGTAATAAGATATCTTCAGGAACAACTATCCAACTATAATTAGTTTTAGGATTTAAAATTATATTGTTAAGTTTGTTATCCGAAAAAACTATTTCGATGCTATGCGTATTTAATTCTTGTGTATATTTACTAGAAACGTTTTCTAGTAACAAAAAATCTAAAGTAACTTGTCTCATTAATAATGAAGAATAAAAAGAGAAATCAGGAACTAATTTATAAACTGATTTTCCTTTATGATATGAGTTATTAGTACTTTGTAACCACGAACTATCTGACAATGCAAACGAGAAATCAGATACGGTGAATATTTGTTCGTCGCTACTATCAATTTTAGAGTATCTGTTTTTTTTAACTATTCCTCCACCCTCTTTAGCTTGTATCGTTTTAATAGTTGCCCAAGTGTTTAATAAGTCAGATCTCTTAATATCTTTTGCTAAAACTTGCTGCATCAATTCATCTTTTATTTGGCTGTTTCCTTGGCTGATTTTTTCTACTAATTCAAAATTATCTGGACTGACTCCTACATCTTCTATGTTAGGAACACTAACTCCTCTACCTGCTGCTCGTTGCTGGTAGTCAAAGTATATTTCTCCTGCTTTTTTTCTTTTCCATATTAGAGATTCAGTTACTCCTGTTACATATGCTAAATGTTTAATCCACTGTGTGAAAGAACTATACTCATTACGCCATAATTTATTATATTCTACTTCTCTTATTAGCTCGTATAGACGCACCCATGAATGAGTATCCTTAGACAATATTTCTTCGATTTCATGTTCTATTTTTCTTAGGTTCAATTTATCCTCCTTTCTGTCTATTTACTATAATGCGTTATAGTAAATAGACGTTATAAAAAGAAAGAATTCATGAACATTAAATATTATATGTATTCTTTCTTCCTATTATAATTAAAAAATGTATTCAATGATTTGATCTATTTTAGCCATATCCTTTAATGGTAAATGTTCTATTTGGCTTAACTTTCTTTCTGCAAAGTCTAAAGATTTTAATTGGGAAATAACGACTTGTCCATGAGTTTCCATTTCATCAGGTAATGTATAACGAGTTGGCATATTTTTAATTGTAGAAGTTATGGGACAAATTACTGCAAACAATGTCTTTCTATTAAACTCATATCTAGAAACTACTAGACCTGGACGTCTTTTCTGTATTTCTTTTTCAGCTGAAGGATCGAAATCTATCCATACAATATCGCCCTTTTTAGGAATATATTTCTTTTCGTCACTCATTAAAATAATTCTCTCCCTCCAGGTTCAATGTCATGCCATTCATCTTTTTCGTAGTACTCCCCTTCTGATCCACCACTAAATGGGTCTTGTAATTTAGGGACTAACGTAATTGTCCCATCATCAGAATACATCACTATATATTCTTGGTCTGCTTTTGGTTTCTGTCCGTTATTAGATGGTAATGTCAATACTACAGAACTTCCTTGTTTTCTAGATTTTGTGGTTAACATAAAATCACCTCTTATATTTTATTATACTAAATAATTAAATGGTTTCAAATGATTGTATACTACATTTAATTAACTTAGTGTAATTTAGTTATTTAATTGATATTAGATATTTTAGAATTAATTTGTTAGGTCCATAAACTTAAAAGTTTTTGACCTCTTTGTTTTTTCGTGCTATACTTGGAATTATCAAGTGTCAAAAACTTATGTTCAGAAAAGGTGAGAAAATTTTGTCCATTTATGGTTATTCAAGAGTGAGTACTAGTAATCAAGATTACAAAACCCAGATTCAAAAACTAGAACAAGCTGGAGCAGAAAAAATCTTCAGTGAAAAATATACTGGAACAAAAAAAGAAGGAAGAAAAGAATTAGAAGAACTACTATCTATTGTAAAAACTGGTGATAAAGTTTTAGTGACGAAAATTGATCGGCTGGCTAGAAGTATCGTTGATTTAAATTCGATTATTTCTTCTTTAAACAACTTAGGAGTGACTATCACCTTCTTAGATAATGCTTTAACCTTTGAGCCAAATAAAAGTGATTCTATGCAAACATTAATGATGAACATGTTAGGGAGTTTTGCGCAATTTGAAAGAGATTTAATCGTGACAAGAACGCAAGAAGGGAAACAATGGCATCGAGCGAACAATAAAAATTATCGAGAAGGACGTCCGAAAAGAGTTCTAAATGATAAATACAAACATGCACTAGAGTTAATGGAAACAAACAGCATGAGAGAAGTAGAGAAGAAAACAGGTATTTCTTTGTCTACTCTTAAACGAATTAAAAAACAAGCTAAAGAAGAACAATTACTTAGTGAAAAATAGATAAGGAGAAGTTATTATGGAAAATAGAGAGAAGATTATTCAGTTGTTGGAAAATCCTTTAATTTCAGGGTATGGAATAGAAAAAATGTCAAATGGTCGACTCTATTCTGCAAATTTTCAAAGATATAAAAAACGTGTAGCAAAAGAAAAACAGCCAATGGTTATTTTTGATACAATGTCAGTAAAAGTGGAAAAACTATTATTAGAGTTGACCGAAGAAGTATTGCGAGTTCAGCCTAAAACAAAACAAGAATATAGAGAAATGGTTGCAAGATATAGTTTTAGAAACGGAGAGAATTAAGATGGTTGTTCGAAAAAAATATGATTACTGGGGAATAGAAATTACTACGTGGAACAAGACAAATGTAGTTGCTTATGTTGCTTGTGATTGCGGCCAATTGGCTAGAAGAGAGCTAGGAAAATATAATCATTTTAAGTGTAGTAGCTGTAAAAAAGAATATAAATTAAGCAACGGTTCTTATGTAGAAATACGCACAAAAAAAGAATTGAAAAAAGGTAAAATCTTGATAAAATAATAATAGGTAACAACTACTTCCTCAATATAATAGTGTCAGTATGTATAAAGTAATACCTCGAATTTTTGGTGGTTGTTGCTTTTTTTATTTTAGAGATGTATAAAACACCATAAAATTAAGCTAAATAGCGAATTTTATGGTGTTTTAAGTGAAGTAAAATTAACCAAGTGCAAAAAATAGAAATGTAAAATATAAAACTGGATAAATGTTGATAATACCACCTAAGATAAAAGCAATTTTATGGTAAGTTTTATATCCTTTTTTATAATTGAAAATAGCTAAAATAAAACCAATAATTCCTAAAATTAGTCCTACTACCGTTTGTTGAGAATGAATA
>OIEU01000749.1_pt1 | contig 12364 bp, 8 predicted proteins | sample 1581831 | NCBI WGS metagenome assembly OIEU01 (sample SAMN03281007, study PRJEB24777) | human gut metagenome | isolation source: fecal sample PR166 from 1 month old female Malay infant, vaginally...
AAACTAATCGATAACGACAGACCGGTGTCACTTGTTTTCCATCAACGATGAAATGGACTAATTCCTACCGCTCTTTCGGACTAAAAACCAAACGCTCAACCGGTCTTAAAACCATTGAACATAAACATCGGTCCGCGAGGTCGAGTTGCTCGCGGACGAGGCGGAGAAGATCGGGAAGCCGGTGGACGGTCTGCTGGTCAGATGGCAGGCCTATACGGGATGCCGCATAGGCGAATCGCTTGCCCTTAAGGTCGGTGACGTGGACGCGGCCAAGCGGCGCGCCAGGATAGGCCGCACATGGACTGACGACGGGCACGGCGGTAGCATGCTCGGCACCCCGAAGAACGGAAAGGCCCGCAACATCGCGATACCACGGTTCCTCATGCCGCAGATCAAGGCGCAGATGGATGGCATGGGTGATGACGACTGGCTGTTCCGTGCCACCCGTGGCGGGAACGTCTGGACGAACGCGTGGCGGACAAGGATATGGAACAAGGCCGTCAAAGCGGCCGGCATGGAGGACGAGGGCGTGACCATACACAGTCTGCGCCACACATACGCGAGCTTCGCGATCGCCCAGGGCGCGGACGCGAAGACCCTGCAGATGCAGCTCGGCCACTCCTCTCCCAGCATCACATTGAACACCTACACGGCGCTCTGGCCGGAACGATTGGACGACGTGGCCTACGCGATCGGAGCCCTCCGCGAGCGCGAACTCGTGTGAATCTGGCATGGAGATCCCGCGGCGTTTGTGTGCATTTGTATGCAGATTGTTTTCGACGGAAAAATAAGCCCTTGAAAACCTAATGTTTCCAAGGGCTCCGGTCGGGCTGACAGGATTTGAACCTGCGACATCCTGCTCCCAAAGCAGGCGCGCTACCAAACTGCGCTACAGCCCGATGTGCCCAGCCCAAGGCAAAGCACAAATGTTGAGTATACCATAGGCCGAGACTGAGCCCGTTTTTCAATTATCACCGGGTTCCGTAGACCTTGGCAACCGAATCCGGGGCCATTGGACTCGACCCGCATCTTCCACCCCGCCGATGGTCCAAATAATCGGCGCAATGTAGGCCCCTCCCATTGCGTTCCTAAGTGCGCGCCGAAACGACAAGCGCGCGAACATAAGGACGCAAATGCCCCTGTTTGCGTCCCTATGTGCGCACGGTCGTCGTTTCGGCGCGCACTTAGGAACGCAAATCCGGACGACACATCCCACGCATGAACAGGCACCACGCCGCATGCCGGTCATCGTCCCACGCCGCCCCGTCATAACCCCGTACCGTCGCGTCACAATCTCGTCCCGCACCGCCCCCCCCGGCCACCAACGCAACACAGCCGCGAAACCGCACGAGTACAATGGATATCCGGACGGCGAAAGGGGTGTCATGGGACGTCATCAGCGAGCGGAGACCCTTGGCCTGATCTCATTCCTGATCTGCGCGATGGTCGGCGCGATAATGATGTCGCTGTACATGCAGTTCGCCCCGGCGATCTGGCAGATCACCCAACGACGTTTCATGGTGTGCGCGGGCATTCTGGCCGGTTGCGCCGCCCTGTCATTCTGCGTCGGTTACGCCAGCCACTCCCATTTGCTCAACCTGCAGCGCGGATGGTTCGCCCCGATTCGTCGCGTGTTCGAAATCCTCGCATTGTCGATCGTGTACGCGGCGACCGTGTTCCTCTCGTCATTCGCCCTACTCGGCGCAATCAACGGCATGATGGGGTCGGCGACGTTCAGCGGATACCTCACCCCCATCTGCGCCGGCTTCGCGGGCGTCGTCGGTTATATGACGTTCGTGCAGGCGGAGATGATGAACGCGAAGACGTTGGCCTCGCTGCTGCCGTTCTTCGTGATTTCCGGCGTGTGCACCGCCGGCCTGACCACCGACGACCCGTACTGGTACCACAACAATTTCTCGCAGCTCGGCGACCGCACCACGTTCGCGGCCCGCATGTTCAACTCGACGCTGATGCTCGCCGGAACGTGCATCATCATCGTCAGCTACTTCGCCATCTCGGAGCTGATCACCACCAAACGCATACAGCGAGCACGCCATCAGATGAACAAAAGCACCGGCACCGCCGCCGATGACCGCGACATCACGCATTTCACGTTGCGTATCGCCATCCTGTCGCTGCTGCTGACCATATCCGGGCTCATGTTCATAGGCATCGGCGCGTTCCGCTATACGCCGCACCCGATCATGCACAACGTGTGCGCCAAGGGACTGACGGTCATCATGGGCGTGTTGATGCTCTCCCTGCCGTGGCTCGCCCCGCGGATACCGAAGGTGATGTCGGTGATTTCCGCCTTGGCGATTCTGATCTGCTCTGCCATCGGTATCAGGATGCTGATGGGCCAGGGAACGCTCACCAATCTCGAAGCGCTCGCCGGACTGCTGTTTCTGGGATGGTTCATCGTCTTCTCAAGGCAAATCGCCGCAATCGAGGCCGATCGTCTGCACGATCAGCTGATGATGCTGCAGACCGGCACTGGTGACAGCACCGGTGCCGGCCCCGGCAATCCAGCCCGAGACGCGGACGGCTCCGGCCCCAACGAGCTGGTCGCGGAACTGCAATCCCGCCTGTCGAACGACCGGTAACACGCAAGTCACCGGTCGGCGCCTGCCTAGCGTAGCGCACACAGCGCGCAGGTGCGAAGCACCTGCCACGAGATCTCAGCTGTCCTCGCGACGTACCGCCGGGCAATCAGAACTCTTGAGCAGCAGGAAGCTGCGCGCCTGGGCGGTGATGGCGAATCCCGCCTCATAGCTCAGCTCCGGCCCCTTGGGGTTGTATGTGTCGATGAGCAGCTGCCACTTCTTGCCATACCGCTCACTGGGCAGCGTGAACATGATCGGCTCGTAATGCGCGTTGAAGATCAGGATGAAATCGTTGTCGATCATCGGCGAACCGTACCAGTCAGTCTCGGGGATGCGCGAGCCGTTGAGGAACACCATCATCGAGAACGCGTGCGTGTTCGACCAGTCATCCATGTCCATGATTGATCCGGTGTGGTCGAACCATTCGATCTGCGGGATCGTCGAGACGTCCTCGCCCGGCTCACGCCCGGAGAAGAAGCGGCGCCTGTGCAGCACGGGATGCTCCAGCCGCAGATGAATCAGCTTGGACACGAACTGCAGCAGGTCCTCCTGCTCGGGCGTGGAGTCCCAGCTGCGCCACGATATCTCGTTGTCCTGGCAGTAGGCATTGTTGTTGCCCTGCTGGGTGCGTTCCACCTCGTCGCCGCCGCAGATCATCGGGATGCCCTGGCTGACCAGCAGCGTGGAGAACAGGTTGCGCAGCTGCCGCTGGCGCAGGTTGTTGACATCGCTAATGGTTGTGGGGCCTTCCACGCCGCAGTTCCATGAACGATTGTTGCTTTCGCCGTCGCGGTTGTCTTCGCCGTTGGCCATGTTGTGCTTGTTGTTGTACGTGACCAGATCGTTCATGGTGAAGCCGTCGTGCGCGGTGATGAAGTTCACCGAAGCGACCGGCCTGCGGCCGTTGACCTGATACAGGTCGGAGCTGCCGAGCAGACGGCTGGCGAACTCGGGAAGCGTGGACGGCTGCGAGCGCCAGAAGTCGCGCACGCAGTCGCGGTAACGGCCGTTCCATTCGGACCAGCTCGACGGGAACCCGCCCACCTGGTAGCCGCCGGAGCCGAGATCCCACGGTTCGGCGATGAGTTTGACACGTGAGATGACCGGGTCCTGTTCGACGATGTCGAAGAATGCGGACAGCTTGTCGACCTCCTGGAACTGGCGTGCCAGCGTGGCGGCCAGATCAAAGCGGAAGCCGTCGACGTGCATTTCGGTGACCCAATAACGCAGCGAGTCGGTGATGAGCTGCAGCGCGTGGGGAGAGCGCATGAGCAGCGAGTTGCCGGTGCCGGTGGTGTCGAAGTAATGCCGCGGATCGCCATCTACCAGACGATAGTACGACTGGTTGTCGATGCCCCTGAAGCTCAGGGTCGGGCCCATGTCGTTGCCTTCGGCGGTGTGGTTGTAAACCACGTCGAGGATGATCTCGATGCCAGCGCGGTGGTATGCCTTGACCATCGCCTTGAACTCGTTGACCTGCTCGCCGCGCTGGCCTGAGCATGCGTAGGCGTTGTGCGGCGCGAAGAACCCGATGGTGTTGTATCCCCAGTAGTTGCTCAGTCCCTTTTCCTGCAGGAACGAGTCGTTGACGAACTGATGGATGGGCATGAGCTCCAGTGCGGTGATGCCGAGCTTTTTCAGGTATTCGATCACCGAGGGGTGCGCGAGGCCGGCGTAGGTTCCGCGAATCTGTGGCGGCACGTCCTTGTTGAGGTTGGTCATGCCGCGCACGTGGGCTTCGTAGATGACCGAATCATGGTATGGCGTGTTCGGATGCTGGTCGTTGCCCCAGTCAAAATAGGGGTTGACGACTGCGGACTTCATGGTGTGATCGGCTGAGTCGAGGTCGTTCATTGGGCCGTCCGGGTCGGCGAAACGGTAGGAGAACAGGCTTTCGTCGCCGTCGATGTTGCCTTCGATGGCTTTGGCGTAGGGGTCGAGCAGCAGCTTGTTCGGGTTGCACCGCATGCCCTTGGCGGGATCGTACGGGCCGTACACGCGGTAACCGTAGCGTTGCCCGGGTTGGATTCCGGAAATATAGTTATGCCAGACGTACGAGTTCTGCTCGGTCATCTCGATGCGCGTCTCTTTGTCGTCCTCGTCGAACAGACATAACTCGACCTTGTCCGCCACCTGCGAGAACAAGGCGAAATTCACGCCAGAACCATCGTAGTTCGCACCCAACGGGTACATGGAGCCGGGTCGTATTTGCTGCATGGTCATATTATCGCACGCCAACGTGAACATAGTTAACTTCAAACCGATATAAAGAAAAATTCTCAGCAGACTATGTTTGTTTTACCATGAATACTTGTTGTTTTTTTCATAATTCGCTGAATCGTCTCATGCTGTATGGCGATGACGGAGTTCGACGCGGTGACCGGCACTCCGGCGAGTTGGCGCCAGGTCACCCACGCAGATTCCACGTGTTCGTCGGGATCGAACCGGCGCGGTCGGCTTTCCCAGCGTCGCAGGTGCATGACCATGATGTTGGCGAGCTCGTCACTCATGCCTTCCGATGAGTAGAACGCCCCCACATGGTCGAATATGACGCCGTCCTCTCCGACCGGCACCACGCCGGTCTCCTCGGCGAGCTCGCGCAGCGCCGCCTGCTCCACGTCCTCTCCATCGTCCATCAGTCCCGCCGGCAGACCGTAGGCGAACAGGTCGGATCCTACGCGGTACTCGCGCTCCAGCAGGTACAGGTCCCGGGCCTCGTCATGGACGAGCATGACGACGCATGGCGCGTGACGGCACACCTGGCGACGCACGGTGACGCAGTCCCCGCCACCGGCCGGCAGCGCGATGCGCATGTCCTCCACGTCGAACACCGCCCCTTGGTACACGGTCTGTCGTGACAGCACGACGGCCCTGCGATCCCGGCTGTCCATGACGATGCCGTCGGTGGAGCGGTCGAGCAGCGCGTCGACCTGCCGGGTGATGTCGCTTGCGGCGGCGGTACCCACGGTTTCGGCAGTGCCAGCGGTGTCAGCGGTTGAACGGTCAGGCATGATGAATGGTCCTTTTTCGAAAGAAGTTGTCAGCGATGTGCAGCGGCAACCGGCTAGCCCCGGCAGGGGATGTTCAGCGTCCACGGATCGGTGTTCATCGTGATATGGGTGGTGCGTATGGTCTCCCCCGTCGCCCGCTCGACCGCCGCGGCGATGTCGTCCGGGGCGTATCGGAACCACAGCGACTCGATGGCGGAATGCGGCGTGTTAATCAGCGCCGGACGCGCGACGGCGTTCCCTGCCGTTCCCGTATTCCCGGCCGAGGGGGCGGCCAGTCCGCGCGAGAGCAGCGACGCCTCGTACCGCGCCTGTTCCAAGGCGTCCGTCGCCGGATGATGGCGCAGGTCGCTGGTCACATACACATCGGCTCCGCTGGCCCGCACCTCGTCGAACAGCGAGTCCCCCGATCCCGGCAGCACCGCGACGCGCCGCACGAGCGACTGGAGGTCGCCGGCGACCTGAATACCAAGATTCGTGGCCGGCAGCGCCTGCGCCACGCGATGCGCGAAACGCTCCAAGGTCATCGGCTCCTCCAGCAGGCCGACACGACCCAGGCCCACGGCGTGCGCAGACCCCGGGTCGTCGATGGGCACCAGAGGCCGCTGATCGACCAGGCCGAACGCGTCGGCCGCAGCCTGCCCTACACCGCGCCACGCGGAATCGGCGTTGGTGTGACCCACCCACAGAGCGCAGTGATGGCTGTACAGTTTGCCGACGATGGCGCCGTGCACGTCCTGTCCGGAGACGGCGTGCACGGAACGGAACAGCAGCGGGTGATGGCATATCAGCAGGTCGGCGCCGCGTTCGATGGCCTCGTCGATCACCGCCATGGTGGGGTCCGCGGCGAATGCGACCAGTCCGACGTCGGCACCGGGCTCACCGACGATCAGGCCGGGCGCGTCCCAGGATTCCGCATAGCGCAGCGGATACAGGGTTTCCACTACGTTGACGACCTGTCGAAGCGTGGTCATGGCTTGTCCTCTTTTTCTTTTCTTGCCGTCGTTGTTCTCGCCGCCGTGCCGTCGCCGTCAGTGGGCGGCGAGCTGCCAGTCGGAGCCGATGCCGGTGGACACGTCCAACGGCACGGCGAGATCGACCGCGTGCTCCATGGCGTCGCGCACCAGGCCCGTCACCTGCTCGGCTTCGCCGGGGGCTATCTCCACCACGAGTTCGTCATGGATCTGCAGGATGATACGGCTACGGACCTTGGCCTTGGCGAGCGCGTCGGACGCGTGGATCATGGCGATCTTCATGATGTCCGCGGCCGAGCCCTGGATGGGCGCGTTGAGTGCTCCCCGCTCGGCGGCGTCGCGTATGTTGCGGTTCGGCGACTGCAGTCCGGGGAAGTACCGACGCCTGCCGAACATCGTCTCGGTGTATCCCTTCTCGCGGGCGCCGGCGACCAGGGATTCCAGATACTCGTGGACCTTGCCGAACGTCGCGAAATACTGCGATTTCAGCCGGTCAGCCTCGCCGGGGCTGATTTTGAGCTGCTGGGCGAGACCGTAGGTGCTCAATCCGTACGCCAGCCCGTAGCTCATCGCCTTTACGTGGGTGCGCTGGTCGGGGGTGATGTCGTCGACGGGGATGCCGTACACGAGGCTCGCCACGTACTTGTGGAAGTCAGCTCCGGAACGGAACGCCTCGATCAGCGCGTCATCGCCCGACAGGTCGGCCATGATGCGCAGCTCGACCTGCGAGTAGTCGGAGCTCAACAGCGACTCATAGCCCTCTCCGGGCACGAACGCGGAGCGAATCTCGCGGCCCTCGGCATTGCGGTTGGGGATGTTCTGCAGGTTCGGGTCGACGGAACTGAGCCGTCCGGTGGCGGCCACGGTCTGCTCGAACGTGGTGTGGATTCTCCCGTCATCAGGGTTCACCGCATCGATCAGGCTTTGGACGATCTGCTTGAGCTTGTTCGTCTCGCGATGGCGCAGCAGCGCGGTCAGGAATCCGTTGGCGCGCTCGTTGCCGACGGATCGGACCGCGAGATCCTGCAGCGCGGACGCATTGGTCGTGTACGAACCCGATTTTGTTTTCTTGGTCGGCTTGAGGCCCATGTCGTCGAACAGCACGGCCTGCAACTGCTTGGGGCTTTGCAGGTTGACGCGGCTCCCGGCGAACTGCCAGGCGGTCTCCTGCGCGTCGCGAGCGTCGACGGCGAACCGGTCGCGCATCTCGGTCAGGCGCATGAAGTCCACGCTGGCACCGACCTGCTCCATGCCGAACAGCACGTGGGACACCGGCAGCTCGATGGACTGCAGCAGCCTGAACTGCTCTCGTTCGTCGATCTTCGCGGCCAGCATGTCGGCGAGGGCGCGAACCATGGCCATATGAAGCAGATCCTTGCGCTGGTCGGCCGGATCGACGTCGCCGCTCAAGTCCAGCTGCCCCTGCGCGACGTCATCGGCATTGTCCAATTGCAGCTGCAGGAAATGGGATGCCGCCTGTTCCAGCGAATCGGCATGATAGTCCGGCTGGACCAGGTATCCGGCGAGTTTCGTATCGAACCACGGCTCGGCGAGGTCCAGTCCGAGCGACGCGAGGATGTGCGACTGCTCCTTGTACCCGTGCACGACTATCCGGTCGGCGTGCCCGTCAAGGAACCGCTGCAACGCGGGACGGACGCCGGCGATCACGCCGGCTTCCAGCACGGCCGCCTTGCCGCCGACCTCCAGCATCAGCACGCTGCATCCCGGGTTCCCGGGTTTGGATGAGCCTTCGGCATACAGCGCGCAGGTCGATGCCATGACGTCGGCGCAGTGCGCCCGGTTGCGCGGCTCATCATCCGAATTGTCGGCAGGCGAGCCGAGACCGTCTCGTGCGGAGTCGATCCATGCCGCCAACGCCGCCTCATCCGCGATGGTCACGGCCTCGGGAATCCTCAGGTCGTCGGAGGCGTCCTCGTCGTCTGCGTGCTTGTCAGCTGCGTCGCCGGCCTGCTTGCCGGCGTTGAACGACTTGAGCACCTTGCTGCGGGTGCGCGGGCCGAATTCGAGGCTGGTGAACAGTTCCGAAAGCGTGTCGGCGTCCACCTCGCCGAATGTCAGATCCTCGATGCCGATACCGAGGTCGACGTCGCGCCGCAGCGCGTTGACCTTGCGGTTGAGCTTGACCTGCTCGATGTTCTCGCGCAGCGACTCGCCCTTCTTGCCGCCTATCTCGTCGGCGTGCTCGATGATACCCTCAAGTCCGCCGTACTGGTTGATCCACTTCGCCGCGAACCCGTCGCCGACGCCGGGCACGCCGGGGATGTTGTCGGCAGTCTCGCCACGCAACGCCGCAAGATCCGGGTATTGCGCGGGGCTGACATGGTACTTGTCCTCCACCGCCTGCGGCGTCATGTGCTTGAGGTCCTTGAAGTGATGCCCGGGATACAGCACGGTGACGCGCTCGTCGATCAGCTGGAAGGCGTCGCGGTCGCCGGACAGCACCAGCGTGTCGTATCCGGACCGCTCCCCCATCGCGGCGAGCGTGGCGATGATGTCGTCGCCCTCATACCCCTGCTTTTCGACGTAGGTGACGCCCAGCGCCGTGAGCATCTTCTGGATGAGCGGCAGCTGGGTGAGCAGGTCCTCCGGCGCCGCTTCGCGGGTGCCCTTGTATTGCGGCAGCATCTCGTTGCGGAAGGTGCCGCCCTTCATGTCGAACGCGACCGCGAGATGGTCGGGCTTCTCGCTGTCCAGCACCTGGGACAGCATCGTGGCGAAACCCCATACCGCGTTCGTGGCCTGTCCGGCCTGAGTACTGAAATTTTCCGCCGGTAAAGCGAAAAACGCGCGGAACGCAAGCGAGTGGCCATCGACCACCAGCAACGTTCCACGCGTTTTCGTCTGGGCGTCGTCGCGCGATTCGCTCATTCCCCTACTTCCGACGGCTTGGGATCGCCATACTTGGCGATGATCGCCATGGCCAGACGCTTCTTCGGGATGCGCTGATCCATCGAGGTCTTCTGGATCCAGCGGAAGGCTCCCTGCTCGGAGAAGTCCGCCTTGTCCATGAGCAGGCCCTTGGCGCGGTCGACGAGCTTGCGCTCCTCCAGCGTGTCTTCGGCCTTCTTGAGCTGCTCTTCGGTCTCCTTGAGCTTGTTCTCGCTGGTCTCGACGTTGTCGAGCAGGTCGTTGATCTCGGAGAAACGGCCCATCGCGACTTCCAGGGCGGGCAGCAGCTTGGATTCCTCATACGGCTTGGTGACGTAGGCCATGGCACCTGCACCGGTCGCCTGACGGACCAGGTCGGGTTGCGAGAACGCGGTGAGCATCACCACGGGAGCGATGTTCTCGTCGCAGATGACACCGGCGGCGGCAATGCCGTCCATACGGGGCATCTTCACGTCCATGCACACGATATCCGGGCGGAACTTGCGCGTCAAATCGACGGCCTCCTCACCATTGGCCGCCTCGCCGACGACCTCATACCCGTTGTCCTCCAGCATGGCCACCAGATCCATGCGGTTCACCGACTCGTCCTCGGCGACAACGACCGTGCGCTTCTTGTGCACGGCGCTCTCGACGGGCTCGCCTTCGGAGACTGCCTTCAGCTCGTCGGCGGAAAGCACCTCCTCTACCTGACCCTCTTGCTCTTGCGTTGAGGTCTTCTTTCTTGCCACCATGCTCACAACCTCTTTTCCACGACACAGTGATTCATCGACAAAACTTCATGTATAACGATAACATAGAGATTCGGCGATGCGACACTGTGGCTCACCCGATAATGCAACGTGCCCTCGGTGGGACTCGAACCCACACTGCGCAGATTTTGAGGCTGCTTCCTCTACCAATTGGGATACGAGGGCGTTTCTGGCACTCGCGATAGTTTAGCATATCGCTACGTCATTCGTCCATTGCAGGCGTGCCGCGCATCATTCCAGCGAGTCACGCCGGTTCCGTGGACACCATACGCCCCGGCACGCGATTTACGCCGGTAGCATCAACGCCGCGCCGAATATCCCCGCAACTCACCAGCGCGGACCTACAATGGAAACACATAAGAGAACTATCAAAGGTGAGGCTTATGAGCATGGACAGTGACACTTACAGACCCTTCGATCCGTGGCGTCCGACACCGGTCAAGGAGGAGTCCCGCAAGCAAATCGTCGAGACCCATTATTTCAACGTGGACAGGGTCGCGTTCAGTTCGGCGCAGGTCGGCCAGTTCGAACGGTTCATCCTGCATGAGAACAACGGGGACACCGTCGGCGTCCTTGCGGTGACCGCTGACGGGAAGATTCCGTTCGTCGAGCAGTACCGCATCCCGACCCATCGCTGGACGTTGGAGATTCCGGCAGGCCATGCCAACGCGCCAAGCGAGCAGTATCTGGACGTTGCAAGCCGCAAGCTGCGCGAGGAGGCCGGCTACGAGGCTTCAAAGCTCACCCAGTTCACGCGCTTCATCAACACGCCCAGCTTCTCCTCGCAGTACACCGCGCTGTATCTGGCGACGGGACTCAAGGAGGTGGACCGTTCCGCGATCGGCCCGGAGACGCCACGTCCCGCGGTACGCCTGTACACGCAACAGGAGGCCATGGAGATGGTGACCAACGGCACCATCGTTGATGCGAAGACGATTATCGCGATCCTTCGCCTGCATGAGGGACTGCTGGAGCACATCGGCATGTGAGCATGTGAGATTGTGCGGTTCGCCTTCCGCACGAGACAGTCGCGCATCTGCCCCGCATCCGCGCGACGACCTTCCGCATCGTCCTTGAGCCGATGCGGTTCCCTGGCGAAAGCGCGTGAGCCCCCGCTCGTTTCGGAGCGGGGGCTCACGCATGAGTATTCGGCTTCCGTCGTCACGCAGCGGAAGCCGAATCTGCTATCGGCTGAAATCAGTCGTTGGCACCGACGGTGTGCACGTAGATGGTGTCGGTGCTGCCAGCGGCGTGCTCGCCCTGAGCGGAGCTCAGCACGACGATCTTGTCGCCGTCGGAGACCTTGCCGGCGTTCTTGAGGACCTTGTCGGTGAAGGCCATGAGATCCTTGCGGGTCTTGTCGTGGTAGTCCTCATCGAGCAGGAAGGCCTCGGTGCCCCAGGAGAGGGCCAGCCAGTGGTAGGTGTGCTCGTTGGTGGTCAGGCCGTAGATCGGGGCGGCCGGACGCTCGCGGGACACACGGTGCACGGTGTTGCCGGTCTGGGTGTAAGCGACGATGGCCTTGGCGTTGAGCTTCTCGGCCAGGTCGACGGCGGCGGAGGAAACGGCGCCGGTGGAGGACATGTCGAGGTTCTTCAGCTCGGGGATGCGGTCGAAGCCGTGCTCGGTGGCGAAGCCGGAGATGCGGCTCATCGTGGCGACGGTCTCGGTCGGGTACTCGCCGACGGCGGTCTCGTTGGAGGTCATCGTGGCGTCGGCACCGTCAAGCACGGCGTTGGCGCAGTCGGAAGCCTCTGCACGGGACGGAACCGGGGAGTGGACCATGGAGCCCAGGACCTCGGTGGCGACGATGACGGGCTTGGCGTACTGACGAGCCAGCTCGATGATGCGCTTGGTGGCCAGCGGGACCTCTTCCAGCGGGCACTCGACGGCCATGTCGCCACGGGCGGCCATGACACCGTCGAACGTCTTGACGATGTCCTCAAGGTTCTCCAGAGCCTGCGGCTTCTCGATCTTGGCGACGATCGGGATACGACGGCCTTCCTCGTCCATGATCTCGTGGGCGCGGTCGATGTCGGTGGCGAAACGCACGAAGGACATGGCGATGATGTCGGCGCCGGTGCGGATGGCCCAACGCAGATCGGCCTCATCCTTCTCGG
>OIEU01000755.1_pt1 | contig 12327 bp, 10 predicted proteins | sample 1581831 | NCBI WGS metagenome assembly OIEU01 (sample SAMN03281007, study PRJEB24777) | human gut metagenome | isolation source: fecal sample PR166 from 1 month old female Malay infant, vaginally...
AAGATTGATAGAAGCAAGCTTCCATCGCTCTTCGTTCGACTTGCATGTGTTAAGCACGCCGCCAGCGTTCGTCCTGAGCCAGGATCAAACTCTCCAAGATATCTTGAAGCTATTTGAATAGCTCATTCGTTTTTGTTGTCGCTACTTTTATGTAGCTTTGAATTATGGTTAGTTTTGACTGTGTCAAAACCCGCACTCTGGCATATGTTCAATCATATGATTGATTACCTATCATTGTTCAGTTTTCAAAGATCTGTTACGTTAGTTCTGCGCCCTAACGACTTGTATAGTATATCAATCTAACCTTAAATCGTCAACCTCTTTTCCAAAGATTTTTTCAACCGATTTTTGATTAAATTTATACTCACAATCATAACCAAAATCTCTAAAAATAGAGATAGAAAACTCACAAACCGAAGTTTGTGAGTTTTAATTTGGTGACTCACCCGCGACTCGAACGCGGGACACCCTGATTAAAAGTCAGGTGCTCTGCCAACTGAGCTAGTGAGTCATGTTGGCAGGGGTGGCTGGGATCGAACCAGCGCATAACGGAGTCAAAGTCCGTTGCCTTACCACTTGGCGACACCCCTACAGTGATTACGATGTGTAGGTTATGGGGTGAGTAGTGGGGATCGAACCCACGCGTAACGGAGCCACAATCCGCCGTGTTAACCGCTTCACCATACCCACCACCTTGTAGGTATCGAAGACATTGTCTTCGTAACAAAGAGAATTATATCTTTTCTAGAGATTTGTGTCAACACCTTTTTCTCAATTTCATTAATTTTTACAACCGAAACTTTTAATTGTGTTATCTCTAATATAAGCCCTTTAATCCTCATATAAATAAGGAAGCACTATCGGAAACTTTCGTTTCACAAATGGTGCTCCCCCATTATACATATTATTTACTTAGTTGGCAAATAATTTTTTACAAAATTTGGCAATGCAAATGCAGCTTTTTGAATATCCGCATTATAATACTTAGTTTCAAAGTTTTGTTCACGGTTTGGAGTCCATGTTAGAGGATCAAATGTTTTGGAACCCAATGTAAAACAATGCATTCCTGCAGGATAGATTGGAATAAAAGCTGTATATAAGCGAGCAATTGGGAAATGGCTATTAACGTAACCAAAAACTTTTTCCACTAATGGTTGATGTAACATCGGAGATTCTGTTTGTTGTACAAACAAGCCATCAGCTTTCAAAGCTTTTAATGTATTCTTATAGAATTCTTCTGTAAATAAGCCTTCACCTGGACCGATTGGATCGGAACAATCCACGATAATTACATCATAGTAATCTTCTGCTTCTGCCATGAAACCAATACCATCACCAATTTTTACAGTCAATTTAGGGTGGTTTTCAATCATAGCTTTAGCAATAGTTGGTAGATATTGTTTTGCCAACTCTACAACCTTACCATCGATTTCAACCATTGTTACTTCTTTTACACAATCATGACGTACACATTCTCTAGCTACGCCACCATCACCACCACCGATAATCAAGACACGTTCAGGATTAGGATGTAAGAACAAAGGGATATGGCTCATCATTTCATGATAGATAAACTCTTCACGCTCAGATGTTTGAAAAACGCCATCTAAAGCGAGCATCATACCATACTCTTTTGATTTAAAAACTTCAATTTTTTGAAACTCAGATTCCCCAGAGTAAAGCACTTCTTCCGCTTCAGCGCTTAGACGTAAGTGAGGTGTTTGTTCCTCAGTAATCCATTGACTCATGTAGTACCTCCTACTATTTATACTACAATACGCATCGCAAATCACTGCGATGCGTATATATATTACTTTAATTACCCTGTTACTTACTCTTTGCGACTAATGTAACAGAATCCACCACCTAAAATAGTGTCTTTCATCCAATTCGCCAAAGAAAAATCACGAATTTCACCTTCATCAAAGATGCCACAGCGGATATCATCACCGTCCATAAACATCTTGTGAATCGGAACCCAATGCCAGGTATAGAGAGCCTTCTCTTTTCCTTTATGACGATTTAAAAATGCTACAGGCACATCTTGTGCCAATGCATCATGTATAAACTGAGCTGCAGCCTCCACCTCTACGCGTGATGCACAGAAAGGAGATACATTTAGCATATGCACATCATAAGACAAACCTTCGTCCTCTAATAAACGAACAAGGCCTCGTTCCATCCATTGAGTTTTATAAACACCGCCACCAAAGCGTGGTTTTACATATTTCCAGACTAAGTTCATCCGTTCTAAAGCAAGCGTTTGGTCGGATGTGGTTTCTAGATCTAATAAGCCATCCCTAAATAGCGAATAGCCCAATACTTGTGATGCCGATGTAGGCCCACAACCAGACAAGCGTTGCCACTCATCAGTGAACCACTCTTGGTCATACCCATATGATGTTTTACCATTTACATCGATATATAGCCATTCTGGATGTTTAATAGATACTTCATTCATGAGATTAACCTTCGATTACTTCTACAGTTTCCATGATAGCACCTTGTTGGATACCATCAACTACATCCATACCTTCAATGACTTTACCAAATACGGTATGTACACCATCTAAATGAGGTTGTGGCTCATATACAATAAAGAACTGACTACCACCAGTATTAGGGCCACGGTGAGCCATAGATAAAGCACCGCGCTCATGTTTATGAGGATTGCCAACTAATTCATCTTTAATTGTATAACCAGGGCCACCTGTACCGTTGCCATTAGGACAACCACCTTGTGCTACGAAGCCAGGAATTACACGGTGAAAACGAAGGCCATTGTAAAAGCCTTTGTTAATCAAGTCGATAAAGTTTTGTACTGTGCCAGGCGCTTCTTTTTCAAATAATTCAATTACGATATCGCCGCCGTCAGCCATATGGATTTTCGCTTTTTTCATTGTTCAGGTACCTCCAAAATTGTACGCAACACATGTGCTGCTAATATAAAACCTGCCACTGGTGGCACAAAACTACATGTCCCAGGACTTGTGGCATCACCACGGAACTGTGGTTTTGTCGGTTTTTCAGTAGAAAATAAAATTAATTGTTTTTTTATACCCCGTTTTTTGAGTTCCCGACGCATAACGCGTGCCAAAGGACATGTATGAGACTTATTGATATCTGCAATCATAAGTTTTTCTGGGTAAAAGCGATTACCTCCGCCCATACAAGAAATAACAGGGATACTTTCACGTTGACAAACCTCAATGATATTAAGTTTCGCCGTTACCATATCGATGGCGTCAATAACATAATCAACGTTCAAGCTTGGAATAAATCCAGGATAGTTTTCCTCAGTATACATAATATCATGAGTTTCTATCACCACATCAGGATTGATAGCAAGAGCTCGTGCCTTTGCTACCTCTACCTTACGTTCCCCAATCGTATTATGAGTCGTAATCATTTGACGGTTCAAATTGCTAGGCGCTATGGAATCTCCATCGATAATAACGATGCGACCTACACCAGCTCTCACCAACGCTTCAAGGGCACCACCGCCTACGCCACCTACACCAAAGAGCGCGATAGACGTGTCTCTTAATGTTTGGATTTTATTGGGACCAACCAACCACTCTAAACGGGTTAACATATATTCCATTAATATTTCCCCGCCGGAATGATTTCTGTCCAATATCCATCTGGATCTGCTATGAAATAAATACCCATATCAGCATTCTCATAAGCAACAACGCCCATTTCTTTATGCTTTTTAAGAGCCGCTTCATAATCATCTACATAGAACGCTAAGTGGAATTCATTATCCCCTAAATTATAAGGACGATCCCAGTCACGCAACCATGTAAGTTCTAATTCATGTGCTGTATAAGGACTTTTTAAATACACGAGGGTAAAAGCACCGCTTGGGTCTTCCAAACGACGAGACTCCTCGAGCAATAATGCCTCTTTATAGAATGCTAGACTTTTATCAAGGTCTTTAACATTTATATTATTATGAGCAAACGAAAACTTCATAGAACCCCCTTCGTAAATACAGGATGTTTTTGTAGGAATTCTCCTCTTTTAATAGTAACACATTTGGCAAATCTATATCTAGTTTATGATATCTAGTTAATAACAAATTTTGCCGTACTACCGTCGTCACCTCGAGTCACTTCTAAATGAGCAGGTATACGAGACTTTAACTCAGGTACATGAGAAATGATGCCGATGAGACGTCCTGACGATTGCAACTGTAACAATGTTTCCATGGCGAGTTCCAATGTATCTGGATCGAGTGTACCAAAACCTTCATCAATAAACATCGTATCCATATGGATGCCACCAGCATAGCTTTGGATAACATCCGCTAATCCCAAGGCAAGCGCCATAGAGGCCAAGAATGTTTCACCACCAGATAAGGTATTTGCCGGTCTAGATTGGCCTGTGAAAGCATCCATAACTGCCAAATCAAGGCCTTGCTTGCCACGGCCACCACCTGTATAGTCGGATCTTTCCAAGGAATATCTGTTGCGACTCATCTTCTGAAGTCGTAAATTAGCAGCATATACAACCTCATCTAAAATCGCCCCCAGTACATAGCGTTCAAAGGTAACATTTTTAAAGCCTTGCTCCCCACCATTAGCGAGATCATTTAATCGGCTTAAGAACTTCACCTTTTCACGAGCCTCACCCATAGCAGCTTCAAGTTCTTCTAATGAGTTGAGCGTAGTTTCAATATACTTTGTTTCTTTATCCCATGCCGCTAAATTACCTACTAGTGTATCCCGATGCTCTACTGCTGTAGAATAAATTTCATCAGTAATAGTATCACTTGGCTTAACCACAGTTTCTGTGGCTTTTAATGCCGCATCATATACAGCTTGTGCTTTATTAAAGGCTTCAGTCAAAACGTTCAGCTGTGTTCTATAGGTCTCTATCTCTTTAATCTCACGTAAAGACTCTACAAAATCATTCTCTGTTAAAGAAATGGATTGTAATGACTTTGTATAGTTCTTATACATCAAAATAAGATTTTTTGTTTCTTCTTTTACTTGAGAGGACAAAGTTTCTAATCGTCCGCGTTTGGCATTCAATTGTTCTCGAGCAGTATCTAAATTAGTTTTGCTAATTTTCACCTGCTCATCGTAAAGTGTAATATCACTATCCAATGACTCTAACTGTTTTTGCCATGCATCTATATCCGTGGTTGGTAAAGTTTTAGATAGAGCATCAATGTTAGCTTGTACTGGGCTAATACGAATTTCTAGGTCATGTAGATTTTTAAGTAATTCATTATGGGCAAGTTCTAAAGTTGCTAACTTATCTCTAGCTACTTTTAACTCATGTTCATTGTCAGCTATAGTGTTACTCAACAATTCAGACTCACCATGTAAAGCTGTAAGTCGCTCCATTTTAGTCAACAAATCTTGTTGAACAGATATAAAGTTTTTCTTAGAAAAACCATCCATAGATGACTTAAGTTTGGAACATTGTTCTACTTCTAACTTAGCTAACTCCTTAAGACGAGCATCTAATGTTTTCTGTTGTCCCACTTCGCTAGCTTGCTTTTGCAGTGCCACGTCACGGGTTTTGCGAGCCTCTTCAATTTCATTCTTAGTTGGATACATCTCCGGCTTAGCTGCTAACCGTGGATGATCTATAGAGCCACAAACCGGACAAGGCTCATTATCTACAACTAAATGAACTAGCTCAAAGGCATGCCCTTCTTGCATTAGATGCTCTAATCGTTCAAGATGTACCTTTGCAACCTGCAAGGTTTCATCTAAAGACGCTAACGTTTGACCTTTATCGTCGATTTCTTTTTGTACCTTATTAATTTCTTCTAGCAATTCAGAATATCTATGTAAATCATTTAGTTGCCCTTGAATAACATTAGCATCCTCTAAGAATTTGTTATTATCTCGTAACTGTTTACGCAAACTTTCTAAGTCGTTTTCTAAAGTTTTCACAAGCTCCCGTTGTTTAGCTAAGGCATCTTCGCTTTTTTTACTATCTAATTCTTCTAAATTACTCTGTAATGAGGACAATTCCTTTTTCAATACATCTAACTCATTAAACTTCTCTGCTTGTTGTTGAAATTGAGCCAAAGTAGTTCTCTTAGCTTGTATACTTTCAGCTTGACCTTCTAAGTCACTGTATACGTCTAAACATTTAGCCTCATGTTGAGTTGCTAGTTCTACATGTTCTTTCGCATCTGAAAGGGCCTGTTCTAAAGTTTTTAATACAGCTTGTTTCTCAATATATTGTTTATATAATTCATGAGTTGGTGCCAAAGAGTTAAGGAACTGAACCTTTTCGCTTAGATTTACACGCTCAGTTTCCCTTGCTTTCACCATGTCCAGTTTCGAAGTAGCCTCAGCAAGAGATTGTTGAGCCTGATTATATAAAGACCATTGATTTCGGAGCACATTAAACTGTTCTACTACGGTTACTGCCTCATCTCGTTCTACAGCGAGAGCATCTCGATGAGGGACCCGATTTGCTAGTAACTCACGCACATGCTCAATGGTTACCATTGGAGTCGCTCCATCATGAGGGATAGACTGCATAAATGCAGTTTGCTTAGTTAGATTTTCTTCAATACCTGCCTTTGCTTCATCATAAGCAGCCTTTAGTGCTTCTTGTAATTTTCGATATAGCTCCGTTCTAAAAAGTGTATGCAGTAATTCCTCACGTTCACTCGTAGAGGCCACTAGCAACTTTCGGAATTCCCCTTGAGGTAATAGCACAACTTGTAAGAACTGATCCTTACGAAATCCTATAATTTGCTGAATAGTATCGCGAATGGCGGCAGCCGAGGTAGCAATGACCTTCCACTCACCATCTTTCTTCTCATATACAGTAGCGCTAGCATTCTGCTCACGCATCCCTGTACCACGTTTCTTTGCTACCATCTGTTTCGGTAATCGTTCAACACGATATTGTGCATTGCCAATAGCAAAGGAGAAATCGACACGAGTCATACGATGAGGTTCTGCAAAGTCACTGCGAATAGCATCTGTTTTGCGTACTTCTCCACTCGGCTCACCATACAAGGCATACACCATGGCATCTAAGATTGATGTTTTCCCGGCCCCCGTAGGACCAGCAATGAGAAACATGGAATGGTCTTGAAGCTCATTAAAATCTAAAGTGACCGAATCACGATATGGACCAAAGGCTTCTATAGTTAATGATATAGGCTTCATTTAGTCCTCCTTAAGAATTCGGTCCCATACAGAGTCGATATATTGCTGTTCTTTCTCTGTTAAAGGTTCCTTCCACACAGTTTCTGCAAACTGATTAAATAATTGACGCTCATTTAATTCTTTAAAAACCGCATCGCCCATTTCTGTTATTGGTCCTGCCACGCGACCAACTAGATCAATGGTCATACAACGATGATATACCTGGCGCAATTTAGCCATTCCATCCATAATCGGCATCGTATCAAGTAAACGGGCTTGCACATAATCATCCCTATGTTTAGCCTGTAATGCTTTATCATTTAACAGGTCTTCCAAATATCCTTCCAAAATGACTACGTCTCGCTTCGCCTCTACAGGAATCGTGTTAATATCTACGTTCCCCTTTGTATCCATATCAATGATAGTAAAAGACTTCTTCTGCATATGTTCATCAAAGGAATATTTTAATGGGGATCCACTATAGCGAATATAATCTGCGCCCATTCGCTGAGGCCCATGCAAATGTCCCAAGGCAGTATAGTGAAAGTCTTTATAGACTTGAGGATTTACCTGTTCACTACCACCTACAGACAAGGTGCGCTCTGAGCCACCTACTTTACCGCCCATAACAAAAGCATGGCTAATGGCGATACTGCGCATCCCCTTAGGCACTTGTTTATACAAGTAGTCGCTCCAAGCCTGATACATTTGGTCATAATTGTGCAGATTCAAAGCGCTTTCGCAATTTTGTTCATAACACGGTGTTACTATGTCAGCAATTTCAGTATCGGTAGTTTCTGTATTAGTAGACTCTACATCAGCAAATAAAGCCTCTCCTATGCGCCGAGGTTCACTAAAAGGCATAGGACAAATTGCCACCTTGCCATCTGTCCCTTCAAATTCAAAAGGCATCAACGCGTGATGAGGAGAGCCCCAAATATGGATACCCGATTGGCCCAACATAGAGCGCCCCACTTCAAGACGTTCCGCCCCATCGTGATTACCGCTCACCACAAAGAGAGGCACCTTGTAGTCCATAGCGAGACGAGTGATGATGGAGTCCCACAATTCGATAGCTTCAATGGGTGGCACCGCTCTATCAAAAACATCCCCTGCGAGCAATATGCCATCGATGTTTTCATCTTTCAAGATATTAAAAAACTGATGTTCCAACACATGAGCTTGGTCCTCTGTTAAGTACTGGCCATAAAAAATACGCCCTAAATGCCAATCGGCAGTATGTAAAAAACGCATTTTGTCCCCCTTTCCAGTTCTCCCTATACCTTACAACAGTGTATGTATTCAAATGCTAAAACAATCTGTTAATCTCATAAGTTTATGGAAATTCAATAATTTTATATAACTTTAATAGCCTTAATGGTTTTAATAACTTTATGTATTTACAATAACTAGTATAGCATCAAGTATTCTACATATTTATTATATAACTAAATTAGCATCTATGATTTAATTATTTATTCTCTACGATAGAGCGTAGCATAGCAATTTCCTTTGTGTAACCGTCCAATTCATTTGGTGTTTCCAAGTAGAATGGCAAGTTCGTCAATTTAGGATGTGTTACAACGCGAGCAATAGCATCGATACCAATATGTCCTTCCCCAATTTTTTCATGACGATCTTTATGGGCACCCATAGGATTTTTAGAGTCATTCAAATGAATGGCTTTCAAACGATCAAGACCTACAATTCGATCGAACTCGTCAATAACGCCATCGAGATTATTTACGATATCATAACCCCCTTCGTGAATATGGCAAGTATCAACACACACACCCATATACTCTTTTAGCTTTACGCCATCAATGATGCGTGCAATTTCTTCAAAACGGGAGCCAATTTCTGTACCCTTACCAGCCATTACTTCCAAGAGGACTGTTGTCTTCATACCTGGGAATAAGATTTCATTCAAACACTCTACAATGTACTCAATACCTTGATCTACGCCTTGCTTCACATGGCTACCAGGGTGAAAGTTATACATTTGACCTGGCAAATATTCCATACGCTCTAAATCTTCCATCATAGATTGCTTCGCAAAAGCACGTAAATCCTCTTTGGCGGCACATGGGTTATAGGTATACGGCGCATGTGCCAATAAGGTGCCAAAGTTGTACTCTTTCATATATGCACCAAGGCTATTCATATCCTCTACATCAAGAGCTCGCATGCCCCCACCACGAGGGTTGCGCGTAAAGTATTGGAAGGTATTGCCCCCAATTTTAGTAGCTTCCTTGCCCATATGTAAATAACCTTTGCTAATTGATAAGTGACTGCCTATTACAAACATAATACTCCTCTATATATGACTATACGATTTCTACAATTTTATAATTATAAAACGCTTAACTCTAATATCTATTGTATTATGCTTATATCTAATTATCGCTATTTTATAACACTAATAGATATAAAGTATACGATATACGATTAGATATAAGATATACGATAACTAATATAACCCCTGCCGTGAAGGAGCCCTTCAACAACAGGGGTTATCTATTAATGACTTTCTTTTTTTGCACACTCAGGGCAAACACCTTCGAAGGTAATATGTTGACCTGTGATTTGATATTCACTACCTTGATCAGCAATCGTTTTGATAGCTTTCAAATCAATGCCCATCATGTCCTCTACCTTATTGCAACGAATGCAACGGATATGAGAATGAGCTTGTGTGTCCCAGTCGTAATGAGCGCGCTCATCACCAACTTCTAGAATTTTAACAAGACCGATTTTTTCAAAAATCTCCATCGTCTTGTACACTGTAGCCAAGCTCATGCTTGGATGTTCTGGGCGCAACGTATGATACAACATCTCTGCTGTTGGATGATCATGATGACCACGCAAAGCATCATAAATCGCAATACGTTGTGGGGTTACTTTAAACCCCTGGCTACGCAAAATTTGTGCGATATCCATAATAATCTACCTTTCTCCACTTGGAAATCTATAAGGCATAGGCCATTATCGACCGTTTACAAGAAATAATTATTATTTATTATACCAAAATTCTCAACACTTATCAAGATAAATAGTATTAACTATTAAGTAATAAAAAATGTGGATTGCCCAGAAGCAATCCACATCCTATTAGTCTTTAAAGTAAGGCTTAAAACCTTCACTTTGATGGCGAGTTTTTTTCTCTCCACGCGGACGATCAGATTTACGATCATCTCTGCGACGGTCACCTTTACGGTCATTGCGACGATCACTTCTACGATCATCGCGACTGCGACGTGGACGGTCGTCACGACGACGGTCACCATCACGACGGCGACGATCACTACGACCACTTTCACGACGACGGCGTACACGCAATGGTTTTTCTTCTGTAATATTTACAGGAGTAGTATCTGGTTCTTTTGTTAACAATTTAAGAGCTGCCGCCAAAAGTGTTACGGAATCTGTATCATTCAACAATTCCTCAGCACTAGATTTGAAAGGCGCCAATGCTTCTAAATTATCTGTCATTTCAACAAGGCTTTCAATTGCCAAACGTTGTTGACCTTCAAGAACTTCACCTAAGGAAGGTGCACGACGACGTGCAATTTTACGTTTTGTTAAACGCTCGATAGCATGTAAATGCTCCATTTCACGAGGGATAACGAACGTGAAAGCTTGACCTGCTTTACCGGCACGACCTGTACGACCTACACGGTGTGTGTAGCTTTCAGGATCTTGAGGCATATCATAATTATATACGTGAGATACGCCAGAAATATCAAGACCACGAGCTGCCACATCTGTAGCCACGAGAATATCAATGGTACCTTCGCGGAATTGGCGAATTACGCTGTCCCGTTTTTGTTGAGACAAGTCGCCATGGATGCCTTCCGCCATGTAACCACGTTTCTTAAGACCTTCTGTCACTTCATCAACACGACGTTTCGTACGCGTGAAGATAATAGCAAGTTCAGGTGTTTGGATATCAAACAAACGACAAAGAACATCGAATTTTTGACGGTCTTGCACTTCGATATAGTATTGTTCGATCAAGTCCATCGTAACTTGAGTCGGTTTCATGCGAATCAATGTTGGCTCTGTCAAATATGTTTCAGCTAATTGTTGGATAGCTTTAGGCATAGTTGCAGAGAACAACAATGTTTGATGATCTTCTGGGATAGCACCCAAGATTTTATTGATATCATCAACAAAGCCCATATTTAACATTTCGTCGGCTTCGTCCAATACCACAACTTTCACATGGTCAAATTTAATAGAACCACGATCCATATGATCCATCAATCGGCCAGGAGTGGCAACGATGATTTGAGGGTTCTTTTTCAAGGCACGGAACTGACGATTAATATCTTGACCGCCGTAGATTGGCAATGCTGTGATATTCGTGTACTGAGCCATTTTGTTAAGCTCTTCAGCTACTTGTATAGCTAATTCTCGTGTAGGGGATAAAATAACTACTTGAACGTGACGCTCATTCCCGTCTACGCGTTCCAATACAGGCAAGCCAAATGCTGCTGTCTTACCAGTACCTGTTTGAGCTTGACCGATCATGTCCTTACCGCTCATGGCAACTGGGATAGCTTCCTGTTGAATTGGCGTAGGCTCTTCAAAGCCCATATCGTTTAACGCTCTTAGAACAGGTTCGCTAATCATTAATTGTTCAAATTTTTCTAACATCTAAATGTGTTTCCTCCTATCGCGCACGAACTATGCGCATTTAAGTAGTATATCATATTTCGAGGGCGAGCGCTATAAAAGTAATTCTGAATCTAAGCTAAATAGGATTTCTTTTCCCCTTAAAATGTTCAATCAACACAATTCCACCTGATACACATAACAAAACAAGATATGAAAAATGAATAGGCATATACAAGCATTCAACAAGAACAACCCATAGAATCAAAATTAATTTAGAAATCCATTTCGTTCTTATTTTATCAGCGATCATAAATATAGATAAATTGATAATTATTTTAATGATTATCGCAGAGATAATAACTATTGTCGTAAATTCTTCTCTATAATCTATCAGTTCATATAAAGGATATAATAAATAACTCAATAGAACGTTAAGTATTATTAAGAGCCAAATATTTAGTCCCTTTAAAAATTTACATTTACTATAATAAAATACTCCAACAAAAAGAAAAAGCAAAACACTAAGTAATATTCCTATAAATAATAGATAATCTAACTGAATCATGATTTATAC
>OIEU01000762.1_pt1 | contig 12219 bp, 6 predicted proteins | sample 1581831 | NCBI WGS metagenome assembly OIEU01 (sample SAMN03281007, study PRJEB24777) | human gut metagenome | isolation source: fecal sample PR166 from 1 month old female Malay infant, vaginally...
TTATTGAACGTATATTCTAAAATAAATAGCAGACTTTACAAATGAAAAGAATGAGAACATTATGCTTGACAGGTCTTTTATGGATGATGACCTGTATTCTTTATGCACAAAACCAGTTGATAACTTATACGGTTCCTGGTGACGGGGTGGAGTTGAAAGACGATTTTACAGTTCGGGTGAGGCAATCTGGCAGTGGATGGAAAGAAGTAGTTACTTATCCGGTGAAAGTAGATGAAGTACGCCAGACGAAGCATCATGTTGAACTGGCCTCAATGGGATATTTTGACTTTTCCGGGCAGGTGGAAGTTTCCGTCACCTATAATAAAGGAGAAGTAAAGAGTGGCAGGGTGCGTCCGTTGTCGTATGGTATCACTCCGAGGACCAGCGGCAGTACGATAACTTTTACACTAGACCGTCCGCGTAACTTGTCCATTGAAGTAAATGGAGACATCTTCCATAATCTTCATCTTTTTGCGAATCCGATAGATGAAAATCGCCCGAAGAAATTGAAAGACAAGAATCTGATTTATTTTGCTCCGGGAATACATCAGTTACCTGGTGATACACTCAATGTTCCTTCGGGAAAGACTGTCTATGTGGCAGGTGGGGCCATTGTGCGTGGATGTATCCGTGCGGTCAATGCCCGTGATGTGAAAATTTTGGGACGAGGTGAGGTGCATCCTGAGGGTCGTGGAGCAGGTATCAGCATTATTAATTCACGAAATATATATGTGGAAGGTCTCATTACGACCCAGTGTCCCACTGGAGGTTCGGACAGTGTGATAATCCGCAATGTAAAAGCCATCAGTTCATATGGATGGGGGGATGGCATGAATGTATTTGCCAGTAACAACGTCTTGTTTGATGGAGTATTTTGTCGTAATTCCGATGATTGCACTACCGTGTATGCTACACGTCTGGGGTTTCATGGCGGATGCTGTAATGTGACAATGCAGAATTCTACCTTGTGGGCAGATGTGGCGCATCCTATTTTTATCGGATTACACGGAGATGTAGATAGGAATGAAGTGATGGAGAGTCTGACCTACCGAAACATTGATATTTTGGATCATCGGGAAATGCAGGTGGATTATCAAGGTTGTCTGGCTATCAATGCAGGTGATAATAATCTGGTCCGAAATGTGCGGTTCGAGAATATCCGTATCGAGAATTTCAGGCAAGGCCAATTGGTGAATCTGCGTATATTTTACAACAAGAAGTATTGCAAAGCTCCGGGCAGGGGCATTGAGAATGTGCTTTTTAAAGATATTACCTATAATGGCGATCATGCCGAACTCTCACATATTGTTGGCTATGACAAGGAACGGATGGTGAAGAATATTCGTTTTGAGAATCTGAAGATAAACGGTAAAGTTATATCGGATGATATGGCCGGCAAGCCTGCATGGTATAAAACATCAGACATGGCGCGTTTCTTTGTTGGGGAACACGTGGGCAGTATTGTATTTACAAAATAAAAAAGGTCAGTCTCAAGCAAGAGTTTCAAGAAGATTTAAACAACTCAGCTAAAAAGACCTACAACATTGTCTAAAGAAAATTATTATAAATGGCATGAGGTAGCAGTGAGTTCGGTAGTATAGCGACTGTTTTCTTACTGTATGTTTTTTGAAAAATATCTGTCACACTGTCATATGACTTTTCAATGCCTTGTTATACAGCGTGTTAAATCTGTGATGAATACTGTGACAGATAAAAAAAGTGTCACCCTTCTGTCACACAGAAACGGATGAAGTAGTTCTCTCGATGAGCTATTTCATGCAGATAACCTATATGGTTAACAGGGTGTTCCAACGTGTGGAACAGTTGATTCCACCATCAGAAACAACTTGTTTTATACTATTGGAACTCCTTGTTTCACATGGGGAAATAAGGAGTTCCATCAGACAGGCTCCTTTGTTCCTCTCAAGAAATGAGGAAGATAAAGAGTATCCGTTTCGAGAACCTGATGATAAACGGTAAGGTGATGTCGGCATGATATGCCCGAAAGGCCCCAATGGTATAAGATTCCGGATTGGGCAGGTATCTTTGTGGAAGAGCATATGGAGAATGCAGCATTTGTGAAATAAAAAATAAGGGTAATTATTTAAGTGGAATAATTCTTTAAGAGCAATCCTTTTTCGTATCTTTGTCCATTGAAAATGAATAAATTATATTCTTATGGAATTACAAGATAGATATATCCGTTTTGATTGGGCAGTCAAACGCCTGTTGCGTCATAAAGCCAATTTTGGTGTGCTCGAAGGGTTCCTTACGGTGCTGATAGGTGATGATATCCATATAGTGGAGATTCTGGAAAGCGAGGGTAATCAGCAAACGGAGGAGGATAAGTTCAACCGGGTTGATATCAAGGCTCTTAATAGTAAAAATGAGATTGTTATCATCGAGATTCAAAATACGCGTGAGCTGTATTATTTGGAGCGTATCCTGTATGGAGTGGCTAAAGCCATTACAGAACATATCTCATTGGGCGAAACTTATTATAAAGTTAAAAAGATATATTCCATCAGTATCCTTTATTTCGATATCGGTTATGGAACTGATTATCTTTATCATGGGCAGAATATATTTAAAGGGGTGCATACGGGAGATTTCCTGCAGGTCAGTACCCGGGAGAAGGATGCTATTGTGCCTCGTATGCCTTCCGAAATTTATCCTGAGTATTTCCTTATCCGTGTGAATGAGTTTAATAAGGTGGCCATGACTCCCCTTGAGGAATGGATAGAATATTTGAAGACGGGTATTATCCGTCCTGACACGACAGCTCCCGGATTGGGGGAGGCACGTGAAAAATTGAAATATTATTCAATGACCCCTCAGGAACGTCATGCTTACGATGAACATCTCAGCGCTTTAATGATTCAGAATGATGTTCTTGATTCTGCCAAGTTGGAAGGAAAGATAGAAGGGCGTATGGAAGGGCGTATGGAAGGACGTATGGAAGGACGTATGGAAGGACGTATGGAAGGTCGCGAAGAAGGGCGTATGGAGGGCCGCGAAGAAGGTCGTATGGAGGGTCGCGAAGAAGGTCGTGCGGAGGGTCGCGAAGAAGGCATTAAGGAAGGTGTCGTTCGCAATGCCCGGAGGATGAAAGAAAAAGGGCTCTCTACAGAGGATATTATGGAAATTACAGGATTGACATTGGAAGAGGTTCATCAGTTGTAATTCTATGTTCGGTTAAAAAGATCCACAGGTATCCTCATGAGGTATCTGTGGATTTTTATTTTAATGAATGAGGTGTTGAGTGAATATCGTGAGTGGAGCGTATTAAAAAGAAAATATTCATTTAAACATATAGCTTGATGAGGAAATTAGTATTTGCTTTATTGTTATTGTGCAGTGCTTTGTTTGCTACTGCCCAAGAATGGCAATGGTCCGTACAGTTGAAAGGATTCATCTCTTCCGAAACCGGCAAAGAACCGACTGCCTTCCTGTGGATACCTTCCGATTGCCATCAGTTGCGTGCCGTAATGGTAGGAAAGCACAATATGAGTGAGGAAACCCTGTTCGAGATGCCGCGTTTCCGGGAAGCATTGTCCCGGATGGGAATCGGACTGGTATGGATCACTCCCGGAATCGACCAGCAATGGGATGTGACAAAAGGAACGCAAGAGATTTTCAATCGGATGATGAATGACCTGGCGGAAGTCAGCGGCTATTCTGAGTTGGAACATATACCTGTAGTTCCTGTCGGTCATTCGGCAATGGCCACTTATCCGTGGAATTTTGCCGCTTGGAATCCTGAACGGACATTGGCTGTCATTTCTTTGCATGGAGATGCTCCCCGTACCAACCTGTGTGGCTATGGCGGGGAGAATCTGGAGTGGGGTAGGACACGTAATATAGATGGTATTCCGGGATTGATGATTGAAGGAGAATATGAATGGTGGGAGGCGCGGGTGAACCCTGCTTTGGCGTTTCGGATGATGTATCCCGAAAGTTGTATTTCATTTTTGTGTGATACGGGACGTGGACATTTTGATGTGGCCGGGCAGACTGCCGATTATATTGCTTTGTTTCTGCGAAAAGCGTTGGAATACCGTTTGTCCGGACATCCTTCTTTGAATGAGCCTGTCCGTTTGAAAAAACTGAATCCGAAAGAAGGGTGGTTGGCCGAGCGTTGGCGTCCGGAGCAGAAGGACAGGGCTAAGGCGGCTCCTTATCGGGACTATAAAGGAGATAAGCACGATGCATTTTGGTATTTTGATAAAGAAATGGCCGGACTGACCGAAGCCCGCTATGCAAAATATAAAGGTAAGCAGATGCAATATCTTGGATTTATGCAGAGAGGCCGGTTGGTTAAATATGATGCCGGACAACATGCCGGAGTGATTGCCGCTTTCCGGCCGGAGGCCGATGGCCTGACTTTTCACGTAAAAGGGGTGTATACGGACTCTTTACGCTCCTCACTGATAAAGGAACATGCTCATGGCGGAATTGAAGTTACTCGTATTTGCGGTCCGGTGGCAAAGGTGAATGATACTACTTTTACCGTGCGTTTTTATAGAATGGGAATGGATAATCCGAAGCGTACCGGAGATATCTGGCTGTTGGTCGCTAATGAGGGTGACAGTAGATATAAGAGTGCGGTACAACAATTCAATATTCGTATTCCTTATCGGAATACAGAGGGAAAACGCCAATATATACTTTTTCCGGGGATAGAAGATGTGAGGGAAGGAGTGGAATCAGTTTCTCTTGAAGCTGTTTCTGATTGTGGATTGCCCATATATTATTATGTAAAGGAAGGCCCTGCGGAATTACAAGATAACAGGCTGGTCTTTACGAAAATTCCTCCCCGCAGTAAATTTCCGGTGAAAGTCACCGTTGTAGCCTGGCAGTACGGGATTGCCGGACAGGTACAGACGGCTGAACCGGTGGAACGCAGTTTTTTTATAACGAAATAGTCAGCTCCGCGTTGAGTCTTTATTTCTTCTCTTTCGTATTGAATGATATAAAGGGAGAAGTTGCGATTTGTTATTATCATAATTCAGTAAATACCATGAAAAAGAAGCTGATGACTTGTCTTTATCTATGTCTTTCTGTCATCCATGTTTTTGCTCAAACGAAGGAGCACGGGAGGACGGGAGAATTTAATATTCTGGATTTCGGAGCCACCCGTGATACTATGATGGTGCATACGAAAGCTATCAATGAAGCGATTGAAAGCTGTTACAGGCAGGGTGGCGGAAGAGTGGTTATTCCTCCGGGTAAATTTAAGACAGGTACTATTTTTCTGAAAGATAATGTAGAACTTCATTTGGATAACGGTGCCTGCCTTTATGCCAGTGAGGATTATGCTGATTTTCCTATTCAGCCGAGAGCAGTTTACCGCTCTTTGAAAGATGCAGGCGGATGGTCGGCGTTGATTTATGCGGTGGGGGCTAGGAATATAGCCGTTACAGGCAAAGGTGTAATTGATGGGAGAGGAAAGGGCAGAAAAGGGCGTGTGGGCGGAGTACCGGGTGATGCCGACGGCAGGCCGCGCAATATCCTTTTTATTTCATGTAAAGGGGTACGTATCTCAGGTATCAGTATGAGGAATTCAGCCTTGTGGAATCAACATTATCTGGATTGTGAAGATGTTATTGTAGAGCATATCCATGTTTTCAACCATTGTAATGGTAATAATGACGGTATAGATATTGACGGTTGTCGCAGGTTTATCTTGTCTGATAGTGTCATCGATTCGGACGATGACGGAATCGTGTTGAAAAGTACGGGGCTGGCTCCTTGTGAAGATGTCGTTATTAATAATTGTATTGTCAGCAGCTTTGCCAATGCTATAAAATGTGGCACCGAATCGACCGGAGGATATAAGAATATTGTCATTTCTAATTGTATTGTTAAACCGAGTTGCAATAAAGGGGACCGCATTATAAAATCTACTCCAAGCGGTATTACGGCTATTTCTTTGGAGGTGGTGGATGGTGGAATAATGGATGGCGTGTCTATTGACAATATCGTAATTGAGGGTACGGAATGTCCTTTGTATGTCCGTTTGGCGAATAGAGGCCGGAAATATATAGATGAGGCTCCGGTTCCTCCAATAGGAAAAATGAGAAATATACAGATTAGTAATGTAACCGCTTATGATACCGGTAATTTTTGTTCTTCCATAACGGGGATTCCCGGTGGTGAGATAGAGAATATTTATTTGAGCAATGTTCGCTTTCTAAATAAAGGCGGGCTTGTAGCAGGAAATTGCCGTACGGCGAATGATATGCAAGGGAAACGGCATGATACTGCCGGAAATGTATTTCGGAACCAATATTGGTCTTCCCATCGGGAGGTGAAAGAGGATGAGAAAGGTTATCCGCAACCTACTGTATGGGGGAATCTGCCGAGTTATGGACTGTTTATCAGAAATGTGAGAAGTATAGCTGTGGACAATGCCACCTTTCAATCGGAAAAGCCTGATCCCAGGATACCGGTAATTGCCGTTAATGTAGGGAACTTGTCGCTTGACCGGATACAAGTCAACGACATTTCTTCCGCCGGTGTACTTTTGGATAATGTCAGGACGGCGGATGTAGACAGACGGTTGAGGAAAAGCGGAAAGTGATTTTCTATGTCGTTAAACAATAATTAAACCAACAGAAATATGAAACGGATATATGTATGTCTATTGATTTTTTTATGCTTTGCTTTTGTACAGGCGCAAAAGATAAAACACCCTGCTTTGCTTTATACTCCGGAGCGCATTCAGCAGGTGAAACAACGGATTGTAAATGATTTAAAGATGGCTGAGGCATGGGCTTCTATAAAGAAGACGGCAGATGAACAGTTACAGAAAAAGAATCTAAGCAAGGCGGATTACCTGGCTTTGGCTTATTTGATGACAGATGAAAAAAAATACGCTGACAAATTGAAAGAGATTTTATTGGATGTCATTAAGGAGGATACGTGGGGCAGTGAAGAAATGCTGGCGCGTATCCCTGTCTGGAGAGCGGATTTGGGACTGGCACATAAGGCTTACCTTTCTGCCATAGCCTATGATGCTGTTTATAATGACCTTTCAAGTTCCGAGAGGAAAGAAATAGCGGAAGGATTGAAACGGTTGGCCCTTGACCCGTGTCTGGGGGACTGGGTGCTGGAGCCGGCACGTATTCATTCGTTGAATTCGATGGGACATAACTGGTGGACTTCTTGTGCCTGCATGGGCGGCATACTGGCCTTGAGTTTACAAAACGAATTGCCGGAGGCAAAGCAAGGAGCGGAGGTGGTATATGAGGCTCTTCCCCAATGGTTTGACTTTGCCGGAGATGTCTTGCAGCAGAAGCCGAAAAGCTTTGATGCCGATGGAGGGATGTATGAAAGTCTCAATTATGCCAATTTCGGGATTCAGGAAGCATTACAGTTTCGTTTGGCATGGATGAACACCCATCCCGGACAAAAGCCGGTTCAAATTCCGCAACTGGATAAATTGTCCGATTTCTTTGTGCATGTCTGCTATCCGCGTACAGGTATACTATATAATATGAATTTTGGTGACAGCCATAAGAATGTGACTGCCGAAAGTACCTTGATGCTGCTCTATGCGATGGGAATCAGGAATGATAATATGCTTTGGTATATGAATCAGGTGGAACAGGGGCAACACCGTGACGATTATTTTATCGACCGTCCGATGGGATTTCTCTATACGCCCGATCTAAGCAAAGCGCCGCAGTTGCCTGAAATAAAGAAATCACAACTTTTTGCAGATTTTGGGTGGGCTACGATGCGTACTTCCTGGGAGAAGGATGCTACCATGCTGGCCGTTAAATCGGGGCATACATGGAATCATTCTCATGCGGACGCCAACTCGTTCATCATCTTTCATAAAGGAGTGGATATTATAAAAGATGCGGGAAACTGCTGGTATCCTAATCCCAGTTACCGTAATTATTTTTTTCAAAGCGAGGCACACAATGTCGTGCTTTTCAATGGCAAAGGACAGTCGCGTGAACAACAATATCATGGTTCAATGCTGAGAGGGTATTTACATTATTTGCTCGATGCGGATAATGTAAAATATGTATTGGCCAATGGAACCGGCCCGTATTCAGACCAGTTTAGTCGTAATTTCCGTCATTTCCTGTGGATAGATGATGTGATTTATATGATTGATGATTTGAAAACTCATGATGTGGGACATTTTGAATGGCTTTGGCATCCGGGAGGAGAGGCGGAAAAACGTGGAATTGATCTGAATATAACAAATGGGAATTCTTCAGTTGTTGTCCGTCTGCTATATCCCCGTTTGTTGGCGAAATCCGATTTTGTACATGATTACCCCGAAGATTTATATTGGGAAGAAGTAGAAGCTCCAACGGAGGATTTAAAAGGAACAGAAACGTATTATTCATTTCATTTGCCGGCAAAAGTGGATCGGGTGAAAGGGCTGACCGCCATCATCTTGAAAGAAACGCCGGACCAGAAAGATCTTCCTTATATGGAAAGACGGGAAGGCAAAGATTGGATAGGACTTCGTATTCATTATAAGGGAAAAATAACAGATCTCTATATCAATCAATTGGCCGACGGGCGATTGATGCATAGCAATTCATGGATTGAAGCGGACGGATGGTTTACGGACGCTTATATGTTTGCAGTCACTTATGAGGCTGGTATGGAACCAGCCGGTTCAAAAGAGCACTTTATTTGTTATGGAAGCGCTTTAAGACGAGGAGATGTTTCTTTCTTTTCTTCTTTGGCTAAGCTTTTTGTGATTCAAAAGGAGGAAAACGGGCGGATGAAATTGTGGATGGATGGTCAACCGAAGATGAATGCTGGATTCAGAAGCGAGAAACGTCCGAAAGTGGTTGTCGTGAATGGAAAGGTAACTCCTGTAGTTTATGAGAAGGGCACGGTAAAAGTATCAGGCGTGGTTATTGAATGAGCGGGTAAGGCGAAGAATTTGGTGGAAGTTTATTTTACGCAAAGGTTTGCGTGCTTTTTGTTAAGCTGGCTGGTACTTATGTCAGCTTAATCTTTTTATTTTTGAGCATATAAATAAACGATTTGTTAACGTGTAAAATAATGATACGATGAAAAAGCTCTTCTTTTTAATGGCTGCGAGTTTTTTGTTTGCTCCTGTACATGCACAGATAACCGAGCGTGAACGTCCTGCCGAATGGCAACATCTGGTAAAGGGTGCACGTTTTATGGACCGTTTCCTTCCGATGCCCGACGGTATCCAGGCCAAGGGGATATGGGGAACTGACAGTGTGCTGAACCGTTATGTGGATAATGGCATTGAGCTTCCCGGAGTTTCTTTCTGGGGAGGAAATATATTGCAGGATACGGAAGGCAAATATCATCTGTTTGTGTGTGGCTGGCCCGAGAACTCTCCGAAAGGTCACATGTTCTGGTCAAACTCTACCGTTTTTCATGCGGTAAGTGACCGGCTCACGGGACCTTTTAAAATACGGAATTCCATTGGAAAAGGACATAATCCGGAAGCGTTCCGTCTGTCGGACGGCCGTATCGTGGTCTATGTTATTGATGGTTATTATATAGCGGACAGGGTGGATGACAAGGTTTGGACGTATGGAAAGTTCAGTTTTGACCCGCGTGACCGTAAAATCATAGAAGGCCTCTCCAATCTGACTTTTGCCCGTCGTCAGGATGGCTCTTATCTGATGGTATGCCGCGGTGGAGGTGTCTGGATCAGCAAAGACGGACTTTCACCCTATAAGCAGTTGACGGACAAACGGGTTTACCCGGACGTGGAGGGCCGGTTTGAAGATCCGGTGGTATGGAGGGATGATTTGCAATATCACTTGATCGTAAATGACTGGTTGGGCAGGATTGCTTTCTACCAGCGTTCCAAGGATGGAGTACATTGGGTGACGGAACAGGGAGAAGCATACATGCCGGGCGTATCATTCCATAAAGACGGAACGGTGGAGCGTTGGTTTAAATATGAGCGTCCTAAGGTTTTCCAGGACGAGAAGGGGCGTGCCGTCCAAATGAATTTTGCCGTGATTGATACGATAAAATGGAACGACCTTCCTAATGACAAACATAGTTCCAAGAACATAAGCGTTCCCTTGAATAAAGGGATGCTATTGTCCGTTTTGAATGAAAAGGAGATCACTCCGTCTACCCGTACCATTGAAGTGAAGATTGCCGCCGAAGAGGGGTTCCATCCGCAAACGGATGTGGATGTAAAGTCGTTGCGGTTCGGTTCGTTTACAGAAGTGAACTTCGGGCGTGGTTGCAAACCGGTGAAGACCAAGGTTTCGGGGGAAGACTTGATTGTGGTTTTTAATGCCGAAGGAAGTGGAATTACCTCTGGTGAGTTTGCTCCCAAAATGATAGGAAAACACAGGAATGGGAACATGCTTTACGGTTATGCCCGCCTGCCTTATGTGAATTACCGGCCGGCTTTGCTTTCTGCCCGTCGTCCTGTGTTTGATAAGGAAAAAGGGGAATTGAAAGTGGAGATACAAAACTTTGGATTGTCTGCATCGGAACCGGCGGAAGTGGAGGTGATATGTGGCGGCCATAGCTTGGGGCGGATGACTCTAAAGACATTGCAGCCTTATGAAGTAGAGTATCTGGCCTTCTCTCCGGATGCAGCCTTGGCGGATGACAAATCATCTTATGAAGTCGTATTTTTTTATGAAGGAAAAGAGGTGGAACGGAACAGATTCGGAAAAGACTGATTTAATTTGTAAGTTGACGGTTGATAACATCTTATTTTTGAGTGAAAAACGTTTGCCCAACGTATCTAATAAGAAAAATGCAAAATATGAAGAATTTATTGACCTTTTGTCTTATGGTATGCTGTGTGGCCGTACAGGCTCAATTAGTGACTTATCCCGAAGGACTGCAGACCGGTATGCCTCATAATGATGACTATACGGTTCGTGTCCGTGTGCCGGGGGGCGACTGGAAAGATCTGTTTGAGTATAATGTGCAGGTAGATATGGATAGGGTACAGGATGCTTCGATGGTACAGTTTGATATGGGCAGTCCTGTAGAAGTGATGGTGAAAAAAAATAATGGGATGATTCATGAGGTCGATATCCGTCCGCAGGCCAGGAAAGTGCAGTATGTGCAGAATAAGAATGTAATTACGTTTACGCTGGACAAACCTCAGTATCTGTCTGTGGAGTTTAATGGCGACCGCCTGCATAATCTCCATCTTTTTGCCAATCCGATGGAAACGGAGACTTACTCGGAAGAAGAGAAAGGAGTGATGTATTTCGGGCCGGGAGTGCATCGTCCCAAAGATCTGCCGAACAATCAGATAAGAATACCAGGCAATACGACGGTTTATCTGGCACCGGGAGCTGTTGTGAAAGCGAAGTTGCTGCTGGATAAAGTGGAGAATGTACGGATCATTGGGCGTGGCATTTTGGACCATCCTGTTCGTGGTATTGAAATCACTGATTCTAAAAATATAGTGATAGATGGCATAACAGTGGTCAATCCTGATCATTATACCGTATTTGGCGGAGGTGCTGAGGGGGTGACAATCAAGAACCTGAAATCATTCAGTTGTAAAGGTTGGAGCGATGGCATCGACATGATGTGCTGTCACGATGTATTGATAGACAATGTGTTTATGCGTAATAGTGATGACTGCATTGCTTTATATAATCATCGTTGGAACTGGTGGGGCGGTTCGGACAATATCACTGTACAGAATACCATTCTTTGGGCGGATATTGCTCATCCTATCAATGTAGGTGGTCATGGTGATCCGAATTCTCCGACAGGAGAGATTATTGAGAATCTGGTTTTCCGCAATATTGATATTTTGGAACATGATGAAGATGATGTGCCTTATCAGGGATGTATGGCTATAGATGCAGGCGACAGGAACAGGGTGAAAAATATATTGTTTGAGGATATTCGTGTGGAAAGTATTCAAGAGGGGAGGCTGTTTCATATCAATGTCCGTTTTAACGGGAAGTATGACAAACAACCCGGACAAAGCATTGATGGAGTGACTTTCCGTAATATTACTTATAACGGGGTGGGAGAAAACCCGTCACTGATAAAAGGATTGGACAAAGACCGGATGGTACGGGATGTGATTTTTGAGAACGTTGTGGTTAATGGGAAGAAAATGAAAGATTTAAATGGTTTTATAACCAATGAATATATTGAAAGAATTGAAGTCAAATAGTATCTTTTATGTAAATCTAGGAATATGAGGATTCTGGCATTTATTTGTTTATTAATATTATCCGGTTTGACCGG
>OIEU01000764.1_pt1 | contig 12180 bp, 7 predicted proteins | sample 1581831 | NCBI WGS metagenome assembly OIEU01 (sample SAMN03281007, study PRJEB24777) | human gut metagenome | isolation source: fecal sample PR166 from 1 month old female Malay infant, vaginally...
CCGTCGGGTTTCCCCTTTCGGATAAGTCGGGTGACGATAGGGTGCGGATTATTCCGCTTTAATACCTTGCCCTATTACTTGCTCAAGGTAAGATTATTACAGCCCCTTACGGGCGCACGGTCATGGAATTGCTGATCGGTGTTCCTGTCGCAAATGTGATGCCTTTTCCGCCTGTAATCTCATTCAGGTACTGACATTTCATATATAAATCAGATGACTTTTGTGCATCAGTCTGTGATAATCCCGCAACATTACGCATCTTTGTATAGAGAAACAGATTTTTAAAGTTATGACTTTCATCGACGAACAGATGGTCTATTCCAAGTTCCTCAAATGTGATGACATCATCTTTTCTTGCATCATCATTTAACTTCTCAAGGCGCTTCTTCAAATTCTTTTTTGTCTTCTCTAACTGTTTTACCGTATATCTTGGGGCATCATCATCTTTCAATTGTTGAATACCTTCAACGATTGTGTCCAACTGCTTTTCCAGTGTTTTCTTTTGCCGCTGCGCAGACATTGGGATTTTACCAAAGGTACTGTGTCCCATAATAATGGCATCATAATCTCCAGTTGCGATTCGTGAACAGAATTTCTTTCGCTTGTTTTTTTCAAAGTCCTGCTTTCTGGCAACAAGAACATTCGCTGCTGGATAGAGTCTTAGAAAATCAGAACCCCATTGTTCAACCAGATGATTGGGTACGACAAAGAGCGACTTCTGTGCCAAGGCAAGACGTTTCAACTCCATACAGATAGCAATCATTTCATATGTTTTCCCTGCACCAACAACGTGAGCAAGCAAAGAATTACCACCATAAAGTCCACGAGCTACCGCATCACTTTGATTGCTTCTCAGTGTGATTTCAGTATTCATACCCGGAAAGGTTAAATGATCTCCATTATAATTTCTAGGTCGAATAGAATTGAATTTTTCATTATAAAATTTCGTCAAACGTTCCCGTCTATCAAAGTCTTTCCAGACCCAATTCAAAAAAGCCTCTTTGATACTGTCCTGTTTCTGCTGGGCAATCATTGTTTCCTTTTTATTGAGGACTTGTTTTTTTCTTCCTTCTTCATCATATTCATAATCAAAAATTTTTGTGCTTTTCAAGTTTAAGCAATCCTCTATCAACCGGTAAGCATTCGCTCGATGTGTACCATAAGTCTTTTCAGCTTTGATATTGTTTCTATCTCTTGTTTTATTTGAGATACTCCAAGAGCTGTCAATCTTATTATAAGATACATGAATGTTCTCCTTAGCAAAAAATGACATGGACAAGATTTCATTCATGAATGCCTCATAATCAGTACTTGGAATCCATGTAGCACCAATGCGCACATCAATCTCTGATGCACTTAATTCTGTCGGCATAGCCTGCTTTAACGCCTCTACATGTTGCTCATACTGTGGATCAAGTTTCGCTGATAATTCTGCAATACGTAGTTTATTTCTAATGTTTCCACTTAAATATTCATCAGCAGTAACATAAACATCGTCATTATCAGGTTCTGCTGCATTGGGAATCTTATAGATGACACCATGCAGATCACTCAGTATCTTTGTTTTATCAAAACCAGTCAGCGAGGACATATAATCTAGGTCTACCTTAGCTTTTTCCGATAAAGATAGCAGCAATGCTTCGTTTGACGTTTCAGCTTTATCTATAACCACTTTTTTACCAATCGTACGCTCATAAAAAATGTCTGCCTTGCTTTTTAAGGTTCCATCTTCATTTAAATTTTCCAACGAACAAAGAAGGTAATACGAATCATCATCACGAAAAGCCATGCTGTTGCCACGACTGTTGATCAGACCATAAGACTTCGTAAAATTATCATACAGCCGATTCAGTTCATCCTGCTGCTGATTGATCTGCTCATCAGGATAATCTTCCATTTCGTATTCAATCAACTGTCGTACACAGTTTCTAATATCAATCAATCCAGTGATACGATTCATGGCTGTTTTGGATAGTTCCATTTTCGTCATGATACTGTTTTCCCGATAATAAACATCATCCTCTACCAAAGTATAGCTGAAGTTGCGAACCGTTGGGTCAGCGGGTATCGTTATGATTTCTTCATTCTCATGATCGAGATCATCAGGTACGATTGTTCTTTCATCAATATATCCATAGATATGGCTGATTGCTTTCTGTAATGACTCTTGCAACGGTATGTTCTCAAATGGAACGACTGTCAAATCTTCACGCCCGTACATAGCTTTTGTCATTTCCACATGACCTAAGACCATTTCCGGATGTTCGATAAAATAATTATTCATGACATATCCATGCTCATCTTTGCTGGTATATGTCCACTCGCTCTGTTTTACGATAGGCGCATCCCGCTTTTGTAAAAACAGGATATCACTGACTGCCTTTGTATTGGCACTGTCTTTAAAAGCAGTATTTGGCAATCTGATTGCACCTAATAATTCAGCACGTTCATTGATATATTCACGAACCTTGCCATTTTGCTTATCCATCGTATAACGGGAAGTCACAAAAGCAATAATTCCCCCTGGGCGTACTTTGTCCAGTGTCTTGGCGAAAAAATAGTCGTGTATATTAAAATTCAGTTTATCATAACGCTTATCCGATACTTTGAATTGTCCGAATGGTATATTGCCTATTGCGACATCAAAGAAAGAATCAGGGAGTTTTGTATCTTCATAACCCTCTACTGCAATACTTTCTTTTTGATAGAGCTGCTTAGCAATTCTACCAGTGATAGCATCCAGTTCAATACCATATAGCTTCGATTCCTGCATACTTTCTGGCAACATCCCTAAGAAGTTTCCAATACCACAGGACGGTTCTAAGATATTTCCTCTACGAAACCCTAAGTTGTCTAGCACCTGATAGATACTCTCGATTACAACAGGAGAAGTATAAAAGGCTGAAAGGGTAGATTCTCTGGCACTGCGATATTCATCCTCATTTAATAATGCCTTCAGTTCTACATATTCATCGGCCCAGCTGCCTTTGCTTTCATCAAAGACCTCTGACAAACCGCCCCATCCTACGTATTGAGCAAGAATTTCCTGTTCTTCAGTAGTCGCTTTACGGTTTTCCTTCTCCAAAGAAAAAAGCAGTCGAATGGCTGCTATGTTATTTCGATATCGTTCTTTGGGTGTACCGACACCTAAAGCATCCGTCATAATATGATAATTGATGAGTGGAGCATCACTGATTCCTTGGGATACTTCTACAGTTGAAACTACTTTTTTGTTATCCTTCACAACATAAGATTCCCTCAGACTTAGTAGTTCCTCATAATCTTCCATGCGTATAAGCTGAGGTTGCTGTTGTTCATCATAGACCAAAGCCTCATCTAGGATAAAATCATAGAATGCTTTTCCATACCAGACATTCTCATCATCTTTGGCAACAAGGGAATGATTCTTCCATGTCAATCGGACATCATTGATTTTCAATTTATATAGCACATTTGTGATAACCTTTTTTTCACGTTTATCACGCACATTTTCTGCAATCGTCATACCGTGCTCTTTGGCGTAATCAACCAATATTGCATATGGCATGTCCGTTATGGTTATCATCTTATCCTTGTTATAATCCAAATTGTAGATGCTACCTGTTTTTTCTGCATTCCCATAAAGCTGCTCAAAATTCATGTAGTATTTCTTATCTATGATATTATGAAACCACTTCTCTGCATAATTAAAAAGTGCCTTCTCAACATCATCATTGCTTAAGTTACTTTCATTCTCTTTTGCATTGAACGATACTCCAAGAAGCTGATTTTCATATGATAAAGGATTTAGCAGACGATGCGTTTCATTTAATTGAAACTCCATCATAGGTTCATTAACTTCTAACCCATTGACTTCATAACAGTGAAACATCGTGATAATATCATTGTTATCAACATGGGATATCATCAATGGATGATCTGATCCTCCAGTTTCCATTGTCAGAAGTACAGTCGTACCTTGCAGTATGGAATCTGCAAACAGTGAAAACTGCTCATATAATTTTCGTTTTGGATCTGTAGCATATTCATCTGTAATCGTTTCTGCTTGCTGTTTTATTTCCTGTTCAGCATTTACAGGAACGCCTACAAGTAGACTATCATTTAGTGGATTTTCCTTTAATAATTGCAGTAGTTGTTCTTTAGAAAAATTCTCAATAAATAAAGGAAATTCCTTATCTTGTAATACGATAGGATCTCCATCCTCAATGATTTCATAATCGGTTGCGCCAATATGAACAATATCGCCAGTCTGCCATTGATAAACCATAACAGTGTCCTTAGGTTCTTCAGCATCATAAGTCTTCTCAATACCTAATTCCTTTTCTTTCTGCCTACGTTCATATTCCAATTGACGCTCCATCTGCTCTTGAAGATATTTTGGGTACTGTTCTTTTTCGGCAGGGCTGAGATAGCGTCCAGCAGCTATCAATTCACTGATTCGTTTGCTAACTTGATTCCATTTCAATAGGATATCAATATCTGCATTACCAATATCTCCACGTTTTAATCTGATACCCTTACCATCATGCCAAACGTCAATCCATCCAACAGCCGGGCTACTGCCGCCAGTTCCATACTCATTTTTGAGAAATGCTACATTTTCCTTTGTACTTTCATATTTCAAAAACTGTTGATATATGCGATATTTATTACCTCTTGTTAGGATACGATCAATTTCTTCCTGTGAAAAAAAGATACCATTTTTAAAGGATTCCTCATTTTCATATAAGGCATTTAACTGTTCCTCAACAGTTGGAATTTGTATATCAGGAGCATAATATCTTGATAAAATCAATCCATCAACATTCTGCGCTACCAATTCCCACGTGTATTCATGTGAATCTACTTGGTTATCATAAGAACCCATATAGTAAAGTAACTGGTCATCCTGTTTTTCAAAACCTAGCATTATTTCATCAGCTTCAAATTCATATACACCATCAGGATAAATGGATTTTAAATATTCACCACATTCTTTTAAATCCTTCTGATTTTTAAACTCAGCTAAAATCTCAGGAGCGCTGGCAAGTAGAAAATCATGATAAGAAAAAAAGCGTCGATTAACATCAGAATTTATATGACCTCGTTCATACGCTTTTTGTAAAGATGTCATTTTATCCCAAGGAGATAAAAGATATTCCTCTGCTTTTATCAATTGAGCGATTTCTTGTTGAACCTCATGGAATGATAAAGAGGATTCTGTTATAGGTTTTTGCCAATTCCCAGACCAAACGTTCAACTTATCTCCAATTTTCTTATAACCAAGGTATGATAAATCATAATGATCTTCATCACGGTAAATCATAATCAATGTATCGTCATAAGCCTCTCTTATATAATTCGCTCTGTCAACATCATCTGTATGACTATTAAAATATTCAACAATATCTTCCTTAGAATGATTCAGTTTATGTGCGCCACGCAATAATCGCGGTAAATCATCCATATTAAAAGGCGGTGTTTCTGGCTCCTTTTTAACCTCAACATCGCCTAAATTCAAATCTAGCTGTAAACGATCTCCTGTAATATGATTTCCTCGGCGCTCGCTTTCAGGTTGTTCATGAAGCCCACCCATGCCATCATGTCCTGTTCTTTGTCCGGAGCTGGTGTTTTCTCCAACATCTGACTCATCAAGACTTCCATTCTCTGGTATGCCTGATCTGATATCTCCTTCAAATGCTGGTGTAATTCGTTGTTCGCTCTCAATGCAAACAGGTGTCCCGGCTGACTCACTTTCAGATAGTCCAGCCTCAATCTTGCGTATCGGTTGTTTAGCACTGGTTTCATCTCCTTGATATTTGGCATCTGATAATCTTCTACCTGACTGTACGTGATTTCTTGCATTTAAATCGCTCCCTTCTTTTTCTATATTCTGCTTTATATTCTTGTTTTCTTCAAGTGTACGAATCATGATTTCACGTGCTTTGCTTGATATATCTTTAAAGGCTTCACGACTCAAATCACAATTCGTGACGCCAAGCTGTCCAATCACATCCAATGTATCAAACAAGGTGATAGATGAGAAGTCATCAATGGTAAGGTATTTCATAGGATCAATACCACATCGGTTCATTAGCATATATGCCAGAGAATATTCAACCAATATTTTAAATTCATGATTGATTTCAATACCATCTAATTCTGACAGACCACTCCCTTTATGATATTTTACCAACACCGCTACATAATCCTGATAATTATCCTCAACAATCATTTCAGCAAGTGCTTTTAGTACAATCCCTAAATCATGGCTTTCGCCAGTGTCAAATTTATCATTCAGCATCTCAATGACTTCTACATGGTCTTGCTCATGGATGCTCCAAAGTTTTAAAGGACGATGCATTACGCTTCCTGTGTCCACTATATCAAAAACATACCGCAGGGAATACCCGTTGTCACCCAGCAATGCTATCCCTTTAGAACCACGCCGGATATAGCGATTCATTTTGTTATTCCAATCTTCATATCCAGCACAAGCCGTCGCATCTGGTCTTTGTGCATAAATCAGTATCTGATCCTCAAAGCTATATTTATAATGCCATGAGGCGGTACTTAAAAAGGAAATCCAATGATCTGGAGAAGAACTGATTTCAAGTGCTTGTTCTTTCCAGATTTCATGAACTTCCTTATAATTTCTTGCCATTCACTACCCTCCTAACGTTCTTTTTCTTTGTGCTTTGGCTTATATTCAATCTTATATTCTTTAATCGTCATATCGGGAGCATCCATATATATGATGTCTTTCTCTTCGTCAATATCACGATATCCATCCGCGTCAAGTTTTATTGGGCTATTTGATAAGATAGTTCCCCAATGATTGACCAAGATACCTCTTGCAAGTTGACACATAATTCCTTGGCACTCATCATCATGCCTGATTTCGTAACGATGCAGTCCTCTAGGTACATTCTTCAAGCTTATCCTTGATGGAGTAAATAAGACAGGAATATCATATATCTTCATTAACTCATAATAGCTGTTATTGGGATCAGAACGATACACCTGATATTCATCTGGTGTCATTTCATGAATCTGATTTTGACGAAATTTTGTATATGCATCGTCAATTTCATAAGCACTATGATATTCATGATAACTCCTTATGAATTGTTGAGAAAATTCCTTGCTGCCATATTGCAATTTTTTATAAGCGAGGAAAATATCTCTAAGCGTATCCTCTTCATTTACAACTTTCTGCAATTTTGTATAGAGTCTCCCAGAAGAAACAAGAAATTCCACATTCTTTGCTGTCAATCTGTCAAATGGGGCATCGACCAGTTTGATACATGCCTTTCCGATTTCTTCCCATGAATCATGAAAATCTATCTGGACATGTTCACCCTGATAATGTACATCTGCTTTTAACATTATCGTTCTTCTCCTTTCGGTTTTTCTTTCTGAGATTCCTTTTCCTCCAGTTTATCCTTCGCCCACTGAGGGAGCTTATCCTGTTTTATGACACCAATGACTTCATAGCGTTCAATACGGCATGACTCACCCGTATAAAGATTTTCTGCAAAGATTGCGTTTCCAGTACCTTCCGGATTACAGCCAAAACCTCCCTTTGCAAAATAAAGCTGGTGCGTTGAATTTTGAAATTCAGGATAGAGGACATCTGCATTCAATACCACTAATTTTCCAATAAGTGTTGTATAATCGTGAATCGAATTGCAGTCTGAAGATGATAATACCATAATAGGTATATCCCTTGGTTCACTTTCTCGTACCTGCTGTAATTCTCTCATTAACGTTCCATAATAATACTCTGCAACTTCCATATAATCATCACTTTTACCATCAATTGAATAATATTCTCTACCTGCTGCAGCTAACGTTTTGTCAATAGTACCAGTTATATATGAAAGTCTATTATCTCCTACCATAGCTGCCATATAGAAATTATTTCCACCAACTATATCTTCTTTTAATAACTCATATTCAGTATCGTCAAGGCTGATGATTTTTTTATCGTTCTCCATGTTGTTTCTCCTTCGGCTTGCTTCGTTCTTTCTGCAGATGGATATGTTTCTCCAGCATTTCATGACTTCTTATTTTGAAATCTTTAAATGCTCTGCCATAATCGTTGTAATAATGCCCTTGGTCATACCCTCGTTCACGATTACGTGTCGTATTCCATGTGACATAACGCTGAGGAGCACGTTTGTTATATGCCAGAACTACTGCTTTGTGTCCACAGCTTTCCTCTGCAATGATTTTATAGTTTTGATTGACTTCTTGATACAGGTCATGAATATCCGGAGCATCTTTCCTGACAGTCAAAAGTGATTCATGAGTAATGTCATGTGCTTGACAATAAGCAAGATATAGCTGTAGACCTTTTTCAGCACCTATTTCTCCTCGTAAATCATTTATGCAGTACCAATGTACTGCATGATCCTCTAACGGCATATATTTGATTTCAAAACCATTCTCCAAATCATCCAACAAATAAGAATCCACATTATAGTCCCAATCTGGTACGATACCGTATTCAATATGACCTTGATTATCTAAATGTATCTCACAGATATGAGATGAATCCACCTCATTATGTGCCAATGCCTTAACTTGAATCGTTCCATCTTCTTGTTGTTTATCAAGAATATAATCAACATACATACGCTCTTCATCATTCGCCATCAAGCATTCATATATATCACTGAGATGATTGCCATTCTTAAATCGTATATCATTTGTAAGTTTTTCTAATCTGTCCAAAATAACTTCATATTTAACCATGTTCATCATGCCATCCTATCGCGATTCTTTCCGCTCACTTCGATGCTTTGCCCATTGGTCCAATAAACGCAATATCGTTTCTTGTTTTTGCCGTGGCGTATAAGATTTCGGAAAATATTTATCTACTTGATCCATTTTGAAAGATAACTTATCTTTTTGATTTGCTTTTTCCTCTGTCATGATGGTATAGATTACGTTTTCGTCAAGTCGATTGCTTTTAGCAAGTTCTTTCATTCTCATTGTTTGAGCATAAGAGGGAGTTGCATCTAATTCTTGTATAAATTTATAAACATCCTGCTGCTGTTCTTTGTTTAAAAAAGAGAGTTCCACAGCTGGATTAAGTGCGATTTTTTTACCATCTTCACTTAAACCATCCACTAAAACTCTCAATGGTTCAATCAATTCGGTTAGGCGAATATAGCGTTGAATCTGTTTGAAACTATCTCCAACATCTTCAGCAAGAATTTGGATGGATTTTTTACCATTCAACTTGTGGCCAAGTTGTCCACAAGTTAAATCCGTCCTTTTTCCTTGATGTTTCATTGCCTCTAATTTCATTTTATAAGCAAACCCTCGCTCACTTGGCAGTATATGTTCTCTTTGAATGTTGCTATCGACCATGAGGATTGTTGCCTGTTCATCTGTTAGATTACGAACAATCGCATGTACTTCATTTTGCCCAATAAGTTCTAATGCGTATTTTCTGCGATGTCCTGATATCATTTCAAATCCATCAGTGGTTGGGCGCACAAGAACAGGAACAAGTTGTCCGTTTTCTTTTATACTTTCCACTAGATGTATCATATCCTCATCAGTTCTAACATGATAAGGATGGTTGTTAAAGTCTTTGATTTTTGTAATGGGAATACTCTCAACACGCTCCTTGTTTTCTTCCTGACGTTCATCCTCCGTCGAAAATAGCTCATCGAGTGAACTTGTGTTGATTTTTGGTAGTGGTTTTGACATGACCTTTTAATACCTCCTTAGCAAATTGTCTATATGCTTGTGTTGTGTCAGTATTTGGTGAATATAGTATTGGACTTTGACCTGATAGAGAAGCCTCTGCTGTTTTAACGCTCCTAGGTATTTCTTCCTTAAATACCTTGATATGGTTACCAAAATTCAAACGTACTTCGCTTGAAATATGTTTTGATAAATTAGTTCTAGCATCTGTCATCGTTATCAAAATTCCATCTATACTAAGTTTTGGATTTAACTGCTTTTTTGCATTCAAAATAGTACGAACTAGATCATTCAACCCATCTGTTGCATAAGGTTCCGCTTGTACTGGAATGATTACACTATCGGCAGCTGTTAATGCATTAATCATAAATAGATTAAGAGCTGGGTTGCTATCAATCAAGATATAGTCATATTTACTTCTGAATTTGTTTATGAAACGCTTAAAAACTGTTTCACGGCTCATAACACTTGCTAATTGTATGTCAACACCTGATAGACTCGTATTCGCAGGGATTAGATCAACATTTTCCTTAGTATGAATAACATAATCGTCGTGACTTATGTTTTCTTCTTGTATCTCATTAAATAATGCTTCCTTCAATGAATACATATATGAATCATCATCACGAAAGCCTAGTCCCTTAGTTAAATCACCTTGTGGGTCAAAATCTACTAATAATACTTTCTTTCCATTTTCTGCTAACACAACTCCTAAGCACAGAGTTGTTACTGTTTTTCCTACACCTCCTTTTTGATTAGCTATTGTAATAATTCTACTCATAACCCTTGATACCTCCTTTCTTCATGCCACATATTCGTGGCTATGTATATGATTCAAAATAAGAAGGGTTGCTAATCGCTTGCTAATCAGAAAATGGAAACAAGACGATATCGAATGGTACCAAAAATCAAATAGAATGCAAAAAAGCCCTTTATTTAAAGGACTTACTAACACTATATCAGTTTTGATGAATCTATAAGAATGCTGTGATTTTGTACTCCTAAGCGGAACGTAGTTGGTTCGAGTCCAATCAGGGACGCCATTTTAAAGGGTTTTAAGCACATTGACACCAAGCTGTCGATGTGTTTTTTTACTTTCAAGAAGATTTATTCTTGTGGATATTTCACAAATATTTCTGGATGGAGTCAAACGCTTTTCGGTTGAATTGCTAAGAAAAATCGTATTTTGCTAACATGACTAGATAAGACAATCAGAGATTGTAGTGATAGACCAGGATAAGTAGGTTTATCATGAAAAGGGCTGTAACGTATAGTGCAAAATCTCTCTTATAACGAACGATATCTATACTGCCTGTTTTATGAGCAATCATCACTAAATGATTGAAATTATTTCGTTTAATGATTTCGAGAGAATTTTCTTAAGGCCTTTCTTTTTGGCACGGTACCAGAAATCTAACATCGCAAATATTTTTCTCTTGATAAAGATGTGCGAGAAATCATTTCATTCAGTTGATGAAATAGTTCTTCGCTTAAACGTATTTTAATACACTTTTTTATCAGTATCAATAAGCCCTTCCATAGTTGTTTTTCTGAATCAAATGAAAATTCATATGAAAATACAAAACAGAATTATAATAAAAATCTTAAATACTTCCATAATTTATCCCCCTCGTATCAAAAAGACAGATATGCCTGTCTGCCTTATTCCATATTCATTTTTAGAAGCTGTTTTATTTGATCCCTTTTTTTATAAACTATTCCAGTTATATGAACAATCATGTTTTCTTCATTAGTCCAAAAGTATGCAATGAAAATTTTTACTACCATTTTATGAATACCTTAAAATGCCAAGATTCCTCATCAACTAAACGATATGCTGTGGCAATTGTGATAATGAATGAAACTCTTATTCCAAATAATCAAGGAAGCGGTTTACGCTATCAGGTGCTTGTAATCCGTTTACAATATAGTTCTGATTTCTCTTAATTGATTTTCAGCAGATTTCGTAACGTTAACTAAATACGTATCTATTTATCATTTATTTTCTGTCTTAAATCGTTGAACACACTATTTACGGGACAAGATCTTCCTGCTTTTGCATCAGCTAATCCTTTTTGCATCATGAGATTAACATATTCTTCACTCATTTCATCAAGTGTTTGAAATCCATTTGGAACTTTCTAGGAAAATGGAATACTCTTTGTCATTGCGATTTGCATATATAACATGTTGATAACAACAGAAGCCGAATACCAGCTGTCATGAAAATCCGTCCAGCCCATTTTGAACATAATTTAAAAGATTTGTAATTATACCCTGCTTCAACAATTCTATTGCTTTATCTTTGTCTTTTTTCGCTAACATAGAGTATCACCATTCCTTGACTCATAATGTAGCCCTTACTTTCCTTTGCCGCTATACCTTTTGTCTGAATTGCAGAATTTTATTATAAAATATACATAATTTCCTATTATATGCTATTATATATATGTTAATGATTGTAGACTAATCTTTAAC
>OIEU01000799.1_pt1 | contig 11857 bp, 8 predicted proteins | sample 1581831 | NCBI WGS metagenome assembly OIEU01 (sample SAMN03281007, study PRJEB24777) | human gut metagenome | isolation source: fecal sample PR166 from 1 month old female Malay infant, vaginally...
ATGACCTGGCGTTCCTCTTCCGACAGGTGCGAATATACTTCTCCCATAGGTGCGACATCCCTTCGGACTGGTTTTCTAGGCAATTTCCAATCTAACGGGTGTTGCACTTTCATTTAGACAACGGGAATCCGGACAAACCTATCATGACCGGTTCGCCCGCCATCTCACTTTAATTGGCAATGTTCTCGGTATACCGTGTGAGCAACAGTACGTAACCAGTCGGGTTGAGCATAGTTATGTCTCACAAGGAATCCGCGTCACCTCCACCCCTCGATTGGCTAGAAGGCCGACGGTAAAGAGCCGCCGCAGAGCAGTAGGAATTCTGTGCAATCAGTGAATCCCTTGAGGCATTAAAGACGTCACCTCCAACGGCTCTTTACGACCTCGATTGCATTCATTAGGTCATTTCTTCGTCCATTAGGTCGGAGGGTGCTGAAGCCATCCCTTGGAACGGCGGGGTTTCAAGGGCCGCTCCGACCAAGGACCGACCTAATAAACGTCAAATCGACCTAATGAATAACTCCGATGCTATTGCTGCTTTCGTGGGTGGGATTTCCGTTTCCGCCACGTCACCAACCGTATCGCCCCGATTATGTTTCGATGCGGTGGACTCGACATACGACCATCCCGGTCAGTCAACTGACCTACAAAAACAGCAGAAGCCTCATATTCTTAATCAGTCCCGATCAATTAGGGCAGTGAGGGCCCAGAGGATGCTCACCACGTCGATGGCCTCCTGGAGGAAGGCACCGACGACGACCGGGATAAGGTTGAACGCGGCGGCAATCATGCCGATGGTGGCAAGCACAAGGCCCGCGATTACGGCTTGAAGCATCACGCGCTTGGTGCGGCGTGCAATGGCGATGGCGCGCGGCACGGCGGCGATATTGTCATTCATAATGACCACCTGAGCGCTTTCGGAAGCGGCGGTGGATGTGCCGTCGGTCATGGCCACACCGATATCGGCGACGGCGAGCACCGGGGCATCGTTCACACCATCACCGACCATCATCGTGACGGTTTTGCCGGCTCCTGTAACGGCCTTGACTGCGGCTACCTTATCCTCCGGGAACAGTTCGGCGTGAACCTCGTCAATGCCGACTTCGCTGGCAATGATATTGGCGGAAGCCCGCTTGTCACCGGTAAGCATGGCGAGCTTGGTGACGCCCAACTCATGCAGTTTGGCGAGCGCTGCCTTGGCGTTGGCGCGCGGCACATCGCGCAGCACGATGCGCGCGATCAGCTGACCATCAACAGACACATACGACGCCATTTCGTCCGGCTGAAGCAGCCCAAATCGTGTGCGCAGGTCATCCTCAGACCGACTGGGGGCGGTCCGATCGACCGCCAAGAATCCTTCCTCCCCGGCGGCCGCGAAAGACAGCCGGCCAACGCGCACCGCATGTCCGTTCACCTCGCCGGAAACGCCTTTGCCGGCATCTTCATTGATATTCTTGATGACCGGATATTCGCGGCCGTGGCCGGGCCAGCTGGCCTCTGGTTCGGGGCAGAGACGCTGGCCGTCCTCGAACCGCTGGCGCAATCGGGCCATCGCCTCCGTTCCGGCCTTGGCGATGCCTTTGGACAGGATGTGCACCGAGTAGCTTTCCACCACGCCGGCCATCATCAGCACATGGTCTTCGTTGAGACGGGTTGCGGCACCGGGCAGCATCTCGACGCGCACGACCTGCGGCTGCTTGACGGTGAGCGTACCGGTCTTGTCGAAGAACACCTGCGTGACGCGGCCAAGATTTTCCAGCACGTCCTGCGCTTTGATAAGCACGCCGGCTGCGGCGAGGCGTCCGGTTCCGGCGATGTACGCCACCGGTGCGGCGATGAGCAGCGGGCAGGGCGTGGCCAGCACCAGCACCTGGGCGAATCGCGTCGGCACCCCGGACATCGCCCATGCGATGCCGGCAATCATCAGCGAGAGCACGGTAAAGGGCACAGCCAAGCGGTCGGCGGTTTTTACCACGGCCGGGCGCGACTCCTGCGCGGAGGCCACGAGCTCGAGGATGCGCTGGTACTGCGAATCGGCGGCCACCTGGGTGGCACGCATGGTCAATGCAGTCGAGCCGTTCACCGCGCCGGACATCACGCGGGCGCCGGCGAACACTTCACGCGGCACCGGCTCACCGTTGATATTGCTCAGGTCGAGCGTGGCCGTGCCGGACAGCAGCTCACCGTCAACCGGCACAGTTTCGCCCGGCAGCACCATGAGTACATCGCCCAGCTGCACCTGCTCGACCGGCACCGTGTCGAAGCGGTGCGCGGCGGCCGCAGCCGACGCCAAGCCCACACGCCGGAAGCCATCGGACGAATCGCCCTTATCGGTAGCAAACCCACACCCCACACCAGGCAGGTTGACGACGTGTGCGGTCTGCGGCGCGGCTTCCATAAGCGCGGTCAGACTGCGCTCGGCCTTGGCTTGGGCGTATTCCTCAATGGCCTCGCCGGACGTAATCATCAGCGTCACCGCCCAACTTGCCCAGTATTCGGCGACGGCCACGGTGGAGAGGATCGCGACCACGGCCAGCACATCAACCCCGACCTGCCCGTGGCGCAAATCGTCAATCATGCCGCGCACAGTGTCAATCACGATAATCAGCACCAATGCGATAACCAGCCACTGGCCGAAGCCCGGATTGCCAAGTACCGGAATCGCCATCGCATTGCCCCACGGACGCCAATCGCCCAGTAAAGCCAGCGGAATTGCGGCGATGACGACGACCGGAAGCATCGGCACAAGCTTGCAGATGTCGAGAATTTTGGTGAAGAATCTGATGAGTGCGCCCATCATTGCTCCTTACGCTCGTATACGGAGTCGATTGCGGTACGGCAAGCGTGGCCCGCGCAATCGGCGCTGCGGTCACGCCTTGTTAACCCACCGGCGGCTTTGCCTGGGGCTCCGCTTTGCTCGGCTCCCGCGCGACCTTCCGATACACGGCGTAAAGAAATGTATTCAGTTTTGTATTGAATTATGCGCTGTGTTCGGGACGTCGCCCGAACTCAGTGCTTGGCCTACCCTATCAACGAGCGTTGCGCGACATGCCGGATATCGAAACTACGTTGGCGGCATGGGCGCGGGGCACAATCGCGCATACGAAAGGCCCGTGGCAGGAGTTTGCTCACTGTCACGGGCCTTTGCTTGTCCGACACGGTGTTCAGCGGTTACCGCTCAACACCGTGTGACGTTGTCGAGTCGGCTTTACCACAGGCCGAATGGGTCGGAGAAGCCGCCGCCGTCACCGGTGCCGCCATCGCTGTTGCCATTGCCGTTACCGTTACCGTAACCGTTCTGGCCATTGCCATTCTGGTTGTTCTGCTTATTCTGGCTGTTGCCGTTGGAATCGGAGCTGGACGAGCCGTTCACCGACGACTCCTCCTGATCGAGCGTCACGTCCACATCCATGGTCTTGCCGTCGCGCACGATGGTCAGCGTCACCTTGTCTCCCAAAGCCGCGGCACGAACGTAACCAAGCAGCGAGTAGTTGTTGTTCACCGCGTTGCCGTTGAAGGCCACGATGGTGTCGCCCTCCTTGAGACCGGCCTTGTCGGCCGGGCCGCCGGAGACGACCGCGCTGCCGGTGGCGCTCGACTTGGTGATGGTCGCGCCGCCGCGGGTCACACCGTCGGCTTCAACCGTGTCGGACTTGATGACCACGCCGAGGGCAACGTGCTTGACCTTGCCGTCCTTGATGATTTCGTCGGCCACACGCTTGACGAGGTTGGACGGGATGGCGAAGCCGATGCCGATCGAGCCGGCGGAGTCGGAGGAAGTTGCGGTAGAGGCAATCGAGGAGTTGATGCCGATTACCTGGCCGGCCGCGTTGAAGGTCGGGCCACCCGAGTTACCGGGGTTGATGGCCGCGTCGATCTGGACGGCGTTGGTGACGATCTCGTTGTTGTTATCGTCGGTCACGGTCACCGGGCGGTTCAGGGCGGAGACGATGCCGGTGGTGGCGGTGTCGTCGTAGCCGAGCGGGTTGCCGATGGCCATCACGTTCTCGCCGACGGCGAGCTTGTCGGAATCGGCGAATTTCACGGCCTTGAGGTCGCTCGGCGGGTTGTCGAGCTTGATGACCGCAAGATCGGTGGTGGTGTCGGTGCCGACGAGCGTGGCGGAATACATGTTGCCGTTGGCAAGCGTCACCTGAATCTGCTGGGCACCGGAGATCACGTGGTTGTTGGTGATGATGTGGCCTTCGGTGTCGATGATGGCGCCGGAGCCCTTGGCGGTGCCGTTGCTCAACGCGGTCTGGATGGAGACCACGGAGCCGGAGACATCGCTGGCGACAGTCTGCCAGTCGGGGGCTTCGCCGCTCTTGGCGGTGGCGGACCCGGAGCCGGACTTATTCGAGCTGACGTTGGACAGCGAATTGCTGGTCGGCAAGGTGATCAGGCCGCTGGTGAGGGCGCCGTAACCGAGGCCCAGGCAGAGGGCCGCAGCCAGAACGGCGGCGACCACGGCGATGAGAATGTTGCTCGCCGTCTTGGACATGCCCTGCTTGGCGGGGCCGGGCTGACCGGGCTGACCGGGCTGTCCCGGCTGGGTCGGACCTTGACCGTTCGGCGTACCGGTACCGGGAGTGCCGAAACCGAACAGACCGCCCTGCTGGGGCTGCTGGCCATTCCGGCCATTCTGACCGGACTGGCTGGCAAACGGGTTGCCGTTGTTCTGCTGCGGCTGCGTGGGCGGATTGAACGGATTGCCGTTGCCCTGCGGCTGCGGGTTATTGGTGTAGTAGGGGTTGCGGTTGCCCTGCTGGCCCTGTGGGGTTTGCTGTGCAGGCTGGCCGAACGGGAATTGCTGCGTGGGCTGGGCATTGTTGCCGACCTGGCCGCCCTGCTGGCCCTGTGCCTGAGTCGGGGTCGGCCCATAAGCGCCGTATTCCGGGGCCGGACGATACAGCGGAGTTGTGGCCGAGGTCTGGTCTGCGGCCGGCGCTGCCGGAGAAGCCGGCGAGGAGGAGACCACCGTGCTCTCGCCCTTGGCGGAGGCGTAGTCCGGGATGGGCTCGGTGGCGGCAGTGTCGGTAGCGGCTTGCGTAGGCTGCTGATCGGCAGCGAGGGCGGCCGAGGAAACCGGGGCTTGCTGCTCGCTGGAATCGCTGGCGTTGCCGGCATCAACCGAGTCGCCACCCACAAACGGGTTCTTCGGCTCGGCGTTGCCGGTATCGGCAGTACTATTGGGGTTTTCGTTATTCCGCGGGGTCTGGTCGACGCCCTGCGGGTTAAATTCGTCAGCCATTGCTGCTCCTTTTCCTAAATTCCTATCACGTCTGTTCGGCGGCTATTCGGGCACTTGCCCATTGCCACTTCTCGTGTGCTACCTCAGTAGTAAAGGCAGTCAATCTGGAGGTTTTCTGAACGTTGATTGAAAGTCTATGCGTAATCATCGCAGAGTCTTATGGGCATCTCGGCTTCGAGGGGCTGATTTCCTGTTTCGGGAACATCTACTTGCACTTCAAGGGGCTGTTCGCGCGGTCAATTCCGAGTATCAAGGGCCCTCATTTAACGCCATTCCGCCATTTTTGCAGCCGGCCTACTTGACCGGGAGCCCCTTGAAGCGGAAGTAGACGTTCGGGAGCGGCGAAATCCGCCCCTCGAAACCGAGTTCTTCACAATTTCCGGCCCTTTTCTGGCCCTTCTGCCTAAAGTGAACATATGACGATCAGCCTTCTTGAACATCCGTTGGGCGCACAGCCCGGACAGCCCGGCGACCGCAGCGCCTTCCATTTCGAAACGATCACCCGCCTGCCATCCACGGCCAGCGGGCTTGGGCGAGACGGTGCCCGATACGGCCGCACCGGCATCATTCACACGCCCCACGGCGATATTCGCACGCCTGCCTTCGTGCCGGTGGGCACGCAAGCCGCGATGAAGGCCGTGTTGCCCGAGCAGATGAAGGATCTAGGTGCACAGTGCCTGCTGGCCAACGCCTTCCACCTGTTCGAGCGCCCGGGCGAGGACGTGCTGGACGCGGCCGGCGGCTTGGCGCGTTTCATGAACTGGGATGGGCCCACGTTCACCGATTCTGGCGGTTTCCAAGTGATGTCGCTGGGCGTCGGCTTCAAGAAGACGCTGGCAATGGACGTGACCGGCATGAAGTCGGACGACATCATCGCCAAGGGCAAGGAGCGCATGGCCTGGGTGGATGAGGACGGCGTGACGTTCAAGTCGCCTTTGAATGGTGACGCACATCGTTTCTCCGCTGAGATTTCGATGGGCATCCAGCACAAAATCGGCGCAGACATCATGTTCGCGTTCGACGAACTCACCACGCTGATGAACACCCGCTCCTACCAGGAGGACTCGGTGGAGCGCACCTTCCGCTGGGCCCGCCGATGCGTGGATGAGCACCAGCGGCTGACGGCTGAGCGGCTGGGCAAGCCCTATCAGGCGCTGTATGGCGTGGTGCAGGGCGCGAATTACGAGGATCTACGCCGGCGCGCGGCCTCGCAAATCGCCTCGCTGGACTTCGACGGCGTGGGAATCGGCGGCGCGATCGAGAAGCGCATCATTGGAGACACCTGCGCGTGGATCTGCGACGCGATGCCGGAGAACCGCCCGCGCCATGTGCTGGGCATCGCCTCCGTGGACGATATCTTCGCGTGCGTGGAGAACGGCGGCGACACCTTCGACTGCGTGGCCCCCGCGCGCTGCGCCCGCAACGGCGCGATCTACACGCGCGCCGGCCGGTACAACATCAAGCGCGCCCAGCATAAGTTCGATTTCGGGCCGCTGGAGGAGGGATGCGACTGCTACACATGCCAGCATTATTCGCGCGCGTACGTCGACCACCTGCTGCGCGCCCGCGAGTTCAACGGGTTTACGTTGGCCACGATCCACAACGAGCATTTCTTCGTGAAGCTGCTAGACGACATCCGCGCCTCGATCGACGGCGGATACTTTGATGAGTTCCGCGACGAAGCGCTGGCCCACTTCTACGGCAACGGCGAGCGCCGGCCAAGGTTGTGAGTTTTTCTCCTTCGTTGCGGCTTGTGCCGAACTTCTCTCTGCTCCCCTCGCTGAGGCTGAGACGTTAAGCAAACAGCCCAGTGGGCTGTTTGTAGTCGAAGGTGAGACGATAGTCGAACCAGCAGGTTGCAGGCAAGGCCCGTCCTTAATTGCGGACGAGCTGTCACGAAGTGACTGAGGGGAGTGCCGCCACCCTCAAAGATCACGGCGCCCGCAGGAGACCCACAAGCGATATATCCCTGCCTCCCATGCGACACGCCGAAGATTGCATGATTACCCAGCCGGGTGTAAGTTAGTCGATTGTCTGCGAGTGTGGCGGAATGGTAGACGCGCTGTCTTCAGGTGGCAGTGAGTGTATGCTCGTGGGGGTTCAACTCCCCCCACTCGCACCAGCAACTAAAGGGCTGGAATCGGAAGGTTCCAGCCCTTTTGCTTTGTCCGGGCACGCGCCGTTTTTCAGGGGGGCTTTAGGACTTGAGACTTATGGCCCAACTTTCGTGGCGGAAAATGTCCCGGTACCTGCATCAATCGTTTGACGTTCAAGCCAGGCCAGAATCCGCTGTCCCGGTTCGCGATTTCGGGCGATCTTTGCAAACCGGGACAATTTTTGTTGCCCCGGTATAAATGTCAATCGATTTATGCGAAAACCGGGACAACGTGCCAATTCCAGAATCGGCCTTATTCCGCCGATTCCGTCTGCCAGACGATATGAGTTGAGGAAACCGGAGTGTCCCGGTTCACGAAAACAAGCCGAAATCGCCGACCGGGACAGCGGATTCTGCCCCGGTCGACAGGTCAAACGATTGACATATGAACCGGGACAAATACAGATCAGAGAGAAGCCCATGAAGCAGATTTAACTTTCCTCAACTTTCCATCCGCCATAAACTAGCATTACATAACATCATGAACCGAGACGAAACCAACGAAGTATCTGGAGTCACCGACGACCAGCTCGGCCGAACGGCCGAGCCGTACGAATCCGGCAACTGGCGGGGCGGCGTCGGGAGCATCATTCGCAGCAATCCGAAATCAGGAACCGACACAAGTCGGACCCAGCAGACACGCATAATACGAGTTCACAGACTCGGCGATGTATTCCGCAACCGCACCACCGAATACCGCACCACGGAAGAACTGTAAGCATTACGAAATCAACCTTGATTATTGCGCGGGCCTATACTAGGTTACGGTAGCGTAGGTTAGTGGTCGGGAGAGCGTCGCCGGCCATAGCGAGGTGATCAGTATGAGCGTTTCCATCAGCACGCCATCTGGACGAACCATGGCTTCCGCCGCAACAGTTGCGCCTTCCGCAACCGCGAGTCAAAAATCCAGCGCAAACGCCAACCCCACCGCACTGGACCGTGCATCGGCCCGATACAGGGCCGCGCAATCGCGCTACCGCCAAGCCAAGGTCGCACTGAAGGCGATCAAGCGCCAGATCGTCCCCGTTGATGCATTCGGCAATCGCAAGCCGCGACTGCGCGGATGGCTGCACCTCGCCACCCTGCCGCTGTGCATCGCGGCGTCCATCGTACTCATCTGCATCGCGCCGGCAGGGCCCGTCAAAGCGGCGTGCGCGGTGTACGGTGCCTCGGCCATGCTGCTGTTCGGCAACAGCGCGCTGCTGCACGTCGTGCCGTGGCGCAGCGCGAAGGTGACTCGCGTACTGTGCGGCATCGATTATTCGAACATCTTCCTCATCATCGCCGGCACTAACACACCCGTGCTGTTCGCGCTCAGCCCGGCGATTCGCCGGCCATATCTCACGGTGATTTGGGTGACCGCGGCGATCGGCACGATACTGCATATCGTCTGGCTGCGCACCCCGAACTGGGTGTTCACCACTGTGTATGTTGTGCTGGGATTGGCGCCGGTGACGCTTATTCCGCAGCTATGGACGGCTCCCGCAGTGGGTCCGGCTGCGACCATACTCATCGCATGCGGAGGCGCCGCGTATATCGCCGGCGCCGTGTGTTTTGCGCTGCGCAAGCCGAACCCCGTTCTCGGCTGGTTCGAGTTCCACGAGGTGTTTCACTTGGGCACGGTCATCGGGTACGCCTGCCACGTCGTGGCGATTTATCTGATTGTCTGCGCGCTGTAGTCGTCCAGCAATTCATACAGGATGCTTCGAACTCGCTGTATTGCAGCGATTTGAACACGGCGCGGGACAGACAGCGGCCCTTAATTCTCGGAGCCAAGAATCAAGTCCTTGATCAGCCAGCCGTGACGGCCGCCTTCATAGACTTCATCAGTGAGCCGGTAGCCGCGCTGTTCGTAGAACTTGTAGTGGTCGTTCTCCGAGTGCACGGCGGCCATGGTTCCGCCGGCTTGCGCGATGCGGCGTTCGGCGTCGGCCAGCAGCCGCGAGCCGATATGCCGGCCTTGTGCCTCGGGCAGTACCGCCAGGCGCGCGATGATGTATCGCCCGGGCTGGTCGGGATGATCGGGGTCCGCGTAGAACCGACAGGTCGCTACGGGGTGATTCTGGCTGGGCTGAATGGGCTGGCTGCGTGAGGCCAATTGCGCGGACGAGCCAGGGCGATTGGGCGCATCATTATCCGAATCGAACGCCAGCAGATGCACGGACACGGCATCCCATTCATCGAATTCCGGCCGCCAGTCGCGTTCGCGGATGAACACCTGCTCGCGTATGGCGCGGGCCTCGTCGGGCAGCCGGTCGTATGCTTCGATTCGTATGGTCATGAGCGCCAGTGTAATGCGTCACGATAACCGACAGAGTGCGGCTTGATGGACGAGTTCTGGCCCAGGTTTGGCCTGTGCTCGATGAGCTCAGGCCGTACGCGCGATCTGCACGGCGGTGCCGGACGCGGTGACCATCAGCATACCGTTGTCGGCACCGAGCACTTCATAGTCGATGTCCACGCCGACCACGGCGTGCGCGCCCATCGCCTCCGCGCGCTGCTGCATCTCGGCGATGGCCTCGTTGCGGGCGCGCATCAGCTCCTCCTCATAGCCCTGGCTGCGGCCGCCGAACATGTTGCGCAGGCCCGCGCCAAGATCCTTGAACATGTTCACACCGGATACCACTTCGCCGAAGACGATGCCCTGGTAGTTGGTGATGGTGTATCCGTCGACGGACGGGGTGGTGGTGACGAGAATCATGGCGAGGCTCCTTTGGCTTGTCTGCGTAGATGAATCACTGCCGAGAGTCGGATCGCTCCCGAATCTCACCTCGGAAACGGATCGCTTCTCTTGGCTACCACAATAGTCGAGAGCGCCTTCCCCAACATCTTCAATCCACGCGATTGCGTAATCAAACGCATGTTTCGCCTCCAAAAAATGCTGATAGACATTGGGCCGCAAAAGGCCAGCCTCAACGGGCGCAAGCCGCTCACCAAACTGAATCGCAGACCCAAATGACTCGTCATGAGCAAACGGCTGGACCACCCAAATTCCGCTGCGATAATCAACCATCACCGAAAGCCCAGGCTGCTCCGTCGATACGACCATCATCGAACCGGACACGTTCTCGACATTGATATTCGGGTGCCCGTACAACGCGTAACTCAAACCATCATCGGCAACACCCTGCTCTTGCCAATTGGCGCCTAAGCACTCCAACATCTCGCTGGGCGAGTACGCACAATCTTCCGCATAATCAATCGGCTGAGCATCCGTATAACAGCATTCACCGCCGTCACCTTCCGCAATGCTGCGCTCCACAAGATAGGCCATCACATCCGGCATCTCCCAATAATCAATGGACAGCTTATCAATACAGCCGTTTTTCCAAGCCATATAATGCGTTTGCTCGTCGCCAAGAATCTCTTCAAACGCCTCGGCTGAGATAAACGTCGACCCGTCCAACTGATAGCACTCGTCCAAAGGATAGATTTCTCGGTTCGCGTATTGTTCCTGAGCCTTGGACACAAGCTTGTCATCCAATGCGCTCATCTGCTGATCAACTTCATCCTGTGAGGGAATGAAAGGGGCGAAGTCCAGCCCTGCTTCGCCACAGCCTCTCTGCCGTTCACGCCTGTACATCACGTCCGCACACGTATCGGTCTGCCGTTCATTCACCATTGATCAGCCTTTCTTTTCGTTCCACAAATGCCCTAGAACACTGCGATTCCAGTAGTTCCGATTGAATCAGGATCGTTCTTGCGAAACTGTCGAGGATCGTGGATCGCTTGTGGATCTTGAAGCGTTGTATCCTGGTTGTTCATGGATCCGGAACGCAAAATCATTAACGTCGTGGGAGCCGCAATCGTCACCAACGGCACCGTACTATGTGCACAACGCGGTCCGGGGAAGTCGTTGGCCGGATACTGGGAATTCCCCGGCGGCAAAATCGAACCTCATGAAACAGCGCGGCAGGCTTTACACCGCGAAATCGAAGAAGAGCTGTTATGCGAAGTTGAAGTCGCGGAAGAAGTGTGCACCAGCGAATACGCCTACGACTTTGGGACCGTACGGCTCACTACATTCGTCTGTCACCTCATCGCCGGCACACCGCATCTCACCGAGCATACTGATATCCGATGGCTGAATCCTGCCGATATGCCGACATTGAACTGGGCTCCGGTAGATCGCGAAGCAGTCGCGATTATCGCCAGCAAACAGCTGACGCTCCGATGAATGCGCCATAGCGCAGCCATGCAGTCATGCAGTCATCAACAAACAATTCGAATCGCAAGGGAACAAGACAACATGTCTATCAATCTGGCCAGCACCTCAAGCTCTCCGGCCAACACGCAACATAGTGATCCTGGCCCGACACCCTCAATCCTCGAAGATGTCATCTCAGGTCTGATCGAGCCGCGCTCAGATGCTCCCGGCGAATATAAGCCGACCCTCATCGCAAATCGCCCCGGTGGATTGACCATGCGCGAGGAAATCGGCAATTCCTTGG